>OGQL01001622.1_pt1 | contig 16167 bp, 14 predicted proteins | sample 1553211 | NCBI WGS metagenome assembly OGQL01 (sample SAMEA2579942, study PRJEB22360) | human gut metagenome
ACGATGGAACGCACGGAAGATATCCTTTCGTATCTGGGCGCGCACAAAAAACCGGGACAGTTTCTGTGTGGATTTTCCATGGAGACGGAACATATGCTGGAGAATTCCCGTGCAAAACTTGCAAAAAAGAATGCAGATATGATTGTGGCGAATAACCTGAAGGTAGCCGGAGCCGGATTTGGTACAGATACCAATGTGGTGACGCTGATTACGGCAGATGACTGCAGGGAACTGGAAATAATGAGCAAAGCGGATGTCGCATCAGCGATTGTGAGTGAAATTTTAAAGAAAATGTGTTAGTATTAAAATATGACAGACTTAGAAGCCTATTATAATAAATTTAATGAAGAGAAGCGTCTGGACAGCCGACACGGCAGGGTGGAATTTGTGACAAGTATGCATTATATCCATCAGTGTCTGGATGAAATTGTGAAAGAACGTGCAAAAGAGGAAATTCATATCCTTGATATCGGGGCGGGAACCGGACGATACAGCGTACCGCTGGCACAGGAAGGGTTCGATGTGACGGCCGTGGAACTGGTAAAGCATAATCTGGGACGCCTGAAACAGAAGGGTGCAGGAGTGCATGCATATCAGGGAAATGCAATGAATCTGAAAAAATTTTCCGATGATTCCTTTGACGTAACCCTGTTGTTTGGGCCGATGTATCACCTGCATGAGGAAAAGGACAAGCTTGCTGCGCTGCGGGAGGCGGTGAGGGTGACCAGACCCGGAGGCAGGATTCTCGTGGCGTATATTATGAATGAATTTTCCGTTATCACGTATGCGTTTAAGGAAAAACATATTCTGGAGGCGCTTCAGGAGGGAATGCTCACAGAGGATTATCACTGTACTTCAAAAGCCAATCCTCTGTATTCCATGGTTCGTCTGGAAGATATTGAAGCATTGGACCGGCAGGTAGAGGTCAGGCGCCGGCAGATCATAGCGGCAGACGGTGCAGCAAATTATATGCGTCCGTTTTTAAATGCGCTGACGGAAGAAGAGTTTGATGCGTTTCTGCAGTATCATCTGGCAACCTGTGAACGGATGGATCTTATGGGTGCAAGCGGTCACACGGTGGATATTCTTGTGAAAGAGGAGTCTGAAAACGTATGAAAAAATGGATATTGCCAATCCTAATGGCAGGATTTTTGCTGACGGGATGTTCTTCTCCTGCAGCAACGTCATCGGCTTTGCCCTCTTCTACGGAAAAAATCACGGAGACACAGATGACGGAAGAACCGGGTACGCTGGAAGAAACGGAAACCGGGACTGCAACTGAAACGCAGCAGGAACCGGTGATACAGACGGTAAAAATTACGGCGACAGGTGACTGTACGCTTGGGGCAACACAGACGCATGGGTATGCAGGTTCCTTTCATGAATACTATGATAAATACGGGCAGGATTATTTTTTTAAAAATGTCAGAAGTATTTTTGAGCAGGATGATTTTACACTGATCAATCTGGAATGTGTGTTGTCAAATGCGACCGAGCGTGTGGAAAAAACGTGGAACTTAAAAGGAAAACCGGAGTATGTTGGTATTATGACAGACAGTTCTGTGGAGGGGGCAAGTCTGGGAAATAATCATACGTTTGATTATGGGCAGCAGGGACTTGATGATACCAGAGAAGTGTTAAATAAAGCAGGGATTATCTTCGGATTCAATGATCATGTGGATACCTATACCACGAAGGATGGTATCAAAATCGGAATTGTCTCCGCAAGCCAGCTGTCCGCTGATGAAACACATGCCAATTATATCCGGGATGGGATTGCAGAACTTCGGGAAGAAGGAGCGGATCTGGTAATTGCCTGTTGCCACTGGGGGATAGAGGGGGATCATTATCCGAATGATTATCAGCAGAAGCTGGCACACCAGGTGATTGACTGGGGAGCAGATCTGCTGGTCGGTACACATCCTCATGTATTGCAGGGAATGGAATTATACAACGGAAAAATGATCTGCTACAGTCTTGGAAATTTCTGCTTTGGGGGGAACAGGAATCCAAAAGACAAAGATACGGCGATCTATGAACAGACCTTTACCTTTGTGGATGGGGTACTGCAGACAGATATATCAGCCGATATGATACCATGCAGCATTTCTTCCACATCAGAAAGAAATAATTTTCAGCCTGCCATAGCAAAAGGCGACAGAAAACAGACGATTATTGATCATATGAATGAGTATTCGGAAAAGTACAGTAAAATCGGATTTGACGCAAATGGCAGGGTAATCATCAGGGAAGAGTAGGGGGATAATATAATTTTATGTGGCAAGTAAATAATAATGATAAGAGGAATCAGCACATGAATGCAAGTTTTTGGAATTATCCGTCAAAACAGAAAAGCTGGCCGATAGACGAAGAAATGGAAAGTCTCGGGGAAGTCATTCATCCACTCGATAATATCGGTGGATTTGATGTACGTCCGGGATTTTATCAGATGAATGGTGCATATCAGACAGAGGAAGGGGTAAGTTTTACCGTAAGCTCCCATGGAGCTACGAGCTGTGTCCTGCTGTTATTCCGGCCGGCGGCACAGGAACCGTATGCAAGAATCCGCATTCCGGAAAGTTATAAAATTGGAAATACGTATTCTATCCTTGTTTTTGGCTTAAAAGCAGAGGATTTTGAGTATGCCTATCAGATGGACGGTCCTGCCGATCAGGCGAGAGGGTTACTGTTTAACAGAAAACATACGCTTCTTGATCCATATGCGAAAGCTGTTACCGGTCAGAGAAACTGGGGAGAAAAACCGGAAGGCGGAAAGGATTTTGTCTATAAAGCCCGTGTGGTGCAAAGTGATTTTGACTGGGGGCGGTATCGGAATCTGAATTACAAATTTGAAGATCTGGTGATCTATGAGATGCATGTCAGGGGATTTACCAAAGATGCGTCCTCCGGTGTAAAAGGTGGGGGAACATTTGAAGGTCTGCGACAGAAAATTCCGTATTTGAAAGATCTGGGAATCAATGCGGTAGAACTCATGCCGATTTTTGAATTTGATGAAATGGAAAGTGCCCGTGTGGTGGATGGCGTGCAGTTGTACAATTACTGGGGCTATAATACGGTTTCCTTTTTTGCCCCGAATACAAGTTATGCATTTCATCAGGAGCATAATCATGAGGGTGATGAATTAAAGCGTCTGATCCGCGAACTGAAAGAAAATGGAATTGAAGTCATTCTTGATGTGGTATTCAACCATACGGCAGAGGGAAATGAAAACGGTCCATGTTTTTGCTTTAAGGGGATTGATAACAATATTTATTATATGCTTACACCGGATGGATATTATTATAATTTCAGCGGCTGTGGCAATGTCTTAAACTGCAACCATCCGGTGGTTCGGAGGTTTATTACGGATTGTCTGCGGCACTGGGCAGTAGAGTACCGTGTGGATGGATTCCGGTTTGATCTGGCATCGATTCTGGGAAGAGATCAGAATGGTGCACCGATGGAGAATCCGCCGATTCTGGAAGCCCTTGCATTTGACTCTATTCTGGGGGATATGAAGCTGATCGCAGAAGCCTGGGATGCGGGTGGCTTGTATCAGGTTGGAAGTTTTCCGTCCTGGAACCGCTGGGCCGAATGGAACGGAAGATACCGTGATGATATGAGAAGCTTTTTAAAGGGCGACAGTGGCGTCGCAGGGCGTGCAATTACACGTATCACCGGATCCTCCGACATGTATGATCCGGCAAGCCGCGGATATAGTGCATCCGTCAATTTTCTGACCTGTCATGATGGGTTCACGTTGTATGATCTGTATTCATATAATGAAAAGCATAATGAGAAAAACGGATGGAACAATACGGACGGGGATAACAACGGCCTGAGCTGGAACTGCGGGGTGGAAGGTGAGACGGATGATCCGGCGGTTATGAGCCTGCGACGCAGACTCGTGAAGAATGCATTTGCCGCGTTGTTATGCAGCCGTGGACCGGCTATGTTTTTTGCAGGGGATGAATTTTGTAATACGCAGTATGGAAATAACAACGCATACTGCCAGGATAATATTATTTCCTGGCTGGACTGGAACAGACTGGAAGAATTTCAGGAGATTCATGATTTTGCCCGTTTTATGATCCATTTCCGTGCAAAGCATCCGATTCTGCGAAGGGATACAAAGCCGGCAGTCTGCGGGTTACCTTCCGTAAGTGTCCATAACGGAGAGCCGAACCGGAATTATACGGACTATAATACACATTTAATTGGAATCATGTATGCGGGAAGAAATGCCGATGATACGGATGATGATATGATCTTTTACGGAATGAATGCGTATTGGGAGCCTTTGGAGATGCGCCTGCCTTCGTTGCCGGAGTCTTATCATTGGAAACTTGTAGTAAATACTTTCTGTGAATACCAGGATGGGGCAGATTTTGAAGCCCAGACACAGGGAGATCAGACACGTGTGCGTGTTCCGGAACGTTCTACGGTAATTTTACTGGCAGAACATGATTTATAAAAAAGAGTTGAGCACCGCTCTGGAAACAGGGCGTGCTCAACTCTTTTTTTCGGTGGTATCGGGTCTGGTTGTAATTTCACTGGTTCCGATGAGGTAATCTGCAGAAACATTCAGAATCTGCACGATGGCTGCAAGATCCGCAACGGTCGGAGAACGACGACCGGTACGGTATCCGCTGATCGTGGACGGCGAAACAAACATTGCATTTGCCAGCTGGATATTGGAAATATTTTGTTTATACATAATCAGACTCAGACGGTCACCAAAATCTTTGTATTTATTTTTATCATTCGTTTTCATACAAATGATTTTATAGAAAGTTGATATAAAAAACAGAGAAAACGCGTATTGCGTTTTAATTCTTAAATAAATGGAAAAAGATTTCCAAAGAGATAAGAAATTAAATCCATCCACCGTCTAAGGTGAGAATCTGTCCATTCAGGTAACTGCTTGCTGTGGCAAGAGAATATGCCAGTGAAGCAACTTCTTCCGGGGATCCCATACGGCCGGCAGGAATTTCTTCGATGAGTGCAGAGCGTTCTTCCTCGGAGAAACAACGGTTCATATCCGTATCGATTACCCCACAGGCGATGGCATTTACCTGGATATTGCTAGGGGCAAGTTCTTTGCCCAAAGCGCGTGTAAGGGAATTGATCCCGCCTTTGCATGCAGAATAGGCAACTTCGCAGGAAGCTCCGACATTTCCCCATACAGAAGAAATATTGATGATATGTCCGGATTTGGCATGAACCATGAAGGGGATGACCTGTCTGCAGGTGGAAAAGACGGATGTGAGGTTTGTCGCAATAATCCGGTTCCAGTCGGTAATATCCATGTCGGTGAGCAGACCGATATAAGAGATGCCGGCATTGTTGATTAACACATCAATCTGGCCGAAGGTATCCAGTGTTTTTTGCACCATGTCACAGATAAAAGTATAGTCTCCTACATCACCACGGAAGCAAAGCACCTGTATGGAGTAGGTTGTTTCAAGTTTTGTGGCAAGTGCCTGCAGCGTTTCATAAGAGTTATGGCAGCAAAGAGCCAGATGATAGCCTTCAGCGGCAAATCGACATGCCAGGGCTGCACCGATTCCACGGGATGCACCTGTAATCAAAGCAGTATGTTTCATTGTTCTTCTCCGTTCTTTTTTTGTATTGTACCATAAATTAAAAAAATTCACTAGACAAACACCGGAGAATGTGTTACTATAATTGGGCAGTTGAAACGGCGCGTGGCTCAGCTTGGTAGAGCGCTGCGTTCGGGACGCAGAGGTCGCAGGTTCAAATCCTGTCGCGCCGACGATACAAGGATTCCGGTACATGGGTGAGAGAATCCTTGGCAGGGGCAACCTCAGAGGCTTTTAGTAAGCTTCTGGGGTTCTTTTTTTGCCTTCAAAAGTTTTAGAAAGGCTCTATGTCAAAAAAACTGTCGCACGAATTTTCGCGCGACAGTTTTTTCTTATTCTACCGTTACAGATTTTGCCAGGTTACGTGGCTGATCCGGATTTAAGCCTTTTCCAACGGATGTGTAATATGCAATCAGCTGGAAAATTACAACAGATTCAAAAATCGTAAATTCGTCGGATACATCCGGAAGATTGATGTGTACATCACAGATAGAAGGATCTGTGATTTCTTTGTCTTTGGACAAAAGAATGACATAAGCACCACGGGCTTTTACTTCCCGGATATTGGAAATAACTTTGCTGTATACATGTTTCTGGGTAGCAGCGGCAATGACAGGAACCCCTTCACTGACCAGGGCAATGGTTCCGTGTTTTAATTCACCGGCAGCATAGGCTTCGGCATGAATATAAGAAATTTCCTTTAATTTCAAAGCACCTTCCATGCAAAGGGTATAATCGAGTCCACGACCGATAAAGAACGCGTTGTTGGCATTGATCATGCGTTTGGTCAGCTGTTCAATATCAGGAGCCTGTGCAAGAACTTCCTCGATGTAATTTGGAATTTCCTGCAGTGTTCCAACAAATGTACGTGCCTCTTCGACAGAAATCTTTTGCTGTGTCATGGCAAGTTTGCATGCAAGCAGGTAAAAAGAAGCAACCTGAACGGTGTATGCTTTTGTACTTGCAACAGCGATTTCCGGACCGGCATGTGTATATAATACATAGCTGCTTTCACGTGCAATGCTGGAGCCTTTTACATTTACAATGGACAGTGTTTTCTTTGTATATTTATTTGCAAGGCGAAGAGCTTCTAAGGTATCAATGGTTTCTCCGGACTGGGATACGACGATTACCATGGATTTTTCATTGATTACCGGTTCTTCATAGCGGAACTCCGATGCGATTGCCACGGTAACCGGAATATGCAGGCGGTTCTGGATCATGGTTTTTCCTACCATTCCCGCGTACATTGCAGTACCACAGGCAACGATTGTAATGTCGCTTACATTTTCAAAGAAGGAATCCGCAATGGCATCTTCCGAAAAATCCGGGAGCATATCTTTGATACGTGGGGTAATGGTTCTTGTGATGGCAGCCGGCTGTTCATGAATTTCTTTGATCATGAAATGCGGATAACCATCTTTCTGGGCTGCGGTAACATCCCAGTTTACTTCCATATATTCCGGTTCTACGGAATGACCGTCTAAATCCTCTAACGTAATGCCGTCCGCAGTCATAGTTAAAATATGATATTCCGGCACGATGAAATAACGCTTGTTGTATGCGATAAAAGCAGTCAGGTCAGATGCAATAAAAGCACCGTCATCACAGTATGTTGCAACCATAGGGCTGACATTTCTTACCGCATAAATTTCACCCGGATGATCCTTGAACAGAACGCAGAAGGCAAAGGAACCTTCAATTTCGGCTACTGCTTTGCGCAGAGCTTCTTTTGGATCTCCTTCGTAGAGTTTATTGATCAATGCGGCGGCAACTTCGGTATCCGTCTCGGAAATCAGTTCATCCGTCAGATCATATTTGGTGGCGAGATCATGATAGTTCTCGATGATACCATTGTGGATCAATGCAACCTGTCCGACCTTATGAGGGTGTGCATTGGCATTGGTAACGCCACCATGGGTTGCCCAGCGGGTGTGGCCGATTCCACACGTAGAATTGTTATCATCATCGCAGATGGCACGAAGATCTTTTACTTTTCCGACAGTTTTCCGAAGTGAAATTTTTCCGGTATCTTTAAAGTACGCAATTCCCGCACTGTCATATCCACGGTACTCAAGGCTTGCAAGTCCTGTCAATAAGACATCCTGGGCTTTTAATTTACCTGTAAATCCAATAATTCCACACATAATTGAAATCTCCTTTTTCTCATATAATTTTATGATCCCGATATTGTTTTCGTTCATCAGAATATTTTTCATTGTGCATTATATGGTAACACGTAAGTGTTATCACCTATGCCAATTGCTTCGCAAGCAAATTCTCATGCAATTGGCTCCATCGGGGTACGAATCCTTTGTTCGGATGTTACCATCCTGTTTGTGATTCGTATGCGCAGCCCCTTTCTGCGTTCAGGCATCCGCCGAATCTTCGATCACCTGAATCCTCGTTAACCCTTGTGGTACATATCACAGGGTACATGGCGCTAAAGTTTTTAACTTTTCGAAATCTGTTTCTCCTTTCTATAACAGACACCCCCATCTTAACATAAATACCGGGGTTCTCACAACCGAAAATATCCACAGAGATTTACAGTAATTGCATAAATTTTTCACGTTACTTACAATCTTAAAAAAATTTATACATCTTTGCCTCTGGTATGATATGATTAATTCCGAATGAAAAACATACAGGGAGGAATCTATGGACGAACAGACAAAACAAAAACGAAAAGATATCGTGGGGTGGGTGATTTACATAGCAGTTCTTCTTGCCATTATTATCACATTCCGTTGTTTTTTGATGATCGGGCGGGTGCCATCTGAGAGTATGGAACCGACACTGATGGTTCATGACTGGCTCATCGGAGACCGTCATGCATATGAGGAAGAAAAACCACAACGCGGCGATATTGTCATGTTTTATCAGAAAGATGAAAATGAAACCATGGTCAAACGTGTGATCGGACTTCCGGGGGAGACGGTTTCTTTTGTCGGAGGAAAAGTATACATCAATGGGGAACCGCTGGATGAATCGGCTTATCTGGATGACACTGTCGAAACGGATTGTGGAGAAGAAGATAAAACCTTTACCGTTCCGGAGGGCTCTTATTTCATGTTGGGGGATAACCGGGAAATTTCCCTGGATGCGCGATATTGGAAACATACCTACATTACAACGGATGACATGAAGTCGAAGGAAATCCTTATCATCCCGTTTCACAGGCTTCCATGGTTTTAACCCTTTTGTGTCTTGACACCTGACGGGCATGTGAGTATACTCTATGTAATATGTTGAATGTAACAAGAAATGTCTGTATAGAAGGGTATTTCGTGAAAAGGAGTATTTTATGTTAACGACAAGAGAACTGCAGGACGAGATCATCCGCCTGAAGAAAGAAAAGGATATCTGTATTCTGGCACATGCATATCAGAGTCATGATATCTGGGAGGTGGCTGATTATGTAGGGGATTCCTATGGGCTGAGCGTGCAGGCTGCCAAGGCAGCGCAGAGCACTGTGCTGATGTGCGGAGTCCGTTTTATGGCAGAGACGGTCAAGATTCTGTCCCCACAGAAAAGGGTATTGTTATCCAACAGCAATGCGGGATGTCCGATGGCAGAGCAGATGGATGTGGAACTGATTTCCGGGGTGAAAAAGATGTATCCGGATTATACCGTGGTAGCGTATATTAATACGACTTCCGAGTTAAAAACGATTTGTGATGTCTGTGTAACTTCCTCATCGGCAGTTCAGATTGTAAAGAATATAGAGAATAAAAATATTTTGTTTATCCCGGACTGCAATCTGGGAAAATGGGTGGCTGATCAGGTGCCGGAGAAAAATATCAAACTGCTGCAGGGGGGATGTCCAACGCATGTCCGCATGTCGAAACGGGATGTGGAAAAAGCACGAAAGGCACATCCGGACGCACTTCTTCTGGTACATCCGGAATGTCTGCCGGAGGTTTCCGAACTGGCGGATTATCGGGGAAGTACAACCGGAATCATGGACTATGCAAAGAAAAGTGATGCAAAGGAATTCATTATCGGAACCGAGAACAGTATCGTGCAGCATCTGCAGTTTGCATGTCCGGACAAGCAGTTTTATCCATTATCAAGAGACTGTGTCTGCCACAATATGAAACTGACCACACTCGGAGATGTGTATCAGTGTGTAAAGGGCACCGGCGGAGAGGAAATCAAGCTGGACGAAGAAGTGCGTATAAAAGCAAAACGCTGTATTGATACCATGCTGGAACTTGGCAATTAAAGCAGGTCAGCCTGCAAAGATGCGCGCCCTGCGGAGTCAAAGATGATGCTGTGTCTCCGCAAGGGCGCGAAAGTGTGCGGTAAACGCACACTTTATTTTTTTACCGATTTTACAAGGGAATCCAATGTAACAGTTGTGGTGGTATCACCGGCAAGGAGCGTGTACGTTTCTCCACTGGTGAGCTTTGGACAACTGATTACAACGGAATTATAGGATTTGGCAGGGGTATAGGAAAGCAGCATCCGGGGTATCAGATTGTGGTAGTGTCTGTTCTGAAAACAATTTATGAAGAAAGAAAAGGAAAACTTAAGAGAATCTAAATTGACTTGCAACATAAACTTATATAAAATAAAAAGCGCGGAGATGTTCGCAGAGTTCATTTCAAACGAAGAGGAGGAATTTTATATGATATGTCCGAAGTGCGGCAGTGAAATGCCGGATGACAGTGCGTTCTGCACCAGATGTGGAGCCAGCTTACATACAGGAACACAGGAAAATCAGAATTCGCAGGGAGGACCACAGCAGGGAAATCCGCAGGGGACGCCATACGGCTACGGAAATCCACAGGGAAACAACGGAGCGTATTATGGCAATCCACAGATGAACAATGGGATGCCGTACGGGCAGCCTTATGTAGATCCAAAGGATCATTCCGCAGAATTTGACGGAAAGGATATTGCAGATCACAAACTGTTTGCAATGCTTCCATATCTTCTGGGAATTTTGGGAACCATCGTGGCACTTCTTGTGGCGAAGGATTCTCCTTATGTCGGATTTCATGTGCGTGAGGGAATCAGGATACTTGTGTCTGAAGTTCTGCTGGGACTGATTACCGTAGTGTTCTGCTGGACCGTTGTAGTTCCGATTGCAGCAGCCGTATGTTTTATCATTTTACTGGTTGTCCGTATCATCAGTTTTGTTAACGTCTGCAATGGAAAGGCAAAGGAAGCTGCTATAGTCAGCAATTTCGGATTTTTGAAATAACTTATAAAGATCCAATGAAAAAGAGAAGAAGATTCTGCATGCTATGTAAGAATCTTCTTCTCTTTTTTGTGGAAAAAATGGGATATTTAGATATTTAATTGAAAAGGATGGAAAAGGTCAGGGAATTTCCATCTTCACTTTTGGCAGAAATTTTCCCTTTGTGTCATTCGTAAGTTTTGTCGTTTTACAGGACAACATATTTTTTACATTGAATTTACATTAGTCTGGTTATGCATTTTACACAGACCCGATAAGATAGCAACTGTAATGAGGAACAATATGAAAGAAAGAGGAGAAAATCATGAAAAACAAACTTGTAAAAATGATGGCTTTACTGACAGCAACAACAATGGTCGCTGCAGGTGTGATGGGATGTGGTTCTGACAGCAGTGATGCAAGTGCTGATGCAAATACAGATACAACGGCATCTGATACAACTGCAAATGCAGATACAACAGATGGATCGGATCTGAGCGGAACCGTTACATTGGCAGGAAGTACTTCCATGGAGAAGCTTGCAAATGCCATGAACGAAGCATTCATGGAGAAATATCCGAATGTTTCCGCAACCGCAGAGTTTACAGGGTCCAGTGCAGGAATCGAGTCTCTTACAGCCGGCAGCGTTGATATCGGAGATGCTTCCCGTGCCCTTTCTGACGATGAGAAAAGCCAGGGTATCGTAGAGAACATTGTGGCAATTGATGGTATCGCAGTTATTACAGATACAGCAAACACAATCACAGATATTAAGTCTGAAGATCTTGCAAAAGTATATACCGGAGAGATTACAAACTGGAAAGATCTCGGCGGACCGGATGAGCAGATTGTAGTCATCGGCCGTGAGGCAGGATCTGGTACAAGAGATGCATTTGAGGAACTGATGGATGTAAAGGATTCCTGCAAATATGCACAGGAACTTGATTCTACAGGTGCTGTACTTGCAAAGGTTGCAGCTACTCCGGGAGCCGTTGGATATGTATCACTTGATGTTTTGGATGACACTGTAAACGGATTAAAGATCAACTCCGTAGAGCCGACAGAAGAGAACATTCTTGCAGGCACTTATGTATTGCAGAGACCATTCGTTATGGCAACCAAGGGAGAAATCTCTGAGCAGAGCGAGCAGGTACAGGCATATTTCGACTTCATCAACTCAGAAGACGGACAGAATGTTATCAAATCTGTAGGACTGATCATTCCACAGAAGTAAAAGAACATGTGAGGACAAAGATATGAACAACGGTAAAGCAGCAAAGCACATCGTAGAAACGATTGCAAAAATAATATTTCTTATATGTGCGGTTGTTGCCATCGTAGCAGTTCTTTCCATAACAGTTTATATGTTTGCAAAAGGCACCCCGGCATTGGCAAAGGTCGGGGTGATTGACCTGTTATTTGGAACTGTATGGCAGCCGACAGCAGCAACACCATCTTATGGTATTTTGTACATTATTCTGACTTCTATTGTAGGTACTGCAGTGGCAATTCTGATCGGTGTACCGATTGGAATTCTGACAGCGGTATTTATCACAGAGGTTTCCAATAAAAAGCTGGCAGCGATTGTACAGCCGGCGGTAGAGCTATTGGCGGCAATTCCGTCTGTAATATATGGACTGCTTGGACTTATGGTTTTAAATCCATTGATGTACCGACTGGAAAAACGGGTGTTTGCGGGAAGTACAACCCATCAGTTTACCGGTGGTTCCAATCTGCTTTCTGCGATTATTGTACTGGCAATCATGATTTTGCCTACGGTAATCAATATCAGTGTTTCCTCCATCCGAGCAGTACCCGGACATTTAAAATCTGCTTCGCTTGCCCTCGGAGCAACACATATCCAGACGATATTTAAAGTTATGATTCCGGCAGCAAGATCCGGTATTATGACAGGTGTGGTTCTTGGTATCGGCCGCGCGCTCGGAGAAGCCATGGCAATCAATATGGTTGCCGGAGGCTCGGTAAATCTGCCGCTTCCATTCAACTCGGTACGTTTCCTGACCACACAGATTGTCAGCGAGATGAGTTATGCGGAAGGGCTTCACCGGGAAGTACTCTTTACCGTAGGTCTGGTACTGTTTATCTTTATTATGATCATCAATCTGGTGCTTGCGCAGGTCGAGAAGAAAGGAGCCGTTGAAAAATGACAGGAAGTAATACAAGTATTCGTACGAAAACCAGACATCCGGCGGATTTCTTTACTTATGTTGCCATCTATGTGTGTGCAATTCTTTCCGTTGCGCTGCTTCTCGGAATCATTGTGTATGTATTTGTCAAAGGTATCCGGAGCGTTAACTGGGAATTCCTTACCAGTGTCACTTCGGTGTTAAAAGGAACAACCGGTATTGCGGGAAATATTGTAAATACGCTTTATATCATAATTGTAACCATGCTGATTGCTACCCCCATCGGTGTTGGTGCAGCGGTTTATCTGAATGAGTACGCAAAACCGGGAAAACTGGTCAGCATGATTGAGTTCGCAACCGAGACGCTGGCAGGTATTCCGTCCATTATTTTTGGTCTGTTTGGTATGATGTTTTTCGGACAGACACTTCATTTGAAGTATTCGATCCTGACGGGTTCCTTTACCTTGACGCTGATGGTACTTCCATTGATCACGCGAAATACACAGGAAGCATTAAAAACCGTTCCGGACAGTTACCGCAGCGGTGCCATCGGTCTGGGAGCAGGAAAGTGGCATATGATAAGGACTATTTTACTGCCGTCAGCGATGCCGGGAATCATCACCGGTGTTATTCTTGCCATCGGACGAATTGTCGGTGAGTCAGCAGCCCTGTTGTTTACGGCGGGAAGCTCGGGTCTCCTCCCGAAGAGCTTTGCCGATCTGTTTACAAAGGCGAAAATGCCGGCAGGAACACTTACCATTCAGCTTTACCTGAGCGCGACCAAGGGTGAATTCGGAGTGGCATTCGGTATTGCTGTGGTTCTGCTGATGATTGTTCTTGGCATTAACCTGCTTACCAAAGCACTGGCAAAGAAATTTGATGTCAACCGCAGATAAATATATATAAAGAAATCCTTTGGAAGGTCGCTTCCGAAGGATTTTTGCGTATTTTTGAAAAGCTATGCGCTGGTAGGCATGGGAACATGCGTCAGGTTCTGCCGCACCTCCTGAAACTGTTCCGGAATATCTTCTATAGGCATGTTTTGCAGTATATCGGTGGTGCCGGCTTTTAATGCGGTTTCGTAATACCAGCATTTATAATCCAGGGTATTAAGTGTCTGTTGCAGGGAAACCATCTGCTCCAGCAGGACGGTGCGCTGGTGCTGGAATAACTCTAAACGTTCCTGAATTGTGGAATCTCCCTGTTGCAGAAGGACAATGTATTTTTTGATATCTTTGATTGACATCCCTGCTTTTTTCAGACATTCGATGATCTGCAGCCATTCGTAGTCTTTCTCCCGAAACATCCGGATACCGCCGGAAGAACGTTCCACAAAGGGAAGAAGGCCTTCTTTATCGTAATATCGCAGCGTGGAACCCGCAAGCCCAAGCATTTTTGCCATTTGTCCAACCGTATATGTCATATGCACATTCTCCTTTTTGTAATTGCTTTTTTCTTGGATTATAAATTTCTCTGTGAAATCAGTCAATGGCTGTTTTACGGGTTTCTTAGAAAACTGATTATCCCACAATAAAACGAAAGGCACTTGATTTCTCAAGCGCCTTCCGTTATAATCTAGTTAGAAGCTGATCGGAAGCAATTTCCGATTTGCCCTCAGTTAAATATGTTAAAGAATAGCATCCTTCACTTTAGGCGGTGGGATGCTATTTCTTTTTGTTGTTATGGTTGTCTATGTAAGACAGTGCCGCGAAGACTACAAGCAGCAAAGTTAATACTTCTGATGTACTCATAGGGCATCACCCTCTCTTTCGTAATACTAGAGGGCAGTCAACAATCGGAAAATCGCATCCGTACTTCTGTTCGATTACATACTTATTGTACCAAAAATTGAATGGGAAAACAAGAAACAAAATTCCTTGACATATTCCCTTCAAATGCTATTCTTCCAAAATCTTAATCTCAGATGGTTTCACCGCGATCTCTTTCCCGGAATCCAATTCAAGAATGGCGAGGTTCGCGCTCCGCCAGCTACCCGTGTTCTGGTGGCAGGAAGCCGGGGTGGGGAACTTTTCTTGTTTCATATTAAAGTTGAAATAACAAACACGTATCGAAAGGAGAGTGAGGATTTATGGGAGAAAAGAAACATGCGAGCACGCAGCACATGGCTATCTGACCATTTTCCCACTGTATTTTTTCGATTGCGGGTGTTATAATAAAATCAGATAAGGGATGGTCCCTGATTTGAAATAATCAGGGATGCCTAAGCTTTCCCTGATTAGAAACAAAAAATTTGCATAAACAGGGAAAGAGAGGAAAAAATATGGGTGAAAAAGATTTAACCGAAAAAATACTTGAGGATTACAATGATGTTTTTGCAGATATCATAAATGCTTTTGTATTTGAAGGGAAAGATGTAGTACATCCGGATTCGCTGAGAAACAGTTCTGTTCATTCTCAATACAAAGCAAGTGATCAAAAACTTCATGAATTGGAGCGTGATGTCGCAAAATATTGGATGGATGGAAATGTCCGGATCGCCTTATGTGGCATGGAAAATCAGACTAAAGTCGAAAAGTTTATGCCATTTCGAGTGTTCAGTTATGACGGAACTGCATACAGGAGCCAGTTGCTGGACCGGAAGAATAAAATCGTCCCAGTGATTACCATAGTGCTGTATTTTGGCAATGAACATTGGACAGCACCGAAAAGCATCAAGGAACTTTTGGATATTCCAGCGGGACTTGATGAATATGTGAGTGATTACAACATCCATGTATTCGAGATCGCATGGCTTACGGATGAGCAGATTGCTAGATTTAAAAGTGATTTTGGGATTGTTGCTCGATTCTTTTCTGAGAGAAGAAAAAATCCGGACTATGTACCGGACGATCAAACCGTCATCACGCATGTCGATGCCATGTTAAAACTCTTGGCAGTAATGGCTGGAGATCGAAGATACGAGGAAATTTTACAATCTGACAATAAAAAGGAGGTTGGTTGTATGTGCGATGTAGCAGAAAGATTGGAACGCAAAGGAATTGAAAAAGGTCTTGTAGAAGGCCGCGCAGAAGGCCAGAACCTGCTTGTGGCTGTGGTTAACCGTTTGAGGAATGGCGAAACGGCAGAGCAGATTATCGCAAGTGGTGTAGATGCTCAAACAGTAGCACTTGCACAGTCAATCAAATAAGCAGCAGAATTTAAGGATCATCCATAGCGGTGATCCTTTTTTGTGTGTGTGGACATTGGAAAAGAAAGGGATAGGACTTCC
>OGQL01001631.1_pt1 | contig 16104 bp, 15 predicted proteins | sample 1553211 | NCBI WGS metagenome assembly OGQL01 (sample SAMEA2579942, study PRJEB22360) | human gut metagenome
ACCGTCAGGTGTATAATCATGACATCCTTATCACGGGAAGTGTAATATTCACGCTGATAATCAATGCCTCCTTTCGTAAAAGTAGTATAAGCCACAGCATCGCGTAAATCAAGCCAACGGCGATAATTGGTAACCGGAACCACCTCATCGGAAGCAAATTTCTTTTTGACAGGAATACTGAAATTCAAGGTAAGGTCGGCCAACATCTGATAATTGCCATAAGTACCACCCGATTCGGGTTTCTTAGGAACAAAACTGTTGTACATCAACTCTTGTGCCTCTTTATTCTTACCTTCAAACAAAAGTTGTTGAATAGCAGGCAAACTACGGGATGCATCGGGATTACCGTAATCGGCCTCCATACCGCTCCAAAGTGAAATTTCATTCAGTACAATATGTTCCTTATCAATACCTCCGTCGGGCATCATGCCCAAACGACCGTTACCCAAAGGCAGGGTTTCTTCCCAAATGGTAGCCGGAGCGGTGTAATAAAGCTGATGGTTGTAGTTATCCGCCAACGTATCGGCCACTGCGATTAATGAAGAAGCAGAAACTAGAAAAAACAAAATTAGTGCTTTCATACGTAAAATATAAATATGCCTCGCCTTATCAGAGAAGCGTTATTAAAAACATTCTCATCCATATCAATGTCACGGACAAAGATACAATAAAATAGGACAGGAAGAAACTTTTTCCATTCTCTTCCTGTCCAAGCTTATTTAATGTTATCCCAAAGGATTCTCGTCCAAGCCTCCTTGACCGGAACCACTGCCGTCCGGTTTCGGATTAACGACTGCGTCTTTGACCACAGTACCCTTACCCAATTCCAGTCTTTCCACGGTCACCTTATTCAGCATCTCCTTGAAGTAGCTTCCTGAGCTGAAGATAATTTTACGACGATACACCGTATTGGCATCCACATCCTTCACTCCCGTCTGACTTTTCGCATTCAGCCCGGGACGGAAACACCCGAAATCCCCCAACTGCACGGAATATCCTTTATCCAAATCCATATTCAAGGTATCAATCAGTCCGTCAATCACCATCTTCACCACGCCACGCGGAGCCATACTCACTTTCTGTACTTCCTCGCAGAGTGTCTTAAATTCTACCATTCCCAATACTTTCGCTTGAGCCACAAATTTCTCAGTTTTAGTTTTATCAAAACCAAATACTACTTTCTTTACTTCATACTTAATTGCCATAATTTTTTCTGTTTTTAATGATTTAATAATAATAGGTATAATACTTTTCTCCTATCTGATCCGGAAGCAAGAAACATTTTACCGTGAGGCCTCAACAGTCGGACGTTCTGTTTTCTCAGATTCGATGTTGCAAAGTTAGGGTGAGATGCATCGGAAAGCAAGAAAATGGTATCTACCAATAATTTAAGTAAATCACTATCAAACAATATATTACAATATCGTCATCTCTACAGGGGATAGAATGAAGGAAAAACAAGAGAAGACGGGAAAGAAGAAGATTTGGCAATAGGCTCTACAAGAGAAAGAGCTAAAGAGCTGATAATGAATGGATGCTTTGGAGAGCATCTCTACAAGCAGACTTTTTCTTGATTACGTGAGCCTTATTGAATCTTGCAGTCATTATAACAAACCTATTGAATCGCTCATTCACTATTTATTTCATATCTTTTTAATAACGCGTGCAGGATTTCCGGCTACTATAGTATTTGACTCAACATCACGGGTAACCACACTTCCCGCACCTACTACGCTATTTTCTCCAATAGTCACACCCGGAAGAATAGTAGCGCCTGCTCCTATCCATGCCCTACGACAGATATGCACTGGTTTACAAGTAATAACCATTCTGTTTTCAAGATCATGATTATTTGATATAAGTTGTACATTAGCGGCTATCTGCGCTTCATCATCAATAGTAATGCCACCGGCAGACATCATCAGACAGCCATTCATAATAATAACGTTTTTCTCGATTTTCACATTATGGGCACGTACCACTGTAAGCGGGGTATTAATCCGGCTACCCGTCCCCATGTCAGGGAAAAGCCGGTAAAGCAGTTCATCGTATTCTTCTGTCATCGGCATAGTGTGGTTCAACCGGAAAAGCAGTTGTGCCTGCTCCTTTGCCAATAACAAATCCTCTTCGCTTTGATGGGCACAGTCTATTCTTATTTCTTTCATTGTTCTGTTTTTATTTTTTTGCAAAGATAGCCTGTCATTTTCAATGTCATAATAGATGAATTACGGATTTAACAACCAAATTTCCGGTTTTATGATTTAATTAGCAGACTATTTATTCTTCATATACACCACATTCCTCCCCGCTCCGCACCTCTTCAGCAGCCCGTCCTCAATAAACAAGTTCAAGTCCGTAACCGCCTGTTTCACGCTGCGTCCTGTCAGACGGGCATACTGTGCACGGTTGATGCAAGGCTGTTCCTGCCGCAAGTATTCGTCAAGTAACCGGAAACGCTGCTCTACAGACAGAAGCGGAGTAGAAGATTCGGGCTTGGATGACGACTGCGGATGGCGTTCCAATCGCATCTTTTTATCCAATTCTTTATAGAATTCCTTCCCCAAACGGAAGTTCAAACCGCGAAGCGTCACCGAAGCGGCACGCAGTTCTTTTTTTTCCATTGCTTCACGCCGGCAATTCAGTGAAGGGGTGAAATAGCCAAGTTCGCCCAGTTCCACCGTCCAACCATCGGCAAGGCAGTCGCGCAGCTCGTCCATAAAGGCGGCCATCGCACCTTCCATATAAAAAGCAACTTCCTTTGTTGTTGTTGTTGGTAAGGTCATAAAAATTGTTTCAATCCACACTCCCACATAAGGAGTGACTTGGCCGGAGTAAAGGCCGTACCATCAGCCTTCGTGTTTCAATCCACACTCCCACATAAGGAGTGACAACATTGCCGTATATGTCCGCGCTGAACTTGGGGTTTCAATCCACACTCCCACATAAGGAGTGACTCATGTTGTATCTGAAATAAGACCTGCTACTCCTGTTTCAATCCACACTCCCACATAAGGAGTGACTAGCGGCTGTTCCCGTAGATAAACGATATGTAATGGTTTCAATCCACACTCCCACATAAGGAGTGACAGCCTTTCACAGCTTTATTGAGTGCAGGACAACGGTTTCAATCCACACTCCCACATAAGGAGTGACTGGAGTATGGCGCTCCTACGATTACGGCCGCACAGTTTCAATCCACACTCCCACATAAGGAGTGACAATAAAATAGGGAAATCCCTATGTTAAATAGGGGTTTCAATCCACACTCCCACATAAGGAGTGACCTCTTTATCTTTTCATGTGTACCATCAACCGTACGTTTCAATCCACACTCCCACATAAGGAGTGACACCAATCTTTGCAATGATTAACTTGTACATGGCTGTTTCAATCCACACTCCCACATAAGGAGTGACCCGACCGGACGGTCGGCTTCGCCTCCCGCAAACTGTTTCAATCCACACTCCCACATAAGGAGTGACGAAGTAGCTGTAACGAGTGTTGTTTCTGCGGCCGGTTTCAATCCACACTCCCACATAAGGAGTGACTTGCATGTATGCGGAGATATGGCATTTCGTTTAAGTTTCAATCCACACTCCCACATAAGGAGTGACTATCTAACTGGTCTCTGTATTCGGGTAAATACAAGTTTCAATCCACACTCCCACATAAGGAGTGACCCTTTTCTGAGAGGCGATCGTTCTTCCTCGGACGGTTTCAATCCACACTCCCACATAAGGAGTGACGCGTGACTTCCTTCATTCCTTCATCTGTGGTTAGTTTCAATCCACACTCCCACATAAGGAGTGACTAGCGGCTAGCGCGTCCATGAGTGGCGCATTGCGGTTTCAATCCACACTCCCACATAAGGAGTGACCTCGCCTACATTATTCTTGTTGCGCCTGTTACCGTTTCAATCCACACTCCCACATAAGGAGTGACGTTAAGGTGGTATTCTAGTATAATATCCCACGGCTGTTTCAATCCACACTCCCACATAAGGAGTGACGGTGTCTGGCTGTTTGTCTGTGCCAATTCGTCATGTTTCAATCCACACTCCCACATAAGGAGTGACTCTAATAGGTTGTATATTTCATTAACACCTTTTAAGTTTCAATCCACACTCCCACATAAGGAGTGACTCCCGTTGCGCTCGGCATTGTGCTTTGAATTTACAGTTTCAATCCACACTCCCACATAAGGAGTGACTTGGCGGCTTTATAGATAACGCCATCCACGTAATGTTTCAATCCACACTCCCACATAAGGAGTGACGTCTAGGGCGTCCTGCTCTTCCTCCATCTTATTGCGTTTCAATCCACACTCCCACATAAGGAGTGACCTTACTTGCCACACCTCCCTCGTTATACCTATTCGGTTTCAATCCACACTCCCACATAAGGAGTGACGCCGCATCTTTGCGGACAACTGCCAGCCGGGTGTGTTTCAATCCACACTCCCACATAAGGAGTGACGCCACCCATGCAATGACCCGTGCCTCAATAGCTGTTTCAATCCACACTCCCACATAAGGAGTGACCTTTTCTTCGTCACCCGTCATCATCACATTGCCCGTTTCAATCCACACTCCCACATAAGGAGTGACAGCATGTTGCCTGTCAAGTAGTCCGCTATGTGGGTTTCAATCCACACTCCCACATAAGGAGTGACACGTATCGGTCGCCAACAAATTCTGTCTCACCCCGTTTCAATCCACACTCCCACATAAGGAGTGACAGCAATTACACTTACTGAAACAAAGTCCGAAATGTTTCAATCCACACTCCCACATAAGGAGTGACAGAGAGGACGGCTTTATTAAGACATGTACGGTGTTGTTTCAATCCACACTCCCACATAAGGAGTGACGCCTCGCTATTCCGCTTTATAAGCTTCTCTATTGTTTCAATCCACACTCCCACATAAGGAGTGACGTATTGGCTTTGATCTCTTGATTGTTATCCGTGATTGTTTCAATCCACACTCCCACATAAGGAGTGACAGCGAATGTCTACTATAGCGGTCGGGGCATTCACGTTTCAATCCACACTCCCACATAAGGAGTGACGGTTCTTTGCCTTCCTTACTTCGTCTGATCCGGTGTTTCAATCCACACTCCCACATAAGGAGTGACATACCGTCACCGTTTAAGATAAAACTTAAGCCGTTTCAATCCACACTCCCACATAAGGAGTGACCGTGTATGATACACGCGCAATTGATAATGCTATAGTTTCAATCCACACTCCCACATAAGGAGTGACAAGAACGTAATAATTACCACCTGCAATGACGCGAGTTTCAATCCACACTCCCACATAAGGAGTGACAAGAGGACGGATTTATAAAGACATGTACGGTTGTGTTTCAATCCACACTCCCACATAAGGAGTGACCGCTGCCGTCTCGCCTGCCTTCTTTGTCTCCTCGGTTTCAATCCACACTCCCACATAAGGAGTGACTTTCTTCGGGTAGCCACACGAAACAGTCCTCTGTGTTTCAATCCACACTCCCACATAAGGAGTGACTTCCTTGTGATTTCAATTCATTGTTAATCGTGAGTTTCAATCCACACTCCCACATAAGGAGTGACGCCATAAACGACATCATTTTCGTCAAGAGCTGTGTTTCAATCCACACTCCCACATAAGGAGTGACTTCTTCTTCACAAGCAATGTACCGTCGGCATTCAGTTTCAATCCACACTCCCACATAAGGAGTGACCACGGAGATTCTCAAACGCGCTGACCATTCGATCTGTTTCAATCCACACTCCCACATAAGGAGTGACTAACGGCCGCCTCAAAACCTGCGGTAGTCTCTATGTTTCAATCCACACTCCCACATAAGGAGTGACCTTGTAGTCATCCTGCGATATGGCGCCTGCCTTGTTTCAATCCACACTCCCACATAAGGAGTGACTTTCAGGAACTCATCCTTGTTGGTCGTACCAAAGTTTCAATCCACACTCCCACATAAGGAGTGACTGTCTTTTGGAATCAAAAGGCATACACTGTAGGATGTTTCAATCCACACTCCCACATAAGGAGTGACAAGTTTCTTTGCAAACGCTGTCTATATGATAAGGTTTCAATCCACACTCCCACATAAGGAGTGACTCCCGTTGCGCTCGGCATTGTGCTTTGAATTTACAGTTTCAATCCACACTCCCACATAAGGAGTGACCGGGGTCATTAACAAAACCGCCTTCCCACTTAAGTTTCAATCCACACTCCCACATAAGGAGTGACTGACGAGATTTGCAAGGCTAGACCAAAGAATGAGTTTCAATCCACACTCCCACATAAGGAGTGACCTTGTGCCGTGCGCAAAAGGATGCTCTAGTAGCTGTTTCAATCCACACTCCCACATAAGGAGTGACACGTAGACTTTGATTTCGTGGACTTTTCCCAACTGTTTCAATCCACACTCCCACATAAGGAGTGACTATAAAATTACCTTATGATATGGTGGTTATTGATGTTTCAATCCACACTCCCACATAAGGAGTGACATAGTTTCAGACCCGCATACGGACGTGTTACAAAGTTTCAATCCACACTCCCACATAAGGAGTGACCCCTGCACATGTGATAGCAATGTTGTTAACCTTTGGTTTCAATCCACACTCCCACATAAGGAGTGACTTATTATCCACCTTCATTAAAGGTCTGCCCGATAGTTTCAATCCACACTCCCACATAAGGAGTGACACCGTTATACTTTCGAGTTCGGGAAGGTTATCATGTTTCAATCCACACTCCCACATAAGGAGTGACTGGTAGCCTTGACAGACTGCCTGTCCCAGTTGTTGTTTCAATCCACACTCCCACATAAGGAGTGACGTAGATGAGTTAACGAGCGGAAGCAATGTAATATTGTTTCAATCCACACTCCCACATAAGGAGTGACAGTGCGTTAATCTCAGCACTTGCTGTTTTCTTTAGTTTCAATCCACACTCCCACATAAGGAGTGACCGTCTACCTCAGCCTTTTCCATCTGTTTTAATATGGTTTCAATCCACACTCCCACATAAGGAGTGACCATTTCGGGTTCTTTCGTGATCATTGCAGAAATGTTTCAATCCACACTCCCACATAAGGAGTGACTCACCGTCCGTCCCAATGATCCGCCTTGCGTATTGTTTCAATCCACACTCCCACATAAGGAGTGACCTTTTTGTGATCTAGGTTATATTCGGCATAGTATGTTTCAATCCACACTCCCACATAAGGAGTGACTCAGCCGTTATAACGTTGTTTATCGTGTCTACACGTTTCAATCCACACTCCCACATAAGGAGTGACACAGCTTCACCGATCGTTTGGTAACATGCAACTTGTTTCAATCCACACTCCCACATAAGGAGTGACAAAATCGCCATCTTTGATTTTCTTTTTCATCTGGTTTCAATCCACACTCCCACATAAGGAGTGACATCGTCACCCGTGCCCATTGGTTAATATCTATCGGTTTCAATCCACACTCCCACATAAGGAGTGACAAAACAATGTATTGGGACAGGTGGCGAGGCGATGTTTCAATCCACACTCCCACATAAGGAGTGACGCTACCAGCTTTTCCAGTTTAGCCATATTCTTATTGTTTCAATCCACACTCCCACATAAGGAGTGACCATGTTACCGCCTTTCATTATCTCGTAGGTGATGTTTCAATCCACACTCCCACATAAGGAGTGACGCAAAGTACCATTCTATCAGGCAAACCTTTAACGTTTCAATCCACACTCCCACATAAGGAGTGACTCAGCGCAACCATTATTCTGTTTAGATCATGTATGTTTCAATCCACACTCCCACATAAGGAGTGACAGTGGTTAGCACGTCCATAAGAGGTGCGATGCGGTTTCAATCCACACTCCCACATAAGGAGTGACGCTGATGCGCAATAAATATCAGCCTTCGGGTCTTTGTTTCAATCCACACTCCCACATAAGGAGTGACCATCCCGATATGTTCGGATTCCACCGCCATACTTGTTTCAATCCACACTCCCACATAAGGAGTGACCTCTATAATACTCTCTAGCAAGCTCAACAGTATTGTTTCAATCCACACTCCCACATAAGGAGTGACTCTTTCGCTTTAAAGTATTGATACTCTTATATGATTAAAGAGCATTTTGCGAAGATAGAAAACCTATTTTTATAAAGGACACATTTTTCTTTGAAAAAGAACCTTAACGACTGATTATTAGCACTTGCGAAAGATACACAAAATATGCAATACTTCACATTCGCAATACACTAAATTATAAGTTCAGAATTCACATCAATAGCGGTTTCACGCCCTAAACATTCAATTCGCCTATTCCAATTCTTACTCAAGAAATAGAAACGAACGCTATCCAAATTACAATCTATTATTTTTATGATTTTCGATTTAAAAATCAAAAATTGTGCTTCAGACAATACACATTCAAATACTGAATTCTGAACACGATGTCCATAATTCAAGCATTCTTTAGCCACTTTACGCAATCGTTTAGCTCCCGTCTCTGATTGAGTATCTACATCATAAGTCACTAATATAAACATTTCTATGAAATTAAAAATACAGGATAATTATCTAAGTCATCCCGCATATAGCGAGCCAATAGCATTGATTGAACATAGGGCAACAAACCAATAGGAATTTTCTCACCTAAATAAGGATGAATAATAAATTCTTTCTTACGGTTTTGCCATGCCGAAAGAAATATTTTCTTTCCGGAATCAGTCATTACAATACCCTCATCCCCTTGCATGCAAAAATCTTTAATGCATATTTGTTTCCTATTAATCAAAGAAAGCACTAACCTATCCCCTAAATATGCACGCATTTCTTCCATCAAGTCTAAAGCTAAAGAGGTACGCCCCGGACGCAATGAATGCAAAAAGCCAACATAAGGATCAAGCCCTACTGTTTCTAACGCTGCCGCAACATCGTTTGCTATTAATGTGTACGCAAAAGAAAGCATAGCATTAACCGCATCTTTCGGAGGCCTACGATTCCGTCCCTTAAAAATAAAATCGACTTTCTGATTAAGAATTAAATGTGGTAATACTCCAAAATACACATAAGCAGCGTCCCCTTCTATCCCACGCAATTGATCTAAATCTTTTGCTCTTAACAACTCATTTTTTCTAATAAGCAATAAAGATGCGGCATCTTCTACTTCAGTATTCACACCATTATCACGTATAAAACGCCTCAGAATATTTCTATAATTTTGAATTTTACCACCAATAAACAATCGGCTAAGATGCATCGTATATACCTGATCATCTGACAAAATGTATTGCTTTTTTCGGAGCAATACATTTCCTTTTATCGGTCCTTGCACTCTACTGATAAATCTTCCGGAAGGAGACAGAAATGTCAATGATACACCATTATCTGCACAAAGCTTCATCAATCCAAGGCTTGCACCCATATATCCAAACGTCACGATACCCTCTATATTCAAAATAGGAATACGAAAAATTTCCTCTTGCTTCACAGATACAACAACATTCAATCCATCCTTGCTTAAATAAGACTCAGGAGTAGTAATATATAGAGTATTAAGTAATTTCCTCATAAAGATTTTGCTTTAAATAATCAGATACCGATAATCTCTTATTAAGTTGAGGTAAACAAATATCAAAGAGTGAACAACTTCTACAATGAGGTTTCATTACAGCTTTAGGGACATCGCCCTTTAAATAAATACAATGCATTTCGTCCGCTAATCTGCATGTCAATTCTCGCAATTTATCGCTTATCACAATCACTTCTCGATGTCGGGTTTCACCATAATAAAGAGCTGCTGTAAAAATATGAATACCATACATTTCCTCCAGGCAGATGACTTGAGCCGCTAATTGCACTTCATCTCTTTCATCCGGCTTACTATGACCACGCTTATACTCAACAGGATAAGGAACCCAATATCCAGGATAAGAAGGATGTGAAATGGCATTAGACATATCCTTTGTCGCTTTAAGTTCTACAGCATCAGTTATGCCATACAAACCTAATTTCTTGGAAGCAACAGAGACTGAGCGCAAAGTAATTGTTTCACCATTTTTTTGCCGATAGAATGGATTATCAACATTATTATGCAGAAGATTTCCTTCGACTGTCAACCTATTCTCCTGCCACTGTTGTTCTATATGTATTAATGCCCATTGTCGAGGACAAAACATATAATGTTGTATCCCCGACAACATGAGCATATCATCTTCTGAATAATCCATTTTAAAGGATTTCTTCGATTGTAATACCTGTAGGAAGACTATTCCTGTCAATGGTTATTTTGTAATCAGCAAATGAGCGGGCTACTGTTTCCGGATTCTTTTCCACTTTGACAAGATCAAACAATTTATTTGCCGGGGCATTACCCAATTCAGAATCATGTCGGAAAACAATCAGTTTCTGTGCACTCATTAGTCCACGAGCAGCAGAACGATCATTATCGAACATATTTTTCAAGGCTTCCCAAAAGATTGATAAATCATCCGCATTAAAACCTGTTTGTTTAGCAAGATTAGCAGAAATAAAGCCATGACAAACATACAAACCATAGGGAACAGTAGATTTACGCCCCATTGTACGATTGTCACCACTTTGTTTTTTAGATTCAGCATCCGTAGCCACTGCCATACGAGTAATAGAGTGCTCCATACTTGTTATAGGGTCAATGGAACGGGCAAATGTCAACTGAATAGGTCCACGAACCTGCCCAGCATTTTTACCTGTCGACATCACTGCACCAAATGTACGTACATCATAGTATTTTTGGCACATCACGCTACGCGCAGCTTCTCTTTTATCCCCTTCATCCTTCTTTTCTTTAACAGTTGGGATGTCATAGGAAGCATCAATAAGGTTATTCAAAACAGCCTTTTCTTTCACAAAAATATCAAAGCCCTCAGCACATCCTTTTGCCACCTGCACGTAATTACGTACTTTACGCTTCAGACAAACATCCGTCACCAAACCCATGCCTGTTTCTGCATCAACACGTGGCAAATTACCAGCATCGGGATCTCCATTAGGGTTACCGTCTCTCACATCAAAAAAATACATAAAATCAATACGATTTTTCAATAATAATTCTTCCATGATTCTATTTTTTATTATTCAACATTATTTTCTAATTCATTTATCGCATCATCTTTCTTCGTAAAAAAACATTGCCGCTGATGATAATAGCCTACAAAAAAACGACCTTGATCCGGCAATGAAAGATGACATGGAAAGCCTTCAGCCATAATCTTATCTACGATTTCGGATTTGATTTGCTCAAACCAAATCTGTACTCCCTTGTCCAATTTTTCCGCATGATGTACAGAAAGATTCAGAATTGTAGGAAATACAGCTATAGGAGTGGCAGATGCCGCATTCATGTAACGAGAGCGAATAGTACTAGCACCGTTAGCCCGTTCTTGAATTCGCTCAAGAACAGCAAACAATCGGCCACAAAGGTAGCCCTGGTTGGAATTTTCTTTATCAATCATAACTTCTATTTTTTTATTAATATCATTGGATAATCTATTCAAATAAGCCTTAAGGATTGCCGCACGCCCGATGGTTACACTTTGATTTTCATCTTGTTCCGCACGAATGCGATTAATGCAAGCATTAAACAACGTATATGGATAGGGAATTCCCTGCAACATACTTTTCATTACAGTTTCAGGGAGATTAGGCTGAACATCAGCAACTTTTCCACGAAGAGTTACAGCGCTCATCATAGCTCGCAAGCCCAAGAAAGGTTTTCCATCTTTACGTGTATCCACAATATCCATATCCTCAAAATGTTTCAAGATACTTCCCGCAAAGCTTTTCAGTGTACATTCACTCCAATATACTACAGCAATACGGGCAGCATTCGGAGCTAATCCTAAGATATAAAATCTATAATCAAGATTAGTGTTCAAACTCCCCGAATAAATAGCATGAAAAACCTTACGCGCTTGCTCTATTCTTGCATTCGGATCATCTTTTGTTTCTTCAACAAAGCCAAACAGGCTGAATACGCTCTCTTCTACTTCTTTAGTCACTTCATTATCAGATGAAGCCCAAAAAGCAAATGTACGTGATCCTATGTTAAACTTATTCCGGGAGTCTTTATCCAAAAGATTCTTCAAGGCTGTTGTATAGCAGAACTCTGCGTCAGCGGAAATAGGGGCATTTCCGCCTTTACTTCTTCCATAAGAGTCATAACCGGAATTTACCTGAAAAGCAACCAATTTCCCTGTTGCTTGTCCTCCAAGAATAGGAGTAGCACTGGTTATCTCAACAATTTCCCCAAAGTCACCTGTTATCAGGCAAAGTCCTTTGTTGCTATACTTTTCTTTTTCCTTAGGGAATAAATGCCTTTTTTCTGCAATAATCTCAGTATCTCCCTCCATCATAAAAGATATATTTCGTGTCAGATTCTTGCTAAAATCTTGCCACTTAATATCCTGTTGCAATACTTCCAATATCTGATCCTTGTTGTATCTTTCATAAAAGAGATGTAAAGCGCGGAGTTCTACACTTTCAGAATGTTCTTCATATAGTTTCTCTATCTGTGCAACAAAAACTGAATTACATTTCAAATTTTTGCTTTGCACTTTTTTCACCTCTTTTTCCCACTTGTTCCTTTTCTCTTCATCCAATGCCGCATCAGCATCAGAAAAATCCGCATCAGACAGCCCAAGTACATACGCACAATTATCCCACAGAATATTTGCAACAGGAGCACTTGAACGGATAACTCCCTTAGCCACAGCAAATTTACTGCAATTCTTTTTGTCTATTCTTCGATCTTCCAGACGAATAAAATTCCCATCTTTATCTATAACAATAAGAAAAGCGATTTCTTTAATCTCAATGCCTGCGGGAGCTAAATCACCACTGCGGTAATAATAATCATATAGTGCTTTCAGTATCATCTTAATATCTCCTCACTATTATAAGCTGGTACCATAATTACGCCTTGCACCATTTTTGCCCGGTAAAACATCGGCTGTACATTCTTTATATCTGAAAAGTCCATATCATACAGCATTATGCCGAAATCTCTGTTCTCATCTATCGCAGGTCGCAAGTCTCCGGCATTCTTATCTATAAGACGGAAAGATGCAGCAAATTCTCGCGTACCCAAATAGGGTTGATTAAAACACTGTCCTTTTGCAGCCCGACGCTCAAACATTGCATTATACTTTCCGGGATTCTCATCAGAACCGGGGTCATGTTTCATGTTTTTTCTATCACGCACTGGAATAAAGATTAACTTAGCATAGATGCGATAGCGAACATCTTTGAGCAACAAAGCATTCTTTTGCTGGCGCTTTTCTTCTATATAGATACTCTTTATATTCTTCCCCGCTACCGCCCCCACTTCATTCCTCCGGATAGCAGTCCATTTTATTGGGTTGAGAACCTCTATTTTGGTCACCTCCCAACGAATCGCATCTTTCCAAAAAATGGATTCAAAAACAGCACGAGCCGCCGACGGAGTAATCACATCATAGCTGACACGCTCTACTTTCAGTTCCGGGCGAGTGAAGCAAGCCATGTCCCCCCATACTTCCAAGCAATACTCTTTATCAAAATATTCCATATATCTTTATTTGATTAATATTTCATCTAACCAATGATTTTCTACTATAAGCCCCAGTTTTTCACTATATTGATCACGATCTGACATTACATAAACTCCTCTAATAATTTCTTCTGCAAATCCTCCATGCAATAACATGTTGAAGTCTCTATCATGTACGTGAACCATATATTGTCCTAACCGTTTCATAAGCAAGTAATTCGGACCTTTTTGTTTCAACTCTTCCACAAGTGACAAACTATCATCATAATTGACTATAATGCCTTTTCCTTCATTCTCTATTAAATGAAAATTCAATGCAGCTGTTTTAAAGCAAAGCTCACGAGGTTTATATAACAGAGTTCTAATATCAGCCTTGTCAAAATTCTGCGTCCTGCTATACAACTGTACAAAAAAGCTCCGCATCGTTTCCGGAGCAAACCAATCTGCATCGGGTTGTGTCTGTAGCAATGTAGTCTGCGCATCTACAGAATTGCTGATATACCCCAATGGTAATGGCCTATGTAGCTTAAATACATAAGTAGTCCCCATCGCCAGCTTTCCTTCGCGGTTACAGCGACCGGCAGCTTGCAAAATTGAATCAAGTCCGGCCTCTTGTCGGAAAACCACCGGAAAATCAATATCGACTCCGGCTTCAATTAATTGAGTAGCAATAACCCGTATAATTTTACAATTTTCATCCTTGAGAAGTTTTTTTACCAATGCTATCGTTTCAGACAAGTGTTTAGGGCACATCATGCGGGACAAATGCAACGTTATCCCTTCATCGGGCAAGCGGCTATATATCTCCTGTGCATCCTTGCGAGTATTTACAATGCATAAAACTCTGTCATACTGAGACAAGCGCCGAGCAATAGTGTCATAATCACTTCTTTCTTTATCAAAGTATAAGTTCGTACGACGAAGTTTATCATGCAAACAAAGCGATCCGGGTATAATCTCATATATATCTTTTATACCATTAAGCATAGCAAGTCCACTCCCCTTACAATCCCCTTTCAAAGCCGGAAGACTGGCTGTTGTAAACAATACAGTTGTACCAAAGCATCTCTGAAATGTCTTCAATCCATCTACGATAGGTTGCAAATATTCTAAAGGTAACGTCTGCACCTCATCTAATATCAACACACTGTTGCAAAGATTATGCAATTTACGACAGGCCGACGGTTTATTTGAAAACATCGACTCAAATAATTGCACATTCGTAGTAACAATAATAGGATAATCCCAATTTTCAGTTGCGAGCTTCATTTTCAATTTTAGTTCAGCATCTGCAATGTCATCAAAGTCAGTATTCGAATGATGTTCCAGTACATTCTCTTCTCCAAAGATATTTCGTAGCACCTCGGCTGTCTGAACAATAATACTGGTATAGGGTATCGCAATAATTATTCGTTTCTTATGAAACTCTTTAGCATGATTTATCGCCCAAACCAATGAAGAAATTGTTTTTCCACCACCTGTTGGCACTGTTAAGCTATAGAAACCGGGAGTTTCCTTGGATTTCTCCAGACATTTCTTCTGGATGATATTGCGAATACGATTAACCGGAGAGTCAATCGATTTTATAGCCAATGCGGTCAAGTATGATTCCAGTTTAACGGATAATTGCTGTAAATCATCTTTTTGTCCACGCAATGCAGCATTGCCTTCATTCATAAATCTCTCCGTATCAAGGAAGTCGGCGTCCACCAAACATGAATAAAGTAATCGTACAAAATGGTGAAAATCAAATGCGTTCAGTGAACTCAAATGCGAAGGAACCGCCAAGTTTATGTTTTGCCATTCACTATTTATTTCCAAAGGAAGAGGAAGTTTCATTTGTGTTTCAAAGTCACCATAATCATATAGTCCGGCATGATGTCCCATGATAGGATTACTTAAAAAAACAGATAAACAACCATAGTACTTTTGAGCTAACAAAGCACCAACATAGGCATGCGTTTTATCCTTCCAGTTCGGCGCATTTGGATCATATCCAGATATTTTCCTAATATAGTTTTGGAAGTCTTTCTTTTCTTTACCCTTATCATGAAGTAGTCCTATGACCTTTCCCCAATCAGCACAATCAAATTCTCCAGCAAACAGTCCCGCCCAATTAGCAACACCCTGATTGTGTTCTTCATTACTCTGAACAGCCCATTCATCAGTTGGCGTAAATTCATTTTTCTTAACATGAGAAATGATAGTGAAATCCATAGTTCTTAGATTATTTATGCCACCTCCGAAAGCTTATTTATGAGTAAGACATACTCCAAAGGAAGCATCTGAAGATGTGTGTGTATACTATTTCGATGTTTTCGATTAACAAATATACAAATTAGCAAGTAGAGAGATCAATTCACATTGATTAATTAACAACTTTTACACGTAAAAACATTTCAGGTATAAATCCAAAAGTTCCTATTTTAATTCTACATTGTGTTTGATTCGCTTTTTTACTACTTATTTCTCATATACACCACATTCCTCCCCGCTCCGCACCTCTTCAGCAGCCCGTCCTCAAT
>OGQL01001642.1_pt1 | contig 15992 bp, 16 predicted proteins | sample 1553211 | NCBI WGS metagenome assembly OGQL01 (sample SAMEA2579942, study PRJEB22360) | human gut metagenome
GGCCGGCAAGTACAACGGCTACCTGCTGGAAGGCATGGGCTGCCCGGGCGGCTGCCTCGGCGGGGGGGGGGCCCCCAACCCCTTCCGCCAGCCGCTATGAGGGCGGCGAAGCCTCCAACAGTTACGTGTTCAAACAGGTGCCCGCTGGCGTGTCCGACATCAGCGCGTCAGGCGATTTCGCGTTCGATGTTTGCGTTTACGAGCATCGCAGCGAACCAGAATGGAGCTAGCAAATGCTTTGCGTTTATGCAGACAGTAGCCTTAAAGATGTTAAGGCGGTGCGCCCTGTTTCCGCCGAGTTCGCTTTCGGAAGCGATGAGAACGACTTTCAAGCCGTTTTCAACGACGACCAAGAGCGCCTAGCCTCCCACCGCTATCTTTACATCGACGGCACCGAGTGCGGCGGCATGATCGATGACGTTAAGCACGATCCCGAAAACGGCACTATGACGTACACGGGCGCAACGTGGCACGGGCTGTTGTCTTCCAAAGTCATCCAGCCAGACAGCGGCGCAGACTACTACACCGCCACAGGCGACGTTAACGCAGTGATAGGCACCGTGTTGAAGCGCGTTGGGCTTGATGGTGTGATGCAAGCCCCGGCAACAGCGGCGGGGGGGGGCGGCCGCGGCCGAGCCCCCCCGTCTGCCGCCGCACGCCGCGGCCTACCGCTTCGGGCGCTACGTACCCGCCTATGACGGCTTGCGCGCCATGCTGGCAACCGTTGGGCGCACGCTCTCGATACAGTGCCTAAGCGGCACCGTGACTGTTTCAAGCGCCCCGACAAAGCGAGTTGAGACCAAGGCGGTAACCCAGCTCTTCGGCACGCCCACCAATCACCTAATCTGCCTGGGAAAAGGCGAGCTAGCCGCTCGCGTGGTCGTGCACCTTTACGCCGATGCAAGCGGCAATGTCAGCAAGAGGCAGACGCTTAAAGGCGCGTTGGAGAGATGCGATGTATACGACTACAACAACGCAGAGGCGGAAGAGCTGGAGCAGAAGGGAACCGAACGGCTGAAGGAGGCGCAGACGTTCCGCGCCGCCGAGCTGGTGGACGTTGACGGGGAGGCATTGGGCATTGACGACGTTCTAGCCGCCTACGATTCCCTTACAGGCGTTAGCGCGGAGAGCACCGTTAGCAAGGTCATAGCCTCATACGACCACCGTGGGACGCTGACGGTAACCTACAAGACAGACGACAAACAGGCTAAGACCGAGACGGATTACTAAGGGGCTGAAATGGGCATTGAATTGATCACGGGCATGGGCGGCACCAACCACGTAGACAGCGAGGACGTTGGGGCGCTAAACGCTGAGCTGATCGGCAACGGCAATTACCTGCTTAGCGGTTGCGAGGTCACCATGACCGACGCGAACACGTGCCACGTGGCGGCGGGCGAACTGCTTCTGCAAGGGCGGCATGTGCGCATCAAGGGCGCGGGCGAGGACGTGAGCATCGGCAACGGTCAGGCGGGCTATAACCAGCGTTACCTTATATGCCTCGTCTACAGCAAGGCAACAAACGGAATAGAGACCGTGGGGCTGCAAGCCTTCGCGGGCGCTAAGACAACTGGCGCCGCAACCGACCCAGCCGTTGCGGTCGGCTCTATCCTTGGCGGCGATACCAACGTGGTTGTGCCCCTTGCACGCCTGGAGCTTACGGGGCTTAGCGTGGGAATGCCCGCCGTGATGCTCGACAGCGTGAAGGGGCTTGTTGCCCTTGGAGCCGAAACCAAGAAGCTCGGGGATTCCGTATCCCTCCCTTCGATCACGGTGCAAAGAATTGACGGTTATGTTGGTGGCAGCATAACCGCCCCATCTGTCGATGGATACTCTTTCGCAGCCTGGATTGCTTGCATATCAAGCGGATGGGTTGGTATTGCATACATCGAGAAGCCGCTAGAGCAAACATCGAGGACATGGATGGTGTCGCAGCGGTGGGAGTCAAGTGAAACAGCGATTGCATGCTACGCCCTTTATGTTCGGCAGTGATTCCGTATCCCATGACACTGGATGGATCAAAGTAAAAGAAATCGACAACGAAGGCTCTTATTACATTTTCGAATACCGAGTGTGCGCGAAGATGGTGTTTGTGCACGTCAGGAACACACATTACTGGACGGTAAGAGCAAATAATACCAGCGTGACCGAAGAAAAAATCCCACAAAGCATAGCGCCGTCGATTCGCATCCCCATGACGGTTTGCGGACTGGGTGCAAACATAAGCTCACCATCCTGTTTTATCGAAAAGGACGGAAGCGTTTCGTTTTACTTTAAGAACGAAACATCCTATTTCGAAGCGTATGCGTGCTACACGGTTTAGCGCACCCACGTGAAAACGAAGCGCATCTCTGATTCACTGCCAATCAGCTCGTCCTTGATCATCTGTAAATGCGGATCGGATCCTCCGTAAAGGCGCAATTCCGACGCGTATCCTTCGCACGTGTTTGCTCGGCGGCGCTTGCGCTTGGCGGGCAGGTAGTGGCTGTAGGCGATTTCCTTGAGGTTCATGACCGTTCCTTTCAGCCTTGGAAAATCCCAGGTGCTTTTCTTTTGTTTCATACGTGTTTCCACCTGGGATTTTCCTGCCCGCTCGCCGAATATGACGGCAACGAAAAGGCACAAAGTTGACACAGTTTTCCCAGGTCGGAATAAACTGGCATATATTTCAACCCATGTTGATGGAACACGAAAGAGGATTGCCCAAGCAGCTCATGCGCGGACGGAAGCGGACGTGCAGGCAGCCGAGGTGCGTGCCCACCCCCCCCTAATCAATGCGAAGGAAAACGACAGTTAGGGGTAAAGGAAAATGACGCGCATTCTGATAGTCGAGGACGATGCGGAGCATGCCCGCCGTATCGAGCGTGCTCTCGACGACATGGGAATAAAGCACTTGCACGCTTCTTCTGCGGAGGAGGCTGTGCAGATTGCCAGGAGAAACCGCATAAGGCTCTATCTGGTTGATGTTGAGCTTCCAGGCGTAAGCGGCTTCAGCTTCGTGCAGCTTGTGCGCGACAGGACGAACGCGCCCGTCATATTCATGGGCGACTTGGACGACGAGGCGCAGAAGGTGTACGGGTTTGGGATTGGGGCGGACGATTACATGGTGAAGCCGTTCGGGATGCTGGAGCTCTCGTGCCGAATACGCGCGATACTGCGCCGGTGCGAGGTTAGGCATTGGCATGCCGATAGCGAGCTCGGGCTAGACCGCTAAGTTCGCCTACGCAGGCGATGCAGCCCAGGCCGTGGGAGCTGGCGGCAGCATCCTGTTCCCAGTAGCTGCGAGCAGGACGCGTGCGGTCCAGGGCAACGGCTCGGGCGGAATCCTGCTCCGTGCGCCCGGCACGTACCGCGTGGTGTCGAGCTTCACGCTGAACGCCACCGCCGCAGGCACAGTGAACGTGCAGATGAGCAAGGGCGGCGTTCCCGCCGCCTCGGCAAAGGCGGGCGCGACGCTCGCTGCGGCGGGCGATCTCGCAACCGTCTCCATCGTCGACTACGTGACGGTGGTCAGCGGCATAGGCGGATCGTACGCGACGCTGACGTTCGCACCAGACGCTGCAGTCGGCATCGAGTCCGCGACCGTGCTCATCGAGCGCGTGTGCGGGTAAAAGCAACCGGGTGACACCTGGGGCATAAAGAGAAACGGGCACGTTGCCTTTTGGCGCGTGCCCGTTTTTTCTTGCCTGGTTTGGAAGGGAGGTGAAGCCGTTGATTGAGGCAAGCCAGCTGGTCGGCTGGGTCGTGTCCCCGCTGCTCGCATCCATCGTGGGCGGCCTGATCGTCTACGTGAAGGGAGCGGTAAAGCGCGAGTCGGCCCACGACAAGGCGATAGAGCAGGGGATGAGAGCGCTTCTGCGCCAGCAGCTCATCGACTACCACCGCGACTACGTTGTGGCGGGGCGCTCGTGCCCAGTGCGGGTGAAGGAGCAGGCCACCAGCGTCTACGCCGCCTACCACGACTTAGGTGGGAACGGCACGGGCACCCAGCTTTACCAGGAGATCATGAACGCACATGTAGAGGAGGATTGAGAGATGGAAGAAGAGAACAAGTACCTGCTGCCCGACAAGGTGTACGACGTGCTGAAGTGGGTCGGCCTCGTGGTCTGCCCTGCGCTGGCAACGCTCACGCTTACCGTGGGCAACAACGTGGGTTGGGCCGACACGGCAACCGCAGCGACCATCATCACGGGCATTGGGACCTTCATCGGCGCATGCATCGGCATCAGCGCGGTGAAGGGCGGTGGCGACCAGTGAGCAAGCACCAGAAGAGAGCATTCGTCGAGGTTGTCGGTCTGTTGCTTGCGCTTGTGCTGGCGGCTGCGCTAATGCCTGGCACGGCGCATGCCTACGAGCAGAAAGAGGCGATTTGCAACCAGGGGCACGGCTACAACAGCGCCCAGTATTTGACAGTGCACGAAACCGACAACCCTGGCGCTAGTGCGTACAACCATTACCGCCTTTACAGCCGCGGCTATGCCTACGCTGTCCAGTACGTAATGGACTTGGACGGATCCCCCGTGTACCACTGCATGGAGGATAACCGCAAAGCATGGGCTGTTGGCAACGGGAACAGCCGTTGCGTCAACATCGAGCTTTGCCACGCAACAAACCGCGCCGATTTCAACAAACAATGGGACGAAGCCGTTAAATGGTGCGGCGATTATCTCAACAAACGAGGTTGGGGAATTGATCGGCTTATCAGCCACAACGACGCTAGGATGCGCTGGGGCGGAACCGACCATACCGACCCACTGAGCTACTTCAGCTCTTACGGCAAGTCGTGGAACCAGTTCAAGGCAGAGGTAGCGGCCTACATGAAGACTGGTCAGACTGGCGGCACCGTTGAGCAGGGGACTACCGAGACCCAGGCACCGTCGAGCTACAACGGCTCCAAGAGCTATAGCATCGGCAGCACTTACACGGTGACCGCATCGGCACTCCACGTCCGTAGCGGCGCGAGCGTAAACTACGGCATCGTCCGCACCTACCCGCACGGCCTGCGCTTCACGCTGCTCGAAACCAAGGGCAACTGGGGTCGCACTCCATCTGGCTGGGTCTGCATGGACTACGCCACGAAGGCAGCCGCTAAGTCTGGCGGCACGATCAAGAGCACGGGCAACGGAACGTACCGCGTGACCGCTTCGGCTCTTCACGTCCGCTATGGCGCAGGCACGGGCTACTCCAAGGTTCCTTACCGCAACCTCACCGCCAACGCAAAGGCGCACGCTTACTCCAACGGCTGCCTGAAGAACGGCACCCGCGTGACGGTGCTGCAAACGTCCGGCAACTGGGCGCGGATTCCGTCTGGTTGGGTTTGCATGGACTACCTGGCTCGCGCCTAATCGCGGCGACCCCGCGCCGAACCCGCGCCGAACCACTTAAAACGATTCGTCTTGTCACTAAAACCTCACTCAAAGCTTTTAGTGATAGAATCGCCCGATAAGCCGCCTGCGCCTCTGACGCAAGCGAAACCTGGCGGCAGACCATGGTTGATCGACCAAAAAAAGAGCCCGATCTTTGGTCAATCGGGCAATGGAACGGGGCACCTGGCTTTTGCTGGGTGCCCATCTTTTGTGCCTAAAAAAGGGGCTTGTGCAATTTTTGGCGCGATTCTTTGCACAAAGTTGTGCACAAAAAGAAAAAGGTCAGAGCATGAAAACGCTCTGACCTGCTGTTTCGGTGGTGCGCCGTGAGGGAATCGAACCCGCGGCCTTGGGATTAAAAGTCCCCTGCTCTACCAGCTGAGCTAACGGCGCACATGCATAAAATGCAAGTATGTATTCTAACGGGCAAGTCCCTCTGGGTCAACTTGCCATTTTTTAAGCGTACCTCTTTTAGCTATTTCGCCTATTTTTGCCGCTTCCCCAACCACGCAGGCGGGCCGCCCCGCCTATTCCCACGTCACAAATTCGACGCCTGCAACCTTACCCGAGTCGATAGCAAGACGGGCAATGCCCCGCTTACTGCCACCACGCGGCTTGCTAGCGCTTCCCGGGTTCAAATACAGGACCCCGTCGATAAACTTTTCGCGGGGAATGTGAGTGTGGCCATGCACCACCACACGCACATCTTCGGCAACGGTGCCAATATCTTCGGGGCGATGCGTCATGAAAAAGCGCACCCCACCAATACGGGGAGACGCCGTGAGGGGAATATCCATCCCCCGCAGGCTGGAATCACAATTGCCCAGCACCGCAACCGTTGGAGCGATGGCGTCAAGCTCCATAAGAATAGTCGGACGCTCAACGTCACCCGCGCACAGAATCATGTCACACGGCTGCAAGGCATCGTAGGCCTGCTCGCTCAAATGGCCATGAATATCCGAAATCACGCCAACAAGCATATTCAGCTCCTTCGTTTTGACGAGAATGAAAGCACCCGCCCTGGACGGGATGAGAAGAAGACGGGGCAAGAAACAACTCGACCACGATGCAGCTACCAGCGCATAAGACCGCGTCGCAGGCAGGATCGCAATTGCCGCGCCGCGAATTGGATTGCAGTTGCCGCTAGCAGGACCGCGGTTGCCAACCTTCAGGGCAAAGTCCGAGGTGCGGGACAGCGCGGCAAGCGCAAGACAAAACAAGCGAGCGAGGCTCCGCCCTTTACAAGGCCTCAGGATTCAGGCAGTCCTTCGGACGCACACCCGTAACCACATCGATTGCGGCCTGCATGGCACGCGTACGCAGCTCGATGCCCGATTCCTCAGACCAATACGCCACATGCGGACTGAGCACCGTATGAGGAGCTTTCATCAGCGGATGATCCGAGTCGACAGGCTCGCCTTCGAACACGTCAATGCCAGCGCCCCACAGTTCATCCGCCTGGAGAGCTTCCGCCAAAGCAAGCGTGTCGATAACCGCGCCGCGTGAAGTGTTCACCACTACCGCGCTATCCTTCATGAGAGAAATGCAGCGGGCATCAAGCAGATGATGGGTGTCGGGAGTGAGAGCTGTATGGAAGCTAACCACATCGGCACACTTCAGTAGCTCTTCGTACTCCAGGATGTCGTAGCCTTCGGGCGTGCGGCGGCCCGGCGTAAGAGAGCGCGAACAACACACCACCTTGAAGCCCAGGCCAGCAGCCTTGCGGGCAGTAGCACGACCGATTTCGCCCATTCCCACCACGCCAAATACGCGACCGAACACCTGGCCATACGGACGATGGCGCGTGTAGTCCCAAATGCCGGCGCGCATATCGGCATCAGTTTCGTTCAAGCGACGCAGCACGCAGAGCGCCAACGTAATAGCGTGGTCGGACACCACTTCAGTACCATAACCAGGCACTACGCATACCGCAGTGCCGTTCTTCGTTGCCGCAGGCACATCGATATCGTCGTATCCGATACCCGTTCGGCTTACCACGCGCAGATTTGGAAGCGCCTCAAACACCTTGGGCGGAAACTTACCATAGGAAGTAACCACACCATCGGCATCGGCAGCATTGCGGATGATAGCTTCGGGCTCACGCTCGTTGAACAGGGCAATGTCAACACCTGCATCCTTCGCCATACGCACTTCAAAGTCGTTGTTTTCGAAGTCGGTGTCAACAATAACGATTTTCGGCATTGCTGCCCCTTTCTACCACCATTGGGTAACGGTCCCCGATTGGTTGAGGGAAACCGGCTCGCTCTTCGTTTGCGGCTCCATCTTGGTGATGATGCCGAGAAAATCTTTGATACGCGCAAAGAATTCCCGTTGCTCGTAAGAATCCTTATTGGAGTATTCGCTCAGATCGCTTGCAACACCACGTGCGTCGATACCAAAACCGCGCGCATCGTACACAGCACGATACAAATGGTACTCCTGCGTAACGATAACGCAGCGCTGCACGTTGAATACATTCTTCAAGCGGTACATGCTGTCGTATGTGGAAAGGCCCGCATGATCACAGAAAATATCTTCGGCGGGAATCCCGTTGGCCTTCGCGTACTTCGCCATGGCCATGACCTCGTTGTACGAAGAGTCGCTATTGTCGCCACTCATGATGATTTTCGGGGCGACCCCAGCGTTGTATAGGTTGTCGGCAACATCAAGGCGATCTTTCAGAACAGCTGAGGGGCTGCCGTCCCAGTTGATGCCTGCGCCCAACACCACAATGGCATCGGCTTCGAAGGCATCCGCATTGGCGGCCGCTTGAGCCTGAGATTCAAAAGCAGGGCGCGTGCTTGCGCAAACCCAAGCATTGATCCCCGGAGGAACGCCCACCACAACAAGCGCAACAAACAGCACGAAGCCGATAACGGCTTCGATTAAGCGGCGGAGGCATCCTTTTTTTCGTTTAGTTCCCATAGGTTTTGATCATAGCAAACGTACGTAAGAGTTTCGGAACCTCCACGTTGTCCGCGCGTTTTGTTCGTACGCAGCCTGCTCTTTTGCCCCTCTCTTCCCACACGAAGGATCGGGGCTGCCGTGGGTCGTCGGGACGCGTGATGAATACCGTGATACTTTGCCCCTGCACGGAAAACGGGGATACGCCAAGACAGCGCTCTCGGCAATGTTGCCCGGAGCTTTTCGCAGATGTCCCCCTGCGAGGAACCGGAGATACGGCGCGCCTTCGGTATGCGGCATAAAGAAAGAGGGCTGTCAGCCCTCTCACCTCGACCTCGCACTTCACTCTGAAATCCGCACACATAAGAAAGCCTCCCATTTCTCGCTTCCAAGAAATGGGAGGCAGTTCACAAGCAGATCTGGCCCCTAAAAGCACATTCTGGCTATTTTGCTACCACATTGACCAGGCGGCCCGGGATAACAATAACCTTCTTGATGTCCTTACCGGCGGTTGCGTCAGCGATGGCCTCCAAGGCCGTTTCGCGAATGGCGTCTTCCGCAGCATCGGAAGCAACGGTGATCTTGGCCTTCACCTTGCCGTTAACCTGCACTGCCAGCTCAGCCTCGGAAGCCTTAGCGGCATTCGGGTCGAACTCAGGCCAAGCTTCCTTGTGTACAGAAGTTTCGTTGTCCAAAACATCCTGCCACAGCTCTTCAGCCCAATGGGGAGCCATCGGAGCCAGCAACTTCACGATAACCTCGGCAATTTCCTTATCGAAGGCAACAAGCTCGGCGTTGGCGGCACGATCCTCGGCGGAGTTTTTGCGCAGGTAATCGCCTGTAGCATTTACCAATTCCATGATGGCTGCAATAGCCGTATTGAAATTGTTGCGAGCGAAGTCGTCGATGACCTTGCCAACCACGCGATGGCGCTCGCGCAGAAGCTCATCATGAGCCTTCTTTGCTTCTTCCGCCTTCGCGCCAGCTTGGAAGGAAGTTTCCTCCCCGGCCTTCCCTGCAAGATCGTTCACCATACGCCAAGCACGATTCAGGAACTTGTACATGCCAGCCAGGCCGTCTTCATTCCACTGCAGCTCCTTGTCAGGCGGAGCCATGAACAGGATATAAGCACGCACTGCATCGGCGCCGTATCCAGCGATCATGTCTTCGGGGCTAATAACGTTGCCCTTCGACTTCGACATTACCTCGCCATTTTCATCGAGAACCATACCCTGGCACAATAGGTTCGTGAAGGGCTCGTCGAAGTTGAGCATACCCATATCGCGCAGTACCTTCGTGAAGAAGCGGCTATACAGCAGATGCAGGATAGCGTGCTCAATACCGCCAATATACTGGTCGACTGGCATCCAGCGGTTTACGCGGTCGGGAGAGAAAGGCAACTCGGTGTTGTGCGGGTCGGTATAGCGCATGTAGTACCAGCTGGAGCACGTGAAGGTGTCCATGGTGTCGGTTTCGCGACGCGCAGGCTTGCCGCACTTCGGGCAGGTGCACTGAGCGAACTGCTCATGCGTTGCAAGCGTTTCGCCAGCAGCCAAATCGATATCCTTGGGCAGCGTAACAGGCAGCTGGTCCTCGGGAACGGGCACGATGCCGCAGTCATCACAGTAAACAATCGGGATAGGATTGCCCCAATAGCGCTGACGGGAAATGAGCCAGTCGCGCAAACGGAACTGAACCGACTTCTTGCCCTTACCTTGAGCCTCCAGGTCACCGATGATGGCGTCGACGGCAGGAGAATGCTTGCCGCCCACCATGCCGGTGTACTTGCCGGACTGAACCAGCACACCCTCGGCCTCGTAGGATTTTTCCCAATCGACGGTGGTAACCTTGCGTTCCTGCACGCCGTTGAGCTCGGGATACAGCGGATCATCTTCGCCCAAGATAATGGGGATGATGGGCAAGTCGTACTTGCGAGCAAACTCGAAGTCGCGCTGGTCGCCGCAGGGAACCGCCATTACGGCACCGGTGCCGTAATCGGCAACGATGTAGTCGGCAACCCATACGGGAACCTTTTCGCCGTTAACGGGATTGATAACGTAGCGGCCGGTGAAGGCACCATGCTTTTCGCGGTCGCCCTGGGCGCGCTCCACAGCACTTACCTTGGCAGCGCCCTCGACCAGGGCCATGACCTCGGCTTCGTATTCGGTACCGCATACCAGGTCGTGCACCAGCGGGCTTTCGGGAGCCAGCAAGAAGAAGCTGCAGCCGAACAGGGTGTCGGGGCGCGTGGTGAATACTGTGATGGTCTGGCCGTCGTCCTTGCCTTCGGCAGGAATCAGCTCGAAATCAACTTCGGCACCTTCGGAGCGACCGATCCAGTTTGCCTGCATCTGCTTAACAGGTTCAGGCCAGCCTTCCAGCTGGTCAAGATCATCCAGCAGCTCCTGGGCATAATCGGTGATTTTGTAGTACCACTGGGTAAGATCGCGCTTTTCAACGGCACCATGGCAGCGCCAGCATTCGCCTTCGGTTACCTGCTCGTTTGCCAAAACCGTTTTGCAGTTGGGGCACCAGTTGACAGGGCTATTGCGGCGCTCTACCAAACCGCGCTTGTACATCTGCAGGAAGATCCACTGACCCCAGCGATAGTACTCAGGGTCGCAGGCAACAACGGTGCGATCCCAGTCATAGGAAAAGCCCATGCGCTTGAAACTGGCCTTCTGCGTTTCGATGTTGGCATACGTCCACTTAGCAGGATGGGAATTGTGCTTGATGGCAGCGTTTTCTGCAGGCAGACCAAACGCATCCCAGCCCATTGGATGCAGCACGTCGTAACCACGCATAGCGTAATAGCGAGCCGTTACGTCGCCGATAGTGTAATTGCGAACATGGCCCATGTGAATGTCGCCCGAAGGGTACGGGAACATCTCGAGCACATAGCGCTTCGGCTTGCTGGTATCCTCCGTTGCCTTATGTGCGCCTGTTTCGGCCCACACCTTTTGCCAACGAGGCTCAATCTCGTGAGGATTGTATTCTTTCATGAGGCATAATCCTTTTCCGATACTTCATGCGCGCAGAACCCGTTGATTCAAGTAAACGAACCTTCGAGCACTGAATATACATATGGTTTGACATTATATCGTGTTGGCGTTGCGCCTGTGTTTCCGCGCACAATTTCCTCTAAGCGGTTGCTGGGAATATGGGAATAGGTACCGGATTTCCGCTTTGCGCTATAGCAACTAGAGCCGAAGCTTCGCGCACAAACAGCTTTGCAAACGAAACCCCGCTCGCCAGACGGGGGTCTGGCACCTGCTCCTATATCCCCCCCCAACAAAAATGGCCTCGCTCGCGATGGATGAACTGGGAAATAGTTCAAAATTCGCAAACGAGGCCCTGTTTTTGCTCTATGGCGCAAGCGGAAAAATGATGCGCATTATGTTCCCACTTACAGGAAGCGGTAGCTTACGGTGCGGACGCCCCAGGCTTGGCAGGTGCTGAACCCGAAAGCCTTGAAGACACCCGGCTGCAAGTCGAGCGCGCGCGAGCCGCCGCCCATGGAACCGCAGTCGTTGACGGTAGCAATTACCGTCTTACCACCATATTTGATTTCGACAGCACGCCCAAGGTATGAGCGGTAATTCGGCCAGGACATGGGAACAGCAACGCCCATGGAGGAATCGTTGCAAATTGCACCCGTTGCTGTGGTTCCCGGATTCGGGGTGCTTGCGTCGCTGCTGCCGCCATAAGCAGAAGCAACGCCCGTCTTCCAACCAGCGCTTACGCTACCAGAATTGGAATTCGAGGAATTGTTGCTGCTGGAAGAATTGGTATTAGCCGACGGGTTGCGGTCGGTATTGGTATTCCAATTGGAATTGGGCTGTGATGCATTCGAGGCAGCTTGCTGCTTGCCCTCTTCTTTCTTCTGCATTTCCGCTGCCTGTGCTTGCAGGGCCGCCAGCTGAGCCTGTGCCTGTTCTTCCTTAATGGAAGAAACCTTAGCGGAAGCGTCAGACACCACCTTTTCAGCCTGGCTCTTCTTCTGCTCAGCCTCGTCGATCAGCTTCTGCTGCTCGTCGCGCTGGGTGTCGAGCTCACCGAGAGCCGAAGAAAACGTATCGCGCAGCTGCTCTTGTTCGGCAACCTTCTGCGCCTGGTCTTCTTGAATGGAAGAGTAGTACGTCAGGTTCTTCGTGAACTCTGAGATATCTTCCGATGAAAGGACGATGTTCACCAGCGAAAGGGAACCATCTCCCTTGTACTGGGAAAGAATGCTGCCGGAAAGTGTTTCGCGACCCTCGAGCATCTTCTGCTGAGCATCCTGCACCTTCTGGGTGGTTTCGTTGATTTGAGAATCAAGACCACTCAACTGTGCCTGCAGGGCATCGTATTCTTTATTAAGGGAATCAAGCTCAGCCGAAGCCTGGGACAGTACTGCCTGGGCGTCGGAAAGCTCGTCTGCGTGCGCTTCGCGCACAGCGCCAGTTGCCGGCAAGGCCATAGAAAGAGCCAATGCCAAGCTAACGGGAACTGCGGTAAGCGCTTTATGTACTCGTGTAGCCATAGGAAGAAGTTTAGCGTACCCGTCAGTTTTGACCTAATCGTCCACTTTCTCGGATTGGAACACGTTTTACCTGTGAACACTGTTATGCCAGTTCAAATATAAAAAATCTCCCCTATTCGCACAGGGCGAAACGGGGAGATTTTATGAAGAGCCGTAAATGATAAGCCAAACGGAACGTTTTCGTTTGCGCCGTATAAACTCTAGCGCGTGTTGCTAACGAAAGGAGTCTTGTCCTTCAGCAGAACATCGTGCGCGCCGCCCTCGACAATGGAAGTGGAGCTGATAACCGTAAGCTTTGCCTTGTCCTGCAGCTCGGGAATGGTGAGCGCGCCACAGTTGCACATAGTGGAACGAACCTTGGAAAGCGTAAGATCAACGTTGTCCTTCAAGGGACCAGCGTAGGGAACGTAGGAATCTACGCCCTCTTCGAAAGTCATGCCCTTCTTGCTGCCGCCCAGGTCATAGCGCTGCCAGTTGCGTGCACGGCTGGAACCTTCGCCCCAGTATTCCTTCATGTGCTGGCCGTTTACCACAACCTTGTTGTTGGGAGCCTCGTCGAAACGAGCGAAATAGCGACCCAACATGATGAAGTCGGCACCCATGGCAAGTGCCAGGGTGATGTGATGGTCGTATACCGTACCACCATCGGAGCAAACGGGAACGTACACGCCCGTTTCGCGGAAGTATTCGTCACGAGCCTTTGCAACCTCGATAAGTGCGGTTGCCTGGCCACGGCCGATGCCCTTGGTTTCACGCGTAATGCAGATGGAACCGCCGCCGATGCCAACCTTGATGAAGTCAGCGCCAGCTTCAGCCAGGAAACGGAAGCCCTCGGTGTCTACTACGTTACCAGCGCCAACCTTTACGGAATCGCCGTAGTGAGCGCGAATCCATGCAATGGTGCGGGACTGCCACTCGGAGAAACCTTCAGAAGAGTCGATACACAGAACATCTGCGCCAGCTTCAATCAGAGCAGGAACGCGCTCTGCGAAATCACGCGTGTTGATGCCAGCACCAACGATGTAACGCTTGTGAGCGTCGAGCAGTTCGTGCGGATTGGACTTGTGCTGCTCGTAGTCCTTGCGGAATACCATGTACATAAGGTTGTCGTTGTCGTCAACGATGGGCAGCGAATTCAGTTTGTTGTCCCAAATAATGTCGTTGGCTTCCTTCAGCGTGGTGCTTGCGGTGCCAACGATGAGCTTTTCACGGGGGGTCATGAACTCAGATACGGGCGTGTCGAGATCCATGCGGGAAAGGCGATAGTCGCGGCCGGTAACAATGCCCAGCAGCTTGCCCTGGCCCTGACCGTTTTCGGTAACGGGCATAGTGGTATGGCCGCTCTTTTCCTTCAGCGCAACAACATCGCGAAGCGTTGCGTTGGGGGTAAGGTTGGAATCGCTACGTACGAAACCGGCCTTGTGGTCCTTTACGCGGCGAACCATTGCGGCCTGGTCTTCGATGGACTGAGAGCCGTAGATAAAAGAAACGCCACCCTGCTGAGCCAAGGCAACAGCCATGCCGTCGTCGGAAACGGCCTGCATGATTGCAGAAACCATGGGGATAGAAAGCTTCAGAGCAGGCTCTTCACCCTTCTTGTATCGTACAAGCGGAGTGGAAAGGTCAACCTTTTCGGGGATGCACTCCGAAGAAGAGTAACCCGGTACAAGCAGGTACTCATTGAAAGTACGAGAGGGTTCGTCGAAATAATGTGCCATGTAGCGCTCCTTGAATTGAGTCTCATTTCCCGATCCCCCGCTCCTTGCCGGTTCCCTTTCGTGCCCGGAGGGTTTCCGCGAGGTTAATTCATTATAGACACGTGCGCGACAAAAAAGTGACAAAAAGGAGCGAGGCTCCTTTTTGTCACTTGGTGCACACGTAAATGCTGAAAATCTTAGGTTTTACGGCTCGTTTCCGAACGCTCCAGCTGGATAAAAACCCAGCCCCTTTGAATCCCTTGCTTCAATGCCGAAGGCGCTCCGCAAAGGGATGCTTCGCATTCTTGCTCTAGGCCTCGAGGAAGGCGCGATATCCGCGATACGCCTCGAAGATATCGGCCTTGGAGGTAACTTCCCACGGAGCATGCATCGAAAGCACGGCAACGCCGGAATCGATGACGTCCATGCCGTACTTTGCGGGAATGTAGGCGATGGTTCCGCCGCCGCCCGCGTCAACCTTGCCAAGTTCGGCGGTCTGGAAGGAAACCTCGGCGTCGTCCATCACGCGGCGTACGTATGCCACGTATTCGGCACGCGCATCGTTGGAGCCGCTTTTTCCGCGCGCTCCCGTGTACTTGTTGAACACCAGGCCCTTACCAAGGTATGCAGCGTTCTTCGTTTCGAACACCGAAGCATACGCAGGGTCAAAGCCAGCGGACACGTCGGAGGAAAGCATGCGCGATGCGGCCAAAACGCGGCGCAGCGCCAAGGGGCTTTCCAGCCCAGTAAGAGCGGCAATTTCTGCGATGGTGTTCTCGAAGAACAGAGAGCCCATGCCTGTTGCGCCAACGCTGCCGATTTCCTCCTTGTCAACCAGCACCGTAACGGCGGTCTTCTTCGGCGTTTCGATAGCGAGCTGAGCCTCGAGCGAAGTGTAGGCGCACACGCGGTCGTCCTGGCCGTAGCCGATAACCATGCTGCGGTCGAAGCCCAATTCGCGGGCGCGGCCTGCAGGCACTACCTCGATTTCGGCGGAAAGGAAGTCTTCTTCTGCAATGCCGTACTTTTCTTCCAGCAGCTTAAGGGCGAAAGCCTTTACCGGCTCCTTTGCGGCGGCTTTCTCCTCGTCGGAGGCGTCGTCGGCAGGCTCGACCTTCAGGGGACGATTGCCGATAAGCACATCGAGGTTTTCGCCCTCGACCACTTCGCTGCCCTTCTTGGCCATCTGCTGGTTGCCCAAATGGGGCAGAAGATCGGTTACGCAGAATACGGGGTCGCCGGCATCGTCGCCCACATTCACGTCAACCACGGTGCCGTCGGTTTTCGCCACCACACCGTGAAGCGCCAACGGCAGCGTTACCCACTGGTAGTGCTTGATGCCGCCATAGTAGTGAGTGTCGAGGAAGGCAAACCCGTTGTTCTCGTAAACCGGGTTCTGCTTCAGGTCCAAACGGGGGCTGTCGATGTGAGCGCCCAGGATGTTCAGGCCCGCCTCGAGCGGCTCCGCGGCCCTGGGGGCCCAAAAAAGCGACAAAGGTGGTT
>OGQL01001655.1_pt1 | contig 15849 bp, 10 predicted proteins | sample 1553211 | NCBI WGS metagenome assembly OGQL01 (sample SAMEA2579942, study PRJEB22360) | human gut metagenome
TGCTACCATCGGCAACGGCGGCAATATGACGGATGATGGTCAACCTGTCGACGGCGAGGAGATCCAGGCGGACATCCGCGGCGTGACCACCGGCTACATCCACCACATCATCTACGAGCAGGACGGCACCACCATAAAACGGGAGTGGTGGGAGCCGGAGCGCCCCCAGCCCAACCCGGAGAGTCCTCAGCCCAACCCGGAGGACCCGAATGCCCCGGCGGGGGAGAGCAATGAGGTGAGCCTGGGTACCCCCGGCCTCCATGTGGAGACGCTGGAGGGCGGCCCCCTGCCTTTTAACGCCCAGCAGCAGGGCAGCACCCTGCGGGTGACGACCGACAATCTGGCCGCCCGGCTCCACGGCACCCGGCAGGCGCTGGAGGCCCTGCGGGAGCAGGGGGTGGAGCAGATCCAGTTTGTCACCAGCTTCAAAACGACCACCCTGTCGGTGGAAGAGCTGCTGGCAGAGGGTGGCAGCTGGTTTGCCCTGGAGCACGACGGCCTTGTGAGCCGACGGCTGAGCGCAGCTCAGGCCGAGAGCCTGAAGTGCTGGATGCACTAAAAAATACAGACCCCTTACAGGGGCCGCCTTGGGGAACCACCCGGGGCGGCCCCTTTTTTGTATAATGAAAAACCACTCGCTAGGCGAGTGGTTCAGTAAAAGACTTCTTATGAAAAACCCCCGGCTCCGCCGGGGGATATTTATTGTTCCCCATGGAACATCATTCAAAATAATCTGCGTATTCCTCGGTGAGCTTGGAGCCCAGACGGCGGATGCCGCCGTAAAGGTGGCGTTCCACCAGCGGCTCAAAGGCCGCGAGGTCGCACCGCTCGATGGCGTCGATGAGATTGTGGTGGTCGGCCACCACCTCGGCGAGCCCGCCGGTGGTCAGGGTGTCCAGCATCCGGAAGCGGCTGTAGTCGGCGTGGGCATTCTGCAGCGTCCGCCAGAGGTACATCTTGCCCATGGCGGAGAACCACGTCTCGTGGAGCCGGGTGTCAGCCTCGTAGAGGCGGTTGAAGTCCAGCGTCTCGGCCTTGGCCAGCTCGTCGTAGGCGGCGGCACGCTGGCGGATGAGGGCGCGGTGCTCCGGTGTGCAGTGGGGCGCAAAGTCCCGCAGGACCCGGGCCTCCACCGCGATGCGCTCATAGATCAGTTCGTCCACGATGTCCCGGTTCAGCCGGGTGACAGTGGTGCCTTTGTACGGCACGATCTTCACCAGCCCGTTCTCCTGTAACCGCTGCAGCACCACCCGGATGAGGGAGCGGGGCGCGCCGAAGCGGGTGCAGAGCGGGTTTTCGCTCAGCGAACAGCCGGGCCGGAGGGTCAAATCGATGATCTCCCGCTCGAGGACGGCGTATATTTCAGAATCTGTTTTATACTGTTGTTCCATTGTCGTTTTCCTGTCTGATGCCCCAAGCGGGCCATGTCCCGGGGACCGGGAGGCGGAAGTCCATTACCTTTCCGGTGTCGGGATGGATGAAGCGGAGCCGTGCGCTCTGAAGCGCAATGTCTCCCTTGATGCGGCTGCCGTATTTGCCGTCGCCCCAGAGCGGGTGGCGGCGGGACGCGAACTGCACCCGTATCTGGTGGGTGCGCCCGGTGTGGAGGGTGATGTCCGCAAGGCTGGCGCTGCCGTCCGGGGCGGAGGCAGAAATGCGATATTCCAGCACAGCCTCCTTCACGCCCTTGCGCGGACGGCTCACCGGAAAAACACGGCCTTTCCGGCTGTCCTTGAATAAGTAGTCCCGCAGGACACCTTCGGCGGGCAGCTTCTCGTCCGGCCCGCCTGCGATGAGGGCGCGGTATTGTTTCACGAAAGGCGGCGCGTCCGGCGTGCCGGCGGCAGGCTCGGCCCGGCCATCCTGTTCGGCATAAACCTGCTGGCTCTGCGTCACCTGACGGCTGAGGGCGGCGGCTGCCTGCGGAGTCTTTGCATAGACCATCAGACCCGACACGCCGGTGTCCAGCCGGTGGATGACGCCCACATAGGCGTCGGGCCTGCCCCAGAGCTTCCGAAGGGCGGCGGGTACGCCGTCCTCGCTGGAAAGCCCGGCGGGCTTGTCCACTACCACGAGGGCTGTATCTTCGTAGAGTATCACAGCCTGCCCTCGTCCACCAGCGCCTTGAGCTTGAGCACGCCCGCGATGGTCTTGCCGTCCTTGATCTCGCCGCTCATGACCATCTCGTAGGCTTTTGCCAGCGGGATGCGGTCGGGCGTCAGGAACTCGTCATCGTCCAGATGCATCTGGGTGGTGTGCAGGCCGGTGGCCACCCACATATAGATGATCTCGGTGTCATAGCCCACCGTGGGGTAGAACTCGCCCAGCGGGGTGTAGTGGTCGGCGGTCAGGCCGCACTCTTCGCCCAGCTCCCGCTTGGCGGCTTCGAAGGGGTCTTCGCCCTTTTCCAGCTTGCCGGCGGGCAGCTCCCACAGCTCCTGCTGCATGGCGTAGCGGAACTGGCGCACCATGCAGAGGGTGCCGTCCTCAAAATACGGTACGATGCAGGCCCCGCCGTGGTGGTGGACCACCTCCCGGATAGAAGTCTCACCGTTTTCCAGCAGAGCCACGTCTTTGGTCAGCGTGACCACCCGGCCTTCAAAGAGAACTTCGCTCGAGAGCGTCTTTTCAAAATGTGCAGCATCCATCGTTTTGTGCCTGTCCTTCCCTGCGCTGTGCGGCGCATGATACTATAGATAAAGTTTACGGCAGAATCTGTACAAATGTCAATTATAAATTTAGAATTTTGTAAGAAAAAGCCTCATGGATACTGGATTTTGGAGCACAACACCTTCATGGATGCAGCAAAGAACACATCTGTAAAAAAGCGCTAAAAAATTTCTTGAATTTTTGTTGTGTTTTTACAGTCGGTTTGCGTTGCCTTTACCGGCGGAATTTGCTATTATATTAGATGAGCAATAGTGCCTTCATGGGGTTCTCCGGCCCCGGGCAGGGCTATTGCCCTCGATGAGCGTGTGCTTTTGTGGAGTTCTCCGGCTCCGGCGAAGTGCGGCGCTTATCAGTTGAGCAATACGTTTTTTAAGGGAGTTCTCCGGCTCCGGTAAAAAGACGTTTGCCCCGCGCAGAAGGTACCAAATTCTGAATGGAGGAAGAAAAATGCCTAGAGCAAAGCAAACCATGGATGGCAATACCGCTGCCGCTCATGTAGCATATGCCTACACGGACGTGGCTGCCATCTACCCCATTACCCCCTCTTCTCCGATGGCTGACTCTGTGGACCAGTGGTCCGCTCAGGGCCAGAAGAACATCTTCGGCAACCAGGTCAAGGTCGTCGAGATGGAGTCTGAGGCAGGCGCTGCAGGCGCTGTGCACGGCTCTCTGGGTGCAGGTGCTGTTACCACCACCTTCACCGCTTCTCAGGGCCTGCTGCTGATGATCCCCAACATGTACAAGATCGCTGCTGAGCAGCTGCCCTGCGTGTTCGATGTTTCTGCACGTACCGTTGCTACCCAGTCCCTGAACATCTTCGGTGATCACAGCGATGTTATGGCATGCCGCCAGACCGGCTTCGCAATGCTGGTCGAGAGCAGCGTGCAGGAAGTCATGGACCTGTCCCCTGTTGCCCATCTGGCAGCAATCGAGGGCAAGGTTCCCTTCCTGAACTTCTTCGACGGCTTCCGTACTTCTCACGAGTACCAGAAGATCGAGAAGTGGGACTACGCCGATCTGAAGGAAATGTGCAACATGAAGGCTGTCGAGGAGTTCCGTGCAAAGGCTCTGAACCCCGAGCACCCCAAGATGCGCGGTTCCCACGAGAACGGCGACGTGTTCTTCCAGCATCGTGAGGCCTGCAACTCTGTCTACGACGCACTGCCCGCAGTCGTCGAGAAGTACATGGCCAAGATCAACGAGAAGCTGGGCACCAACTACGACCTGTTCAACTACTACGGCGCACCCGATGCCGATCGCGTCATGATCGCTATGGGCTCTGTCTGCGACGTTGCTGACGAGGTCATCGATTACCTGAACGCTAAGGGCGAGAAGGTCGGTATCGTCAAGGTCCGCCTGTACCGTCCCTGGGTGTCCTCCGCTCTGCTGAAGGTCCTGCCTGCTACCGCTAAGAAGGTCGCAGTTCTGGACCGCACCAAGGAGCCCGGCTCTCTGGGCGAGCCCCTGTACCTGGATGTCGCAGCTACCCTGCGTGAGGCTGGCAAGAATGATGTCATCCTGACCGGCGGCCGTTACGGTCTGGGCAGCAAGGACACTCCCCCGTCCTCCATCTTCGCTCTGTTCAAGGAGCTGGAGAAGGATCAGCCGAAGGAGCGCTTCACCCTCGGCATCACCGATGATGTCACCGGCCTGTCTCTGCCTGAGGTCAAGCCCGCTCCCATCACCGCAGCAGCTGGCACCAAGGAGTGCAAGTTCTGGGGTCTGGGCGGCGACGGTACCGTCGGTGCGAACAAGAACTCCGTCAAGATCATCGGCGACCACACTGATAAGTATGTTCAGGCATACTTCCAGTATGACTCCAAGAAGACCGGCGGCGTGACCATCAGCCACCTGCGTTTCGGCGACAAGCCCATCCGCAGCCCCTACTACATCAACCAGGCTGACTTCGTGGCCTGCCACAACCCCGCTTACATCCACATGGGCATGAAGATGGTCCAGGATGTCAAGCCCGGCGGCGTGTTCATGATCAACTGCCAGTGGAACGATGAGGAGCTGGGCCATCACCTGAACGCTGAGGCCAAGAAGTACATCGCTGACAACAACATCCAGCTGTACACCATCAACGCGATCGACAAGGCTATCGAGATCGGTATGGGCAAGCGCACCAATACCATCCTGCAGTCCGCTTTCTTCAAGCTGGCTGACGTTATGCCCATCGAGGACGCCGTCAACTTCATGAAGCAGGCAGCTCAGAAGAGCTACGGCAAGAAGGGTCAGGACGTCGTTGAGATGAACTGGAAGGCCATCGATGCCGGTGTTGACGCCATCCACAAGGTGGACGTCCCCGCTTCCTGGTCCAACCCCGAGGCCGATCCCGCTCCGAAGGAGCTGGCTGGCCGTCCCGAGCTGGTCAAGCAGATCCGCGACGTCATGGAGCCCATCGCTCGTATGGACGGCGACAGCCTGCCTGTCTCTGCTTTCGTTGCTAACGCAAACGGCGAGTGGGAGCAGGGTGCTTCCGCTTACGAGAAGCGCGGCACCGCTGTGAACGTCCCCGAGTGGGATGCTTCCAAGTGTGTTGGCTGCAACCAGTGCGCATTCGTGTGCTCTCACGCAACCATCCGTCCCTTCCAGCTGACCGCTGACGAGCTGGCAGCAGCTCCCGCACAGACCAAGAGCCGCGACAACAAGCCCGCTAACGAGTACAAGTTCGTTATGGCTGTGTCTCCTCTGGACTGCATGGGCTGCGGCGAGTGTGTCACCGTCTGCCCCACCAAGGCTATCCAGATGGTTCCTCAGGAGTCTCAGGCCGATCAGCAGGCAGTCTTCGACTACTGCGTCGCCAACATCTCCAAGAAGCCCTCTAAGTTCGCAGACGACACCGTCATCGGCTCTCAGTTCAACCAGCCGCTGCTGGAGTTCTCTGGCTCCTGCGCAGGCTGTGCTGAGACCTCTTACGCACGTCTGATCACCCAGCTGTTCGGCGAGAAGATGTACATCTCCAACGCCACCGGCTGCTCCTCTATCTGGGGCGGTACTGCTTCCATCTCTCCGTACACTGTCAACAAGGACAGCGGCCACGGTCCTGCATGGTGCAACTCCCTGTTCGAGGATAACGCAGAGCACGGCCTGGGCCTGTATCTGGGCCAGAAGACCGTCCGTGAGAACCTGATCAAGCGCATCGCTGAGGTCGCTGGTTCTGACAAGGCTTCTGCTGAGCTGAAGGCTGCCTTTGACGAGTTCATGGCAACCAAGAACAACACCAAGGCTAACGATGCCCCCGCTAAGGCTCTGATCGCTGAGCTGGAGAAGGCTGCTGCCGCTGGCTGCACCGAGTCCGCTGAGATCCTGAAGAGCAAGGAGTTCATCGCCAAGAAGTCCGTCTGGATCTTCGGTGGTGACGGCTGGGCATACGACATCGGCTTCGGCGGTCTGGATCACGTCCTGGCTTCCGGCGAGGATGTCAACGTCATGGTCTTCGATACTGAGATGTACTCCAACACCGGCGGACAGGCATCCAAGGCCTCCAACATCGGCGAGGTCTGCCAGTTCGCTGCTGCTGGTAAGGAGATCAGCAAGAAGAGCCTGTCTGAGATCGCTATGACCTACGGTTACATCTATGTTGCTCAGATCGCTCTGGGCGCTAACATGAACCAGGCTGTCAAGGCTATCGCAGAGGCTGAGGCATATCCCGGCCCCTCCCTCATCATCGGCTACGCTCCCTGCGAGCTGCACGGTGTTAAGGGCGGCATGACCAACTGCCAGAACGAGATGAAGAAGGCAGTTGAGGCTGGTTACTGGAACCTGTTCACCTTCAATCCGGCCAACAAGGCTCAGGGCAAGAACCCCTTCACCCTGACCTCCAAGGCTGTGGATGCCGAGAAGTATCAGGCCCTGCTGGCAAACGAGACCCGTTACAGCCGCCTGACTCGTGCATTCCCGGATCGTGCAAAGCAGCTGTTCGCTCGCAACGAGCAGGTCGCAAACGACCGTTACGAGCATCTGACCCGCCTGGTCGAGCTGTACAAGTAAACCAAAGTTCTTTTGACTCTGGCTGGAATTTTGCCGCAGCGGCACCTTAGTCCCGAAAGGGCGGCTGCTCCGTGCTGGCGATTACTGCGCAACGCAGCAGTACGAAACTGTGGCCCCGGCCAGAGAAGAAATAACAGGCTTATTTCTACGCAGAGACTGGAGCTTTGTACTCCAAACTGATTTCAACTCTCTGCCCGCGTCCGAACGCGTCGGGGCGGGCAGAGCCTGAAATACCAAAGCGCCCGCGAGGGTCCTTGAAAGCATACTTCGCGTGTGTCAGGAGCATAAGGTCTGTTCGCAGATACCTTGCCCCGCCTGCTGCATAAGACCTGCTTGCAGGTATCTTGCCGCAGTCAAAAACGGATCCCGTTTTTAGCGCCCCGCTCACTGGAAACAGTGTCCGGGGCGTATTTTTGTGTCTTTTACACTTTCTTCATAGGTTTTTCATGAAATCCGGTGCGGAATCTGCTATACTACAGCCATGAGGATTCGGGGCCGCAACCGATTCCTTGTACATGATTCCTCCTCACACCAAAGCAATATCCAAACACAGCGCCCTTTCCGGTGAAGCCGCAAGCACCGGAGAGGGCGCTGTGCGTTTTTCTGCGTCAATATTCCGGAAATGGACGCCTTACAGGGTTGACCGGGCATTTGAGTGGAGATATAATAAACCTGTAGGCTAAGAAACTTAGTAAAACGAATTTGTGGAGGTGAACGCAGGACAATGGACCCGGATCATAGTCGAAGACGATGGAATGATGCGGCCGGAACGACCGCGAAAGGTGCTGCGTTCGCCTTTTTTGTACGCTGAACAGCGGAGTATCCGCTGTCCGGCTGCCGTACAAAAGAGGCGCAGCTTTGCGCGTGCAGATGGGCAGTGCGGCCCGGGGTCTGCGGCGCAGGAGCGGCGCTTTTTGCGTTGATGCGGCTGTGTCCTCCTGAGACAGAAAAGAGGAGGAACACAAATGGAAGAAGAAAAGAAGACCCCGGAGCGCGAAGAGGAACAGGCTCTTCCGGTGCAGGAGCTGCCCACGGATATTCCCGCTGAGGTGCGCCAGAAGCTGGCCGAAGACCTGAATGAGCAGGCCACCGAAGACCTCAAGCAGGACGTCCGCGAGGCCGAAAAAGAGGAGGCCAACGACGAAGAAGTCAAGGCCAACCCCGAGATGCTGACCAAGAGCCGTCTGCTCAAGCTGCTCGTCAAGAAGCAGTACGTCAAGCTGCGCGAAGTGACCGAGGAAGAGCAGCCCGCCGACCTGGCCGAGCTGCTGGAAGAGCTGGACGAGAACAACCGCCTCGTGGTGTTCCGTCTGCTGAAAAAGGACGTTGCAACGGAAGCATTCGCCTATATGTCCGATGAGGCCCGCGACGACCTCGTGAATGCGTTCTCCGACGTCGAGCTGGTGAGCGCCATCGAAGATATGAGCCTTGACGACGCCGCCGACCTGCTGGAAGATATGCCCGCAGGCGTGGTCAAGCGGGTGCTGGAAAAGTCGTCCCGCCAGACCCGTGAGAGCCTGAACAAGCTGCTGAACTACCCCGAGAGCTCTGCCGGCAGCCTGATGACCCCCGAATACGTCCGTCTGCGGCAGGAGATGACCGTCAGTGACGCCTTCGCCGCTATCCGTAAGCAGGGTGAGAACGCTGAGACGGTCTACACCTGCTATGTGGTGGAGCGCAACCGCCTGCTAGGCGTCGTGTCGGCCCGCAGCCTGCTGCTGTCTGACCCCTCTACCCCCATCGTGGACATCATGGACGACAATGTCGTCACCGTGAAGGTCACGGATGACCAGGAGTATGTGGCCCGCGAGATGCAGCGCTACGACTTCACCGCGATGCCTGTTCTGGACAACGAGGGCATGTTCGTCGGTATCATCACCATCGACGACGCCATCGACGTCCTGACCGATGAGAGCACCGAGGATATGCAGAAGATGGCAGCTATTCTGCCCGACGACGATGCCACCACCTACTTCGGCACCAGCGTCTGGACCCACGCCAAGCAGCGTATCCCCTGGCTGCTCATCCTGATGCTCTCTGCTACCTTCACCGGCATGGTCACGACCCACTACGAAGAGGCTTTCGTCAGCCTGCCCCTGCTGGTCTCCTTCATGCCCATGCTGATGGATACCGCCGGCAACTGCGGCAACCAGATCAGCACCCTGATGGTCCGCGGCCTCGCTCTGGGCGAGGTGGAGCCCAGCGACTTCCTCAAAGTTCTGGGCAAGGAGCTGCGGGTCTCCGCCATCGTCGGTGCGGTGCTGGGCCTCGTCAACGGTCTGCGCATCTACCTGATGTACACCTACCTCTACGCCGGCCAGTATGACAATGTCATCGGCTACGCAGTGGTCGTCAGCGTGTCGCTGTTCTTCAGCGTCATCCTCGCAAAGCTGGTGGGCGGTATGCTGCCCCTGGCCGCCAAGAAGCTGGGCGCCGACCCGGCCATCATGGCGACCCCCTTCATCACCACCATCGTGGACGCCTGCAGCTTGATCCTCTACTTCCAGATCGCACAGGCTGTCTTCCGCGGCATGATGTAAATACACAAAAACGCCCTCGCTCAGTGCTGAGCGGGGGCGTTCTGCATTCCGGACACAACAAGACCCCCTTCGGCGCTTGCGGCGACGCCAGAGGGGGCCTTGCTGTTTGGGGTATTGCTTTGGTGTGAGGAGGAATCATGTGCAAGGGGCGGTTGCGGCCCCGCACCCTTGTGAGCTATAGTATACCCGAATTACCGGCCAAAATCATGTCTTTCCTGTGAAAGATTTGTTAATCGGCCTGTGAAATTTTTGGAGCGGAAATGCAGAGCTTTGCTTACAGCGTCTCGATGTCGCTCACGGTGATTTCGTCAGAGCGGGAATTTTTGGTGTAGGTCACGCGCTGATTGCCGCAGGTAAAGCTAACGGCGACGGTGCGGCTGGAACGGTACCAGCTGTCATAGGTTGGCTGGCTGATTTCATACGCCAAGGCAACACTGCGCTCCTCGCCGGGTCTGATGGTGAGACTGTCATAGGTGCGCCAGATGTCTGCATCTCCCACATCCCGTGCGCTGAAGTTGAACGGGGGGATGGGGGTACCATCCAGCGTAGTGGCAAAGTTATCACCGCTGAGCGTCACAGGCTTCGAGCTGACATTAGTCATGACGATTCTGAAAGAGATCTCGTTGACGGGAACAGTGGCATTTGCGGCCCAATATCTGCTTCTGTCAATTTTGCAATCCGCAGCCACGATGCCGCCGACTGCGCCCTCGATCAAAGCCTGATTGACAGCCTCATTGGTGGAAGAGCAGGCCGTCAGGGCGGCGGCAGCGGCCACGACGCCCAGACCTCTCAGGAATACTCGGCGGGAAAACATCTCAGACATTCTTCATACCTCCGTGCGGGCGGGACGCGCCCTGTTTTGACTCGATGATAGCATAGAAAAGCCTGTGGTACAAGCGGTTCGGCGTAATATACAACGTAGTATCTCACAGCGCCGCGTGCTGACGGCCCATCTCCACATAGGCTTTTGCGTTCTCGATGTTGTGGGCCAGCTGGTCGTCCCGGATGGTCTTGATGACCCGGGCAGGCACGCCTACCGCCACCGAGTTGTCGGGGATGACCATCCCTTCAGGCACCAGCGCCCCGGCCCCGATGATGCAGTTTTTGCCCACGACGGCGTGGTTGAGGATGGTGGCATGCATCCCGATGAGGCTGTTGTCCCCCACCGTGCAGCCGTGGACGAGGGCGCTGTGGCCGACCGTGACGTTTTTGCCCAGAACGACCTGCCCGCCGGGGTCGCAGTGGAGCACGGCGTTGTCCTGCACATTGCTGTTCTCGCCCAGGATCAGTGCGCCCTCGTCGGCCCGCAGTACAGCTCCGTACCAGATGTTCACGCCCCTGCCCAGCGTCACGTCGCCCAGTACCGTCGCATTCGCCGCCACAAAGACAGCGCCCTCATCCCGGGGCATTTTTCCACCAAAGGAGAGCATCATTGTTGAAAAACCACCTTTCTCTTTTGCTTCATTTATGGTATTCTTTATTATAGCTCTTATTGTCGGAGCAAGGAAGCCCCCAGGCTTCCGAAGGAGTATCAATTTATGCAGTTTCATCCCTTTGCGCGGCGGCTTCTGGCTCTGGTCCTGACCGCTGCATTCATGACCACAGCGGCACTGTCCGGTTTTGCCGTCTACGCGATGCCCATTCAGGCCGCCTACCCGCAGGAATCCATCTACCTCTTCGATGCCGACACCGGCGAAGCTCTCGTGGAGCAGAACCCCGACCTTCCCCGCTGCGTTGCCAGCCTGACCAAGATGATGACGGCCCTTCTCGTGCTGGAAAGCGGCACCGACCTCAGCGCCGGCATCACCATCCCGGCCAGCCTCACGCCGGAACTTCAGTCCATCCGGGCCAACCGTGGCCACACCATTGGCCTGCAGGCCGGTGAGACGGTGCGCCGCATTGATATGATGTACGCCATGCTCCTGCCCAGTGCCAACGACGCGGCCAGCGTGCTGGCCGTCGATACCTCCGGCAGTCTGGCCGCCTTCGCGGCCCAGATGAACGTCCGGGCCAGTCAGCTGGGCTGTACGGCCACCCATTTCACCTGCCCCCACGGCCTCTACGACGGCGGCAACTACTCCACGGCCCGCGATATGGCGAAGATCGCGCTGGCCTGCTATGCGGACCCGACCTACCGCCAGATAGCGGACACGGTGTCCTATGAACTGCCCGCCACCAACCTGCATCCGGCCCGGACGGTCACGACCACCAACAAGCTTTTGCAGCCCGGCAGCGGCTATTACCGCAGCGATGCCCACGGCATGAAGACCGGCTTCACCACTCAGGCCGGGCGGTGCTTCGTCACCTTTGCCCAGAAGGACGGCCATACGTACGGGCTGGTCATTCTGGGTTCGAACTCCCAGAATATCTTCCGGGAGGCGGCAGAGCTGTTCGACTGGGCCTTTACCAGCCCCGAACTGCACCCCGCCCCGGCAGAGCCCGAGGCCGAACCCGAGAAGCACGGGCTGAGTGCATTCTGGCACAAAGTGTTTGGCTGATGTTTGAATGTTAAGGAGGACAAGCCTATGAATCGACCCACCTTCCTGCGCCGGAGCACGGCGCTGCTGCTCACGCTGGTGCTGATGGTCTGCGCCGCCCTGCCCGGGTCTGCCGCTTATCAGATGCCCATCCAGACGGCCAGCGACACCGAGTCGGTCTATCTCTTCAATCTGGATACCGGCAAGCCCATCCTCAGGCAGAACTCTGACCAGCAGCGCTACATCGCCAGCCTCACCAAGATGATGACGGCTCTGCTCTTCCTCGAGAGCGGCAAGGACATGAACGCTGAGATCACCATTCCCACCAGCCTGACCCAGGAGTTCAAGGACATCCAGAACGCCAACGGCTCCACCATGAACCTCCGCATTGGCGAGACGGTGCGCCGCATCGACCTGCTCTACGGTCTGCTGGTGGCCAGCGCCAACGACGCGGCCAGCGTCATCGCCAGCGACGTCTCGGGCGGCGACCTGACGGCCTTCGTGGCCCAGATGAACGCCCGCGCCAAGGAGCTGGGCTGCACGGATACCACCTTCTCCTGCGTCCACGGTCTGTACGACTACGGCAACGTCTCCACGGCAGAGGACCTTGCAAAAATTGCCGCTGCCTGCTACGCCAACGAGACCTATATGCAGGCCGCGAACACCCTCACCTATACGCTGCCCGCCACGAACCTGCACCAGAACGAGCGGACCATCAAGTCCACCAACCTCATGCTGGACCCGGAGTATGCCTATCACCGCGACTATGTCCGGGGCATGAAGACCGGCTTCACCACCCTCGCAGGCCGGTGCTTCGTCACCTTTGCCCAGCAGGACGGTCACACCTACGGCCTCGTGGTGCTGGGCAGTGATATGAACAACATCTACCGCGAGTGTGCGGAGATTTTGGACTGGGCCTTCTCCAGCTTTTCTGACCGTCAGCTCGTGGACACGGAGACGGTGCTGACCACCATCCCGCTGACCAAGTGCCGCACGGAGGAAGCCGTGGAGCTCTACGCCGCCAGCGGCCTCAGCGGCTACGGCCATGCCGACGATGAAGTGACCTTCGAGTTCTCGGTGCCGGAGAGCACTTCGGCCACCGTCAAGGAGGGTGCTGTGCTTGGTACGGCCACCGTCTACCTCGACGGCTACGAGATGGGAACGGTGGACCTCGTGACCCACAAAGAATATGTGTCCGACTTTCGCTCCGACGCCAAAACGACCCTTCTTCTCATGGCCGCGCTCATCGGCATCCTCATCGTGCTGGGCTTCCTGACGATGGTGGCCGGCGGCGGTTCGCTGAACCTGCGGCGGCGGAATTGGTCCCGCAGAAGATAATCGGATCAAATAGCAATAGCAAAAGCTCCCCGGAAGGGGAGCTTTTACTTTATCCAAGCTTCGCTGCAAGAACGGAAAGGGTGATTTTGGGGTTCACCTGCGCGGCAAGCCGCTGAATGGCCGCATCGGCCAGCGAGAGGGCGCGGCGGGCAGCGTCAGCCGTCAGAGGGGTGCTGGCGCACCCCCGGAGCCCGGCGGCGGCTACGGCCCGGAAATCGCCCAGCAGGGCCGCTGCTGCGGCCTTGTCCTTCTCGTACCCGGCCAGCAGGACGGCGGCGGCATAGCTGTCGTGAGCCGCCGCGGCCTTGGCCAGCGTCAGGGCCTTTTCCACCTGTTCCCGGCGGGCGTCGTCCCGGGCGGCGGCAAGCACTGTGCCGATGTGGCCGTCGAACAGCTCACTGTAGAGCCGGGCCTGCTTTTTGTCCACGCCCTGCCCGATGCACCACCGGGCGCATTCCTCAGGGCTGACCGGGGCCACGGCGAAGCTGATGCAGCGGCTGCGGATGGTGGGCAGCACACCGGCCAGCGAATCTGCCGTCAGCAGGAAGAGCACGCCTTCCGGCGGCTCCTCCATCACCTTCAGCAGGGCGTTGGCGGATTCCTCGTTCATCCGCTCCACATGGTAGAGCAGGACGGCGCGGCCCTCGGCGGAGAGGCTGGTATTGAAAATTTCGGTGCGCATGGCCTTGACCTGACTGACGAGATACCGCCCGCCCGAGCCCATGCCGGTGACGGAGATGGCCTCCCGTACCACGCCGGTCTCGATGCGGCCGCTGTCGCGGTCGCCGGCTTTGCCCACGGCACGGCAGCATTCGCCCCGCAGAAGGGCCTCAGCAGGCGCGCCGCCTGCCGGGTAAAGATAGTCTGCCGCCACGCACCGGGCCGCGTAGCCCGCGCCCAGGCCCGTCTCGCCCACCAATAACACGCTGTGGGTCAGACGGCGGCTGCCCAGCATCAGGCGGACGCTGTCTTTCAGGGCCGCATTGCCCGCAAGGCGGTCTATCATCATGTGCGGCTCACCTCCGGTTCTTCCGCTTCCACTGCTCCCGGCGTATCCACGCCCGGACGCTGCGCAGTGCCTGCGGCCCGAAGAAGAGCACAAACCCCAGCATACTCAGCAGATAGCTCACCTTATACAGCCACCCGGCAGTCAGGAAGCTGAACAGCCACATGGCAGCGGCGAAGAGGCCGAAATACTTCACCCTTACCGGGATGACGAAGAACAGCAGCACCTGCACCTCGGGGTAGAGCATGGCGAAAGCCAGCAGCAGCGACAGCGACAGGCAGTAGGTGTCGGCGGGGATGCCGGTGACGAGACAGCCCAGCACGGTGCCGATCATCCCCAGCAGGAAGTAGAGGTTGAAGCGGAAATCGCCCCACTCCTTTTCCAGCGCCGTGCCGATGAACCATGTGAAGTAGATGCCGAGGATGACGCTCAGCGGCCCGCCCCCCGAAAACGGGATAAAGACGAAGGTGATGAGCCGCCACACCTGCCCCATCAGCAGCAGGCTCCGGCTCAGGCCGAGATAGACTGAGATGAATTGGTTGACGAACAGTTCGATGGCGTAGACTAAAATCTGTCCACCTACGATGATAGAGATGAGGTTGGGGATGCAAAAGCGGCCGTATTTCCGCTCAAGGCGGGAGATCCAGTTCATAGGCAGACGCCTCCGTGAAAAGAAATTTTTGCGGCCCATGTCCGGGGCCATTTTCTGTCTTTCATTGTATCATGTTTGCCCGGCCCATTCAAGAAAATCCGTGGGAAGTGCGGGATTCCATTTTGGTGCGTTATCGGAAGAGTATCCCATCTGGAATGATTTTTTAACTTTTTCCACTGGGTTTTCCACCGATTTTGTGAAAAAGAAGTAGGGTTTCCCACAGCGTTTTCCACTTTTTCCACCGAGTTTTCCACAGAAAATTGAGTTTTGGGTTATACACGATGTATTCTAAAACGGGAAAAGAGGGAAAATCTGGGGAGAAAAGAGGTCACAGAGCCTTTTTTTTGAAAAGAAAGTCGAGGCCAAAAATTTATTTTCTGCGGCGTTTCGCGCTTGGGGGCAAAAGCGCCTCTCCCCTCTGGAATTTTTGGCGCAGGAGTTTTCCACAGACGCTGCCCGGCAAAAACCATGTGTGGAAAACCGTGGAAAAACCCGGGTTTTCCACAAACTTTGCAGGGAGAAGAAAAGCGCCCCCGGGGCCGGACGGCCCGCAGAGGCGCTGGAATGCTGGAAAAATTATACGGCCCCGTAGATGCCGTGGACGGAGACTTCGCCGGTGAAGACCTTCTCCTCGCCGCTGTCGGTGCGGACGATGAGCTGGCCGTCGGCGTCCACGTCGATGGCTGTGCCGCTGCCTGTACAGCCGCCCGGCAGATCGAAGGTGACGTGGCGGCCCAGGTTGACGCAGGCTGCCTTGTACTCGTCCCGGAAGGGAGCGAAGCCCTCCCGCGCGAAGGTGTAGAGCGGACGGTCAAAGCCGAAGTCCGTCAGCGCCTCGGCCAGCCACTGGGGGTCGGCGGCAAGGTCCACTTTCGCGCCCTGCAATTCGAGGGAGGTGCCGTTGGGCAGGTTTGCGGCGTCGAAATAGCTCTGGGGCTGTGCCAGATTGATGCCGATACCGCAGACGATGCCCCGGCCCTGCATCTGGTAGCCGTAGCTGACGCTCTCGCAGAGGATGCCCACGATCTTTTTGCCGTTCAGCAGCAGGTCATTGGGCCATTTTATCCGGCAGTCCACGCCGTAGCGCTGGGCCAGCTGATCGCGGACGGCAAGGCTTGCCAGCAGCGGCAGGGTGGCAGGCTGGGCCAGCGGGGGCCCCGGGGTCCTGACCCT
>OGQL01001667.1_pt1 | contig 15764 bp, 13 predicted proteins | sample 1553211 | NCBI WGS metagenome assembly OGQL01 (sample SAMEA2579942, study PRJEB22360) | human gut metagenome
TGGTTAGAACGCTAGCCTGTCACGCTAGAGGTCGACGGTTCGAGCCCGTTCCGGGTCGCCACAAAAGGCGAGTTCATCTTGCCTTTTGCGTATGCTGCTATGGCTCAGTAGGCAGAGCACGTCCTTGGTAAGGACGAGGTCACCAGTTCGAATCTGGTTAGCAGCTCCAAGAAAAAGTCCAGTGTTTAAGCCGTTTTTTAGGTTTCGACACTGGATTTTTTATTTTCTGAATATCGGTTTTTTGAGGCCTTTTTAAAGGGGTCAGGTAGTCAAAAAAGTTGTCGGCAGTATATCATTTTTGAAGAAAAACGGCCTTTTTGTGCCTATTCATAATTTCGACTTGAAATTTACCGTATTTCTGCTATAATCTTTATAGTTATCCCTTTATGTTTATGCTTAAAAAGTGGTGGCCAAACTGCCAGAAAATTAAAGGAGCAGAGGATTATGAGTATTCCAGAAATGGACATGAACCCGGAGATCGCCCGAAAGTTACTCGAGGTCGGCGAAGAATTCCGCATTGAAGGCCCGTTCTTCTCGTACGAAGAAATCAAAATGGGCAACGTGAACCACACCTACAAAGTCAATTATATTCGCGATGACGGTACCGGTATGGCAAAGATTAAGTCTTTCCTTGTACAGCGCGTCAATACATATGCGTTCCAGCACCCGATTGAGCTGATGCAGAACATTGACCGTGTCACGGAGCACATCCGCGAAAAATGCCCGAATACGAAAAGTCTGCATTTCCATCACACGAAGCACGGCGTCAACTATTTGATGGATAATGACGGCTTCTGGCGGCTCAGCAACTACGTGCCGTCTGTGACGTTCGATACCTGCGACGACCTGAACGTGGTGCGCAGTGCAGGTGAGGCGTTCGGCGATTTCCAACTGATGTTGGCGGATTTCGATGCGAACTCCCTTTTCTACACGATCCCAGACTTCCACAACACGCGCAAGCGCTACGAGAAGCTGAAGGAAGACATGGCGGCCGACCCGTGCAATCGTGTGGCAGAGGTGCGCGAAGAGCTCGATTGGCTGCTTTCCGTAGAGGACGAGGCTTGCCGCCTGACCGACCTCTTTGAAAAAGGCGAGCTTCCGCTGCGCGTTACGCACAACGATACAAAGATCAACAACGTGCTGTTCGATGAGAAGACGCACGAGGCACTTGTTGTCATCGATCTCGATACCGTTATGCCGGGCCTTGTCGGCCACGATTTCGGCGATGCCATCCGCTTTGCTGCAAATTTTGTGGAAGAAGATTGCGATCATCCGGAAAAGGCCGGCGTAAACCTCAATATTTTCTGGGCATTTGCCGAGGGCTTCCTTAAAAAGACCGCCGCGTCTCTGACGAAAACCGAAGTGGATACGCTGGCGCTCAGCTGCTTTGCGCTTACCTGCGAGCTTGCAACGCGCTTCCTCGCGGACTACATCGTCGGCGATAAGTACTTTAAGGTCAAAAAGCCGCAGCATAACCTTGTCCGTACGCGCTGCCAGGTTGCCCTTGCAAAGGACATGCTGAATAAAATGGACGCGATGAACGCCATTGTGCAGGACTGCGCACGCCGCTACAAAGAGACCGAAAACGCATAATTCATTTTGCATCCAGACGACCCGGCAGTTTTGTCGGGTCGTTTTTAAAAACAGGGGGGAGTTTATCATGAAAATTCTGTTGACCGGCGCAAATGGCTTTGTGGGGGCACGCATCCGTGCGGCGGCGCCCGTTATTTGTGCACCGTCTCTGCGCGGGGCGGAAAAAGAGGATATCGACCGCCTCATCGACACCGTGCAGCCGGACGCCATCCTTCACACCGCGGCAATCTCGGACATCGGTGCGTGTGCCAAAGACCCGGAAGGCTCGTACCACGCGAACGTTTTGGTGCCGGAGTATTTAGCCAAAGCCGCAAACGGCGCGAAGCTCGTGTTGTTCAGCTCCGATCAGGTGTACAGCGGCGCAAAGGGCGATAAGCCGTTTACGGAAGACGACGTTGCGACCGCAAATCTCTACGCCGAAGAGAAGGTGGAAATGGAAAACCGCGTTCTCGCGATCAACCCGAACGCCGTCATGCTGCGTGCGACGTGGATGTATGACATGCCCATGTTCGGCGTGCCGAACCGCAGCAACCTCATCACGATGTTCCTGAACGCCGCCATCACCCAAAAGCCGCTTGCACTTTCCAAAGAGGAATTTCGCGGCATCACCTATGTGCGCGAGGTTGCAGAGCAGACCTTGCAGGCTGTGAACTTACCCGGTGGCGCGTATAACTTCGGCAGCGAGGCAGACGTCTCCATGTACGCGCTTGCGGAGCTGTTTATGAAAAAAACAGGCATGAAGCTCAATTTGCAGGAAAAATCCGGCGGCGAAAACCTCTGGATGAATTGTGCAAAGCTCAAAAACGCCGGCGGTGGATTTGAGACGACCGCCGAAGGCCTTGCGACGTGCATTGAGGACTATAATCTCTCGCTGCTCGGCCAATAACAAAACGAAAATCTCCTTTGAAGCCCGGTTTTATGGGTTCTTCAAAGGAGATTTTTAATGGATCGAAATCTAATTATGTCAACAGCCTTATGTAAACTGAATTATGTAAAGTTAACGAAATTTGTCGAGCGCATGGGCACGTGCACAGGCCGCACGCACCAGTTCCAGCTGCATGCGCAGCACGCCGGGATCGCCCACGACCTGCGCAGAGCTCGAAATCCTTTTGCCTCACAACAGATCAGGAAGATAGGCTAACCGGTCCGGTGGACTGTTTAGCCGTAAGAAACCCTATCAAGAGGTTCCCTAAAAAGGCAAAGCCTTTTTAAAACAGACATGAAGAACGCAAAAAGCCACAAGCTCAAAAGTGTCATTTAAACCCCCTTCGGCATAACTTGTACAAGGGGAAAGTCCCCGAAAACAAGGAGGGGTTATATGGCATCTTTTACAAATTTCGCGACGCTTTCGTATAACGGAGGCACAACGAATTCCAACACTGTCACGGGCGAGCTTTTGGAGACCTTGACCGTTACCAAAACCGCCGTGGTGAAAAATTACGCCGCAAACGATAAGATTACGTATATCATTTCTATCGTAAACAGCGGTGCGCAGCCGGTGACAAATCTCACGGTCACCGATAACCTCGGCGCGTATGAATTTAATAGCGGGACTGTCTATCCGCTCGCGTATGTGCCGGATTCTGTTCGGTATTATGTAAACGGCGTCTTGCAGACCGCGCCCACCGCAACGCCGGAGCCGCCGCTCGTCATTACGGTCCCGAATGTCCCCGCAAACGGCAGCATCATGCTCGTTTACGAGGCAGAGGTCACAGCGTATGCACCGCTCGGCACGAACGGCAGCATCACGAATACCGCAAATGTCACGGACGGCAATCTGGAAGTCAGCGCGTCGGAAACGGTCTCTACGGATGATCGCGCGGTGCTCACCATCAGCAAAGCGCTGTGTCCTGCGGTCGTCACGGGGAACGGGCAGATTACGTATACGTTCGTCATCGAAAACACGGGCAACACCGAAGCTTCCGAAGCCGAGCGCATCGTGCTGACCGATACGTTTGACCCGATCCTCAAAAACATTGCGGTCACGTTTAACGGCACCGCTTGGACAGCAGGTACGCAGTACACGTATGGCGAAACGACCGGCGTGTTCGCAACGCTTCCGGGGCAGATCACCGTTCCCGCCGCGCAGTATACGCAAAACGAAAACGGCACATGGACCACTACACCCGGCACCGCGGAGGTTGTTATCACCGGCACCGTGTAAAACAAAATTCAGCAGGACGCATAGCGTAGATATCCTCCGGCTTTTCGCCAGGGGATATTCCTGCTTTGTGTCGTTTTCTAACAAGCGATTTTACATGGGTTTTACAAAGAACACACAGTTGATTTGACATAGACACGATATACTCCTATACGTGTAAAAGAATGTTAAAAGGGGAAAATCGGGTATGGATATTTTCAATGTACTGACGATGATCGGCGGGCTGTGTCTTTTCCTGTTCGGCATGAACCTGATGGGGCAGGCCTTGGAGCGCCGCGCGGGCGGCAAGCTGCAAAGCTTGCTCGATAAAATGACCGGCAGTGTACCGGCGGGCTTTTTGACGGGCCTCGGCATCACAGCCATCATTCAAAGCTCGTCGGCGACGACAGTCATGGTAGTGGGCTTCGTAAACTCCGGGCTCATGACACTGCGGCAAGCCATCAACGTTATCATGGGCGCGAACGTGGGCACCACCGTCACGGCGTGGCTGTTGAGCCTTGCGGGCATCAGCGGCAGCAATATTTGGGTGAATCTTTTAAAGCCGTCATCCTTCACGCCTGTTTTGGCGCTCATCGGTATCATTTTCTATATGTTCTGCAAGTCCGGTAAAAAGAAAGATACCGGCATGATCCTGCTCGGCTTTGCGACCTTGATGTTTGGCATGGAAACCATGAGTGGCGCGGTTTCGGGTCTTAAAGATGTCCCGGCGTTCGCTTCGCTGTTCCTGATGTTCAAAAATCCGATTCTTGGCGTGCTTGCGGGCGCGCTTTTGACAGGTATCATCCAGTCCAGCTCAGCTTCCGTGGGCATTTTGCAGGCATTGGCCGTAACGGGGCAGGTCAGCTACGCGGCGGCTATCCCGATTATCATGGGCCAGAATATCGGCACCTGCGTTACGGCGCTGATCTCCTCCGTGGGCACACAGAAGAACGCAAAGCGCGCGGCAGTTGTCCATTTGATGTTCAACGTTATCGGCGTGGTCGTGTTACTGACGGCCTTCTGGATTGTAAAGATCGTGTTTGCACCGGCTATTCTGGATGAAAACGCCACCATGTCCGGCATCGCGATTGCGCACTCGCTCTTTAATATCCTGTGCACGGCGATGCTGCTGCCGGCAGGCGGCCTGCTTGAAAAGCTCGCAATCCGCATCGTGCCGGATAAGGGCGGCAAAGAGCAGCCTGTTGAGCTTGAAGAACGTCTGCTCATCACACCGTCCGTCGCGCTCGGCCGCTGCCGTGCCGTTGCGGGCGAAATGGCACGCTGCGCAGGCGAAGCGCTGCATATGGCGCTGACGACCTTTGAAAATTATTCGCCGGAGCTTGCGGAATCCATCCGTGAAAACGAGAGCCGCTGCGACCGCTACGAAGACGAGCTTGGTACATACCTGGTGCGCCTGAGCGCCCAGCAGCTGAGCGATGCCGAAAGCGAAGAAGCCACCGAATTATTAAAAATTATCGGCGATTTTGAGCGTATCTCCGACCACGCCGTGAACCTGCTTGCGGCATCGGAAGAGCTGCGCAGCAAGGGACTTGGCTTCAGCGCCGCCGCAGAAAAAGAGCTGAAGGTGCTCATCGGCGCGGTGAGTGAGATATTGAATACGGCAGAGCGCGCGTTCAGTGAAAAAGACCTTGCGGCCGCCGCGCAGGTAGAGCCGCTGAAACAGGTCATCGTTGCACTGAAGGAGCAGATGCGCACGCGCCATATTCTGCGCATGCAGCAGGGTCATTGCAGTATTGAAGCGGGCTTCGTGTGGTCCGACCTGCTGACGGATCTCGAGCGAACGGCTGACCACTGCTCTAACATCGCCGGCTGTGTTCTGGATGCGGCAAACCACGGTCTTAATCTGCACGAAACGCTGCGCGCCATGCGTGCCGACGACCCCGACTTCCGCCGCGCCTACGGCACCTACGCGGAAAAATACCGCTTGCAGGCAGTATAACTACATAATTAATCAAGTAAAAAAGAGACAGTTTGCTTTGATATGTACCCCAATACCGGACACCCGGTATTGGGGCATATCACTTTAGGCTGTCTCTTTTTGTATTTGATGAAGTTGCTGAGAATGCTGATTTAGAGGTTGTAACGGAATAGAGCATTTTAAGACTGGGACTGGCGTACGGAATCGTATTTGGAATTACCCAATGCTTTGAGGTAGGCATCGTAAGCCGCTTCCAACGTAGAAAACTCTTTCCCGTTTTTCAGAATTTCCTTATACTGATTTTGCGTAGTAAGCGATTCCGAGATGGTGACATACTTCTTGCCTTTTCGCGTACCGGTTGTGGTTTCGGAAACATAATATCTCTTGTCACCGGTTTGAATAATTACGGGGATTTCCTTTCCGGCCCCGACCTTATCCGTGTCCAGAGATGTCCAGAAAAGATACCGATTTGCTTCTTGTCCCTTTCTTCCGTCGCCAAGATAGGCCCATGTGCAATTAGGCTGCTGCAAAAGAGTGTTATCCAGTTTTTTAATCTCTGTGATAATGGATGGAACATATTGCGAATCCGGACATCTGGAGTCAAACTCAAAGTTTGTATTGGTTCCTATGCTGCCGTTTTTCCAAAATTCTGTATCGTATAGAAGTGGGAAGAAATCCGTTGCGTTTGTGTTAAACGGGTATTTAGGTTTAGATGGATCGGCTTTTCCGCTCCAAGTAAGAATGATTCCGTAATCTTCCTTATACGATACGACACAGGTTCCGTTTGGCGCAGCAACGCCTATCCAGTTCTCCGTGTCTCCTTGGCTTTTGGAATGAACAATACCGCCGATATTCACAGGATCTACGGATTGCCAGTCGGCCTGCTTCTGTTTTAGGTTGACGGTTACGGTAGCCTCAGGATCTCCGAGCAACGCCTCTGTAGACACCTGTGCATAAGCGGAGCGGACATTTGCAAGATCTGTCGCTTCTCTGGTTTTTTCAAGCTGTGACGCAAATACCGGAATGGCAACTGCAATCAATACGGCGATGATTGCAATGACAATTAGCATTTCCATCAATGTGAATCCGTTTTTGTTTTGCTTCATTAAAATCCCTGCTTTATCTTTGAATAGAACAAATACATGGTGAAAATAAACATCGGAGTTCATCACCGAAGGTCTTTGCAATATTTTCCACCGGAAAGGATTTCTGCGAAAAAAAGATGATTAAATCGTATGGTAAAGACCCATGGAAACCAAAACCTCTGTAATAAAGGAACAGGACACCAATCAAGATACGCGTCGTATCGAAATTGGTGTCCTGTTATGTATGGTCCGAGTGACAGGAGTTGAACCTGCGGCCTCTTGAACCCCATTCAAGCGCGCTACCAAAACTGCGCTACACCCGGATAACGAATTTATTATACACGATGCCCGGGAAAAAAGCAAGCAGTTTTTTCACAATTTTATGCGGAAGCGGAAAATAGAGGAAAGCGGCTTTAAATCAGACTCAGAAAATAGCGAAACAGCTTTTCGCCGTTCACTGCATCGGGGCGGCGGTGCGCAAAGCCGATGCGCTCCGGGTGAAACTGCACGCCGATCACCTTGCCGTTTTCATGGATAAAGCCCTCGTTGATGCCGTCGTCGCTGACGCACAGGGGGATAAGTCCCGCGCCGAGCTTACCTGCGGCCTGATGGTGTGCACTGTTCACGGGGAATTCTTCGCCGTAAAATTCGCGCATCAGATCATGCTGCGCGCGTACCGTGTGAATGGCGTCGCCGGTCTCTTTTGCCGCCATGTGGTGCTGCGGGTCCGGCACATCCTGAATGAGGTCGCCGCCGAATGCCACGTTTAGCACCTGGTGCCCTCTGCAAATGCCGAATACCGGCTTGCCCGCTGTAAAAAAGCATTTTGCAAGCGCAATCTCGTCTGCATCACGGCTGTCATCGATGCCTTCGCTCGCCGTGTTTTCCTGCCCATAGAGCACAGGATTTACATCGGCGCCGCCGGGGATCAGCAGGCCGTCGCAAGTGTCTGCGTCGGAAAGTGTCATCGAGATTAGCGGCTCCGCGCCGCAAGCCGTCAGCGCCGCCACATAATTTGCAAAATCGCCGGGGTTGCCGCGCATAAAGATCCTTTTCATCAAGGTCACTCCTTCAAAATGAAAAAAAGATGAAAAAACAATTTAGGAACTATGGATTAGTATACCAGTTATGTGGTATACTTGCAATAGAAGATACGAAAGAAAAGGGAGCATGAACGTGGCAAAGCACATGGCAGGGCCGCAAGGTGGACATTACAGATTAAAACAGCCGCAAAAACGGGAGAAGCATAACAGGATTCCCGCACGTATACTGAAATCGCGTGCACGGCTTTTGCTTAGTGGGGCAGGGTGCATTGCGGCTGTGCTTATCATCACAGCGCTGCTGGCCATGCCGCATCAAAATGCAGAGCCCATAGAAGCTGCTGCCTCGCCGGAAGCGGTACCGAGCACCGCTGCGGAGAGCATTTCAGACAAAGCAAGTGTGCTTTCTAAAACGGCCTCCACTCCCGAATCTGCCTTTCAGCAGCTCGGCGATTGGCGGCTTGTGCTTGTGAACAGCGAAGTGCCGCTGCCGGACGATTTCCAAATGACCCCGACGCTGTTCGATACCATCACCGTCAACTCCAAAATGTACCCGGAGCTTACGGCGCTTATCAATGCAGCGTATAACGACGAGATCAATTTGTGGGTTGCCTCGGGCTATCGCAGCGTGGAGGAGCAGGAAAGCGTGCTGGATCGCGCCGTGCAGCGCCGCATGGCAGACGGCATGACCTATGAAAAAGCGTATGAAGACGCGCGGATCACCATTCAGGCGCCGGGGTACAGCGAGCATCACACCGGCCTTGCGGTCGATTTCAACGACGTTGAAGACGATTTCCGCGAGACGGAAGCCTACACATGGCTGCAGGAGCACGCCGCAGAATACGGCTTTGTCGAGCGCTACCCCAAAGGCAAGGAGAGCATCACCGGCATCGATTACGAGCCGTGGCATTACCGCTACGTCGGCAAGGAGCACGCGCAGCGCATGAACGAGCTTAACATGTGCCTTGAAGAGTACGTGGCGTTCCTCAAGGGCGATTAAGAACAGAAAACGGGAAAAAGATGGCGCTTTTTCCCGTTTTTTTATTGCAAAATTTTGCGCACAGATATATAATAGAACATTATATGATGGTGTAGTATTTTTTCATGCCGGCGGCATGGATAGCAACGCACCGAAAAACCAAGGAGGTTGTTTTAATGGTTCGCACACGCTTTGCGCCGAGCCCCACCGGTTTCATGCACGTCGGAAACCTCAGAACGGCGCTGTACGAGTATCTGGTGGCGAAGTCCCAAAACGGCACGTTTGTGCTCAGAATTGAAGACACAGATCAGGAGCGCTATGTAGAAGGCGCAACAGACGTTATATATAATACACTGCAGCAAGTCGGTCTGCAGCATGACGAAGGACCGGACATCGGCGGCGAATACGGCCCGTATGTACAGAGTGAACGCAAGGATATTTATAAACCCTACGCAGAGCAGCTTGTGCGCGAGGGCAAGGCATACTATTGCTTCTGCACCAAAGAGCGCCTCGAGTCCATTCATCAGGACGGCGAGTTCGGCGGCTACGACCGTCATTGCCGCGACCTGCCCGCAGAGGAAATCCAGAAGAACCTCGATGCCGGTATGCCGTATGTCATTCGTCAGCGTGTGCCGCTCGAGGGTTCCACGTCCTTTGAAGACGCCGTTTACGGCACCATCACGATTGAAAACAAAGAGATCGAAGATCAGGTGCTTTTAAAGTCCGACGGCTACCCGACCTACAACTTTGCAAACGTCATCGACGACCACCTCATGCACATTACGCATGTCGTGCGCGGCTGCGAGTACCTCACCTCTACACCGAAGTACAACATGCTCTACGACGCGTTCGGCTGGGAAAAGCCGATTTATGTGCACCTGCCGCTCATCATGGGCAAAAACGAAGACGGCTCCGTCTCAAAGCTTTCGAAGCGCCACGGTTCCACAAGCTTTCAGGGCCTCCTCGAAGACGGCTACCTCGCGCCGGTCATCACGAACTACATCGCGCTGCTCGGCTGGTGCCCGAAGGATAACCGGGAAATTTTCTCGCTGAAAGAGCTCGAAGAAGCATTCTCCATCGACGGCATCAGCAAATCGCCCGCCGTGTTCGATTACGATAAGCTCCTGTGGTTCAACGGCGAATACATCCGCAAGATGAGCGGGGAAGCGTTCCGCACCGCGGCGATGCCGTACTACAAAGAGATTTTCGGCGACGCAGAAAAGCCGTACGACGTGCTCGACGCCATTTTGCAGCCGCGTATTTTGAAGTTTAAGGAAATCCCGAGCCTGCTCGGCTTCTTCAAAGAGCTGCCGGAATATTCCGCAGACCTCTTCATAAACAAAAAGAGCAAGGCAACGCTCGAGAACGCGCCCGTCATGCTGCGTGCCGCCATCGAGACGCTGTCCGCCATTGAAAACTGGCAGGTTGATACCATCCACGATGCACTCATTGCCCTCGCACAGAGCCTCGAAGTGAAAAACGGCACTCTGCTGTGGCCGGTACGCATCGCGGCGGCAGGCCAGACCGTTACCCCCGGCGGCGCTATGGAAATTCTCGCCGTGCTCGGCAAAGAGGAGGCGCTGCGCCGTTTACAGCTCGGCCTTCAAAAGATCGAGAACGCATAAAGCAAGAGGAAAAACCTGATATTAGGAAAGGTATGGACAAATTATGAGTGAAGAGATCAAAAACGAAGCGGTCTCCGAGGAGATCAGCAGCAGTTTTATCGATGATTTTATTATAGAAGACCTCGCAGAGGGCGGCCGCTGCGAAGGCATGAAGGTGCACACTCGTTTCCCGCCGGAGCCGAACGGCTACCTGCACATCGGCCACGCCAAGGCGATCTACGTCGATTTCGGCACCGCAGAGCGCTTTAACGGCATCTGTAACCTGCGCATGGACGACACGAACCCCACAAAGGAAGACGTGGAGTACGTCGATGCCATCAAGGAAGATATCCACTGGCTCGGCTACGATTGGGAAGACCGCTTCTACTATGCTTCCGATTATTTTGAAGATATGTACAACGGCGCCGTAGAGCTCATCAAAAAGGGTCTTGCCTATGTTTGCGAGCTCACGCCTGATCAGATGCGTGAAATGCGCGGCGACCTCACCACCCCGGCGCAGAGCCCGTACCGTGACCGTCCGATGGAGGAGAGTCTCGACCTGTTTGCCCGCATGCGCGCCGGCGAGTTTGAAGACGGCAGAATGACGCTCCGTGCAAAGATTGACCTCGCTTCCGGCAACTTCAATATGCGCGACCCGGTCATCTACCGCATCAACCACATGCCGCACCATCGCACCGGTACCAAATGGTGCATCTACCCGATGTACGACTTCGCGCACCCCATCGAGGACGCCATGGAGCACATCACGCACTCGCTGTGTTCGTTGGAATTTGAGGATCACCGTCCGCTGTACGATTGGGTTATCAACAACGTCACGCTGCCCGCAAAGCCGCGTCAGATCGAGTTTGCCCGCCTCGGCATCAACAACACTGTCATGAGCAAACGCAAGCTGCGCGCACTCGTCGAGGGCGGTTATGTCAGCGGCTGGGACGACCCGAGAATGCCCACCATCTGCGGCCTGCGCCGCCGCGGCTACACCCCGGCTTCCATTCGCAATTTCAGCGTGCGCAACGGTGTTTCCAAGGTGAACTCTACCGTGGAATACAGCTTTCTCGAGCACTGCCTGCGCGAAGACCTGAACCTCACGGCAAAGCGCGTCATGGGTGTTCTGAACCCCGTAAAGCTCATTTTGACGAACTATCCCGAAGATAGGACCGAGACATTCGAGGTCGAAAACAATCCGAACCGTCCCGAAGACGGCACCCGCACGGTCACGTTCGGCCGCGAGCTGTACATTGAAGCCGAAGACTTCATGGAGACCCCTGTAAAGGGCTATTTCCGCCTTTTCCCGGGCAATGAAGTACGCCTTAAGACCACCTATGTCGTCAAGTGCACCGGCTGTAAAAAGGACGAAAACGGCAACGTGGTCGAAGTCTACGCGGAGTATGACCCCGAGTCCCGCGGCGGCAACCCGGCAGACGGCCGCAAGATCAAGAGCACCATCCACTGGGTGGACGCGAAGAACGCCGAAGACGCCGAAATTCGCCTCTACGATAACCTCTTTACTGTGGAAGACCCGGATGCAGGCGATTTCTTAGAGCTTTTAAACCCGGATTCCCTCAAGGTCCTCACGGGCTGCAAGGTGGAAGCGGGCCTCAAAACCGCAAAGCCGGGCGAGAGCTTCCAGTTCATGCGTCAGGGCTATTTCTGCGTGGATAACAAGGATTCCGCAGAAGACCACCTTGTCTTCAACCGCTCCGTTTCGCTGAAGGACGGCTTCAAGAAAAAGAAGTAATGGAATCGTTGTCCGCACAGTGCAAAACCATGCGCTGTGCGGGCTTTTGCTTTTCCATTCAATCGGTGTTTTGTTATTCGTCACCTTAATTTTAATTTTAGGTTGACGAAACGCTTTGTGTGTGGTAAACTGGTAGACGAAATTTTCGCTGCCGGTTTTGCCGGAAAGGAAATTTATGCGCATACAAGATGCAGTTTTAGACGCACTTGAAAAAAATCGCGGAGAATACCTCTCCGGCGAGCAGCTTGCGTCATCGCTCGGCGTTTCCCGCAATGCCGTGTGGAAAGCCATTCAAAAGCTTGAAGAAGCCGGGCATAAAATTCGCGCCGTGCCAAAGCGCGGCTACACGCTGGCGCCGGAAAGCGATGTGCTCACCGTGCAGAGTGTCTCACGGTTCCTCGATACCGATATGCCGGTTTACTTGCAGGTGCAGACCGAAGTCACCTCCACCAATACGCTTTTAAAGGCACAGGCGGAGCAGGGCGCGCCGGAGGGCACCGTGCTCATTGCGGAATCGCAGACGGCAGGCAAGGGCAGGCTCGGTCGGCACTTCACATCGCCGCCGGGTACAGGTATTTATTTCAGCCTGCTGCTCCGCCCGCACTGCACCGCTGAAAAATCGCTTTTCATCACGACGACCGCAGCGGTCGCCGTGTGCGAAGCCATTGAGCAGGTCACGGGGCTAAACCCGCAAATCAAATGGGTGAACGACGTTTACCTCAACGAGAAAAAGGTCTGCGGCATTTTAACGGAAGCTTCCGTTGATTTTGAAAACGGCGGTCTCAACTGGGCCGTGCTCGGCATCGGCATCAACATCGCTGTGCCGGAAGAGGGCTTCCCGGAGGAGATTCGCTCCATCGCCGGTGCTATTTTCGACGGCCCGTGCCCCGTGGAGATGCGCAGCCGCATTTCGGCTGCCGTCATCAGTCGCTTTTTCGCGCTGTATAAGAACCTCGGCTCAAACGCGTTCATCGAATCGTACCGCAGCCATTCGTTTCTCACCGGCCGCGCCATCACGTTCTCGCTCGGGGAGGAGACGTACCGCGGTGTCGTCACCGGCATCAGCGACGAAGCGCACCTGCTCGTCCGTCTCGATAGCGGCGAGGAGCGCGCGTTTTCCGCAGGCGAGGTGCAGATCCACAAGGGCTTTGCAAACCCAAAAGCCGAATAAACTGCTTAGTGTGCCGTATTCCGAAATGAATAGGGGTAAATAACATGAACAGCAACAGAGAGAAAATCACCAATATCGTCATGGTCGGCGTATTCGCCGCCGTGCTCGCCGTTTTGTCGCAGATTTCGTTCCCGCTGCCGAGCGGCATCCCGGTCACCTTACAGACCTTCGCGGTCGCCCTGTGCGGCTATGCACTCGGCTGTAAGCGCGGCACGCTCGCCGTGCTCGTCTATATCGTGCTCGGCGCTGTCGGTCTGCCGGTGTTTGCAAACTTCTCCGGCGGCTTCGGTTCGCTTGTCGGTCTCGCGGGCGGCTACATCTACGGCTTCCTGCCCATGGCTGCGCTGTGCGGTCTCGGCACAAAAATGCCGCACCGTGTGCTCGCCATTGTACTCGGTGTTGCGGGTCTTGCGGCTTGCCATCTGTGCGGCACGATTCAGTTCGGCATGATCTCCGGCAACGGCCCGTGGGCGGCGTTCCTTGTGGCCTCCGTGCCGTATCTCGTCAAGGACATCGTCTCCGTTGCGGCGGGGTTCCGGCGGGTGGCCCCCCCCCACCCGCAGGGACCGCCCTCAGTTTCGCGCTGAAGAAGAGCGGCATTCACATCGCAGCGTAAAAGCGTTTTCACAAAGCGTTTGGAATAAAATAGAAACCGAAAAGGCCGTCTGCAAGGGAAAGTCCCGCGCAGGCGGTCTTTTGCTTTGACATCAATACAGCATTGTGCTATACTGAATTTTCAAGGGAGCATTCGCGCCCAATACACGATAAAGGAGGCTGTACCATGGATGTTCGGGTAGGCGACAAATTACAAATGAAAAAGCCGCATCCCTGCGGGACAAACGTGTTTGAAGTGCTGCGCATCGGCGCGGATTTTAAAATCCGCTGCACCGGCTGCGGCAGAGAAGTCATGGTGCCCCGCCACAAGTGTGAAAAGAACATTCGCAAGATCGTGCGCGAAAGTGCCGGCAGCGAGCAGTAGCGCCTCTCAGACCGTTTCATTTAACTATCTGTCTGAAAGGAAGCTTTGCTATGTTTGAAAATCTCTCGGTTTTTGAAAACCGATATGAAGAGCTTAATATGAAGCTCTATGATCCCGCCGTTGCGGCAGACCGCAATCTCTACCGCGACCTCATGAAGGAGCACAAAGAAATCGAACCCATCGTGGAAAAATACCGCGCCTTAAAAAAGGCCGAAGCGTCGCTCGAGGATGCCGAAGCGATTTTAAACGACTCCGAAGCCGATAAAGAGCTGCGCCAAATGGCGAGCGACGAGATGAGCGCCGCCAAAAGCGATATCGAAAGCATCTCGGAAGAGCTCAAAATTTTATTATTGCCCCGCGACCCCAACGACGACCGCAGTGTTATCGTGGAAATTCGCGGCGGCGCAGGCGGCGAGGAAGCGGCACTGTTCGCCTATAACCTTTACCGCATGTACAACATGTACGCCGAAAAGCGCGGCTGGAAAACGGAAATCGTCAGCCTGAATGAAACGGAGCTTGGCGGCTTTAAGGAAGTCAGCTTCACAATCGACGGTGACGGTGCGTATTCCAGATTAGAATTTGAAAGCGGCGTGCACCGCGTGCAGCGCGTGCCGGAAACGGAAACGCAGGGCCGCATCCACACAAGCACCGCCACGGTCGCCGTTTTGCCGGAAGTCGATGAGGTCGAGCTCGAGATCGACCCGAAAGATTTAAAGATTGACACATTCCGCTCCAGCGGCGCGGGCGGGCAGCACATCAACAAAACGTCGTCTGCCATCCGTGTTACGCACCTGCCCACCGGCACGGTCGTCGAGTGTCAGGACGAGCGCAGCCAGTACAAAAACAAAGATAAAGCCCTGCGCGTCCTGCGTGCCCGACTGTTAGACGCTAAGGTGGCGGCGCAAAACGCCGAGATTGCCGCAAACCGCAAAAGTCAGGTCGGCACCGGCGACCGTTCGGAGCGCATCCGCACCTACAACTACCCGCAGCTGCGCGTGACAGATCACCGCATAGGCCTGACAATCTACCGCCTGTTCGACGTCTTAAACGGCGACCTCGATGAAATCATTGATGCACTCATCGCCGCAGACCGCGCCGAAAAATTGAAAGAGAGCATGGAGAACGGATGAACATGGATACGCGATTATTGGATGAAAAAAACGAACAGGATATAAAAGAAGCGGGGAAGATTCTGCGCCGCGGCGGCCTTGTCGCCATCCCCACAGAGACCGTCTACGGCCTCGCCGGCAATGCGCTGGACCCTACCGTCTCCGCACAGATCTACAAAGTGAAGGGTCGCCCGTCGGATAATCCGCTCATCGTGCATATCGCGGATATCAAAGAATTGCCTGCGCTTGTCGAAGAGATTCCCGAAGCTGCCAAAAAGCTTGCAGATGCCTTTTGGCCGGGCCCGCTTACCATCATCATGAAAAAATCGCCGCTTGTGCCGATGCAGACGACCGGCGGGCTCGATACGG
>OGQL01001681.1_pt1 | contig 15661 bp, 10 predicted proteins | sample 1553211 | NCBI WGS metagenome assembly OGQL01 (sample SAMEA2579942, study PRJEB22360) | human gut metagenome
TAAGGAAAAGAAAAATAAAAAGTTCGATTTCAGTGTGATTGGCGGTCCTCATTATTCCAGTGATACCAAGTTTGGTCTTGGATTGGTGGCGGCGGGGTTGTATCGTACAGACCGCAATGATTCGATCCTTCCCCCTTCGAATGTTTCTCTTTATGGAGATGTCTCTACTGTTGGTTTTTATCTGTTGGGAGTAAGAGGCAATCACCTGTTCCCGCAAGAGAAATACCGGTTGAATTATAATCTTTATTTTTATTCTTTCCCCAGTCTTTATTGGGGAAGGGGATATGATAATGGGGCGAACTCTGATAATGAAAGCGACTACAAACGCTTTCAGGCGCAAGTGAAAGTCGACTTCATGTTTCGTGTAGCGAAAAGTTTCTATATCGGACCAATGGCTGTATTCGATTATATAGACGGGCGCGACTTTGAGAAACCGGAACTTTGGGAAGGAATGTCGGCACGGACTACAAATACGAGTCTCGGCCTTTCCCTTCTTTATGACTCCCGTGATTTTCTGACCAATGCCTATCAGGGATATTATTTGCGGATAGACCAACGGTTTAGTCCGGCTTTTCTCGGTAATAAATATGCGTTTAGCAGTACGGAACTGACAACCAGCTATTACCATCCGGTATGGAAAGGCGGAGTCCTTGCAGGGCAGTTTCACACTTTACTGAACTATGGCAATCCTCCGTGGGGATTGATGGCAACCCTCGGAAGTTCTTACTCAATGCGTGGTTATTATGAAGGGCGTTATCGTGATAAGTGTGCGATGGATGCACAGATAGAACTCCGTCAGCATATATGGAAACGAAACGGAGTGGCTGTATGGGCAGGAGCGGGAACTGTATTTCCACGCTTCTCCGACTTTACGCCGAAGCATATCCTTCCCAATTATGGTTTCGGCTATCGCTGGGAATTTAAAAAGAGAGTAAATGTACGTTTGGATTTAGGGTTTGGCAAGCACCAGACCGGATTTATATTTAATATCAATGAAGCTTTTTAAGAACATAAAGAAATGGTTTGAAAATCAGGAACACTTGTTCTACTTGTTTCTGATCATCCTGATAATGCCCAACATCGTTCTGTGTTTCACAGAACCCTTGCCGTTGATGGCGAAGGTAAGTAATGTCTTGTTGCCTTTAGCCTGTTACTATCTGCTGATGACTTTGTCCCGCAACTGTGGCAAGATGCTATGGATTTTGTTCATCTTCCTGTTTTTCGGCGCCTTTCAGATTGTGCTGCTTTATCTGTTCGGACAGTCCATCATCGCTGTAGATATGTTTCTGAATCTGGTAACCACCAATTCGAGTGAAGCGATGGAGCTGCTGGACAACTTATTGCCGGCCATAGCTACCGTAGTCATACTTTACATTCCTGCTCTGATATTGGGTATGATTTCAATTATCCGCAAGCGCCGGCTTTCTGTGACATTTATTCGCAGAGAACGGAAGAGAGCCTTCATCCTGCTTGGAATCTCTCTTCTCGCCCTGGGCGGAGCTTACTGGGAAGACTCCCGCTATGAACTGAAATCCGATCTTTATCCTCTCAATGTATGCTATAATGTGGGACTTGCTTTTCAACGCACGGCATTGACGCAAAATTACCATCATACTTCGAAAGATTTTACTTTCCATGCCCAAGCCACTCATCCGGCGGACAAGCGTGAAGTGTATGTAATGGTAGTAGGAGAGACTTCCCGTGCATTGAACTGGCAACTCTACGGATATGAACGGGAGACGAATCCGCTTCTGTCCCGTCAACCGGGAATTGTTGCTTTCTCCAAAGTCCTGACAGAGTCGAATACCACCCATAAAAGCGTGCCCATGCTGATGTCGGATATTACAGCCTGTAACTTCGACTCCATCTACTATCAAAAAGGAATCATCACGGCCTTTAAGGAGGCAGGTTATCAGACAGCCTTTTTCTCCAACCAGCGCTATAATCATTCCTTTATTGATTTCTTCGGAAAGGAAGCCGATACATTCGATTTTATAAAAGAAGATTCGCTGGATTCCGCCTACAATCCTTCTGATGATGAACTGCTGGCATTAGTAGCGAAAGAATTATCCAAGGGAAATCAGAAACAGTTTATCGTACTTCATACATACGGCTCACATTTCAATTATCGTGAACGTTATCCGTCGGAAGACGCTTTCTTTCTGCCCGATTATCCGGTAGAAGCGGAAGTGAAGTACCGTGATAACCTGGTGAATGCTTACGATAACACCATCCGCTATACAGATAGCTTTCTGTCACGTCTGATTCAGATGCTCGAAGAACAGCACGTGGATGCTGCAATGCTCTACACCTCTGATCATGGAGAGGATATTTTTGACGATTCCCGTCATCTGTTCCTTCATGCTTCTCCAGTTCCTTCTTACTATCAGCTTCATGTTCCGTTTCTGATATGGATGTCCGACACCTATCGGGAAGCTTATCCCGAACATTGGCAAACCGTGACCAAGAATAAGGATAAGGACCTATCTTCCAGCCGTTCATTCTTTCCTACCATGCTGGAACTGGGAGGAGTGCAAACTTCTTACCGCAACGATTCCTCATCTGTAGTCAGCCCTCTTTACACCATGAAGCCGAGAGTATATCTGAATGACCATAACGAACCCCGCCCCTTGGATGATCTGGGAATGAAACAGCCTGACTTCCAGAAATGTCAAGTATTAGGTATTAGGTATTAAGTAATAAGTATTAAGTATTAATCGTAGCTTCGTAAAGCTTTGCCTGTACGGCTACGGTGTAATACTTAATACCTAATACTTATTACCTATTACTTATTCATTAATCCTTGTTAATTCTTATATCCAAAAGCATGATTGGCGTGTTATTTGCGATATAAAAGTATGAACGATTAAATTCATAAAACATGGCTTATATAGATTATTATAAGATTCTTGGAGTTGACAAAAGTGCTTCTCAGGATGATATAAAGAAGGCTTTTCGTAAGTTGGCCCGGAAGTATCATCCTGACCTGAACCCTAATGACCCAAGTGCGAAGGACAAGTTTCAGGAAATCAATGAAGCCAATGAAGTACTGAGTGACCCTGAGAAGCGTAAGAAGTATGACGAGTATGGGGAGCATTGGAAGCATGCCGATGAGTTTGAAGCTCAGAAAAAAGCGCGGCAGCAAGCCGGTGGCTTTGGAGGTGCCGGAGGTTTTGGCGGATTCGGTGGTGGCGGTCAGGGATTCTCTGATGGTGACGGAACGTATTGGTATTCGTCCGACGGTGGCGGTGGATTCTCCGGAGGTAATGCCGGTGGTTTCTCCGATTTCTTCGAATCGATGTTCGGACATCAGGGCAGGGGACAAAGTTCTGCCGGATTCCGTGGACAGGACTTTAATGCGGAGCTTCATCTTTCACTTCGTGATGCTGCTCAGACGCATAAACAGATATTGACTGTCAATGGTAAACAAGTACGTATTACCATTCCCGCAGGTGTGGCCGACGGGCAGGTGATTAAACTGAAAGGTTACGGAGCTGAAGGTGTGAACGGAGGTCCGGCCGGGGACTTGTATATCACTTTCGTCATTGCCGAAGACCCTGTATTCAAGCGTTTGGGCGATGACTTGTACGTAGACGTGGAAGTAGACCTTTATACTGCTGTATTGGGTGGTGATAAAGTCGTTGATACGCTGGACGGTAAAGTGAAACTGAAGATCAAACCGGAGACTCAGAATGGAACGAAAGTGCGTCTGAAAGGCAAGGGATTCCCGGTCTATAAGAAAGAAGGACAATTCGGTGACTTGATTGTTACCTATTCCGTCAAGATTCCGACGAATCTGACAGAAGCGCAGAAGGAGTTGTTCCGTCAATTACAGAGTATGAACTAAAATGAATGAGCACTATGCAGACCGAATTAATTATTGTCAGTGAATACTGTCAAAAGTGTCATATTGAACCTTCATTCATTGAGATGTTGGAAGAAGGTGGTTTGATTAATGTACGTACCGAAGCCGGCAAGCATTATCTGCTTGTTTCTGAACTTCCGAACGTGGAACGTTATAGTCGGATGTACTATGACTTATCCATCAATATGGAAGGCATTGACGCCATTCATCATATGCTGGAAAGAATGGACGATATGAGGCGTGAAATTACTTCCCTCCGCAAGCAACTTCTGTTGTTTCGGGAAAGGGAAATAGAGGAAGCGGACTGGTAAAAAAACGAAGCCTCTGTTTGATGCAAACGAAGGCTCTATTTATAGCAAACAGAGGCTCTGTTCACGTAGATCAGAGCCTCTGTTTTATTCGGACCGTTACAGTACAAAGAAAACTATCTGATGTACGTGCAGATTTCTTCCAGATAGCGTGCGTCCGTTTCATCAAAGCTGTCCGGTGTATCGCTGTCTATATCCAGCACTCCGATGACGTTTCCTTCTTTTATAATAGGTACTACTATCTCCGATCTGGAATCGGAACTGCAGGCTATGTGACCGGGAAACTGCTCTACATCAGGAACAATCAGCGTCCGCGCTTCCTTCCATGCCGTGCCGCAAACTCCTCTGCCGAAACGAATGCGTGTACAGGCGATGGGACCTTGAAACGGTGCCAATACGAGTTCGTTGCCTTCCACCAGATAAAAGCCGACCCAGAAAAAGTGGAAAGTCTGCTTCAGTGCGGCGGCAATATTTGCCAGATTGGCGATACGATTCGTTTCCGAGCTTACCAATGCTTGTAGCTGTGGAAGCAGTTCACGATATTTCTCTTCTTTATTACCTGTGTGGATCAGTAAATTTTCTGCCATCTCTTTTCTATTTGATTTGGTTTAGAATACTCGGGTCTTTTATTTTATCATCCTCTGCGAAGAAGATGATTTTCGTCAGTATCTCCGCTGTTTTCGGGTCTTCATCCACAAAAGGCAGGAACAGTCGTCCGCGACTTTGCGAGTGTACCGGAAGAACGGCTATTTGCGCACCGCCTTCTTTATGGATAACACCACTGCCCAAATGAATGTTGTATTTGCCCAGCTTGCCTTCGATGTATGCAAAGTTCCCTTTCACCCTGACGTTACTGAAGTGGAACAGGGGCAGGGTGAGTTCTACCAATGCACGGCGCATCTCGATGGTGGAATGGCTGGTTTCCGGATCGACACTTCCGGCATGAGCCACACTGACGGCGAGGGCTACATCCCTCATCACTTCGGAGAAGACAACAGGCGGAATCTCCGAAATCTTCATCGGCTTATAGTCCTTGCGGTTATGGAAGCAGACAAATTCCAGCGTGGGAGCTTCGATGTCGGCAGGAGAAAACCAGTCCGCCATCGCATAAATCGTGGCAATAATATTCTCTTTATAGTATATCTTCTGAAGTCCGTCCTCATAATCGGCTACCCAGCGGCGTCCTTTCAGTACGGCAACCGTTTTCTGCGGTTGAATCTGATTGCCGGCATAACGGCGAGATTGCGTAGCGTCTTTCTCTTCCGGTGTCGGTATGTACAATTCGCGGAATACCTGCTTGAAAGGCTGACGAATGGCTTTGTCAAACAGGAACTTCTGATAGGCATGCCAGTTGCCGCTTGCATACAGGTCTGTGGGATGGGCGATGCGCAGTTCCTCTTTCGGAGTGAGCGGAAGACAAATGCCGTCAGCCGTTATCAATAGGCCATCGGTGTAGAAGCCTGTTCTGCCGTTGCTGGTGAAGACCAGGTTTCTCAGTAGCGGCCAGATAACCGGATTCTTCATCGGTTTGCGCAGTTCGTTTTCCTCAAAACGGGTACAGTCTTCCATTGCCTGTTCGAGCATGATGCGGGAACGGGCGTGCTGTTCCTTCAGTTTTTTGTGTACCGCTTTCAGCTCTTCCACGTATGGGTGCTTTTTCAGTTTGGGAGGCAGGCTGTTCAGCTCTTTTCCGGCTCTTACTTGTTTGATTTCCGGTTTGCCCTCATTGTTGACTTGCACATAGACTTCCACGCCTTCTATTTCTTTGGGGGTCAGGTAAGGAGTGATCTCCTTGATCAGTTCCGTTTCCATGCTCCATGTCAGACGGGTGACGTCTCCGTAACCGGAGTTGCGTGCCAGGTTTTGCAGGGCGATGGCGACGGCTTTCTTTTCACTTTCCTGTCTCTGTGCACCAAATTCCTTGCTTTCTTTCAGGAACTTTTGCAAGAACTGATAGCGTTCGAGCAATTCCTTGTCGGCCTTCCGGCCCAGCGGGATAAGGCCGTAGCTCATCAGTAAGTCTTTGTTTCGCTTCGCTATGATTTCTTTCTTCGCGTCTGCCGCTTTGGTCTTGCCGTTGACGGCATCGGCAAATTTACGGGCGCGGGTATGCGTGTTGCTTAATGAAATGTATTTGGCTGCATTGTACACTACTTCAAAGCGTTCCTTGCCGATGGCTTTGTAGGCTTCCTTGAACCAGTCGATGTCAAAAGCACCTTCCTGAAGGTCTTCTATGGCAATCGGGGTATATCGGGCGATGATCGCTTTCTTCTTGTCGTCGAAACACTCGCTGGTATGGGCGTGGAAGTAGTAAGCGGCGCTTTCCAGTCCTTTCCATCCGGTCGCTTTTTCGGTGAGTTCCATTGTGGGGCGAACATGGCAGCTTCCACCAGTCGTATATGGCTGATGTCGGCCTGACTGGCGAGGCTTTTGAGTGTATCGCTGTCGTCGTCCGGAGACGGGTAGCAGGCATGGAGCAGGCTGCTCAATACTCCCCGTTTGGTATTGCGCCAGTTGTAGCTGTCACGTATGAAGGTATCTTTGCCGAACGCTTGCAGGATACGGATCAGTGTTTCTGCTCCGTAGACGCGGTGAAGCTCTTCCGCCAGACGAGTGACCTGAGTCTCGGAATCTCCCCGCTGTAACTCTATTTCCAGAATCCGGTTCACTACTTTCTGGGTCAGTGAATGGAAGAGGGAGTGGTTGCGCTCGTCCAGTGCCGAAGTGATATCTTTGATGCGTGTGGGCGAGTTGACACGTCCCATCAGTTCCCGGTATATTTCTTCGGTAGGAATCAGTCCCAGCATCCATGCGTGGGCAAAGTCCATGCTTTGCAGGTAGACATCCGTTTCTTCCAGTTCGGGCGTATGCTCCATATAGTTGGTGAGCTTGTAGAGCTGGTACCGGACGGTGAAATAACGGGTGAAGAGAGCGTCATTGATGGGATGCTGAGGCGCGTCGAGCCAGAACCGTACAAACTTGTTGTTGTGTATCGGGTAAACGATCTCCCTTGCTCCATATTCCTGCTTGTCTCTGAGCCATGTATGCTTATTGGTGTATTGACGGAAGATATTCTTTGTATTGAGCAGAGGAAGCAACTGCAAAAGCATATTGACGGAGAACTGCTGATAAGTTGCTTCGTTTCTGTATTCATGTGCCAGTCCGTCGATAATATCTTCTATCTGCCTGTAATAGGTCAGCTTGCGGAGCGACTTTTGCAGCCCGCGGTAAGTGAAGCCTGCATACATCTTATTGATAAGCGGTTCGAATGTGTTGAGCGATTGGATAGCGGCTTCCTTGTCTTCCTGTTCTTCTTCGTCAAATTCATCGTCTTCGTCCTCTTCTATTTCGTTGGGTGCTCCGGTAGAGGCCAGCATGAACTTCATCATCAGCAATTTGTCGTAACTGCCGATTTCCTGTTGATAGAAATTCAGCCAGAGTTCCGGAAGTCCGAGTTCGCTCAGTCCGTCGTAGTGCTTGTACCAGTTCAGTAAGACACTGTTGCCCACCAGGCGTACTTCACCATATTTATCCGTGAATTCGTCTTCTTTATGCTTTTCGATGTATTTGTTCAGCTTGTCGAAGATCGCTTTGGCTTTTCCTAAACGAATAAACTCAAATGCTTTCTTCACATTGAATCCGGCATCGGGAGTAATCGGAGGCAGGCTGACTTCAAGCGCCGGATCGTATAGCCCGAAGCCATTCTCTCGGGTATAGTTACTTGTCGGGCTTTGTTCCGTACCGTCTCCGATCAGCGATTCGATCAGAATCTTTTCTTTGGCGTTCGGCTTCTGAATCTCTCTGACGGTGGACAGGAGTTTCTGATAACTGTCTTTCAGGAAATCAACGTTGCGGATGCTCTTCATCATATCCAGTCCGGCAAGGCGGCGCTCGGCATTCTTGTCGCTCAGCAATCGGCGGATACTGGCTGCCAGCTGTGCTTCCGGCTGTTTCATCAGCAGATTGATGGCATTGATACGCATCTCGCTATATTTGAAACGGAGCAGTTCTTCTATATGTTGATACTGTTCGGGGGACAGGGACATTTCGGACAATACTTTGTACGCTTCATCCCGTATGTCTGCCGAACGGTCTCCGAGTGATTGCAGCACATATTCCTGCTCCACCTTGCTTTCGGTACGGGCCAGGACGATTCCGATATAGCTGGCACGGTTGTAAGATTCGAGCGCGGGAAGATACGTGCAAAGTTCCTCTCTCAGCCGGATATCGTTGGTCATCCATGCGATGTACGCCATTTTGAGGACTACATCCGAACGGGTGAGCACTACACAATCCCACGGGAACACATAAGGCGAATAAATCTCCTTGGCGGAAATAGACTGATAGACTTGTTTCAGATATCCATAGTGACGGACCGCCTCTTCCGGTGATTCAAAATAATCGCTGAGTGTGGGAGCTTCCTTGTTATCGCTGTATCGGCTCAGATAAAGACCGTCCATATAAAGAGGAAGGATAGCCGCCACCACTTTCGGGTCGTCGTGCCATACCTCGAATGCGTCTTTGCTGATCAGATGATTCATCTGAGAGGATTGCGTGCAGCGCAGGAAGTACAGTAATGTCTGTATCTGATGCTTGGCTCCCTTTCGGATGATGTCCGGTACGATGGCTCTGATCTCGTCCGTATCATAGAATCCGATGCTCCATAAAGCCAGATAAAGTACGACTGTATCCTTGCTTTGCAGGGCATTGCGGGCTGTTTCCGGATGATTCAGGAAATTCCAGATCAGTTCGACATACTTGTTGGTAATCCGTTCGCTGCTGTCCTGTTCGCCGATTCCGGTGCATACGGCGATGCTTCGCTTGACGGAGGCAAAACGTTGCAGTCCGTTGTTATAGATGATGGAGAATAGGTAGAGGTAACTTTCGGGACATCCTTCGTCCATCGTTTCCACAATGGCTTGGCGCAGTCCTTCCTGTAGCTTGGCTGCTAATAGCAGTTTGCCTTCCAGCTCCAGAAGCGGGCGGTATCCGCTGATGGCGATGGCGTGGAGATACCAGCGTTGCAGGCGGTGGACGTTGTTTTCGCTGGTCAGTACCTGATTCAGGTATTCGATTACTTTTTCGTTACCTTGTGCTATTTGTGCGGCCAGCCAGTAGGAAGAGTTCATATAGCCGCTGAATTCTTCTGTATCTTCGGGTGTATTTCCTCCTTTTAAGATCGCTTCCACTGAAAATCCGGTAGCGCGTAACTTCAGAAACTGTAGCCATGCGTCTCTGGCGTGGTCCAGATGATTGGACGGATTGGCGGAACGCTGGGCGCGCCGGTCGTATCCGATGGTATGCGGACAGCGTGCTTCGAGTTGCAGATAAGTATGGAACAGTCCGGCGAATTCGTCGCCCAACATATAGCGGAACAGCGTGTTAAGTCTGCCATCCATCAGATTGGCAATGCTTTCGATGTTTTCTTCCCGGATGATCTCCTCCAGACGAGGTTCCAGTATCTCACTGAATATACCATACCGTCCTCCCATGTCCAAATCCTCCATGAACAGGTCGAACAGGGTAAGCGTTTCCGGCTCCAGGCTTGATTTTTCCTTTAGTAAACTCTCCAAATAGGGGTTTAGCAGCTTGTTCAATTTGTCGTTGTAAGTAATTCTCATGACTTTAAGCTTTTAGAGTTTATATTGCAGTTACCAAAGTCTTCCTGACAGCATTGTCAGCCGGATAAAGGTAAGTGTAGATTCTTCTTTCAGTTGGACGGAGGAGGATAATTCTCCAAGTTCCGCATCGTCCAGAAAGATGCGGAAGATTCCGTCTTCATATGATTGTAAAGCGTTGATGATAGCTTCGGTTTCCGCAGCCGGTCTGCCGTTATAGTTTGCTTCGAAGCCTACTTTGCCGGCGGCAGCCTTGTCTTCCATCTCTTCACTGGTGAGGTATTTCAGCATTTCACTTTGTTGCAGCCGTTCGTTGTACTCCTTTACTTGCCAGCAGACGACCGCTTCAATCAGTTCCTGCACACTGGCAGGAGGAGTAGGGAAATCGACCGGCATCTTTTCGATGCTGCATTTCCTTTTTCCTACTTGCTTGACTTGGATATATGCTTTCATACTTACTTTTATTTTTCGATTTGAATACTGGACGTGATTGCGTCCAGATCAGCCTGAGCCTTTTCGTCCGCAACCAGCATGACGATGGCAAAGACTCTTCTCTTATTCTCCTGAAAGTACAATAATACGGTTTGTTGCATTTCTTCTCCTTCTTCGTCGGGGTGCCCGATCCGCAAAGGATTGGTCGTCTTCGTCATAGGCAGACCGTTGATGTTGACTTTGCTCTGCTTGTAATCCTCCGAGGGCTTTCCTTGCTCATTTCGGGGGAGGGTGAGGAGCAGCTTCTTCATACGCTCGAACTCATCCTGCGTATCATAGCTGTTACTGGTCACTGTCAGCTGACTGCCGCCATTGACGAGTTTCAGCAGGGGAGGCTCCGAATCGGGAGTCGGCGCTTTCGTGCCGGTTATCTTGTACCAGTTGGTAGGATACTGGCAACTGAATTTTGATACAGCGTCATAGCATGAAAGCCACGTATCCTCATCCGACATGGGAGTATACGGGAACTGTTCGGAAGTGGAAGATTTCCGGGGGCTGCCGGTCACCCGGCGACTGGCGCTTTTTTTCTGTTCCTCTTCCTGTTCCTTATAATAGGCTTCTACAAGTCCGCTTTTCCATTCGTTACGTATTTCCTGATATGTCGAGGGAACATTGCGGCAAAGTGAAAGGAAGCTGAACAGGAAGACACTGAAGATGATCAGTTCTCCGATGATGGAAACCGTTCTTCCGGCTTCGGGCTTCTTCATCCGTTCGCCGAATACATAGATGAATCCCAAAAGGAATCCGCCGATGTGTGCGGCATTGTCTACTCCGGCCCGTATGCCGTAGATGAGATTGTAGCCTACGAAGATAAGAATGCTGGTCAGCAAAGCCTTCCGCTGCGATCTCTCGATGCGGTGGAACAGCAGGAAAGCCAGAAAGATACCGTAGAGTCCAAAGATCGATCCGGAAGCTCCGGCACTGATCGTTTCCGCATGCATATAGAGGCTGAAGACAGCCGAACAGAGTCCCGTCAGCAGATAAGAGACGAACATACGACGCGTACCTATCAGATGTTCCAGCCAGATACCTATATATATAAAGGCGTACATATTCATCAGCAGATGGAAAGCGCCGATATGCACAAAGTTGCAGGTCACGGCACGCCACCAGTCACCGGTCAGGGTGAGCGGACCGAAGTCGGCGCCCCAGTTTAGCAAGGCCAGTGTGGAAGGTTCCAGAATTCCCGCTCCGGTAGCTGCCATCAGTATGAAGACAAGGATATTGATGTCTATCAGAACCGGTGTCGCGATGAATCCCTTCCGGGGGATAAAGAAATGGATGAAAGACGACTCTTTTTCGCTTTCTGCCTGAAGCCTCCGTTCTTCTTCCGTCAGCGGGCGGGTGAGGTCTTCTTCCAGCTCGTTGGCTTTTTGTGCCAGTTCTTCCGGTGTCAGAGTTGATTTGATCTCTTCCATCGTTTCCTGTAATTTTTGGATATTCTTGCGATTTTTGCCATAATCTACCAGTTGTACGGAGGCGCATTGACTGCGGACGGATATTTCACCGCTGTTTCCTTCTTCGATGGTGAAAGTCACTTCTTCTCCTTGGGAACGCATACCCATTGGAACATAAAATATGACTTCACGAAGAGCGATTCCTTCGATATTCCATTCAAGTTTCTGAGACGCTTCGAGTGCCAGTATCAGAATTTGTGTATTTGATAAATCTGCAAAATGTAGCTTATCCTCGTGTAAAGGTCTGAGTCTAAACGCCATATTTCTCTCTTTTATTAAGTCGTAGATTGATATTACTCTCTTTTTGTACAAAAGTACAGAATAATAATGAAATAGAGGGTAAATGGGAGGGGGATATTTATGCGGACAACGAGAATACTAATACTTTGAGATTTAGTAAGTTCCTTTTGGAAAGAAGAGGACAAAAAAAGCATCCGCTTCGTTGGAAGGGATGCTTTTATCGTTAGTCACCCTTTTAGGGTTACTTTTTGTAGAAAGCAAGGTCTTCTTTATCCATATTTTTGATAAAGTTGGTATGCTTCGTAACTTCCGCTTCAGCAAAGTTCAGATATACATGTGCAGATTTGGAGAACAGGTCGGCAGCCTTGCTTGCGTCCTGAATCAGCAGGTGGCACATGATGATATCGGCAGCCATTTCCATCAGTCTGCGGGCTGTGAAGTCGAGCAGTTCCTGATCCTGTGCTTCTTTAACGGCGTTGGTGCTGGCTTCGAACAGGTCTGCCATCTTCTTCAGACGTGACATCAGCGGTTCCATTTCCGGTGAACAAGGTACTGTTTCGAATTCGCGGATCGTAGCAAGGTAAGAACCGTTGGTTACATAGCGGATAGCGGCTACAGTCTGCAACTGGGTGGTACCTTCGTAGATGCTGGTGATACGTGCGTCGCGGTAGATGCGCTGGCAGGCATATTCCATCATGAAGCCCGAGCCTCCGTGAATCTGTATACAGTCGTAAGCGTTCTGATTCGCATATTCGGAGTTCATACCTTTGGCAAGCGGAGTGAAACTGTCGGCTAACTTTGCGTATTTCTTCTGTTCCAGACGTTCTTCCGGAGTCAGCTTGCGTTCGCGTGAGATGTCGTCCAGTGCTTTGTAGATGTCTACGTAGCGGGCTGTCTGATAAAGCAGCGCACGGCCGGCATCCAGCTTACCTTTCATAATGGCGAGCATGTCATACACGGCAGGGAAGTCGATGATTGCTTTTCCGAACTGCTTGCGGTCTTTGGCATAGGCCAGTCCTTCATTGTAAGCAGCCTGGCTCAATCCTACAGATTGTGCGGCGATACCCAGACGGGCACCGTTCATCAATGCCATTACATATTTGATCAGACCGAGTTTGCGGTCACCGCAAAGTTCGGCTTTGGCATTCTTGTAAACCAATTCGCAGGTAGGAGAACCGTGGATACCCAGCTTGTGTTCGATACGGCGTACATCCACACCACCCTGACGCTTGTCATAGATGAACATGGACAGACCGCGACCGTCTCTCGTTCCTTCTTCCGAACGGGCAAGTACTAGATGGATATCTGCATCGCCGTTGGCGATGAAACGCTTCACACCGTTCAGCAGCCAACAACCGTCTTTTTCGCTGTAAGTAGCTTTCAGCATCACTGCCTGAAGGTCGGAACCTGCATCCGGTTCGGTCAGGTCCATAGACATGGTTTCACCCTGACATACGCGGGGGATGAAACGGCTGTGCTGGTCGGCATTACCGAATTCATACAGTGTTTCGATACAGTCCTGCAAAGACCAGATATTTCCGAAACCTGCATCGGCGGCAGCAACGATCTCGGCACACATGGTGTATGGAGTGATCGGGAAGTTCAGCCCGCCGAAACGGCGTGGCATTGTCATTCCGTTCAGACCGGCTTTGACCATCGCGTCCAGATTTTCTTTAGTGCCGGAAGCGTATTCTACCCGTCCGTTGGCGCAGTGAGGACCTTCTTCGTCAACGCCTTCAGCGTTTGCGTTGATAATTTCGCCTGTTATTTCTCCGGTGATCTCCAATACTTTATCGTAAGAGTCCAGTGCGTCCTCAAAATCCAGAGGAGCGTAGTCGAATTCATCTTTATCTCTGTAGTTGCGTTCTTTAAGTTCGCAAATACGTTTCATCATCGGATTGTTCAAGTGATACTTGAGTTCCGGTATTTCTGTGTAAAAATTAGCCATCTTTCTTTACTTGCTATTCTGTTTATAATACTTAATCATCTTCGGCACAACTTCTTCGATGGTTCCGTTGATTACATAGTCTGCAATCGTGTTGATCGGAGCATCCGGATCGTTGTTGATAGAGATGATAATACCACTTTCCTGCATACCGGCGATATGCTGGATTTGTCCTGAGATACCACAAGCAATGTAGAGTTTCGGACGAACCGTTACACCTGTCTGACCAATCTGGCGGTCGTGTTCAGCAAAACCTGCGTCAACAGCGGCACGGCTTGCACCTACTTCGGCGTGAAGTTCCTTTGCCAGGCTGAACAGCAGGTCGAAGTTTTCTTTCGAACCTACTCCGTAACCACCGGCAATGATGATCGGAGAGCCTTTCAGGTTGTTCTTCGCTTTTTCTACGTGGCGTTCGATTACTTTGACCACATAGTCTGTGTCGGCTACGTACTTCTTCACGTCGTGGCGGATCACTTCTCCCTGATAAGCCGGAGAAACGATTTCTTTCTTCATTACACCTTCGCGAACGGTTGCCATCTGTGGGCGGTGTTCGGGGTTGACGATGGTTGCAACGATGTTACCGCCGAATGCCGGACGGATTTGGTACAACAGGTTCTTATAAACTTTTCCTTCTTTCTTATCTTCGTGGTCACCGATTTCAAGGGATGTACAGTCGGCAGTCAAACCGCTGGTCAAAGCCGAAGAAACACGTGGGCCGAGGTCACGACCGATAACGGTAGCGCCCATCAGACAGATTTGCGGCTGTTCTTCTTTGAAGAGGTTTACGAGGATGGAGGTGTGAGGAAGTGAAGTATAAGGATAGAGTCCTTCAGCGTCGAAAACGTGGAGTTTGTCTACTCCATAAGGAAGGATTTGCTTTTCAATTTCTTTGAGGCCGGTGCCGGCAACTACTGCTTCGAGTTGGCAGTTGAGTTCGTTAGCCAACGAACGACCTTTTGTCAGAAGTTCCAGGCTGACGTCTGCGACGATGCCTTCTTCTATTTCGCAATATACAAATAAGTTATTCATGATTATCCGATGGTATGGTTAGCTAACAGTTCAACAATCAGTTCTTCCACTTCACGGTCGCTGCCGCTGATGGTTTTGCTCTCTTTGGCCTGGAACACGATGTTCTGGATGGCTTTTACTTTCGTAGGCGAACCGGACAGACCGCATTGGGCGAGGTCTCCGTTAACGTCGGCTACGCTCCATTCGGGCAGGTTGAGGTAATCGCGCTTGTCATACAGGTCGGTATAGTCGAGGTTACCTTGTTGTTTTTCCGTAACGGTTTTGGCGTGTTTGTACTTCTGTACCAGCTTGGCGTTACGCGGGCGGCAGGGAGCAGCCGAACCGTTGACTGTGATAACGATGGGCAGCGGGCCTTCTACCGTTTCAACGCCACCGTCGATGTGACGTTTCACTTTGATTTTGCCGTCACCTACTTCCAGAATCTCTTCAGCGTATGTGATTTGCGTCAAACCAAGTTTTTCTGCCACCTGCGGACCTACCTGTGCGGTATCACCGTCGATAGCCTGACGACCGCCGATTATAATGTCGCACTCACCGATTTTGCGGATAGCAGTTGCCAGAGCGTAGCTTGTAGCCAGCGTATCTGCACCGGCAAAAGCGCGGTCAGTTAGCAAATAACCATTATCGGCACCACGGAAAAGTCCTTCACGAATAATATCAGCAGCGCGTCCCGGTCCCATTGTCAGAATGGTTACGGTAGAGCCTGG
>OGQL01001683.1_pt1 | contig 15631 bp, 13 predicted proteins | sample 1553211 | NCBI WGS metagenome assembly OGQL01 (sample SAMEA2579942, study PRJEB22360) | human gut metagenome
CGCGGTCTCAACCTTGGCAAGGTTGCGCTTTACCAACTAAGCTATGTCCGCATGTGTTACCTTCACAGGCAACAGGTGACAAAGATACGCCAATCTCAGGAAAAAGCCAAGCCCCCGCGTGTCCCACCGGTTTTCCAACGATTATCGAGCGCCGAAGTGAAGTTCCCGAACTACGCCGACGTGCCGTCCTTCATGGAATCAGGCACGGTATGGGCTTCATCCCTCAACGCGCGATAATGGCGGTATGACGCAACGACAACTGATGCGGGCCACAGTCGAAACGCCCATCGGCCGGATGATGATGGCCTCCGACGGCGAGGGACTTACCGAACTCTGTCTTGAAGACTGGTGGTGGGCCACCGATCACCAAGCCGTTCTCGATTCGAATCGCGAATCCGATAGTGAACCCGACGTATTCCGTATAACCCGCGAATGGCTGACCGCCTATTTCGCCGGCGAACGCCCCGGCTCGGATCAGGTGCCGCCTTTGCATCCCGCCGGCACGCCATTCCAACATGAAGTGTGGAATCTGGTGGCCGAAATCCCCTATGGCATGACGGTAAGTTACGGCGAACTCGCCGCCGAATTGGCCGAACGACGCGGCGGCGGCCGCATGGCCGCGCAGGCGGTCGGAGGCGCAGTGAAGCGCAATCCGGTTACCATCATCGTGCCCTGCCACCGCGTAGTCGGCTCGGGCCGCGCGTTTGGCGGCTACGGCGGCCGACTCGACATCAAGGCCGAGTTGCTTGAACTCGAGGGCGTGGATCTGGCGCGCTTCGATCTGCCGAACCTTTGACGGGCCCAGCGGTCCGCCTCGTCAAAAAGGATTGAGTGGTTAACCCTCCCGCCGGCGGGAGATGGCGCGTAGCGCCGGAGGGTGGTCGGCTGGCTGGCATCGCAACCCTGCTACCCGACAATTTTCGACAAGCCGACGGGAATCCTTCCACGAATTGTTCGCCGTCGGTGCAGTCTTGCTCGATCGCGCCGGCCAAAACCGTACAATCCCTACAATGGAATGCATATGGTTAATTGCTGCGCGCAGCCGCACGGCCGCACGCGATCGCAAGACCACGCAGCCCAAGGGGATATGCAATATCAACGGAAGCAGGAGGTGCGCATGACCGGCATTATCGATTACGCGCACACCGAAACGCGCTCCTTCGCCGACTTGCCGTTCAACGAAATCGACGCCTTGATCATCTCCACGCTCATCTATGAGGATGTGGCCAGTGTCTGTCCGACGTTGATGCTGGATGAGACGCGGTCAGGCTCGTTCGCCGCACGCATTCGCGCTTTCGAACCCAAGCATCCACTGATCTGGCTGAAGGGTATCTGGCATCCCGAGCTTGAATCGGTAAGCCTTGACGAGGCCAACCGCGAGCTGCATCGTTCGCCGGAAACACATGCCGACGACAAGCCGCACGAAGCCCAAATGGTTTCAGTGGTCAACCCGGACCTGACCCACGACCTGTTCCAGGCCGCAGGCGAAAACCCCCGCTACGCCAACGTTCGCCTGGGCGCGGTGGTCGAGCACATCAATCAGGGTGAGCAAACCCAATTCGCCGCCGCCACCTTCCAACTGCCCGACGGCCACAAGCGCCGAAAGCCGACCTACAAAGGCACGTTGGTTATTTCCTTCCGCGGCACCGATGATTCGCTCATCGGATGGAAGGAAGATTTCAATATGGCTTTCCAGTATCCGGTGCCGGCGCAACGTTCAGCCAGCGCCTATCTGGATATGGTGGCGCGACTGTGGGAGGGTCCGATTATTCTGGTCGGCCATTCCAAGGGAGGCAATCTGGCGATTTACGCGGCCATGAACGCCGATCCCAAGGTGCGCAAGCGCATTCAGCATGTCTATTCACTGGATGGCCCCGGTTTCCCGCCGGAGATTGTGACCAGCCCCGCCTACCGCACCATCCAGCCGAAGGTGACGAAAATCGTGCCGAGTTCGTCGATTGTGGGCATGATTTTCGAGACCCCGGAGCCTTGCCGCGTGGTCTCTTCCGATTCGGATGGCATCATGCAGCATTCCGCCTTCACCTGGCTATTGGATGGTGACCAGTTCATCACCGAGCCGGATTTGAGTTCCAGCTCGCAGTTGTTTAACGAGGAGCTGAACCATTGGATCGCCACGCTTACGCCCGAACAGCGCGAGCGTGCGGTGGATGCGCTGTTCACCGTGCTGCACGCCAACGGCGCCACCAGCTTCAGCGAGGTGATGAGCAACTTCCCCGCTTCGATTCCGGCGATGCTTGGCGCGTACGTTGGGCTGACCCCCGCAGACCGGCGTCATTTGGTTGAGGCCCTGGCGATACTGTTCAAGGCGTCCACGGCCAAACGCAAGCCGACGCCCGCCCCGGCTTCCGCACCAAGTTCTGCGACCTCCAAAGCAACAGCCGAGATCCCAGCAGAAACTGCAGCAGGAGCAGATAGCGCAGCTCCGGCCAGAGCCGATACTGATGCCGATGCCGGCACCACAGCTTCGCCATCAGCGGAGGACGCAACTGAAATCGCCGATTAGCTCATAGACATGTCCACAAATAATAGTTATACTGCCCAATAAGTTATTAGACAGCGTGACCATATCACGCTGGTGCATCAGGAGGAAGAGATGCCACGTCCACGCCATGATTCCGAGGTGCTGCCCGCCAAAGAACGCCTCGAGAACGCTTTCTGGGAATTGCTCGCCGACCGCGACTATCGCAAGATCACCGTTACCGACGTGGTGCGTGAGGCTGGCGTGAACCGTAATTCGTTCTACTATCACTTCTCCAGCCTGCCCGAATTGGCCGATTCAGCCATCCTGCATCAGGTCGAATCGATTCCGATCAACCGCACCCCCGATCCGAACGGCAATCCCGAGGAACAATGGCGAGACCGCGTCACCGCCACGCTCTCCGATCCAGAGCAGCGTCAGCGCCTCGACCACCTGGCCCTGTTGGCAGGCCCGCACAGCACGCTTGAACTGACCGAATCGCTGCGCGACTTCTGCCGTCTGCAAATGCTCAGCACATTGCAACGCGACCCCAAGAACCTTGACCTGAAAACCGATCTCATGGTCGAGTTCACCGTGGGCGGCATGCTCGCCGTGCTGCAACGTTGGCCCGAATTGAGCGACACCATCGAAATCAAAGACCTGCTTAAAGAAGATGTGGCCGTGCTGGCCATGGGCATATACCTGGCCATGAGCCAAAAGGACATGCTTAATTACTGGAATCGCATCTTCGTGCACAATGCGCAGGATTCGACCGCCCCCGGCATGCCGGTCGCCGCCACGCATGCCGCGCCATCCACCATCTCATCGTCGAACGGCCCCGCAGGATTCCCCGGGTACACCGCTTGACCGAAAACCAGCGAGTCTGGATTGTTTCCGCCGCACGAACCTCGCGTGAGGTTTCTCACAAGGCGCAATCAGCCTCTCATGCTGGCGTTTCCAACCCACGCACAGGAAGATGGAAGCATGAGCGAAACATCGAACAAGACCCGTCTGGAACATGACTGCATCGGCCAGATGGAGGTGCCGGCGAACGTCTACTGGGGTATTCACACCCAGCGCGCTATCGGCAACTTCCCGGTCTCCGGCATCACCGATAGCCAACATCCCGAGCTGATTCGCGCCTATGCCACGGTCAAGCGCGCCTGCGCCATCGCCAATGAGGAATTAGGCCTGATCGACCCAGCCAAGGCCGAGGCCATTCGCGCCGCCTGCCTAGAAATTGAGGCCGGCAAACTGGCCGATCAGTTCCCGGTCGATGTGATGCAGGGCGGTGCCGGCACCTCGTCGAACATGAACATGAACGAGGTGATCGCCAACCGTGCGTTGGAAATCGCCGGCCGCCAGCGCGGCGATTACACATACATCCATCCGAACGACGACGTCAACAAGTCGCAGTCCACGAACGACACCTACCCGGCCGCCTGCAAACTCGCGCTTATCGACGCGATCGGGCCGCTCGCCGAGTCCACCAAGAAACTCGCCAAGGCCTTCCACGATCTGGCCGACAAACATATCAATGACGTGACGATTGGCCGCACGCAGCTGCAGGACGCCGTACCAATGACCTATGGTCAGGAATTTCATGCGTTTGCCACGCTGTTGAAGTCTGATTTGGCTGCATTCGATCGCGTGGTGCCGCTGCTGGCCCAGCTCAACCTCGGTGCCACCGCCATCGGTACCGGCATTTGCGCGGATCTGCGATTCCGCAAGTCCGCTATCAAGCATCTGGCGCAAATCACCGGGCTGCCGGTCACCGCCGCGCCCGATCCGGTGGCCGCCATGACGGATATGGGCGCGTACGTGGCCACGTCGGCTGCCATCAAGAGCCTCGCCGTGCACCTGAAGAAGGCCGCCGACGATTTGCGACTGCTCAATTCCGGGCCGCGCTGCGGTTTCAACGATCTCAACGTGCCGGCTCGCCAGGCCGGATCGTCGATCATGCCGGCCAAAGTGAACCCTGTGATCCCCGAATGCGTCAACCAGTGCTGCTTCACGATTTTCGGCATGGACGTGACTGTGAACTGGGCTGTGGCCGAGGGACAGTTGCAGCTGAACGCCTTCGACCCGGTGATGGTGCATGAGCTGCTGACCGGCATGGCGTTGCTGACGCACGCCATGGAGACGTTCCGCGTCAACTGCGTGGAAGGCATCGAAATCAATGCTGACCTGGGGCGTTCATACGCCCAGTCCTCACCGTCGATTTCCGCCGCGCTCAACCACTACATCGGCTACGAGCACGCGGCCGACATCGCCGCCGAAGCCGTACATACCGGCCGTACCGTGCGCGAGGTGGCCGGCGAACGCACCGACCTGCCCGCCGAGCAGCTGGACGAGATTCTCGATCCGATTCGTCTGGCCCGTGGCCTCGGCCAGACCTGCCGCGAGCACCGGGACTAGGCGTCACGGCGACGTCATCACCACGACGATGCTGCACCGCGGTGCCGCGGTGGTGCCGGTGGTGCCGACGGCACGCCACCGGTATCGCACCACCGGCACCACCGCAACGGCCAAAACCCGACGTGGGCCCGCATGTTTACGACTTCACCAGAAATGGTCGATACAGTAGGGCATATGACCGAATATGTACAAGACATCGCACGCTGGTTTCAGGTCAATGCGGGCAAGCTCATCTGGCTGGCCGTCGTGCTGGCCGTCGTGTTCGCGGCCGATCGCGTGATCAGCCGCGTGCTGCGCAGGGTTCTGGATAGTTCGCAGATTCCCAGCGCCTCGATTTTCGTGAATCTCACGCGCGTGACCATCTGGGTCACCGGTACGGCGATGGTGCTGCAGCCGGTGTTCGGCATCAATCCGACCACCCTGGTCACCGCCCTCGGCGTCGGAGGCGTGGCGATCTCACTGGGTCTGAAGGATACGATCGCCAACGTCATCGGCGGTTTCGGCCTGATGCTGGGCCGCGTGATCCAGCCCGGCGACCTGGTGACCATTCAAGGCGTCACGGGCACCGTGCACGACATCACCTGGCGGCAGACCGTGGTGCGCACCCGCTCCGGGGACATGATGGTCATTCCCAATTCGGTGCTCAACACGGCCGCCTTGACCAAGCTCACGCCGGCCAGCGAAGGCATGGCCACGCTTGAATTCACGGCCAAGGCCTCCGGTGACCCGTCCGCTATCAGTCAGGATATTCTCGACCGCGTAACCAAAGCCACCGCCGACGTGGCACTGGAGGGCCAGCCGCCGCTGGTCAAGTTCACCGGCTTCTCCCCGTACGGCATGACCGGTCAGGTGCTGGTGTTCGCCCGCGAGGGCGTGCTGCCCTCCACCGTGAGGGATATGGCCGCGCGCGCCATCGCCGGTTCGGGCACCGAATACCTTGTTGAAGATGGCGGCTCGTCAGACAATCTGTGATATTTCCCGGCTCGCCTCTCTGGGTCCGGCTATGACAATTATGCGAACAGCATCCAACCGGTAAGCATCACAGTCAGCAGTAGGTACGCAATAACGCCGGGATTGGCATAGGCGGTGCGTATTTTAAGCCCCGCCGGCAACTCCTCTGGCGCAAGATAGAACTCCCAGTTCTTGCGCTTGGTGATAAGCAGCACGATACCGGCAATGCAGAGGCCCAACATCACTGTGCCGTACAACATCATGATGCCCATGCCGCCCATGTTGCCGGTTTCAGCCATACGCATGATTTCGGCCTCGCTGATTGTGCCGTCGAGGATGCGGGGATCGATCTGTTGTATCACCAATGGGGCGAGCACTGCCCCGTTCAGGTTGATCAGCATGTGCATAGCCACTGAATACCGCAGGCGGGAGGTGCGTGTGTATACATATCCGAACATCAGTCCTAGGCCAAAGGCGTAGAAGAACTGGAACACGTTCATATGGAATAGCGCGAACGCCAATGCGGAGAACATGATTGCGGTCTTTTCTCCGTACCGGCGCAGGCGGGAGATAATCTCCTTGCGAAAAATCCATTCTTCGCAAACCGGTGCCAACAGGCCTATGAACAATGCGTTCACCCGCCAGTCGCTGCCAAGAATCACGTCGTTGATGCGATTGGTGGCCTGACCATCAGTGGCTCCGGCAGACAATATATTGCCAATCATATTGCCCAAGAGCATTACCGGAATGCACATGACGAAAATCCGAATGAACTCCCCCGCCTTCATGGGGTACTGCCGGGTGCGAATAACCGGTACGCGAGTGAAGGCCAACATACTCAGCGGCATGGCCACCACATACAGCGGCCCGGAGGAGGCGAGCAGCACAGCCCAAGCGGGCACATCGGCGCCAAGCAGCGTTCGTAGTGCTTCAGTGGCCAGAATATTCAGCCCGATCCAGAACACCATCATAATGGCGAGCGCCGAGCCGATTGTCGAAAACCGGCGATGGGCCGTGAACCACCAATCGCGTGGGGTTTGTTGCGGCTGCTGCGCCGACGGCATTGGTTCGCTCATACTTATCCCCCATAGTTACTGGCCGCAAACGGACCGATCACACGTGCAATACTCTTCAAGAATACGGCACGGCGTTTCGATTGCATTGGGAATGGGGAAAATCATCAATGGGCAAGGAATGATCTACGTCAATCAATCCCCATGCCGAGAGAGTCCTCTACTCTGCGGGATTGTTGTGGGACGGCACGCGATTTTGCCCGATTTTTTCGCGGCGGCCCACACCACTCCACATATGACTGATGACGCCGCACGAAGAAATGGCGTCATTGCAACGATTCCTCAATACAATCTGTGGGACGGCACGAATGTACATCGTTTGACGTTCATACCATCCCACACCGGCGTGGGACGGCACGCGATAATCGCCCAAAAATCGCCGCCGTCCCACACATATCATTGCCGATAAGCCATTCGACGATCGTACAGTCACAAAACAGAACAGAACCGCACGATCATCGCAACGCCATTCAGCAGGCGAGCGTGGAGAGCGGCTCGTCGAGCAGGAGCACGCGCGGCTTGACGGCCAGAGCGCGGGCCAGGGCCACGCGCTGTTGCTGACCGCCGGACATCTGCTGCGTGTACTTCTTGGCCTGATCGGCAAGTCCCACGAGTTCCAGCTGTTCCATGGCGATCTTGCGGCATTCGGCCTTGCCCGTGCCGCGCACTTCGAGGCCGAATTCCACGTTCTCCAGGGCGGTCATGTGCGGGAAAAGCGAGTAGGCCTGGAACACCATGGCCATCTCGCGCTTGTTGACCGGCACGCCGGTGACGTCCTGGCCGCCGACCATGATGCGTCCGCCTTGGATGTCTTCGAGGCCGGCGAGCGAGCGCAGCGCGGTGGATTTGCCGCAACCGGATCCACCGAGCAGCACGACCATTTCGCCGGGCTTGATGTCCAGGTTGAAGTCGTCGAGCGCGCGCACGGTGGAACCAGGATAGATCTTGACAACGTTCTGCATCTGGATGGAGCCGCCGCCGCGCTTGACGGTGTCTTTGAGCAGGGCCTTGGTGGCCTTGGTGGCCTTGGTCACGTCCTTGCCGCGCACGCCCTCGAGGGTAGCGGTGGGATCGTTCTTGAAGGCGTCCTCGGCAGTGGAGGACACGGCTGCCGGGATGGCCGGGGACGCCGGGGCGGCGTCCACTGCGGTACCGGTTTCCTGACGGGTGGGAGTTGAATCATTGTTCATCGGGTCACTTACCTTCCCTTGACTTGCGCATTGCGTCGGAGATCAGGTCGAGCGCAACGAGGAGCACCACGCCGAAGAGCAGAGCCAGCAGAGACATGGCGGTGGAGATAGAATTGGACTGGCCGAGCTGGTAGAGCGCGACCTGCAGGTTCATACGGCCGAGCAGCGAGGCGACGGTGTATTCGCCCAGCACCACGGCGATGGAGATAAAGGATGCCGAGAGAATCGACTGCCATAGGTTCGGGATGATCACCTTGAAGAACACCTTGGGCCAGGAGGCACCGAGCGAGCGGGATGCCTCGACCAGCGTCTTGACGTCGATGGAGTTAAGCCCCACGGCGATCGCGCGGAAGGCGAACGGCATCACGAGAATCACGTAGGCAAAGCACAGCCAGATTGGGTTGGTGCTCAGCACGTCGGCGGACAGCCAGCGGTAGATCGGGCCCAAACCCACCACCAGCACGATGGCCGGGATGGTCAGCGGCAGCGTGGCCACCCATTCGATCGCGCGCTCCAAAACCTTGGAGCGAATATGCACGATGACCATGGTGGGCACCAGCAGCACCAGCATGATCACCACGGTGACCGCGCTCAGGGCCAGCGAGGTGCCGATGCCCTGCCACAGCACGGTCAGGTCGGCACCCAGCGACTCGCCGTTGCCGGTGAAAATCGCGATCCACGGCGCGGCCGACCAGCGGCCGGACAGCGGGTGACGCAGGGTGAAGATGAGCATGGCCAGCAGCGGCACGAACAGGAACGCCAGGGTGACGAACAGGATCACGAATTTGATGATGCTCTGTTTACGCGCACGAGCGGCGCGCAGCTGCGGCGGCTTGGTTGCGGAAGTTTCGGTCATTGCCAACGTCCGGCCCTCTTTTCCACGGCGTGGCTCAACAGCATGACGATGGCCACGACGATGATCATTGCGAATGCCAGCACCTGGGCAAAGCCCTGCTGGTTGGGGTCCAGTTCGTTGCGCATGGCACCTTGGATCATAAGCGGCACCAGAATCGAACGCTGGGAGAACAGGGCCGCGGCGGTCGCGTATGCGGAGAACGCGGAGGCGAACAGCAGCAGGAACGCGGAGATGAAGCGGGGTGCCAGAATCGGGCAGGCCACGCGCGTCCAGTACTGGAACGTGTTGCCACCGAGGGATTCGCATGCCTCGCGCCACTGTGGACGGATCGAATCGACCGCGGGCAGGAAGATGATGATCATCAGCGGAATCTGGAAGTAGCAGTAGATGGTCACCAGGCCCGGCAACGAACTGAGCCAGTTCGGGTTCACGGTGTAGCCGGTCAGTGTCTTGATAAGCATGGTGCCGATACCGTTGATGCCGATGGTGGCGATGAACGCGAACGCGAGCATCACGCCGCCGAACTGAGCAAGCACGGAGGAGATGGCGGAGACCATACGACGCAGCAGGCCGTTCGGCTTGGCACCAATGACCAGTGCGTAGGAAGCGAGCGCGCCCACCACTGCGCCGATCAGAGAGGATGCTAAAGACACCAGAATCGAGGTGCCGAATGCGGCGATGGTGTTGGCCTCGAACATCTTATTGAAGTTCGCGAGCGTGAAGTTGCCGCTGCGATCCTGGAATGCACCGACAATCACGATGACGGTGGGTGCGAGCAGGAAGCAGGCGGTGTAGGCGAAGAACGGGAGCGTGGTGGCGAGCGTGCCCAGCTCCTGGCGGTGCTTGGCCATCGCCGAGGAGAGAGGAGAAGCGGGAGTAGCGGACGGACCCGCAGCCTTGGCGGCAGCAGGTCCGTTCGATGCAATGGGTGCGATTGCGGCGGTCATCGGTCTGTGCCTCAGTTGCCGATCGTCTTGTCCCAGTTGTTCTGGAGCCACTCGGTGATGCGGGTGGAGTCGTCGTTGGTGTAGGAGACCGGCTCGCCTTCGATGGTGATGGCGTCCTTCAGAGTGGCCTGGTCGACGGTGCCGTCTTCCTTCATGGAATCGAGCAGCACCGGGTTGGCGCCGCCCTTGAACCACAGGTTCTGGGCGTCGGCGGTGTACAGGTACTCCTCCCACAGGCGGGCGGCGGCCGGGTGCGGCGCGTCCTTGTTGATGGCCTGGTTGTAGTAGCTGACGACCTGGGCCTTCGGGAAGGTCTTGTACTTCCAGTTCACGCCCTTGTCCTTGAGCTCCTTCTTGTAGGAGGCCTGGTTGTAGGTCCAGTCGAAGACCACGCCGGTCTGGCCGGAGTCGATGGTGCCGTTGGTCACGTCGACGGTGGTCAGGTTGCCGGCTTCCTTGAGCTTCTTGAAGTAGTCAAGGCCGGGCTGCAGGTTGTTGATGTCGCCACCGGCGAGCTGGTTGGCCATCAGGTAGCCGTTGAAGGCGGCGCCAGCCTCGGCGGGCTTGCCGTTGAGGGCCACGGTGCCGGCGAACTTCGGGTCGAGCAGGTCGTCCAGGGAGCTGATGTCGCCGTACTTGTCGGCGTTCCAGCCCACGGACATGATGCCGGTGTAGTCGGCGTAGTAGGCGCCGTCGGCGTCCTTGGCGGTGTCCGGGATCTTGTCCCAGGCCTGCACCTTGTACGGGGCGAAGTAGTCGGTGGAGGTGGCGGCGATGGACTGGCCGACATCGAAGACGTCGGGGGCGGCGTCGATGCCCTTGTTGGTCTTGGCGGCGTCGAGCTCTTCCTTGGATGAGGCGTTCGGGTTGAGCTCGGTGACCTTGATCTCCGGGTACTTCTTCTTGAAGCCCTCGATGACCTCGCCGTAGTTGGACCAGTCGTGCGGAAGGGCGATGACGTTCAGCGCGCCCTCTTCCTTGGCGGCCGATTCCGCACCACACTTACCTCAGCACGCCCTCAATCAATCGCGTGATGAGTTCGGTGTAGCTCACTCCGGTGGCATCCCAAGCCTTGGGATACATAGAAATCGGCGTGAAGCCGGGCATGGTGTTGATTTCGTTGACCATCACCGTGCCATCAGGCGTCACGAAGGTGTCCACACGGCTCAAGCCGGCACCATCCACGGCCTTGAACGCGCGACGGGCCACGTCACGCACGTCCTCAAGCACGCTGACCGGCAGATTGGCAGGCACTTCCACGTGGCTGGCGGAGGCATCCATGTACTTGGAGTCGAAATCGTAGAACTGGTCGTCGTTCTGATGATCGAGCACGATTTCGCCGGGCCAGCTGGCCTCGGGCTCGTCACCGGCCTTCGGGCACAGCACGGCACATTCGATTTCGCGACCATCAATCCCCTGTTCGACGAGCACCTTCCAGTCGTGCTCGCCGGCGGTGGCGATGGCGGCGGCCAGACGATCCTGCTGGGTCTCGCGGTCATCGGCTTTCTCGACTTTGGTCACACCGAAGCTGGAGCCTGCGCGCGAAGGCTTGACAAACAGCGGATAAGTAAGACCGGCGTCCTCGATCTCGGCAAGCACATCGGCGGCGGTGAAGTTGCGCGCATCGACCGTCACACCGGGCGCGGTGGGAATGCCGGCGGCATCCAGTACCACCTTGGTGTAATGCTTATCCATGCAGGCGGCGGAAGCAAACACTCCGCACCCCACGTACGGCACACCCATCATTTCCAGCAGGCCTTGAACCGTACCATCCTCGCCATAGGGGCCGTGCAGCACCGGCAGTACCGCGTCCACATGGCCAAGGGAGGTCAGCACATGGTGCATTTCCGGGTCGGACATGCTGACGAAGCTGGTGCCGAAGCCGGAATCGGCGGAATTGATGTGGCTGGGCTCGCCGATGAAGAAACCGTCCTGTCCGCGAGAGGGGTCAAGCATCACCGGGCGCGATTCCGGGGTGATCTTTACGGTCGGCAGCTCGCCGCCGTCCAAGTTCCAGCCACGCGGATCTTCGCCATTGATGATCCACTTGCCGTCCTTGGTGATGCCGACCGGAATCGGCTCGAACCGTTCAGTGTCCATGGCCCCCAGCACACCGGCAGTGGAGATGCAGGAAATCGAATGCTCGTCTGCACGCCCACCATAGAGCACCACAACACGCTTCTTGGCCATAACCATCCTTTTGTTGAAACTACAACCGTTTTCAAGCCTATGCTTTGCACCGCCAACCGGACCGAACCGCGCTCGGAACGCCGCGCACAAGAGACGCACACCAGTCTACTCGTGCACGTCAACGACGTATACGCCACGCGACTTTGCACGTACAACGTATACGCCACGTATACGTCGCTTCTCTCGTTATTCGCCGGTAACCTCGTGACCGAACAGTCCGGCAAGCATCTCCGAGCAGGAAATGCCTTCGTTCAGCACGCGGCTCATCTGATACGCCAACGGGGTCGGCACATCAAGCTGATCGCCAAGAGCCACCACCGCATCCGTGGTGGGCACGCCTTCGGCCACACCGTTGCTGACCTTGGTGGCCTCTTCGACCGTCAATCCCTTGCCGAGATTCGCGCCGAACGTATAGTTACGAGACAGCGAAGAGCCACAGGTGGCGATGAGATCGCCCACACCGGCCAAGCCGAAGAAGGTCTTGGGATCGGCGCCAGCGGCTACGCCCAGCGCGGTCAGTTCGGCCAGTCCACGAGTTTCGATCATGGCTGCGGTGTTCTCACCGTAGCCGGCACCACGGGCCATGCCCACGGCCAGCGCGGTCACGTTCTTCAGGCTGCCGCACATTTCCAGGCCGATGACGTCGGTGGTCACGAACGGCTTGAAATAGGAGGTGGTGCATGCCTCGGCCACCTTCGTGGCATTATCGAGGTTCGTGCAAGCCACCACGGTGGCGGCGGGATGACGATCGGCGATTTCCTTGGACAGGTTCGGTCCGGAAATGGCGGCGAACCGGTCGGCCGGCAAGTCAAGGGATTCGCGGACGACTTCGTCCATACGCTTGTTGGTGCCACGCTCGATGCCCTTCATCAGGCTGACGACGATGGCGTGATCGGGAATCAGTCCCTTGAATTCGACGAGTGCCACTCGCGCGAACTGCGCGGCGATGGCCACGACTACGATGTCCGCGTTCTTGACGGCTTCGGCGCGATCCCCAGTGGCGGTCATGTTGTCCGGCAACTTTTCGACGGACGGCAGGCGCACGGCGTTGTGGTGGTGATCGCGAATGCCCTCGACAATCTGCTGCTCCTTGGCCCACATGGTCACCGTGTTGCCTGCGTCCGCCAGCACTTGGCCGAAAGCAGTACCCCATGCTCCTGCACCGAGAACCGTTATATTTTTACCCATATCAAATTCCTACCTTCGCTTGTCGCGCAACTTCATCGGCACAATCTTGTGCCATGCTACTCGCCTAGGCTCCCCGTACGGGAACCGGTGCGGCTACTTCTCAGCCGGGAACGGGCCGCCGGCTTCAGGCCAAGGCTTACGACTCATACTGCGGTAGTCCCAGTAGCCTTCAGCGGGGAACTGCTCGCCACGAATTTCCTCCAGTACTGTGTTCATGCGTTTGAGCACGCGCCACATCAGCTCGTTCACGGCCTCGGCAGGCGGCTCTTCACCCCATGAGTCCATGTCGTCAAGCAGATCGGAGTAATCGAGCGCATGGTCATAGCACATCACCACGTTTTTGCGCGGCCATGGCCACCAGTGGTTGATGGAGGCGGCACCCCACGTCACCGCCGGGTACAGCGGCACCTGATGCCCCAGTCTGCGCGAGGATTCAAGGGCGATATATCCCACGCCCTCCTTAATGCTCATCACCCACTTTTTCGGGTCGCGGGTCACGGTGCCTTCCGGCCAGACCGTCAGCGGGCGGCCGGACGTCAGAATATCAATCGAGGTCTCTTCGATCTGCTTGGCCTTGCCCGAATGACGCTGCACCGGCTGCATGCCGACCAACTGGAACCACTTGCCGATCAATGGCCACTTCGCCATCTCGGCCTTGGCCATGTAACGGGGGCGGCGGCCCATGTGGAACAGGCTCATCATTGGCACGAACACATCAAACATGGTGACATGACTGGCGGCGGTGATGAACGGTCCGGTTTCCGGCACCTGTTCCAAGCCCCAGGCCTTCACTTTGCTGTGATTGCGCAGCACCACGTCGCAGCCGGTCAGCAGGCGATGCGTGGCTTTGGGGTTCTGCGCTTCGATTTCCGCGGTGTTGGCTTTGCGCGGACCGGTCGGGAAATCGTGGGTCGGGTCTACAAGATGATGCTTCTGTGCGAGTTTCGCCACCTGTGCGTCGCTCAGCGGCTTCACTGCGGAGCGCGGCGACGGTTTTCCTTTGGATGCCATGGCTCCCATTGTGCCACCGGCCGCCGATACGTTCGTCATCGATGTTTTCCGCGTTATCTTGCTTTTTACTGCCTCATGCCATCGTTTTCTGCATCATTTGGCCGTCAAATGATGCAGAAAAGACGGGCGATAAGGCAGAAAAGGGAATGTGCGGAAGATGCGGAAGGCACGGAAAGCATGTTTGCGATTGCGGCGGCGGCAATCGCGGATAAAACAAAACCGGCACCCGCGCAAGGCGAGTACCGGTGAAAGCAACATGGGCGTTCGACGCGACTGTCAATCGCAACTGTTCAATTGCGAATCATCAATCACGATTGGCCAATCGCAATAAATCAGCCGCAGCCGATTCATCGAACCAATCGCAGCGAATCAGTCGAAGTCGGCTCCGAGGGCTTCCAACTTGCCGCGGAAGTCGGCGTAGCCACGGTCGATCAGGGAAATGCCCTGCACGTTGGACGGGCCCTTGGCTGCGAGCGCCGCGATCAGGTGGCTGAAGCCGCCGCGCAGATCCGGCACGTCGATGTCACGGCCGGTCAGCGGGGTCGGTCCGAAGATGACCGCGGAATGCTTGTAGTTGCGCTGTTGGAAGCGGCACGGCAGGGAGCCGAGGCATTCGCGGTACAGCTGAATCGTGGCGCCCATCTGCACCAGCGGCTTGGTGAAACCGAAACGGTTCTCATACACCGTCTCATGCACGATGGAAAGGCCGTTGGCCTGGGTCAGCGCCACGACGAGCGGCTGCTGCCAGTCGGTCATGAAGCCCGGGTGCACGTCGGTCTCGATGGCTACCGGCTTCAGGTCTCCGCCCGGATGCCAGAAACGGATACCCTTGTCGGTGATGTCGAATTCGCCGCCGATTTTGCGGAACACGTTCAGGAAAGTCATCATTTCCGGCTGGGTGGCACCTTTGACGAAGATGTCGCCATGTGTGGCGAGCGCGGCGGACGCCCAGGAGGCGGCCTCGATGCGGTCGGTCAGAGACGTGTGCGTGTAGCCCTTGAGCTCCTTGACGCCTTCGATGCGGAAAGTACGATCCACGTCCACGGAGATGATGGCGCCCATCTTCTGCAGCACGCTCACCAGATCCATGATCTCAGGTTCGATGGCGGCGCCGGAAAGCTCGGTCTTGCCTTCGGCGAGCACGGCGGCGAGCAGCGTCTGCTCGGTGGCGCCCACGGACGGGTACGGCAGGTGGATCTTCGCGCCATGCAGACCGTTCGGAGCGGTGATGTGGATGCCGTCCTTGTGTTCCTTGTCCACGTTCGCGCCGAGCTTGCGCAGGGTTTCCAGATGGAAGTCAATCGGACGACCGCCGATGTTGCAGCCGC
>OGQL01001698.1_pt1 | contig 15527 bp, 7 predicted proteins | sample 1553211 | NCBI WGS metagenome assembly OGQL01 (sample SAMEA2579942, study PRJEB22360) | human gut metagenome
CCTATGCGAAGGCGGACGTGTACGGTTCGCTGATTCAGCCGCCACAGGAGCTTGTTGAATTGGCGGCGTCATCACCGGAAAGCGAGGATGGCATCGATACGTTGTTCGACCCACTTCTGCGTGAACATGCAGAGGACGTATTTACTCAAACAAGGTACCTCGCACGTAAATACGCGGCAGTGGTGGCGAACCCGCCATACATGGGCGCAAAGAACATGAGTGGTGAACTCAAACAGTTCGTGCAGGACCATTATGAGGATGGCAAGGCTGATCTCTTTGCGGCATTCATTTATAGACTGTTTGAGTTGGTGCCTAAGCATGGGCAGCTTGGCTTCATGACTCCTTACGTGTGGATGTTCATATCTTCCTATGAGCAGATGCGTCAACGGATTATCCGACAGGAACACATCAGTTCATTGATTCAACTGGAATATTCCGGATTCGAAGGTGCCACCGTGCCTATTTGTACTTTCACTCTAGGAAAGGGTCGCAGCGATAGGAAGGGTGCATTTGTCAGGCTTAGTGATTTTGTAGGAGCGAAGCAGCAAGGTCCTCGTGCATTGGAAATTATCGAAGCGCACAATAATGAGCAATCTGCCCATTCGGGTATGCGCAAGTATTTTTTCGAGGTGAACCAGCACGAGTTCGCGCAAATCCCCGGCTCGCCAATCGTTTACTGGCTTAGCAAACCCATGCTTGAGGCTTTCACTAAGGGAGCTAAGCTTGAAAAAGTTGCAAAACCAAGGCAGGGGCTTGCGACCGCTGATAATAATCGCTTCATTCGTGAATGGTGGGAAGTTTCGCAATCCAAATCGAAGCTTACGTCTGATAACGCAAAGGACAGAAAAACTTCGGTTTGCGATAAATGGTTTCCCTATAACAAAGGTGGCGAATACCGCAAATGGTATGGAAACCAAGATTATGTGATTAATTGGGAAAACAATGGTCAAGAATTGTATGATTTCAAGCCAAAATCAGTTATCAGGAATCCACAATTCTATTTTCAGTCCTCAGTATCGTGGTCCAATGTATCTTCTGGGACTCCTTCATTCCGGTATTATCCAGAAGGTTTCATTTTCAGCCATGTTGGTGATTGTCTTTTCCCTAAAGACGAACTGGATAGAGATAAACTCATTGCAATTTGCAATGCTTCGGTAACAGGTCAACTTCTAGCTGCAATGGCGCCAACTCTGCATTTTGAGGTTGGGCAAGTTGCGAAGTTGCCAATTGCCAATCTTCTTCCGGGAAATTGGAATTTAAAAATTGATAATTTGATTCAGAATGCTAAAGATGATTGGAACACTCAAGAAGTTTCATGGAATTTCAGTAAGCCGATATTGTTTGTTGGGGAACAGATAGACTCTTCGTCGGGCATCCTAGAAGAGCTTGTTAAGAATGTTTGCTCATATTGGGCAATGATCGCTTCGGAACAGCGGCAGCTTGAGATTGATAACAACATAGTTGTTGCGGACGCATACGGTGTGCGTGATGATGTGCCATGCGATGTGCCGTTGGAACGTGTGTCGTTGAAGCGTAACGTCGCATTCGCGTATCCGAAGGATACGCCGGAAGTGCGCAACGAGAAATTCGCCCAAGATGTCGTCAAGGAACTCATTTCCTATGCGGTGGGCTGCATGTTCGGCAGGTATTCGCTTGATAAGCCGGGATTGATCCTCGCTTCGCAGGGCGAGACGCTTGATGATTTCCACGCGCAGATTCCGAACCCATCGTTCGAACCGGATGTAGACAATGTCATTCCGGTTACGGAGACGGATTGCTTTGAGGACGATATTGTGACGCGATTCCGCAGATTCCTCGCCGTGGCGTTCGGCAAGGAGAATCTGGCTGCGAACATCGCCTACATCGAACAGGTGCTGGGTAAAAGCATTCGCAAGTATTTCGTGAACGATTTCTACAACGACCACGTGAAGATGTATTCGAATCGTCCGATCTACTGGCAATACTCCAGCCAGACCAACAATAAGGGTTCATTCAAGGCGCTCGTGTATCTGCATCGGTATACGCCGAAAACCACGAACGTGGTACTCAACTATCTGCGTGACTACACTGGCAAAATCGCCGACATCGCCGATAGCCTGGAGCGTTCCGACCGCACCGCGGACAAGAAGCAGGCCGCCAAACTCCGTAAGGTTGTTCTTGAGTGCAAGGATTATGAGGACCAGACCCTGTACCCGTTGGCTACCCGCAACCTGGAAATGGATCTGGACGACGGCGTGCTGGTGAACTACCTGCGCATGGGCAAGGCTTTACGCTCCATCCCCTCCATCGAGAAGAAGCGCAAAGACGTCTCCACCTGGACCTGGCCCGTCCATCCGCTGAAGAATGAGTAGGCGTCAGCTTATGTGGATTACAGCGGATGTAGACATTCCTCGGCAATTGCTCAATGCTGCTAAGGAAGACAAGGTGGTTTTCTTTGTCGGTGCGGGAGCTTCATTTAATCCTCCCTCCAATCTGCCTTCTTATGAGCAGCTAGCCACAAAGCTTGCTGCGGAGGCAGATGAACCTCTGCCTCATAATGGTGAGCAGTTGGATCGTTTTATTGGGATGTTGCCTGACAATTTCAATGTCCATAAGCGAACTAAAGATATTATGCGTGGTGATGATATTCATTGCAATTCCACACATGAGGCCATCGTCAGACTTGCTAGTAGCGTAAAAACTCCGCGCATTGTGACAACAAATTACGATCTTCTTCTTGAGGAAGCTACGCAAAAGCAGAATTGTGATTTAGGCAGAAGCTATTATGGACCGGCTGTCCCCATCGGCAGCGATTTCTCAGGATTGTTGTACTTGCATGGTTCAGTGGATAGCCCTGATCGCGAAATAGTCCTTGACGATAGGGATTTTGCTCGGGCTTACCTTTCAGAGGGCTGGGCGACACGTTTTCTACTTAAGCTATTTGAGACATACACGGTTGTATTCATTGGCTACAGCTTTGGCGATGTCATTATGCGATATCTTGCATTGGGCATTTCGTCCCACGCCAGACCTCGGTACATTTTCCTCTCTGAGGAAGAGGCGAGGGAAAACGCCGCTGGGTGGAAACATAGTGGCGTTATTCCGATTTCATATCCTGTCGAGAATAATCATCAGGCGCTGGTGATTGCCTTGAATGCTTGGTCAGACAGATTGCGCTTAAACTACGATGCTTATCGGAAGTTTCTACCAAGCATCATTGAAAATGGAGTCCCGAAAGACAAAGTTAATAGTGACTATGTGAGAGAGGCTCTTACTACCGATGAAGGCGCTCGAGCTTTCGTCGATGTTATCAGCCAGGAAGAAAAACGAATAGAAGTAGCGGAAAAAGGAGAGAAAGAGGAAGGAGGCGCTAAAGGAAAAAAGGAAGAGTGGTTATTCTGGCTGCTGAATGAGGATCGGTTCAGGATTATTTTTGTGGAAGGTGAGCCAAAGACTTCCAGCGAGAAGATTTTATTGGACTGGTTCATCGTTGATTTTGTAGAGAAGGCAGAAGAAAGGGATTGTGTATTAAGAGTACTTTGTGAGCTTCAATCATCAATGTCTGATTACTTGTTTAATCAATTAATCCAGATTGTGGGTTTTGGCATTCAGAATGGGCGCGAAGATTTAGTACCGGTATTTGCGGTCCTTTCTACATCAATACAACAACATTCTGCTCCATATATTTTTGAAAATCAATACAACTTTTTGACTGCTGACAAACCAATTATTCCGGAAAAAATGTTGTCGCTCATAATCCGGCCATATTTGAAGCTATTTTCCTCTCCTTGGGATAAAGACGGAAAACCGACGGCTAATATTATGTGGCCTTGTAATGGCCTATTCGGAATAAATGATGAAGAAAGACTTAACTCAAACGTTACCGCGGCTTTTGCTGAAGACGGATTGAAAAAGGCAAGCGAGTTATTGTGCTCCTATCAGGAGCATGATGAGATTTCACATCTCGATCGACCGTCAATTGAGCCTAGCGATCAGAACTGGCGTCCATCTGATTTGACCTCAACTTTTGTTGACATTCTTCGTAATTACGCGCATTGTCATCCGGAACAAGAAGATGTGCTAATTGAACGATGGTGGAATAGCGGCTCAGCCCTTCTTAAACGATTGACGATTAATGCGATTGCTTTTTCTGAAGTATGGGATGCTGACCGTAAAATACAGTGGATTCTTGATCGGGACTATTTATTTGATTCAGATGCTCATCATGAGATTTATACATTACTCAAACAAGCATCCCCTCAAATAGGACAGAATACAAAGCAAAAACTCCTTTTGTATTTAAAGGGAAAATATGATTATCTATCCGAATTATTTTCGGATGAAAGAATTGCTCGCTATGAACAATATGATGTTCTCCAATGGATTCTTAAATATGGTGATAATTGGCCCGAAGCTCAGCATTGGTGCGATGCCTTAGCTCGAGAGAATGGTTTTAAACCAAGAGAGCATTCTGATTTTTCTGTCTATCACTATTCGGGAAGCGCTGAAAGTGCCGGAATTAGTAATGAACAGTTTATTGAACTTCTAAGAGTTTCTCCGTCTGAGATTGAGAAGAGGCTATTTGCCAAAACGGATGAACAAGGTTGGTCGGGTCCGGATATTGATCTTTTCATCAATCGGATTCAGGAAGCTACAGCATGCGATCCTCAGATAGGGTTCACCCTATGGGGACTTGTTAATCGGCATGAAGAAGGCGGCGCTGCGATGCAGTATCGGTGCGCCATTATTCGTGGTTGGGGCATGTTGTCATTGAAAAGTTCTCAGGAACCAGTTCTTGATTTGATGAAGGATTTTTGTCTCACATCAAATTGTGATCTGAGTTTTGATGAAATAAATGCGGTATCTGGCTTCCTTAATGAACAGATTAACCATGAGAAAAATGACATTTCACAAAAATCCTTACAGGTGATGGATTGTCTTGCGTCGCAGCTATGGGCTAAATATAGTTCGACATTTAAGAAATCTAATGAGCGACAATGGGATAATGATCCAGTTACGTATTCTTTGAACTGTTGGCCTGGAGAGCTTGCTTATTTCTGGATAGGCAGAATTCTTTGGAGATATAATCAAGATCCTGACTTTTGGAGTGGTTTTGATAATTCCGAAAAGGGTGTGATTCGTCATTTTGTAGATGATGAAGGTGACTTTTCTCGGCCTGTTTGGACGGCTTTGCTTACCTATATTAATATGCTCCATTTTCTCGATCGAGAAAACACTGAAAGCTGGTTACCCAACTTGGTAGAGAAAGCAGGTGCGGATTTTATTTGGAATGTATTATTGCCGTATCCAGATCTCAATAATCGGCTCATTAGTCTTGCATTCTATGCAAGCTGTCTTGACGAGTTCGAGTGTCTGTCCCATTTGGATGTTTATAAGAGACAGGGGTTTTTCCTGCAGGTATTTCGGATGGCGACCTATGCTGAATTGGATGAGGAACAAAGAGCAAGGCTGTTGTCTAAAGTGGTGACAGCTGGAGATGGCGTTTATGCAGCTTTGTTTATGGATCAGGTTGCATGGGCCTTTGAATTCCGACTCGATTCCAAAGACAAGGATATGGTATGGGATTTATGGCTCCATCAATTTATTGAAGATCGTCATGCCGATAAAGGACGGAATTGGGGTGAAGAAGAGCGAGTTGCTTTTGCCAAACTAATTCCGCTGCTGGATGAGCACTTCGCGGAAGGTGTTCAGTATCTTTCGGATAGTTTTCCCAAAATTGCTGACCATGATTTCACCGAGCTAATCATGATTGACAATTTTGACAATATCCCATTAAAAAACGGAAAGGCCTGCGTTGACTTTTACTCGCTTTTAATTGAAAGACATGGAGATGGTCCTGCGTGGGGCGTGCAAGAATTGTTGCAGAAACTGGCTAATAGGTTTGGATTTGACGAAGTTGTTCCTTTAGTCTCTTTAGCGAGGCAAAAGCGTATGATTCCAAATACTTGGGGTCTTCCCGCGAAGAAGGAAATACATAACGACGGCAAGGAGGGCGAAGCATGAGCATTGAGGCATTGTTGAATGGCGAATCCAAGAATGTGGAGTACAAGCTCACGCCTCCCTCCAGGAGCATCAACTACACCAAAACCGCAGTGGCGTTTGCCAATGGACAAGGCGGATGCTTGGTATTCGGCGTCGAAGATCAAACGCTCCGTGTGGTTGGTATTGCCGAAGACAAGGTGTTCACGGTAATGGACTCCATTTCGGACGCCATCGTCAATAGCTGCGAGCCACTGATTATTCCCGACATCACCATGCATGATGTGAACGGCAAAACGGTTATCGTGGCCGAGATCGCTCCCGGCTTGCAGCGTCCGTACCATATCAAGTCGCTCGGCCAGGAACAAGGAACGTTCGTCCGCGTAGCTGGCACTACGCGTCAAGCCGATCAGCCCACTATCCGGGAACTGACTATCGAAGGTAGCAGCCGGAGTTTCGACCAAGTGCAATGCCTTGGACTGTCCGTAACGGAAGAAGACGTTGAAGCATTGTGCGCAAGTCTGACGAAAACCGCGAAAGATAATGCCGAAGACCCCTCGAAAGTCAAAACGGTTACGGAGAAACAGCTGCTGCAATGGGGCGTGCTGGCGGAACAAAACGGGCAATTGGTGCCCACCAACGCTTATGCGATTCTGACTGGCAATGAGGCCGTCCGATCCGTGGTGCAATGCGGCGTATTCAAAGGAACCACTAAAGCTATGTTTGTGGATCGACGTGAGTTCGCCGGCACTCCGCAGGAGCTTATTGAGGAGTCCTACCAGTATGTGCTGCGTAACATCCATATGGGCGCTCGGTTCAAGGGCGTGTACCGGCAGGATGTGTACGAGATTCCGCCGGATGCCATTCGAGAGCTGATCGTCAACGCGATAGTGCATCGCAGCTATATCGACCATTCAAGCATTCAGATCGCGATCTACGATAATCGATTGGAGATCACTTCGCCCGGGCGTCTGCCGATGGGACAGACCATTGAACGCATGAAGCAGGGCTATTCAAAAATCCGCAACGAGGCATTGGCCTCTGCTTTTGAATACATGGGTTATATCGAGCACTGGGGGAGCGGCATCCTGCGCGTTCTGCAGGAGGTACGCGATGCCGGATTGCCTGAGCCGGAATTTCTTGGCGGCGATACGGATCTGCGTATCAATATCTATCGCAATGGCTCAGAGACAGGTATTGTGACGGGATTGCGACGGGATTCGCTTTCTGATGACGGGATTGTGACGGGATTGCGACGGGATTCGCTTTCTGATGACGGGATTGTGGAAGGAACAACTTCAAAAACGAATACTGCTCCGAATGCCGCCATTGCAGTGGTTCCATCCCAGAAAGAGCGTATTCTTGATGCGCTGCGTAAGAATGCGAGTATTTCTATCTCTGACGCCATACGGATACTGGGTGTGCAGGAAAGGCAGGCTCAACGAATATTGAAGAGCCTAATAGAGGAAGGCAGTGCAGTGAAAATTGGTGCTGCCCGCGCCACTCGATACGCTGAAGCGAAGAAAAGGACGGAACCGCATGAGTGAGAATAGTCAGGTAACCAGGCTGCTCGCCAAATGTTTCAGCCAGCCAGGTGAACGCGGGCGCATCGTATTCTGGCGCGACGATAAGAAGCAGTACGCGGATGTCATGGAAACGTTGGTGGGGGAGCACGCCACCGATGAGATACTGCGTGAGGTTGAACTCATCACTCCGGAAATTGGGGATGAGAACGACAGGCGGTACATTCCGTTCACGGTGCGCTACCGCATGTTCCACGAGCAGCCGAATCAAAAATTCCTCGTATATCTGACGGAGCCGGCCCCGGCAGTTCAGGACAACTGGCTGTTGGACTTGGAACTGGCATACGGCCCCACGTTCACCATGGACAAACTCGCCGTGACGCTTACAGAAACACTGCCGGAAGCCTCCGCCGACACCCGAAACGAGTGGTTGGAAGTAATGAGGGGCGTACCAAAGTTCTTCGACAGCGAAGAACGCGCCAAGCGCTTCGCAAAACGTCTTAACGCGCACGACGACGCCACCGATTTCCAAGCGAAGATGATCGCCACGCTGCTGCAACTGAAAGACGATCGGCACAGCATGCAAGACATCTGGGCTGAGCTACTTACGCAATATTCGCAGGGTGACGCTTCTGGCATCACCGCGATTGAACGCATGGGATTAAGCACGTTCCATTGGACTGGAACACGACGCATTTATCGTTTTGATGTGGATGCCGATGCCGGCAGCGAGCCGACGGTGAAGGACTTCGTGCTATGGCTGTTCCAGCTCGCATGGAACGGATTCTCCGATGGCAGGAACGCCGTTTCCGCTTATGCGAACATTATTCGCGACTGGGACGACTGGTATAAGAACATCGACATGCGCACGGTGTTGCAGAATCTTTCCGAGAATGCCGTGGAGGAACTGCACCTGTCCACTCGAATCGCCGATATGAGCGTAGAAGAGCTTGCCGACCGCGACCTGTTCCGCGACGTGGACGAGATGATCGTCAATAAGCTGTTCGAACGGTTGGGCTCGCAATCCATTACAGACGACCAAGTGCAACGAATCATCAACGGGCGCAAGCAAAAGCTCTGGTATGCAGAATATACCGACCAATATGAGTGCATTGCCGCCGCAAGCAGGCTCCGTGCCGTTCTGGCTGAATGCGGTGAACTCATCAGCACCATCAGCTCACCGAAACAAGGGATGAAACTGTATGCCGAAAAGCTATACAAGGCCGACGGCGCATACAGAAGATATGTGCTCGCATGGCATCGCGCCAACCCGGATGCGGTGAGCGTGGACGATGATCTGCAAAGCGCCTACGAGGCATATCAGCAGGATCTGGGTCAGGCATGGCAAAAACAAGTCGATACGCTTAGCCAATGGAAGTTCATAGACATGGACGCGCAAACCAATTTCTATGAACGTGAAATCGCGCCGACCTTGAAGGCCGGCAGAAAAATCGCCGTGATCATTTCCGATGCGCTACGTTACGAGGTTGCGCAGGAACTGTCCGAACGCATCGACAGGGAAAGCCGTTTCAGTACGAAACTGAACATGCAATACAGCGTTCTGCCATCCTATACACAACTTGGCATGGCGGCATTACTGCCGCACGGCTTGCTCGAATTCGACAGCAAAGACCGTTTATATGTTCTAGCGGATGGACGCAGCACCAAAGGAATCGAAGCGCGCGCCGCCATTCTTTCGGCCGTAGGCGGCAAAGCGATTAGATATGACGATTTGACAAAGCTGAAAGTCAGCGAAATCAAAGAACTATATAAATCCTGCAACGTGCTGTATGTGTATCACAACCATATCGACGCCACCGGGGATACGGAGAAAACGGAATCGGAAACAGTGGACGCATGCGAGAAGACGTTCAAGGAACTGGGCGAAGTAGTCAAAAAACTTGCCAGCGGCAACGTCCATAACATGATCATCACTGCGGACCACGGATTCCTCTATCAGGACCGAGATCTGGACAGTACAGAATGGCTGAGCGAACAGCCCAAGGGCGATGCGGTATGGGTGAGAAAGAGGCGATTCTCCATCGGATCCAATCTTGCTCCGGGTCGCGCGTTCGTGACATTCAACGCCACACAGATAGGAATGGACGATGCTCGGAATGAAGGCATAAGCATCCAAGTACCGAACTCCATCATGCGCTTGCGCATGCAGGGCGCCGGTGTGAAGTATGTGCATGGAGGAGCAGCATTGCAGGAAATCGTCGTTCCTGTGCTGCATGTCAGTAAGGGGCGTTCCGCGGCCGACGATGTGAGGCCTGTGGAATTCACTATTCTGCAACGAACCGACAGGCTTTCCAGCAGACAGTTGACTGTGGAATTCTTCCAGAACGAGCCCGTTGGAGGAAAGATCCGCGCACGTACCGTATTGGCCGGATTGTGGGGGCGCGATACGGCAGGCAATGATGTACTCATCTCCAATGAGACACCGGTCGCCTTCGATCTGCTCGGGCAGGAGAAAAGCGAACGCCATGTGACGGCTACGCTCATGCTGACCAGTGACGCGGAACGATTCAATGGAACGAATATCGAACTGCGCCTGCGTGAGAAGACAGATGGGTCAAATGTGCTGGTCATGCTTGACCAGAAGGCACGATACTTCTTCAAACAGGGCGTGGTGGCCGACGATGCCGGATTCTTTGACTGAATTGGATGAGCGCAGAGGAAAGCGACCGTAAGGGGTAACACAATGAATGAGCAGGGTATGAGCCAGAACGGTTGGATTGAAAGTCCTGAACACAACGCGGATGGGAATTCCCTGACCGCGTTGGACGCTAAGATCACTGATATGTTCCCCGGGGTCACCGTCCGCAAGGATCTGGTGAACAAGGTCAAGGGCAATGCACTGGTGCCCTCGTATGTGCTCGAGTTCCTGCTCAGCGCATATGCCACGAACACCGACCAAGCCAGTATCGAGTCGGGTGTGGATCGAGTGCGTGCCATTCTTGCAAACAACTATGTGCATCGCGAGGAAGCCAATCTTATCCAGTCGAAAATCCGCGAGAAAGGGAGCCATAGGATTATCGACCGTGTGCAGGTGGTGCTCAATGACAAAACCGACCTGTATGAGGCAACGTTCTCCAATCTCGGCATCAGCCAGGTCATTGTCGATCCAAGCCTTGTAAAGGCCTATCCGAAACTGCTGGTGACAGGCATCTGGTGCATGTGCCAGATCGGTTACGCATATTCCGGCGACCCGCGCGAAGTACCATGGCAGTTGCTGCAGCTCAAGCCTGTGCAGATGTCGCGTGATGATCGCGAAAACTACATGCAGCAACGTTCGCAATTCACCGATAGCGAATGGATCGATCTGCTGATGCAATCCATTGGGTTCAATCCCGATCTATTCTCCGACCGGGCGAAACTGCTGCATCTGGTACGCATGGTGCCGTTTGTGGAACGAAACTACAATCTGGTCGAACTCGGGCCGAAAGGCACCGGCAAATCGCACATCTACTCGGAATTCTCACCGCACGGCATGCTCATATCCGGCGGGGAAGTGACAGTGGCCAAACTGTTCGTGAACAATTCCAACGGACACTTGGGGCTTGTGGGCTATTGGGATACGGTGGCGTTCGACGAGTTCGCGGGCAAGGCCAAGAAGGCCGGCCGGGACTTGGTGGACATCATGAAGAACTACATGGCCAACAAGTCGTTCTCCCGTGGCGTCGAGACGTTCCAAGGCGAGGCGAGCATGGCGTTCGTAGGCAACACCTCGCATAACGTGCCGTACATGCTGAAAAACTCCGACCTGTTCGAAGAACTGCCGAAACAGTATCACGATCCGGCGTTCCTGGATCGTATTCACTTCTATCTGCCGGGTTGGGAGTTCGAACAGATCCGCTCCGAAATGTTCACCAGCGGATTCGGATTCGTGGTCGACTACCTGGCGGAGATCCTGCACAACCTTCGTGATGCCGATTACAGCGACCGGTTCGAAAAGTATTTCGAGCTGTCTTCCACGCTGTCCACACGAGATAAGGATGGTATCAAAAAGACGTTCTCCGGATTGATGAAGCTTATTTATCCGGACGGCAATGCTTCTCCTGAACAGATGGAGCCGTTGCTGCGTTGCGCCATCGAGGGCCGCAAACGCGTCAAGGATCAGCTGTGCCGCATCGACTCCACCATGGAGGAAGTCGAGTTTACCTACAAGCGTGCGAGCGACGGTGAAGTAGTCGCCGTGCAGACGTTGGAGGAGCTTGACTACCCGCAGTTGTATTGGCGTGGGCGTGTAGTTGAGAACTCGGAAGATAAGGGCGAGGCGGAAGCGCCTGTTGCCGATGATGCCGTGGCAATTGAGGGTAACGAGGGAGAAGCTGGTGCCTCTGAGAATGCCGATGCCTTGCCCGTAGCGCGGCATCAAGAAGCGGTGATGTTGACGCCGGTCGAGCGTCTTGCAGCAAAGGCCGACGGAAAGCAGAGGGAACTGGTCGAGAACCAACGTGGAATCACGTATTTCGGATTATTCGGTCCCTACTTGGCCGGGGCAAAGAAAATCGTTGTAGAAGATGCGTATGTGCGTAAGCCGTACCAGCTGCGTAATCTGGCTGAGTTCTTGGAAATGCTGCTGAGATGCAAAAATCCCGATGAGGATGTAGCCGTTCATCTGGTGACCGGGCATAATGAGCCTGGATTCGTGGAAGCGCAGCTAAATGGTTTGAACGAATTGGCATCGACGTTCTCACAGCTGGGCGTGAACCTCACCTACGAATTCAGAGACACTTTGCACGACCGTTCCATTACCGCGGATACCGGCTGGGAAATTCTTCCCGGTCGTGGTCTTGACATCTTCCAGAAATTCGTTGACGGCGATTGGCTCAACCCGTTGCTACGTCATCAACAGCTCCGCCGTGTCAAGGAATGCAAGGTCACGTATAGGCGAATTGATGAGAAATGAGTTGATTTAGGTCTCAGGAGGTAAGAAGAAAGACAATGATGAATTGGACGGATGCGGTTCAGGCGATTTGTGCCATTATAAGTACAATTGGCGGCATTGGTGCACTTGGCGTTAGTGCATGGCAAATTTATTTGGCTTCAAAGCAGATGAGAGAAACATCAAAGCAATCAAAACAAGAGAGTGAAGACCGTAACCGCCCATATATTTCGATGGATGTTGTTCCGAGTCTTGGCGGAGTTGGCTGTTGGGATTTAAAGATAAGCAACACGGGAGGATCTCCCGCAAGAGACATATCAATTTCATTGTTGCACGATCATTTTCTATCCGATGAAGATGGTTCATATTTAAAAGATAAGATTGAAGCCTTTTGCTCCACACAGTTTGATTTAATGCCAGGAGCGTCCCGTAGAATTTATTGGTCGATTTATTCTGCAGATGAGAGCAGGGTATTAGAGGGGGCTCCTCTTAAAGGAGTTATTTCCGCTAGGTATTCGTGGAAAAATGATTCTAGAATAATCGCAGATTATGAGGACAACTTGCCGTATGACTGTGAGAATGCACCGATTCCCGCACCCTCGACGGGCTTGAAGAGAAAGGTTAAGTCCGAAGCGGACTCATTAAAAAACATAGAGTATGCACTTAGAAGTATTTCTCATCAGATTGGTGAACTCGCAAGATAAGAAAAAAACACGCTAAGTCAGTGCATGTATTTCATATTATGGAATGGGCCGATTTTGGTGCAATGATTAAAAATTATGTTGTATTTGTAATTTGAATTCTGGAAGGAGGATATGACCTGTGTTAGATACTGATTTTCGGCCGATTGTCATTGGGAAAATACCAAATTATTGAGTATGATGTTTGATGTAGAGTCCAATGGGATTGCCGAGGTTATCAAATATAAGTATTTAGGTGACTGTAAATCCTACTGCATAATCATTGGTATAAGAAACACTACTGATGAGAGAATGCATGCAGAATTTTCAGAAAAAATGGTTTGTATGTTGACTTTTGAATTTGGTGGGAATGTAGTTGTATAGCTTCAATATAGCTATGATCGTGTATACGTATGTCTAGAAATAAAGCTAATGCAAGAAGAGAGTCTTTCTGATTATTCTCGCTACTTTTTGTTGCTAACAAAGTTAGCTGCTTGTATTTATCTGAAGTTTTAAATTCCTTGAGAATTGTCTTAATTTCTTGATCGGTTGCTCCAAGTAAAGGGATTTTATCTTTTTTAGCTATTTTTGTGTTGATGGTAGGAAGATGAGTTTCCTGTAAAATTGAAAAAATCTGTTGACTATTTTTTGAGATATACTTGTTTGCTGTTGATTTCCCTGTCAATTAATAGCTGAGTGTTATATATGACGCTGTCTCGAATATTTAGTATATCGTTCTTAATACTTTGGATGATCATATATTTTATTCTCTGTGTCTTTTTAAGGAATATGAAAAATACTATAATATATAGTAATATTGAAACACCATTTGTTATTGCTGTTATTACTGATAGCAATGCATTATAATGGAAAATGAATGGAATAAACATGAAGAGTAAAGAAAGCATCAGAAAGAAAATTATACTGAATGACCAGTATATGTATCTATCTAACGAGAAGTCTTTAGTCTTAGGTGCCTCTATTATTCTTATTGAGAAAAATAATACTATTGCTGTATAATATACAGCATATATAAGTACAATAACGAGATTGTTATTAATTATAGTAGAACTCTTTTTCAAGAGAAAGTTGATTACTGATACTATAGTAAAGTAAATTATGCCTGAAAGAACAAAAAAAGATGTATGTGAATTTCCGTTTTTTAACGTCTGTATACTCATTCAGTATATTTTTAAGGTGATCTATTTTTTCGCAGGAAATCTTGATATCTTGGTTAAAGATAACTTGTTTTTCGCATATTCTTCTAGAGATAGAAAGAGAAAATCGGAAAACCATACAGTTAGTATTGCAAATATTATACTGTAACGCGTCAGTTCAGGGAATATGACAGAGCTGTATACTGTTCCCGCAAAACGGTAGTGCCCGAAAAGTTGCGCACTTTGGATCATGGCCGTCCATGGAGCGATGATCAGTTCGCTTCCACGAGGTTGTCATCGAACCGGGACATGTCGAGGTAGCGGCGGGTCGACCATTCGTTCGCGGTGACGTACCGGATGCGCGCGCAGACGAGCATGAGCGCGCTGTTCCCGTCGGGGAAGCCGCCCACGACGCGCGTGCGCCGGCGGATCTCCCTGTTCAACCGCTCGATCATGTTGTTCGTGCGGATGCGCCTGCGGTGCCCGTCCGGGAACTCGTCCAGCAGGTAGGTCGTCGTCTCGCCGACGCCCTCCCGCAGGCAGTTGGCGGCGGCCCTCAGCCTCCTAGACCTCATCTCCGCGGCGACTTGTTCGGCTTTGTCCAGCGCGGATTCCCGGCTTTCCATGGCGAATACCGCCTTCAGGGCGGCGGACGCCCATTCTCTGTGGATCGGCGGGACCTTGGAGAGCACGTTGCGCATGAAATGCACCATGCAGCGTTGGTACTTCGCCTTGGGCAGCATCGAGCCGACCGTGGCCACCAGTCCGGCGCACCGGTCGCCGACCACGAGCCTGACGCCCTTCAGGCCGCGTTCGATCATGCCTCTGAAGAACTGCTCCCAGCTGGCCGAGTCCTCCCTCATGCCCTCCGTGACGCCGATGACCTCGCGATGCCCCTCCGCGTTGATTCCGATGGCGACCAGGACGCTCACGTTCTCCACGTGCCCGCCCCATGAGCGCTTGTGCCACACGCCGTCCACGAACACGTACGGGTATTCGGATTCCAACGGCCTCGTGCGCCACTGGTCGATCTCCCCGTAGATCCTTTTGAGCTTGTCGCTCAATGTCTGCGAGGGCATGCGGTCTCCCCACAGCAATTGGCTGATGTCGTCGACCTGGCGGGTGCTCACGCCCGCCAGGTACATGTCGATCAGGGATTCCTCGACGCTCTGCTCGCGCCGCCGGTAGCGTTCGATCACCGCGGACTCGAACAGGGCGCCCTTGAGTTTCGGCACCTTCAGCTCGAGCCTGCCGGCCTTGGCGGTGAGCTTGCGTTCGTAGTGGCCGGCCCTGTACG
>OGQL01001702.1_pt1 | contig 15489 bp, 17 predicted proteins | sample 1553211 | NCBI WGS metagenome assembly OGQL01 (sample SAMEA2579942, study PRJEB22360) | human gut metagenome
TGAACTATCCTGCTTATGAAACGCTGGAAAAGATAATGGAAGTGCTGGACGTAACGCCGAATGAATTATTATCGGGAGAATGGAAGTATGTCAATCAGTCTGAAAAAGAAGTCTGTCAGTTTTTAAGAACAGAAGAACGTCTAAATGCAGAACTGAAACACGGACACTATGATAACTTCTTTGACAGCGAGGAAGAATGGCTGGAATATGAATTGGAAAAGTTACGGGAATACATTACAGACTATATCAACGGGAAAAGCATTGAAGCGTCCGACCTTTACCCAATCAAAGAATTTATCCAGCATTTGAAGTTTCAAAAATTACTAGACCGCTATGATGATTTATACAGTATGGATATGTTTGGGGAAAGCATAGAGGGACATAAATATAGGACACCTTATCAAGTCGTGAAAATGATAAATCCGAACTCAAAAGAGGATATGGAACTGTTACGGGAAGTATTAAGAAATAACCATTTTGATGATGAGGACGAGTAATCTTTTTCCTCTTGCGAGAAGATACAGCAAACAAAAAGCCCGATCAAGAGTGCAAAGCACCACCAATGGTGGCAAGCTCTTGATAGGGCTTTTTCTTTTCTGTTGTGGGTACTCAAGAGGAAAAAAGGAAAAGTGTGATGTCTCAATTTTTTTATCTTGCACGCATAAAAAGATTGAAAGAGGTGTTTGTTTCCAGTATAATGTTTTTTGTATAGAAGCAAGGATTGAATTTTTTTGAAAGAAAGGGTTGACAGTCATGTTCACACATTGTTACGCTTGCGACAGACAGACAGACAGACAGACAGACAGACAGACAGACAAGTAAATTCTGCCCTTTTTTCAATTCTATCAATAATAAACAGAACGCACAGATTATCCAGTTATAAGGGGGAGTTTGTGCGTTTTTCTATGCAAAGAATTTATGAAAAATAAGGAGTGAACAAACTATGAAGAAAAAACAAGTCCTTGCAGTAAGTTCCGCATTGATGATTGGAACAACAACTGCACTTACAGGGCTTCCTACTCCTGTCATGGCACAGGAAAACACAGAAGTTGTGCAGGAAGCCGTTGTAGAAGAAAACAAGACAGAGCAAGTTCCTGTGGAACAGAAAACAGAAAACGCAGAAGTACAAGAGAATATAACAGACAAGGAACAGGAAGAAACTGCTGAAAATGCAGAAACTTTAAAAGAAGAAAGTACAAAACAGGAAACACCTGCAACACCAGAAAAAGAAGTGGTTACCGAAGATAAGACCGTTGAAGCAAGCAAAAATACAGAAGTAAAAGCTGGAAGCATTGCTATTGATGAAACACATTTTCCAGACAAAGTATTTAGAGAACAAATCATTGCAGAATTTGATAAAGACGGCGATAGTGTGTTATCTGTTGATGAAATATCAAAAGCCCAATTCTTAAACTTACATGGTATGAAAACGATATCTTCATTAGAGGGTATTCAATATCTAACAAATTTGCAGTCTTTAGATGTTTCTACGACTTCTGTTTCAGACTTAAGTCCGGTTAAAAACTCATCTTTAAAAAGATTAGATTGTCGTTCTTCAAAAGTAGGAAGCGTTGATTTAACACGTTATCCGAATTTGGAAGCTTTCCTTTGCGATAATACATCAATTAACAGTCTTGATGTATCTAAGAATGAAAAATTGAATACGTTATTTGCAGATAGTACCTCTATTTCCAATTTAGATGTAACAAACAATCCTAACTTAGAACAACTATCTTGTAGCAATACAGGATTAATGGAACTTGATGTCACACATAATCCGCAATTAGTCACTTTAGATATAGGAGATACAAAAGTAAAAACACTTGATATAAGTAAGAACCCTAATTTGAAACAACTATCATGTTATATGACAAATATAGCTGAATTAGATGTAACAAAAAACACAAAACTGACACGCCTTTTTTGTCATGATACAACTATTAAAAAATTAGATTTAAGCAATAATTTAGAACTTGAAATGCTACGTTGCGGTGAAATTTTTGAACAAGGGATAAGAGGTCTTGATATAAGTAAAAACACAAAAATTAAAAAATTAATTTGCGATGATTTATACTGGTTAAATGTCGGAGAGAATAAAGTTCTTGAAAATAATCATGCTTTTGTAGGCAACGGTTATATTGATATTAAAGGGAATAAAATCGACTTAAAAAAAGATGTTGAACAAGGAATAGATATTTCAAAAGTAAAAGTTACTGCAAATGGAACTTTAGATAAAGATACAGGAATTATAACGGTAGATGATGTAAAAAAACCAGTTACTTATGAGTATGATTGCGGTACTTATAAAGACGGAAACGTTGTTTTAAAAGTAGAATTATCGTTAAACTCACAAGGAGAAGATAATACAGCACCAACTATTTCTGCAAATGATGTTACATTGAATGTAGGCGATACGTTCGATCCATTGGCAAATGTGACAGCAACAGATAAAGAGGACGGAACGATTATTTTAACAAAAGATAACATTATTGCAAATGATGTAGATACTTCTAAGGCTGGCACTTATCATGTAACTTTCCGTGTAGTAGATAAAAATGGTGCAATTACTGAAAAAACAATTACAGTTACCGTAAAAGAAAAAGCAACAAATAAACCTGTAAGTCCACAACAGCCACAGAAACCGAGCAAGCCAACTACTCCAACAAAGCCTAGCGGACAAAAGAACCCTGTAAAAACAGGTGATATGACAAACGTAGGATTGTTTACTTCTATGTTTGCTGGTTCAACCGGTGTATTAGCTGTTTTATTCGGTAAAAAACGTAAAAGAAATAAGAACAATTAACAAAATGTATAATAACAATCAATAGCGACTAATGATTTTCATGTAAAAGGACACCAAACTATACGGTGTCCTTTTCAAATTCTTACGTCATATCAAGGCTCATTCAATCGTGGTAAATTCGTGGTAAAATGAGTGCTTTCCTATATTTCAAAATGCTTGAAAGTATAGTGTTTATGCGGATAATCAAAAATCAGATATAAAATTTTGTTTAATTAGCATATTTATTTAGTTTTTCAATTAATTTTAATTGATTAATTAAAATTCTAATTAGTCTATTCTAATAAGACGCAAAATTTCTACATCTAATTCTATCTATTGACCCCTATTAAATAAGCAGTATTATATAGTTGTTCGAAGGGAACAAGATAAAACAAGAAAGAGGTAATAAGAAATGGCAGAAAAGAAAGTCGCAACTGTACTGGATATCGATAGGGCTTACACGATGGAGTTTTTCAAAAAGGCTTCGCAAGAAGATAGAGAATGGATGATGGAGAGAACTGCTTATTGGGTTAAAGAAAAAGGTGAACGGCACTACTTCGCTCCATATCGTTCTGAATTTGCTAAGAAATTTTTTCCTGAACTGTTTGTTAAAAAAGCTCCCAAAAAGAAACCTTCTATGTTGGAAGAAATGGCACGCATTGATAAAGAGCTTAAAGAGAAGGGCGGTAACTAATTATGAAAATTTTCGCGGAAGAATTGCTTGATGGGTTTGAACTTACCTTTGCTCTTGAAGGTGAAAGCGAAGAAGATTTCGAAAGTAATATGATTGAGTTTTTAGACAGTTTGGTAGCCGAGTCTAAGTAATTTGGGTTGCTAATGAATCAGGAAGGAGGAAGCAGGACAAATGCCAAGAGAAGAAAAGAACAAAGAACTTCGTGCTCTGATTGCCTATTACTTGACAAAGAGTGGCTATACAAAGAAAGAGCTTGCCTTGAAGCTTGGCATTTGTCCTGCTTCACTCTATAACAAGCTCAAGAAACCAGAAACCTTTACCATCTTTGAATTTAGGAAGTTGATTGACCTCATGCAATTAGAAGAGAATGAAATTCTTATGGTAGTATAAAGGACGGGCAAACCCGTCCTTTTCTTTATCTATTCTAACTTCTGAAAGAACTCCCAATGTTTAGATATATTGAGAAAGGCTACATCCCTAAATGTTAAATCTTTTGTTTTCGGGTCTTGTTCATAGAATATATTAAACCCTTCCATCTCCAAACATCCTTCATAGTTATATTTACAATCAAATGTTCTAGCATTTGACTTCTTAGAATCCTTTACTTTTCCTGATACTGATTGAGAATTCTTTCTGTAATAATTATGGTGTAAAGTTACCGTTTCTTCATCAAATACTATCTTATATTCTTCTAAATTGGAAATGGGATAAACAAATTCACATCCTTTAAGCGGATTTTTGCTTCCTCCAGTCATAAGAACAACTGCTATAATTACAGCGACTATGGCTACAGCGACAATCACACTCCATAGAATCCACTTCTTTCCCTTTTTTCCTTTCAACAATTCAACACTCTTTTCCAAGATTCTTCCTCCCCCTTAGTAAAACTGAAATCAATAATGATATCTATATTGATATCGCTCTATAATTCGTATTGTATCATACATAAATACTTCGCGTCAATCTACAATAATATCAAAAGGTAATAGGAGGCGCGATATGCAAAAAGATTTCAATGAAGAACCATTAATTATTAAAAGGCGCGGTGAAGACGGCCATAAATTAATTACTGTTAGAATCAAGGAAGATACTTTAGCGGAATTAGATAGAATAGCTTCGGAAACAAAGTATTCAAGGAACGAGTTAATTAACATTATCCTAAAGCATGGAGTAAAAAATATCATTATAGAATAAAAGAGCAAGCTTATCTTCGCACAGAATTACTTGCTCTTTTACTAAGTATTTTATTCTTCGTCCTTTTGGTGGAGAATGTTAAAGAAGGCTTCTAATGCTTCATCAAATTCTTCATGCTTATCCTTGAAGGTATGTTGATATACATTGACCAGCATGTTCTCTGTAGCGTGTCCCATTCGCTCCCTGGCATACCTATTGGGGATTCCTACTTGAAGCATTACAGAGGCATTGTAGTGCCTTAGAGCATGGAAGTTATAGGGGAAGCCCGCTTTGTCTTTCATCCTCTTAAAAAGACTATCTAGCGCATCTACACTATCATCAATTACAAAACTGTCTGGTGCGCCTGCTTCAGGAAGAGCTTCGATAATAGCTTTAGGCAATTTCAACGTTCTAGTTCCACTAAAGGTCTTTGTAGACTTCACTACATAACTTCCAAATTCATCTTTCACTCTTGCCTTGTTGATTGAAACTGTCCTATTTTCTCTATCAATATCCTTCCATTGTAAGGCTATGGTTTCACTCCTTCTCAAACCTAAATATACTGAAAACAAAACCAAAAGATGAAGTCTGGTTCCTTCCGTCTGTTCCAGTAGCTTTTGCACTTCTTCGGTTGTTGGTATCGGAATCTCTTTCTTCTGCTTCTGTGGCAAAACTACGCCTTCTCCAATAAATAAATTGTTTTCTTTCAATATCTTATTAAAAAAGGCATGAGCACTCATAACAGTTTTAGGGCTTCTGCCCTTTGAATACTCATTGATAGCACTTTGATACATTTCTTTTGTCAAAAGTCCAATTCTGACATTAATAATACTTTGAAAAGCTGTATTCCTAATCTTTTTATATCCTACAATCGTTGAGGGAGAAAGAACATTAGAACGATTCTCTATGTAAATATCCGCCAATTCTCCTAGTGTCTTGTTTTCCGGTCTTCTTGCATGTTCATATTCCATCAAATATTGAGAAGCGCGCAACTCTGCTTCTTTTTTTGTTTCTGCCGTAAAAGATTTTCTAATATACTTTCCTTCATCATCAGTATAGCAGATTCTACAACGCCAATTCCCACTTGGCAACTTCTTTGCTTTAGCCAACTCCCTCACCCCTTTGTTCTTTATTCTAAATAAGAACTTCTAAGAAGTCAAGATTCATGTCCAAAATCGTGTCCAAATTCATTCTATTTTTTGGTCTTGAAAGAGAATTGCTTTGAAATTTTGTCTAAAATTTTAGTCATGCAAAATGCCTAAAACCCCGATAAACACGGGGTTTTAGGCAAGCAAAGGGGCTTCAAGAATTTTTTCTTGAAGCCCTTGTTTGGTGGAGGCGAGGGGAGTCGAACCCCTGTCCGAAAACCGTCCCACCAGGCTTTCTCCGAGCGCATTGGGCATTTTCCATTCCCTTGCCCGGGCCCCTGCCCAAAGGGTCCCGGGTTTGGTAGCTTCATCGTTGGCTGTTAAAGGGTCAAAGCTTTCCCCCTAACAGGGCCCCACCTAATGGCGTTTCGGCCCCACCCGGTGGGCAAGGTGGGCGAAACGTCGCAGCGTTACGCTGCGAGTGCGACTTCGTTTTTGTTCGCGTTTATTTTTTTTGCCGGCTTTTATCGCAGTTCCGGCGCCTGCGGCTCGCTTACCCGGCGTCACGTGTCCCCGTCGAAACCGTTACGCCCCCATGTACATGTTATTTCTGCCGCTCGCGGAACGCACGTTCCATTTCGCGGGCATCATCCTTGGCCTTGGCGGCGGCGCGCTTATCGTACAGCTTTTTGCCCTTGCAAACGCCCACCTCCAGCTTTGCTCTGTTTTTGGAAAAATAGACGGAAAGAGGAATCAGCGTATACCCGTCGCGCATCACCTGCGCCTGCAGCTTTCGGATCTCCGCCTTGTGCAACAGCAGCTTTTTCTCCCGCAAAGGATCACGGTTGAAAATATTGCCCTGCTCATAGGGCGAAATATGAAAGCCCAAGACAAACGCTTCGCCCTCTCGGATCTGAATGTAGCTGTCCTGAAGGTTGCCCCGCCCCTTGCGCAGGGATTTTACCTCCGTACCACTCAATACCAGGCCGGCTTCTACCCTGTCCTCCACAAAATACTCGTGACGGGCCCGTCTGTTCTGTATGGCGATTTTTTTTCCCGTAGATGCCGGCATACGCGCCCGCCCCCTTTCCTTTGTCGTACTGTATAGTATATCAGGTTTCCGATTCCTGCGCCACTACCTGCGGCGCCGTTTTTGCCGCCCCCTGCGCCGTTTTCCCTGCGCTTTTTTCTGGTTTCGCGTCCGGTGCTCCTGTTTATGCGGCTTGGTTCCCGCTACCGTCTCCGCCCCTTCCAAGGCAAATTCCACGCGGCGCATCGCCAGATCCACCGCCGTTACCTTCACCGTTACGCGCTGCCCCAGCGCATACACCGTGCCTGTGCTGCGGCCAATCAGCCGATAGAGCTGCTCATCGTAAATGTAATAATCATCCTCCAGCATGGCAATGGGAATCAGCCCTTCGATGGTGTTTGGCAGCTCTACAAACAGCCCAAACGCCGTAACCGACGAAACAACCCCTTCATAGACCTCCCCGATCTTATCCTGCATATATTCCGCCCGCTTCAGATCATCCACCGCCCGCTCGGCTTCCATCGCAACGCGTTCACATTCGCTGGTATGGCGGCCAAATTCCGGCATCTGGAGCGTCTGCTGCTCCAACGCCTTTTCAGACAGCCCGCCCTCTAGCTTTGCAATGATAGCGCGGTGCACCACCACATCGGGATACCGACGGATGGGCGATGTAAAATGGCAGTAATGCTTGAGCGCCAGGCCGAAATGCCCCAGGTCCTCCTCACAGTACCGCGCCTTTTTCAGGCTGCGAAGCATCACGCGGCTTACCGCATCTGCGTACGGCTCCTTCTCCGTCTGTGCCAAAAGCGCCTGTAAATCCCTCGGTTTCAGCCTACGCTTCGGCTTTTGAAACGATACGCCCAGTGCTTTGCACATCGCAAAAAACTCCGCCATCTTTTCCTCCGCCGGGTCCTCATGCACCCGGTACAGGAACGGCAGCTCGTATTGCCCGGCAAATTTCGCGGCGCATTCGTTTGCCAGCAGCATGAACTCCTCAATCATGCGGTTGGCAATGCCGCGTTCATGCACAAAGACATCCACCGCCCGGCCTTCTTCGTTTAGCGTAAAGGCGGACTCCGGAAACTCAAAATCCAGGCTGCCCCGCCGCTGCTTGTTGCCCATCAGCTTTTCCGCCAGAGCACGCATCTCTTCCAAAAGCGGCAGCACGGCCTGATAGTCGTTGGCTAATGCTTTGTCGCCCCGCTCCAAAATGGCGTTGGCGTCCTCATAGGTCACGCGCTTATCCACATTGATGACCCCGCGCGCAAAACGGTATCCCATTACATACCCATTTTGATCCACTTGCATGATGCAGGAAAGCGTCAGCCGATCCTCTTTTTGGTTCAAAGAGCAGATCCCGTTGGAAAGGGCCTCCGGCAGCATAGGCAGCACCGCCCCCGGGAAGTATACGCTTGTGCCCCGTTCATATGCCTCTTTATCCAGCGCACTGCCCGGCTTTACATAGTGCGTTACATCCGCAATATGCACATACAGCGCATAGCCCACATCCGTACGCTCCAGCGAGATGGCGTCGTCAAAATCTCTGGCGTCTGCGCCGTCGATGGTCACCGTCAAAAGATTGCGAAAATCCTCCCGCGTTGCGCTTTCCCGGCTTGTGACCTGCTGCGGCACCTCCTTGGCCTCCATCAGCGTTTTGGTTTCAAACGTCTCTTTCAGCCCATAATGGCGGATGATGCCCAGCAGATCCGCCTCTGCCGAGCCCGCTTCGCCCAGGATCTCGATCACTTCGCCCTCCGCATTGCGGTTGTCCTGCTGGTAGGCGGTAATTTTTGCCACCACAAGCTGTCCGTGCTGCGCGCCGCCCGTCTTCCCCTTTGGGATAAATAGATCCGGCAGCCGCCTGTCCTCCGGCGTTAAGAAAGAGGCATAGTGCCCCTTTTCCAGCGTCCCTACCAGCGTTTGGCGGGCGCGCTGCAAAATGCGCAGCACCTCCCCTTCCCGCTGCAAGCCCCTGCCGCGCTTGGTCGGCGCAAAGGTGCGTACCAGGGCACGATCCCCATGCATGGCCCCCAGCAGCGCATCCTGCGGCAAAAATACATCCTCGCTGCCATCTTCCGGCAGCAAAAACGCAAAGCCCTTGCGCGTGCCCTGCACCCGGCCGCATACACAGCCCAAGAGCTGCGGCAACGCCCATTTGCCCCGCTTGGTCTGCATCAGCAGCCCCTCATCTGCCATGCGCATCAGCCGATCTGCCGCTTCATCTCGGCCCAGCGCCAGCGCTTTTTCCAGCTCCGCCTGGGAAACCGGCACGGTCTGATCCTGCAAATATGCTATAATATCTCGCTCTATCGCTTGGTTATAAAGTTCCACATTTCCTCCAAAAAAAAGGCGCCCCTTTATGAAGAGCACCTTTTCCGTTTTTTATCTTTATTTGGCCCCGCCCATTATAGGCTCTGCATCAGCACCAGAGCAAAGGAAACAATGCCAACGGCAATGCCGCCGATTTTTGTCATCCGGTTGAGCTTGCCTTCTACCGTACGGGATCTCATCTTGTTCGCATAGGAATCGCTGTTCCCCTGTCCCAGCGCCGCGCCCGGGTTATCGTCCGCCGGCTTTTGCGCCGCAATGATGAATACGACGAATACGCAAAGGATGCATAATAATATTTTTCCAATTGTGATGACAGTTGTCACTGGGAAATCCCTCCACTAGCTTGTGTATCAGATGGATTATATCACCCACAGCATAGTTTTGCAAGGAAAATCCTCTTTGATTCTTTATGTTTTCCGCCTCTCCGCCGCGATCCGCTGCTGTCACGTGTCTTAGATTGTCCTTATTTTCAGCAAATATATATTTACGCATCATTATATCTGGATTTTATGCGCCGATTTTCTTGCGAATCCTCCCTTTTTTGGGGAATTTAGCCGAACCGCATTGCGGACAAAGCGGAATTTCTGTACAATGATTTTGTTATTTTTTGGAAAGGATGCGCGCTATGCTGGAATATAAATTTGATACACAGCTGTTGATCGATGGCAAAGATCTTTCCGAAGATGCCATCAACGAATACATCACCCAACATATCAAGGGAGACTGCCTTTTGGCCGTAGGCGATGAAACGCTGATTAAAATCCATTACCATACCAATGAGCCTTGGCAGGTCTTGGAATACTGCGCTTCCCTCGGCGAAATCTATGATGTTGTCGTGGAAAATATGGAGCGCCAGGAAAACGGCCTGCCCGGCTGATGGTATTTGCCTTGGAAAGTATACCTTTTTGTATCGCCCTATTTTATCTGTAAATTGGATTATATAGAGCGAAAAGTCCTGTTTTTCAATGAAAATTGTGCGTTAAATTCCCTCCTAAGTATATCTCAAAAAGGTATAAGTTTTAGGAGGGAATTTCCATGTGTAACGCAAAACAAAAACACCGCTTCTCCGCCATGGCGATGGCGCTGTTGGTTTCCGTGTCCCTGCTGCCTGGTGCGGTCCTGGCAGCCCCCGGGCCCGGGCAGAAAAACCTGGCGACTGCGACCAGCCGCCCCTACAACGGCACCAAGACTGTTGAGGTTACGGATATGTACTTTGCCCTGGCCGAGGATGTAGATTATGAGGACTTTTCCGCTACGGCTACCGGCACGCTTGCTTCCGCCAACGCTGGGCGGTATACCGTGCTGGAAGAGATGACAAATATCTCCTTCAAAAACCGCAATCCTGAAAGCGATATTGATTGGAACGATTGGTATATCTGCCCTGAACGCATGACAAATGTGGAAACCGACGTTACCATCACCGAGGCTGTGCCACAGCTTTCCCTTTCCGTAGATGTGCAGTCTGGTAAGGCTGGGCAGGAGGTTACCGTGACCGCCACGCTGGTAAACGATTTTGATGCGCCGGAAGGGCTGCCCACTGCCGATCAAATTTCCCTAACTGCCCAAAATGCCGCCCTGAAAGAGGGTTCCTCTATCACGCAAAACGGCAATGCCTACAGCGCCGTATTTGTATTGGACAAGGAAGATGCTGTGTTCTCCGCCAACGTGCTGGATAGCGCCGTCAACTACAGCCCGCTGGCACAGCCGGCCACTGTCTCCGTAGATGTGTTGAAATTGGCGGATTACAGCAAACTGGAAGCCGCCGTTGCCAAAGCCAAGGCCTTAAATCCTGAAGATTACAAGGATTTTTCCGCTGTCACCGCCGCGCTGGAGGCTGTTGTCTACGATTTGGACGAAACACTGCAGGATAGGGTGGATGCCAGGGCCGCCGCCATCGAAAACGCCATCGCCGGCCTAGAGAAAAAAGCGGACGCAGCGCCGGCCGACGGGAATACCGGCGCACAGCAAGCCGATTCGCCTCAAACAGGCGACGTCTCCGCCTCCGGGCTCTGGGTTACTCTGCTGTTGGTTTCCGCTGCCGGGGGTCTTGGCCTAACAGCCCTGCGTGTGAAAAAGGGCCTATCCAAATAATCTACTAAGTAAAAAGCCAACGGCAATGCCGCTGGCTTTTTCTTTTTTATCCACTTATCCCAGCTGCTTTTCCATCAGAAAAAACGGTCCCTTGCGAAATACCACGTCTCCTACGATGCGGTAGCCCATGCGTTCATACAACCGCAGTGCATAGGGATTTTGCTTGAAGGCATCCAGGCGAAGCGCCTTTGCGCCCAGCGCAGACGCCTGCTCTTCCGCCGCCTGTACAGTCAGCTTGCCCAGCCCGCGGTTCTGTACCCTTGGGCTTACACAGAGCCGATGGAGCACCAAATAGCTGTCCGGCTCTGCCCAAACGCCATTGGCATACTGCGGGTCATAGTCCAGGTTTAGCACAAACACCGCCGCAGGCCTCCCTTCCAGCTCCGCCAAATACAGCTGCCCATGCTCAATGTCCTCTTTTAGCGTGCGTTCATCCGGGTACACCTCATCCCACTGCGGGATGCCGTCTTTATCCATGGTATGTATGGCGTCGGTAAACAGCGCAAACACCTGTGCCAGGTCCTCTGGCCTCGCCTTGCGGAATGTCAGCTGTTCCATCTTCATTTCCCCTTTTTCGGCTAAACCAAAAAGGACGATAGACAACTGCCACCGTCCTTTTTTATGCCTTGTTATTTGAGCAGACTCTTGCCCGTCATTTCTGCCGGCTGCGGCAGATCCATCAGCGCCAGCATCGTAGGCGCCAGATCGCACAGCGCGCCCTCGTCTGCCAATTTGCGCTCCGGATGCTGCGGGTCTGCCAGCAGCAGCGGCACCAGGCTGGTGGTGTGCGCCGTCATCGGACCGCCCTTTTCATCCACCATCTTTTCCGCATTGCCGTGGTCCGCCGTCAACAGCACACAGCCGCCGGTTTTCAGTACCGCGTCGATCACCTTGCCCGCGCACTCATCCACAGCTTCCACTGCTTTGACGGCCGCTTCCATCACGCCAGTATGGCCTACCATATCGGGGTTGGCAAAGTTTAGGATCATCACATCGTACTTGCCGGATTCAATGCGTTTGACCGCCTCGTCCGCCACCTCGTACGCGCTCATTTCAGGCTGAAGATCATACGTTGCCACCTTGGGAGACGGAATCAGCGCCCTGTCCTCGCCCGGGTTTTCCTTTTCCACGCCGCCGTTGAAAAAGAACGTCACATGCGCATATTTCTCCGTTTCGGCAATGCGCAGCTGCGTCTTATGGCAGCTTGCCAGATACTCGCCCAGCGTATTTTTCAGCGTTTCCGGCTTAAAGGCTACCTCCAGCTTGTCGGCAAAGGTCGCATCATACTGCGTCATGCTGACATACTTGAGCGGGAAGTACCCGTTTTTCCGCGTAAAGCCATCAAAATCCTCAAAAAGCAGCGCCCGCGTGATCTCACGCGCACGGTCCGGACGGAAGTTGGCAAAAATCACGCTGTCGCCTGCCTGGATGGTAGCCACCGGCGCGCCGTTTTCCGTGATGACGATGGGCTTGATGAATTCATCCGTCACATCCTCATCATAGCTCTTCTGCACCATCGCCGCCGGATCCTCGCCGTATACGCCCTCACCCAGCACCATGGCGTTGTAGGCCTGCTCCACGCGCTCCCAGCGGTTGTCGCGGTCCATAGCATAATAGCGGCCGATGATGGTCGCGATCTTGCCTACGCCCAGCTCTTTGAGTTTGGCCTGTACCTGCTCGATATAGCCTTTACCGCTGGTCGGCGCCACATCGCGGCCGTCCATAAAGCAGTGCAGATATACCTTTTCAAGGCCCTGGCGCTTGGCCATCTCTGCCAACGCCAAAAAATGGTTGATGTGGCTGTGTACGCCGCCATCGGAGCAAAGCGCAAACAGATGCAGGGCCTTGTTGTTTGCCTTTGCACTATGCATCGCGTCCAAAAACGCGGGATTTTCAAAGAAGTCGCCATCCTGGATGGATTTGGTGATGCGGGTCAGCTCCTGATACACCACGCGGCCTGCGCCGATGTTCAGATGCCCTACCTCGGAATTGCCCATCTGCCCTTCAGGTAGCCCCACCGCCAGGCCGCTGGCGGCCAGGCGGGTGTGGGGATACTTGGCAAATAAGGCGTCCAAATGGGGCGTTTTCGCTGCTGCCACCGCATTGCCCTTGGCATCGGCGTTTACGCCGAAGCCGTCCAGAATGATCAATGCAGTCATGGGTTTTGCCATTTGTTTACCTCGATTGCTTGGATTATTGGTTGTTGACGAGCTTGGAGAAATCTACCGGTTTCAAGGCCGCGCCGCCGATGAGGCCGCCGTCGATCTCAGGCTGCGCCATTAGGTCCGCTACGTTGCCGGCGTTCATGCTGCCGCCGTACTGGATGCGGATGTTTTCGCCCACTTCAGCGCCAAATTCCTTGGCGATCGCTGCACGGATCACGCCGCAAACGCGGTTCGCTTCGTCTGCCGTGGCGGTCTTGCCGGTGCCGATGGCCCAAACGGGCTCGTACGCGATCACGATGGTGGAGAAATCCTTCACGCCCTGCAGCGCTGCGATGGTCTGGTCGGAAACCAGCTTATCCGTGATGCCCTCTTCACGCTGTTCCAGCGTTTCGCCAACGCAAACGATGGGTTTCAGGTTGTGTGCCAACGCGCTCAGTACCTTTTTGTTTACCGTTTCATCGGTTTCCGCAAAATACTGGCGGCGTTCGCTATGGCCGAGGATCACATATTCCACTTCCAGCTCGTTGAGCATCAGCGGGCTTACTTCGCCGGTGAAGGCGCCCTTCTCTTCCCAGTGCATGTTCTGTGCGCCCAGGTGGATATTGGTGCCCTTGATGTATTCTTTTACAGCCGGGATAGTAATGGCCGGCGGGCAGACAACGACTTCCGTCGTGGTGTTGTCTTTCACCAGCGGCAAAATGCCGTCGATCAGGGTCTTGGCTTCGGACGGAGTCATGTTCATTTTCCAGTTTCCAGCAATGATGGGTTTACGCATTGGATGTTTCCTCCTTAATATTGTCATGCGCCGGTTTGCCCGGCGCACGTCGTATCATAAAATTATTTGTTGGGAATGCAGGCGATGCCGGGCAGCTCCAGGCCTTCCAGGAACTCCAGGGATGCGCCGCCGCCGGTGGAGATATGCGTCATCTTATCCGCATAGCCCAGCTGCTTAACCGCCGCTGCGCTGTCGCCGCCGCCGATGATGGTGGTAGCTTCGGATTCCGCCATGGCCTTGGCCACTGCTTTGGTGCCGTTTGCAAACGCTTCAAATTCAAATACGCCCATCGGCCCGTTCCAAACCACGGTCTTAGCGGCCTTGATGGCCTCTGCAAACAGTTCGCGGGTCTTAGGCCCAATATCCAGGCCCTGCCAGCCGTCCGGGATCTCACTCGCCGGCACCACTTTGTTTTCCGCATCCGCGGCAAACTCTTTGGCGACCACGGTATCCACCGGGATCAGCAGCTTTACGCCTTTTTTCTCTGCTTTGTCCATCAGATCCTTGGCAAAGGAGACGTTCTCCTCATCCAGCAAGGAATCGCCGATGCCATAGCCCTTGGCCTTTAGGAAGGTAAACGCCATGCCGCCGCCGATGATGAGGGTATCCACTTTTTCCAGCAGGTTGGTGATCACGCCGATCTTATCCTTGACCTTTGCGCCGCCCAAAATGGCCACAAACGGGCGTTCCGGATCTTCCAGCGCTTTGCCCATCACGGACACTTCCTTTTCAATCAGGTAGCCGCAGTAGGCCGGCAGGTAATCCGCACAGCCCGCCGTAGAGGCATGGGCCCGGTGCGCCGTACCGAAGGCATCGTTGACATATACATCCGCCAGGCTCGCCAATTCCTTGGAGAAAGCCGGGTCGTTTTTGGTCTCTTCGTTGTGGAAACGCACGTTTTCCAGCACAACGATCTCGCCGTCCTTCATCTCCGCAACGCATTTTTTCGCGTCCTCGCCCACAACGTCCTTGGCCATGATCACTTTGGTGTCGACCAATTCGCCCAGGCGCTTTGCCACCGGCGCCAAGGAGAATTTCATGTTGAATTCGCCTTTCGGGCGGCCCAGGTGGGAGCAGAGGATAACCTTTGCGCCATGCTCGTACAAATACTTGATGGACGGCAGCGCGCCCATGATGCGGGTTTCGTCTGTGATTTCGCCGGTCTCCTTGTCCATGGGGACGTTGAAATCCACACGCATCAATACGCGTTTGCCCTTGAGATCCTGAATGTCTTCAATGCTACGTTTATTCATGGATACACACTCCTTCTAAAGATTTTCAAATGAAATGAGAAACAAACGGGAAAACAGCATTTTTCCCCTTTAACCATTGTATCCTACAAGCGTAAAAAATCAAGATA
>OGQL01001710.1_pt1 | contig 15477 bp, 13 predicted proteins | sample 1553211 | NCBI WGS metagenome assembly OGQL01 (sample SAMEA2579942, study PRJEB22360) | human gut metagenome
TGCTTTTTTCATGCCTTTTTGCAGGAGGTGAAACCACATGGCAAACAGAATCAAAGGCATTACAGTTGAAATCGGCGGTGATACCACCAAACTTTCCAAGGCTCTGGAAGGTGTTAACAAGAACATCAAGAGTACTCAGACGCAGCTGAAGGACGTGGAAAAGCTTCTGAAGCTTGACCCGAAAAATACAGAACTGCTTTCCCAGAAACAAAAGCTGCTTGCTGACAGCATTGCTACTACCAAGGAGAAACTCACCACGCTGAAAACTGCCGCCGATTTACCCCCCCCCGAAAAAACCGGCCGAAAAAAAAGCCAATACTGCACTCGCCAATGGTGAAATCTCTCAGGAACAGTATGACGCATTACAGCGAGAAATTATCGAAACCGAACAGGAACTCCGCAATCTCGAAACCGAAGCCGGCAAAGCATCGGACTCTTTGAAGCAAATCGGTGAAGCCGGAGAGATTCTCCAGAATGTCGGGGACAAGATTTTCGATGTTGGTGCTACACTTACCACAAAGGTTACAGTTCCGATTGCCGCCGCAGGTACAGCAGCAGTCAAGACAGCATCTGACTTTGATTCTGCTATGTCGAAGGTCGCTGTATCCGGTGCAACCGGTGATGACCTTGAAAAGCTTCGTGATAAGGCTCGTGAAATGGGTTCGAAAACGAAGTTCTCAGCATCGGAAGCTGCTGAAGCAATGAACTACATGGCTATGGCAGGCTGGAAAACCGGCGATATGCTTTCCGGTATTGACGGTATCATGAACCTTGCGGCTGCGAGTGGTGAGGATTTGGCAACCACATCGGATATTGTCACTGATGCGCTTACTGCATTCGGCTTATCCGCTGCTGACAGCGGTCATTTTGCCGATGTTCTCGCTTCTGCAAGTTCCAACGCCAATACCAATGTATCTATGCTTGGTGAATCCTTCAAGTACTGTGCTCCGATTGCGGGTGCTTTGGGATTCTCCTGTGAAGATACAGCCGAGGCATTAGGCTTAATGGCAAACGCAGGCATCAAGTCCACACAGTCCGGTACTTCCATGCGTTCCATTATGACCGCACTTTCCAGTGAGGTCAAATTCTGCTCCTCTTCTTTCGGAGAAATGGAGATTGCAACCAGCAATGCGGACGGCTCCATGCGTGACCTTTCCGATATTCTTGCCGACTGCCGAGTGGCATTTGACCAGATGTCTGAATCTGAAAAAGCAAGCGCAGCACAGGCTCTTGTGGGCAAGAATGCCATGTCAGGCTTTTTGGCTTTGATGAATGCTGCACCCCAGGACGTTGAAAAGCTGTCATCTGCGATTGCGAACTGTGACGGCACATCGCTTTCTATGGCGGAAACAATGCAGGACAACCTTGGCGGTCAGCTGACTATCTTAAAATCACAGCTGGAAGAACTGGCTATTTCTTTCGGCGAAATTCTGATGCCTGTCATCAGATCAATCGTAACGAAAATTCAGGAATTTATTGATAAACTCAACGCCATGGACCCTGCCACAAAGGAGACGATTGTGAAAGTTGCTCTCGTTGCTGCGGCAATGGGTCCTTTATTGGTGGTAATCGGCAAAGTCATATCCTCGGTGGGAAGTCTGATGACTTTTATCAGCAAAGTTCCGACTATAATTGCAGGTGCAAAGACAGCATTTTCCACTCTTGGAGCTGCCATTGGCGGTATTTCTGCACCGGTGGTGGCTGTGATTGCAATCGTTGCTGTATTAGTTGCCGCCTTTGTAAATCTGTGGAATACCAATGAGGACTTCAAAAATAGCATTCTCTCCATTTGGGAACAGATAAAAGCTACATTTGAAAGGCTTACTTCCGGAATCGTCGACCGCATCAATGCTCTCGGCTTTGACTTTGAGAGCTTCGGAGAACTGGTGAAAGCCGTGTGGAATGGACTTTGTGAAGTTCTTGCCCCACTGTTTGAGGGCGTATTTCAGCACATTGCAGATATTTTTTCTTTCGTAACCGACACCATTTTAAGTATTCTCGACATTTTCATCGGTCTGTTTACCGGAGATTGGGATCAGTGCTGGAATGGCATAAAAGACCTCTTTACAGGCATATGGGATTTCATTGTAAACTCACTCAGCAATATTCTGAACACGCTGACAGGTGTGTTAGATGTATTCCTTGGCTGGTTCGGCACTTCATGGGACGAGGTCTGGACGGCAATCAAGGATTTCTTCATTGGCATATGGGACAGCATTTGCTCTTTCTTCCAGTCCATTGCCGATTTCTTTGTGAACACCTGGAATGCGATATCTTCATTCTTTACGGGAATTGTAACTGCTATTCACGATACTGCGGTTTCTATTTTTACGGCTGTTTATGACTTTTTCGCAGGAATCCTGACAAGCATTCACGATTTCTTCTCCACCATTTTCAATGCCATATGGACGGTCATTTCTACGGTATGCACCACAATCTACAATACGATTTCAAGCATATGGAATACGATATATGAGTTCATATCTCCGCTTTTGGAAGCCTTGAAATATCTGTTTGAGACGATTTTTCAGGCAATACATATCATTATCAGCAATGTGATGGACTGGATTTCTGAGAAGATACAGACCATATGGAATGCCATTGTGGAGTTTATCACCCCTCTGCTTGAAGGCATTAAGTCATTCTTTGAAACCATCTGGAATGCAATCAGTACTGCGATTTCCACAGTGATGAGTACGATTTCAAATATCATCACCACGGTATGGAACGCAATTTCAGGCTTTATTTCAAGTGTGATGAACACCATCAAATCGGTAATTTCCTCCATCTGGAACACCATCAGCGGTGCGATTTCAGGTGTTGTAAACGGAATCAGAAATACAATATCTTCCGTTTGGAACAGCATTTCTTCTACAATTTCATCGGTGATGAATACCATACGTTCTACTGTGACAAGCATCTGGAACAGCGTAAAATCAGCGATTTCCAATACAATCAGCGGTATTTACGATACGATTAAGAGTGGATTTGACAAGGCGGTCAACTTTGTAAAGGGACTGGCGAGTGATGCATTCAGCTGGGGTTCGGATATCATCAGCGGAATTGTTGACGGTATCAAAAGCTGTATCAGCTGGATTTCCGACGCCTGTACCGATGTGGCGGATACCATCAGAAGCTATCTGCACTTCTCTGTGCCGGACGTGGGACCTCTTACCGAATACGAAAGCTGGATGCCGGACTTTATGCAGGGGTTAGCAGACGGCATTATCAAAAGCAAAAAGGTTATTGCAAAGGCGGTATCCGGTGTTGCGGATACAATGAAAATTGCTCTTAATACCGACCTTAGCTACAAACTTGACGGAATGACAGGTGCTATCATGAACGGCGGAATTGAAAGTTCTGTGGTCAATAACTACTACAATAACGACAACAGCCGTACAGTAAATCAGACCAACAATAGTCCGAAATCACTGTCACGGCTGGAGATTTATAGACAGACAAAGAATGCGGTGAAGATGTAGAAAGGAGTGATTCCAGATGTTCTATCACCTAATCCTGGAAAACGAAACCGGTCAGCAAATTAACCTGTCCAGAACAGCAAACAGGTTCATGTTCTCAAAGATTGAAGGACTGAATCCACCTGCCGGAACAGTCAGCACATCAAGCTATGCCGGAATGGACGGTTCTTACCTCAACAATGCTTTCATTGAAAAGCGAAACGTGGTCATTCCTTTTGAAATGCGTGGCTTTGATGTGGAGAAACGCAGGCATGAGCTGTATCAGGTGGTCAAGCCGTCACGCTACATCAAAATATATTACTCCACAAAAAACATTTCTGTGTATGCCGAGGGTATTGTTGAAACCTGCGAAATGGAGAACTTTGAGATGCTGACCAAAGGGCAGATATCTATTCTCTGTCCCGATATTTACTGGTATTCCACGGAAACCCAGATTGCGGAGTATTCCAAAATCCGTGGTGCTTTCCACTTCATCTTCCCCGATAATGATGAGCCGTTTCCAATCGGTCAATACAGCACACAAAACATCATGACCATTGTCAATGACGGTGATGAAGTGGGCTTTATCCTTGAAATCAGCGGAGGTCCTGCAAAGAATCCGACTATTTACAATGCAGCTACAGACGAATATATGCAGATTCTCGGTGACATCAAAGACGGCGATGTTATCACCATAACTACGAAAACAGGCAATAAGACGGTTACACTGGAACGTGAGGGTGTTGTTACTAATATTATCAACCGGCTTGTTTCGGGTTCCACCTGGCTGACCTTAAAGCAGGGAGAAAATAAGTTTTATGTTCGTGCGTCTGAGGGACTGTCAAGTCTTAAAGTCCGTCTGATACACCGCAATGCGTACTTGGGAGTGTGAAAAATGCAAATTGAAATATACAACATGATTCCCATAGAGGACAAACTCTCCATAACCCTGGAGGCTGTGTGTGACAGCTTTTCTTCGCTGCTTTGGGATATTGAATACTATGCCTGCGGTGTATTTGAAGTGTACATTGCGGCATCTACGAAAAATATTGAAATCTTCCGGACAGGCAGAATTGTGGGTCGTGATGATGATAAAGAACACTACGGACTGATTGAATCGGTACAGCTGGAAACAGATGCAGAGGACGGCGATTATCTCATTGTGAGCGGTCGCTTTTTAATGTGTCTTCTGGAAAGAAGAATCATTTGTCCTACATTCAACTTTACAAAGAAAGTTTCATACGCACAGATTGTGAACAATGTGGTTTATTACAACGCCTGCAGAACAGGTGCGAGAAAGATTCCGGGGCTTTCGATTGGTGATTCTTCCGGTTCTTGCTGGAAACAAGATACTAAACTGCAAATCAGCTACGATAACCTTATGAAATGGGTATACACCATCTGTGAGAAAATCGGTGGGACTGCCAATATACGACTGGCAAAGACAACCGATGAACAGTATGAAATGCTGCTGGAATTGTCAGAGGGTACAGATAGAAGTATCTTACAAGATGATAACCCACATATTGTTTTCTCAGATGGATACAACAATCTGCTTTCATTTTCCTATTCCACAGATAGTTCTGTGCAGAGAAATTATGCCTATATATTGGGTAAAGGCGAAGGAGAAGAGAGAAAACGCACCACATATTGTGACGGCGATGAACCGGAACACCTTGACCGCTATGAGGTGTATGTTGACGCAAAGGATATGGCGGACGAAGAACAGGAAGACGGCGAAACCAAGCCAATTCCCAATGATGAATACATTAACCTTTTACAGGAAAAAGGCAAAGAAAGTATGGTGCAGCCACTTGTGGTTTCCGAATCGCAGATTGCGGTACAGTCTACGCAGTTTCAGTATAACAGGGACTATTTTGTTGGCGATTTTGTTACCGTAGAACACCGCAGATTTGGTCTGAGACAGAATAAAATACAGCTGATCGGTATGATTGAAAGCTTCGACCAGAACGGAAGAAATCTCACACCCACATTCAAGGAGGTATGACTATGGCATTTTCATATGGATTTTTCAACGCAAAGAATCTTGACAGAACGTATACTGCCGAGAATTTCTGCGATTATCTTGGCAGTATCATCTGCAACGGCATTCAGGATAACTACGGTCAGTGTTTCAAGCTGACAGCAAACAAGCTAAAGCTGACCATTGGCAGCGGTAAGGCGTGGATAAACGGACATTACTTTCTTTCCGATACGCCGTATACCTATGATTTATCAGGCTATGTGAATGAATCTCTGGGCAGATATTTATCAGTGGGTATCTGCTGTAATACCGGCGAAAATTATCGTAAGATAGAGTTTGAAATTCTATCCGGTACGCCTGCCACATCGCCGTCAATTCCAAGATTCAAAGATACAGAAACCAAAACATATCTCACCCTTTGTGCCGTCAGGATTGATGCCGGTGCAGCAGAAATCAAAGTGACGGATTATCGAGAGAATACAACCTACTGCGGTTATGTCCGATGTATTCTCGGAAAATGCAAGGTCACGGATATGATGTCACAGCTTTCGGAGATTACAGCACAGATAAAGGATTACAATTCAACCATTCTTCAGCTGACCAATCAGGTGGCAGAACTTGCAACAAAGGTAAATGAAATGACCGGAGATGTGGTTTCAGTGGGCAAATGCGGCGCTGATATCAATTACGTTCTCTATTCTGACGGCAGACTGATTCTCAAAGGCACGGGGGCAATGTATGATTATGTAGGTGCATATGAAACAAGCGGAAACAAATCTCCGTTCTGCGAAAATGATAACATCACTTCTGTTGTCGTCTCAGAGGGCATCACAACGGTTGGTGAATATGCATTTCAATACTGCAACAATCTGAAAATAGCCGCTCTTCCGACAACGCTCAAAACCATCAAGCGAAATAGTTTCATACCGCACATTGATGAATATCTGGTTCATCAGAATCTTTACGGACTGACTGAAATTACAATTCCGTCTAAAGTGACCGAGATTGCAAAGTTCGCCTTTTCAGGTACAGCTATCAAATCCCTTACCATTCCTGCATCTGTTACAACAGTCGGTGAACAGGCGTTTGGAGAATGTCAGAAGCTTGAAACTGTTCGCTACAGCGGTAAGGTTATCGGTGACAGAATGTTTGTACGCTGTATCAAGCTGAAGAATTTCACGATCACCAAAAGCACAACAGAACTTATCGGTGGCTGTTTCAACTACTGTGAAAGCCTCACGCAAATCACCTATGAGGGCAGTCTTGCTGAATGGAACGCTGTGAAAAAGAACACAAACTGGGACGGTCATTCAAGCAGTACAGTAGATAGTCCCCTTGTCAAAATTCAGTGCCTGGATGGATATATGGAATATGATGCAGATACGGAAACGTGGAAGGAAGTGAAGGCATGATAAAATTTCTTGTAAAGGGACAGAACATCGAAACGCTGGAGCATGAGGTCATTGCAGCTGATCAGATTGCTTTTGTAAAGATACATTTTGTATTTGATAACAGCTGGAAACCCCTGCATAAAGTGGTGCAGTTCACACAGGACGAGTTCACTTACAACAGAGTTCTCGGATTTGACGAGACAAGCTGTCATCTGCCGGCGGAACTTGCAGCCGGTGCTGTGAAGATGTCTCTTTTCGGTTATGACGCAGAATCATCTGAAACAGTCAGGGCAACAACGGTTGTGAAAACCCTGCATATCAGACCATCTGGTTTTGACGGTGAAAGCAGCAATGTACCGCCAACGCCTGACCTATACCAGCAGTTGCTTCAAAAGATAAGTGAAAAAGGTGCTGACGGCAAGTCTGCATTTGAGATTGCTGTAGAGAATGGCTTTATTGGTACAGAAGCTGAGTGGCTTGAGAGCTTAAAAGGTAAAGACGGAAAAGATGGAGTTGACGGAAAAAATGGTCAGGACGGTAAAGATGGAATTGATGGAAAATCTGCATATGAAATCGCCATTGCAAATGGCTATTTTGGCACAGAATCTGAATGGCTTGAGAGCTTAAAAGGAAAAAACGGTATTGACGGACAACCCGGCAAAGATGGAATTGACGGGACAAATGGACAGGACGGTAAAGATGGCATTGACGGTACGCCCGGAACTGACGGAAAATCTGCATACATTATTGCTGTAGAGCATGGATTTACCGGAACAGAAACTGAATGGCTTGAGAGCTTAAAAGGTAAAGACGGTACCGACGGACAGCCCGGAAAAGATGGAGTTGATGGTAAAGATGGCGTCACGCCTGATATGTCGGATTATCCGAATAAAGCAGATTTCGAGGCTTTACAGCAGAAATTACAGTCTTTGCAGGATAGCACTATGGACTACATCATGGGGCTTACAAGCAGATGCGACTCATTTGATACAGAAATTCAGGAAATAGACGCCAATGCTCAGCAGCTAAGAGATTCTGTTCAGTTTGATTTTCAGACAAAGGAAGAAGAAATCCTCGCTCTTGAAACCAGAATTATCGCTCTTGAAAGCCGTTCCGGCATCGAATACATCACGGTCTTTTCTTCCGGCAGTGATGCTTTGCAGAAATATGGTGAGAGCGTCTACACCTATTACAACGACGGTTACCGTTCGCTTGCAGGCTTTGCGGAAAGCTATCCCCATTTCTGCTGTACAGAGAATGACTATGCTTTGTACTTCAATCAGTCTGATTTCAGCTGGGCAGGAACAGTATTTGTGCTTTGCCTGACGCCTGTTGCTCTCACTTCTTCTATGAATCTGATTCTCAGTTATACAGTCGGTGCGTCACAGGACGCTGAATTTTATCTGGTGAAGAAAACCGACAAGACCGGGGCTGAACTTGCTCAGTATATCTATGAGGAAATACAGGCAGGAAATGCAGTAACTTTACAATTCAAATGGCTTTATTCCGATACATATATTTCCGTGATGCAGTCATTGGAAAACGTACCGGATGGAGAATATTATCTTGCCTTCAAAGGCACATCGGATAATTCACATCCGATGATAAAATCAATCAAATTTATGGGAGGATGATGTTTATGAAAGAATGGATCTGTACAATTGCAGGCATTGTAGGCGGATTTATTGCCACGCTGTTTGGCGGATGGGACTCGGCTCTTGCAACACTTGTAGTGTTCATGGGTATCGATTTTGCAACAGGTCTCGTCACTGCAATTATGGGAAAATCCAAGCACAGCAAAAGCGGAGCACTCAACAGCAAGGCAGGCTGGATTGGTCTTGCGAAAAAGTTCTGTATTCTGCTGATGGTTGTGGTTGGTGTGAGAATTGATATTCTCATCGGCACAAACTACATACGTGACGCAGTCTGCATCAGCTTTTGTCTGAACGAGCTGCTGTCTATTGTAGAAAACACCACACTGATGGGCGTACCCTATCCGCCGGTATTCAAAAAAGCAATTGATGTTCTGCAAACCAAGGTTGGCAGAATGGAAGAAACAACTGACAAGGAGGAATCTGATCATGGCAATTCTGAAACCTGATAACACATCTACTCTGAATGGAGTAAAAATCAACGAGTATCTGCTCACCAAACACAATCCAAACAGTATAGCAATGCCCACCGTTTCTATGGAGGGCAAAGTTATCGGTATCACTGTTCACAATACCGATTGGATTTCGGTAGCAAGCGGAACTACTCCTGCAGAACAGTATACCAGAGCAACTTACAATGGCAATATGAAAGATGTCAGGGTGCATTATTATGTGGACAACACCTGTGCGTGGCAGAATCTACCTTTAACGCTTAGTGGCTGGCACGCCGCTGATGGAAGCGGCAACGGCAACCACAGAACGATTGCCATTGAATGCATTATGTCATCTGCGTATAATTCTACGGATAAGAAGTCGGAAGACAACTGTGCGAGACTTGCCGCAGCACTTCTGAAGAAGTATGGTCTTGACATTAATCACCTCTACACTCATACCCATTGGCTGAATGTACGTGACGGGAAAAGTGGTACTGTGGACTATCTCAATACTGCAAAAAATTCTTACAAGATGTGTCCTGCCTACATTCTGCCACATTGGGCGGAATTTAAGAAGAAGGTCGAATCTTATCTGAATACTGGTTCTACAACTTCAAATCCTACACCTGCAAATCAGCTTTACAGAGTAAGAAAGTCCTGGTCTGACGCTAAGAGCCAGATTGGAGCATATTCTTCTCTGGAAAATGCAAAGAAAGCCTGCAAGGCAGGTTACAGCGTTTTTGATAATTCAGGCAAAGCGGTATATACCGTTGCTGAAAAGACATATACAAAAGACACAAAAATTACGCTGAACAATGTCACTTTGTATTCCTCCAGCACAGCCAAAAACGGAACAAAGAAATCCGGAACGTACTATCTCTATGATGGACAAGTGATAAATGGCAGAATGCGTATTACAAATTCTTCTGCAAACTGCGGAAAAACACCTACCGGTTCTTATGTGACCGGTTGGGTGAACAAGGCTGACATCTGATAACGATCCCCACGAGATATGATTTTTTCATATTTCGTGGGGATTTTTTGTTTTTCGGTACTCAAAAGCCATATTTCCGTCCTATGTAAAGTAGGAGGTGGTTTCAATGACAGATGCACAAAAATCTACTGTACTCACATTGCGTTCAAAGGGAATGTCGTTTTCTAAGATTGCAGAAACTGTAGGATTGTCTGTCAACACGATAAAATCCTTTTGCAGCAGACATAAAGGGCAGTTCTGCCTTTGCTGCGGCGAGCCAATCACGCAGCCGCCAAGAGTACGTCAGAAAAAGTTCTGTTCGGATAAATGCAGAATGAAATGGTGGAATGCTCATATAAAAGATGTTAACAGGAAAGCTATGTATGATTTTATCTGCTCAAATTGTGGTAAGCCTTTTCAGGCATACGGCAATAATCACAGAAAATACTGCTGCCACAGATGTTATATTCTTGCACGATTCGGAGGTGAAAAAGATGGATATTCAGAAGGAAGCCATGTACCAGGTGACGATGGGCATTGTAAAGAAGATGTTTCATGCAAATCTGATTTCGGAGGATGAATATCGTCAGATTGATACAATGTTCAGGGAGAAATACGAGCCGAAAATCGGCACATTATTCGTTGACTTAGAGCCTGAACAGCGGTAATATGTGTAGTGAAAGGAGAGCTGTTATGCGTAAAATCATCAAAATAGAACCTACGGAGCCCGTATTGCCAAGGCGAAAGCGAGTGGCTGCTTATGCTCGTGTATCAATGGAGTGTGAACGCCTTATGCATTCAATGTCAGCACAAATAAGCTACTATAGCGAACTGATACAAAAGAATCCCGAATGGGAGTATGCAGGAGTTTATGCTGATAATTTTATATCAGGAACAGAGACCAAGAAACGGCAGGAGTTTCAAAGAATGATTTCTGACTGTGAAAAAGGACTCATTGATATTATCCTTTGCAAGAGTATATCACGATTTGCCAGAAACACCGTGGACCTTCTGGAAACGATACGGCATCTGAAAGATATCGGTGTTGAAGTACGATTTGAAAAAGAGAACATCAATTCCTTGTCGGGTGATGGCGAACTGATGCTGACCATTCTCGCCAGCTTTGCACAGGAAGAAAGCCGTAGTCTTTCTGAAAATGTAAAGTGGGGCATTCGGAAACGCTTTGAAAAAGGTGATCCATGCAATCGAAATCCAATACTCGGCTATGAATGGGTTGATGACAAACTGGTCGTTGTCCCGGAAGAAGCAGAAATTGTAAAGAGAATATTCCGAAACTTCCTTGACGGAAAATCAAGGCTGGAAACGGAACGGGAACTGAATGCCGAAGGTATCACAACAAAGAGAGGATATCGCTGGATAGATTCCAATATAAAGGTTATTCTGACCAATATCACGTATACAGGCAATATGCTTCTGCAAAAGGAATACATTACCGACCCGATTACCAAACACCGAAAGAAGAATAACGGCGAACTGCCAAAGTACTATGTGGAAAATACGCATGAAGCCATTATAGATATGGAGACTTTCAGGTGGGTGCAGGAGGAAATGGAAAGAAGGAAAAAGTTAGGCCCTCTGGCAAACAAATCACTGAATACCTGCTGCTTTACAGGAAAAATCAAGTGTCCTTTCTGCCATAAAAGCTATATGCATGAAATCAGAACAGACCGAGGTTATGCAGAATACTGGCTTTGTGGAAGCAGAAAGATAAAAGGCGGTCGCTGTACTGTCGGCGGCAGTATCAATCATAAGCACTTACAGGAAACCTGTGCAAAAGTACTTGGATTGCAGGAATTTGATGAGGCTGTTTTTCTTGAACGTGTGGATGTTATTTATGTTCCGAAGCGTGAAACATTAGAGTTTCATCTGAAAGACGGAACAGTTGTAACGGAAGCGTGTAAAAACACAGGCCATCAGGACTGCTGGACGGAAGAACGAAGGGCTGCCACTTCCTTGAAACGCAAAAATGGAAAAAGACCGAATCGGGCGGATATGACTTGTTTCTCAAAAGTGATTAAATGCGTAAGGTGCGGATGTAATTTCCGGAAAGGCACACGCACCTCTGCAAATGGCGACAAAGTTAGTCACTGGAGATGTTCGGAACATAAAGGATGTAATTCCGTAAGTCTTCGTGATGATTTACTGCGTACTATGGCAGCACAGGTTCTCAGCATCGATGCATTTAATGAAGAGGAGTTTGAACAGAGAATTGACCATATCGATGTGGAAGAAGACAGACTGGAGTTCTATTTTCGAGATGGTCATTCTGTAACGGATCATTGGCCAATACCAAGGAGGAAAAAATGCCAAAAATAACGAAAATACCTGCATCAATCAGCCGATACACATCAGCACCGATTGATGCACCTGTCAAGCGTAAGGTTGCTGCCTATGCTCGTGTGTCAACCGACAGCGAAGAACAGTTAACTTCATACGCTGCTCAGATAAGCTATTACACTGAATACATAAAAGGACGTGAGGACTGGGAGTTTGTTGGGGTGTACACTGATGAGGGTATCAGCGGTTGTTCCACCAAACGCAGAGAGGGCTTTCAGCGAATGATATCGGACGCAATGGCAGGAAAAATTGACCTTATCATAACAAAAAGTGTGAGCCGTTTTGCAAGAAATACTGTTGACAGCCTGACAACCATTCGTCTTCTGAAAGAAAATAACGTGGAGTGTTATTTTGAAAAAGAGAATATCTGGACGTTCGACGGCAAAGGAGAACTGCTTCTTACCATTATGTCGAGTATAAGCCAGGAAGAAGCACGTTCTATTTCAGAGAATGTAACCTGGGGACACAGAAAGCGTTTTGCCGATGGTAAGGTTAGTGTTGCCTACAGCCGGTTTCTCGGATATGACAAAGGCCCTGATGGAAAAATGGTTGTGAACCCGGAACAGGCCGAAATTGTAAAGCTGATATACCGTCTGTTTCTTGAAGGCATGACACCGCATACGATTGCTATTCATTTAACAGAGAAAGGCATTAAAACGCCCGGCGGAAAAGATAAGTGGAATGCAACTACAATCCGCCGTATTCTGACAAATGAAAAGTACAAAGGTGACGCACTCCTTCAGAAAGAATTTACTGTGGACTTTCTGACCAAAAAGACAAAGAAAAACTGTGGTGAAATACCGATGTACTATATCGAAGATGACCATGAAGCCATTATCGATCCTGCAGTATTTGATATGGTTCAGCAGGAAATGGAACGCAGAAAGACAGGAACATCACGCTATAGCGGTGTCAGTATCTTTTCAAGTAAAATTAAGTGCGGTGAATGCGGAGGGTGGTATGGGGCTAAGGTCTGGCACTCCACCGACCAGTACCGTAAAGTTATCTACCGCTGCAACAACAAATATAACGATGAGCGCTGTACTACACCGCACATCATGGAAGAGGAAGTAAAGGCTGTGTTTCTGAAAAGCCTGAATAAGCTGCTTGCCAATCGGGATGAACTGATAGAAAACGTAAAGCTGATTTGTGATAAGCTGACCAATACATCAGAACTGGAAGCCGAAAAAGAAAAATATGCCGGGGAAATGTCCCTTGTTGCGGATATGGTTCAGGCGGCAATGCTGGAGAATGCTCGTATCGCACTCGACCAGGAGGAGTACCGGCAGAAAAATGATGTCCTTTCCGCACGATTTGAGGCGGCAAAGAAAAAGCATGACGAATTGGCCATGCGGATTGAAGAAATAGAAACACGAGGACAGAATCTCCGCCACTTTCAGGAAACGCTGGAATCCTTAAACGGACAGGTGACTGAATTCGATAGCGACCTTTGGGGTTCATTGGTTGATTACATCACGGTTTATGAGAACGGAGAAAAAACGGTTACTTTCAGAGATGGAAGTGTGATTTAAGAGAATGATGAAATAAAGGGTCTGCTGCAGTATGTGCGTACTGTAGCAGACCCTTTTTGTTTGACTCCTTAAGAGGTAGTGGTTATGCGTTTTGGTCTTTCAAATATCTGATTGATAAAAAGAAGAAATGGGTCAAATACCCGATTAAACAGCCACATATAAATTGAGCCAAATACATTTGTAAAAATACGAAGTAAAACTGCATAAGCAAGACCAAAAGTTGGTACAGCCACTGTAATTGCGCTGAATGCATTAAATGCAGATTGCCATACATAGCTGGCAGAGAATCCGGTTCCGATTCCTCCAATAATTCCAAGGCAAGGACGAATTTCTTCCGGCAAAATCAAATATGAAATAAAAAAGATTGCACTGCCTAATATATTGCCTAAAACACGATGCTTTGTGCGATATTCGACATCTTTACGAAATGGTATCAGAACGGACATTGCGGCAATACCAATCCAGTATACTCTCGGAACATTGAGAAGTGCAGCGATTAACATTGCACTGGAAATGCCCACAGAAAGACAGATTTGCCATCTGGTACGGGAAGAAGAAAGATGAATCTCTTTAAATAAGTCCATGAAGCTGCGTTTATATTCCACCTTGCGATGCTTAAAATATAGAATAGAGGCGGTCAAAACAGCTCCGATCAAAAGACTGATCAAACGCATCTGGTATGCTTTTCCGCTTACATCATAACCAAACAGGAGAAGATAGGAAAGCACAAAAGTAGAATGGTTGAACATCGTAATGTTATGACATCCTATCAGTGCCAGAGCGAAAATGCAGATGAGATTGATGCAGAATGACAGTCCGGTGGGAGCGAGATTAGACAGCTTCGGACCAAATGCAAGAATACCATAGATGAAAAGAATTCCAAGTGTGCCCTGAGAATTCTGGATTCCAAGGTCGGAATATCGAAATGATAACACGCAAAGCAGTACAACTACACCGGCAATGCTGTTTTCATTGCCAAAAAGTACAGAAAATAATGTGACAAAGGAAACACAAAAAGCAACAACCAGTGCAATTTTGAATAGATAAACAGCAATATGCTTACATTTATCTTTTGGATTCTTAAAACTTGCAATATACGATTTTGAACCTGCCTGGTTGAGTTGAAGTTCCTGATAAAAATTCATAAGTTACCTCCCATTTTTCATCATTAGATCATTAGCTTCTTTAATGTATTTAATTAAGGCTTCGAATTTTTCGTCTCCGAGGATTTTTCGAAGCCGATAAATAGGCTCCAGACAATACTGGTATGTCTTTTCCAGCTCCATTGTTCCTTTGGCAGTACAAAGGAGCGTATAACTTCGTTTATCATTTGAATTATATTTCTTTTGTAAAAGTTCTTTACGTTCAAGATGTTCGATTAACCGGCTCACTGCAGATTTGCTTAAGCCTGTCAGTACCGTTAATTCAAGGGGTGTCAGTTCTGCGTCTGATAATACAATACGGGAGAGAAGATCCAGTTCCTGCGCAGATGTAATGCCGCCTTTTTGGGCACGCTTTATTTGAAGACTCGTAAAAAGCCGAATTTCCTGTGCTTTTTTCATCATTTCTATCCAGCTCATGTCTTTCATACCTCATGCCTCCTTTTTACCAGAAAATATAGTTCACAATGTAAACTATCCAGCAGTATACACCTATCAGATAAATTTGTCAAGCTTTTGAGATATATTTCTGAAG
>OGQL01001713.1_pt1 | contig 15464 bp, 35 predicted proteins | sample 1553211 | NCBI WGS metagenome assembly OGQL01 (sample SAMEA2579942, study PRJEB22360) | human gut metagenome
ATATAGTTATATTATGATTATATAATTGAGAAAGGAAAGTTGAATATGAATAATAAAGAATATATGGATTTAGGCGTTGCAGAGGCTACTGTAACTATGCATCAGAATATAGGAGGTCCATTTGGAGCAGTTATTGTGAAGGATGGAGAGATTATTTCTATTGCTAGCAATACAGTTCTTCAGGATAATGACCCAACAGCTCATGCAGAAATGAATGCTATTAGAAAAGCTTGTAAAAAATTAGGAACATATGATTTAACAGGATGTGAATTATATGCTACTGGATATCCTTGTCCTATGTGTTTATCTGCTATCATATGGGCTAATATCAAAAAAGTGTATTATTGTAATAATGTGGAACAGGCCGAGGAGATAGGTTTTCGTGATGATTTTATCTATGATTATATAAGGAATGGAAATCCGAAAGTATTAGATTTAGAATCTTGTACAACAGGAAAGGGTTTAGATTTATATAATCAGTATGTAGCAATGAATAAGGTTATTTATTAGGAGGATTATTAATGAAAGCCTTGGTATTAAATTCAGGTGGTGTAGATTCAACAACATGTGTTGCAATAGCTGTAGATAAATATGGCAAGGATAATGTTATAACAGCTTCTTTATATTATGGTCAGAAGCACGATAAAGAATTACAGTGTGCTAAGAAGATAGCAGAATATTATGGTGTTAGACATATTGAAGAAGATATATCTAATGTAATGAAATATGCTGGACAGGTATGCTCACTTGTTAAGGGTTCTAAGGATGAAATCTTAGATATGAGTTATGCAGACCAGATTAAGCAGAATGGAGAAGGAAGAGTTGGTACTTATGTACCTTTCAGAAATGGATTATTACTCTCCATTGCAACTGCTTTTGCAGATAGTTTATTTCCAGGTGAAGAAGTAGAAGTTTTCTATGGGGCTCATGCAGATGATGCCGCAGGAGAAGCTTACGCAGATTGTTCCCCAGAATTTGCAGATGCTATGGATAAAGCAATCAATATTGGAACTTATGGAAAAATCCATATCAACAGACCTCTCATTCACATGAATAAAGCAGGTGTTGTAAAAACTGGATTAGATTTGAATGTTCCATATGAATTAACATGGAGTTGTTATCATGGAGGAGAAAAAGCTTGTGGTAAATGTGGTACATGTATAGATAGAAGACATGCTTTTGAAGCTAATGGTGTCAAAGACCCTATTGAATATGAGGAGCATTAATGAGCTGTAAATTTGAGAATAAAAAAGATAAATTATTATATTGGGGCAGTTTGATTTTAAGAATACTTGCTCTTACATTATCAATGTATTTATATAGGAGGTTTGCTTAATATGTATTATGTATCAAAAAGAATGGAAATAGCTGGGGCTCATCAGTTAAAATTACCTTATGAAAGTAAGTGTTCTAATCTTCATGGGCATAACTGGATAATAACTGTTCATTGCAAAGGTAAGGTTCTCACGGATTATGGAATGTTGGTAGATTTCAAACATATCAAAGAGGCAGTTCAAGAGAAATTAGACCACAAGTATATCAATGAGGTCATAGACTTTAATCCTACAGCTGAAAACATGGCTAAATGGATATGTGATGAGGTTGATAAGATGTGTCCTATCCATACCATTTGTTATAAGGTTGAAGTGCAGGAAAGTGAAGGAAACATAGCTGTATATGAAATTTGAGGAGGATTAAAATGAAAGTAGTAGAAATATTTAAAAGCATTGATGGTGAAGGTAAGCGAGCTGGCTTACCTACCACCTTTATAAGATTATTTGGTTGTAATTTGAATTGTTCATACTGTGATACAAGATATGGATGTGAAGGAGAAGGATATTCAATCTTAAGCATTCCAGATATTGTTGCAACAGTAGAAAGATTCGGTATTCATTCAGTAACAATAACTGGTGGAGAACCTCTTGTACACCCAGGCATTAATAAACTTGTTGATATACTATTAGAAAAAGGTTACTGGGTTAATATTGAAACTAATGGTTCACAGTATATTGGAAAATTTCCAATAAATCCACTTCTATTCTTTACAATGGATTATAAATGTCCTTCAAGCGGTATGGAGAGTCATATGGATGTTCATAACTTTAGATTACTATCCAAAAATGATGTGCTTAAATTCGTTGTAGGCAGTCAGGAGGATTTGAATAAAGCACTACAAGTTATTGAAAAATATAATCCACAGGCACAGATATATTTCAGCCCAGTATTCGGTGAAATTGAACCTAAAGAAATAGTACATTATCTATTAGAGCATAGGATGTATAATTGTAAAGTTCAGATTCAGTTACACAAGATTATATGGAATCCAAATGAAAGGGGTGTTTAATAATGATTGATAAGAATAGAATAGAGAAAGCAATCAAGGAAATATTAATTGCGTTAGGTGATGACCCAGATAGACCAGGACTTGTAGATACACCAAAAAGAGTGGCAAAGATGTATGAAGAAGTATTTGAAGGTATGAATTATACCAATGCAGAAATCGCAGATAAATTCTGCAAATGCTTTGATACAGATAATAATGATTTAGTTGTTGTACAGGATATTCCAATATTTAGTTATTGTGAACATCATTTAGCCCTTATGTATAACATGACGGTTTCTATTGCTTATATACCTAATGGCAAAGTATTAGGATTAAGCAAGTTTGCTCGTATTGCTGATATGGTTGGAAAGCGATTACAGCTTCAGGAAAGAATAGGTTCAGATATTGCTGAGATTGTACAGATGGCAACTGGTTCAAACGATGTATTAGTAGTTGTACAAGGAGAACATAGCTGTATGACTGCAAGAGGTATTAAGAGTCGAGGAGCTAAAACCCGTACAGCTACAATAAGAGGACAGTTTGAGAATAATGTGGATTTAAGAAAAGAAGCGTATTCTTTAATGAGTTTAAATTAATAAGGAGGATTTAATTAATGAAAGTAGTATCAAGCAGAATGAAAGACGCAGTAAACAAGGCAATCAAGGGTGCAGGTTTTAATAATTTAATACCTATAACATCTATGATAGGTATTAAGCTGGAAGGCGGAAAACTGAGATTATTCACAACAGATATGACTAATACATTATGTATCATCATTGATAAGGTGTCAGGTGTGGATATGGATATCACAGTTGATGCTGACAAGTTCGGGAAGTTGATTGCAAAGACAACTTCGGAGGATATTGAATTAATAGTTATTGATGATGTATTATCTGTTAAAGCTAATGGAACATATAAGATTCCACTTATATCTGATGAAGAAGGACTTGTCACATTTCCAGCTCTTTCAGAAACAAAGGGAAAGACAACTAATGTAAAGCTCACAAGTATTATGCAGGCATATAATATTAATAAGTCCGCACTTGCTAAGACACTTGAGAACCCAGCTCTAACAGGTTACTATTGCGGAGATATGGTAATATCTACGGATGCGAATGTTATTACATTTAATGATTTCAAGATGTTTGAGCAGGATGAACCATTGCTTATTTCACCACAGTTAATGCAGTTATTAACACTCAATAAGCAGGAAGATATTAAGTTGATTGTTGATAGGACATTACTCACATTTGTTGCAGATGATATGGTTGTTCAGGGTGCTGTTATGGAAGGTATTGAGGACTTCCCAGCTGATGATGTTAAAGCATATCTTGATGAAGCATTCACATCATCTTGTAAAGTACCTAAAGATTTATTACTTGCAACTCTTGATAGACTTGCATTGTTTATTGAGCCTTATGATAAGAATGGAGCATACTTCACATTCGGAAGAAAGGGTATTAACATTCACAGTAAAAAGGACGCTTCTACAGAGATTATCAACTATGTGGAAAGCAAGAACTTTGAACCATTCATGTGTTGTGTTGATATTCCAATGTTAAAGGAACAGTTGCAGGCTAACCCGGACGATACTGTTAAGATTTGCTATGGAAATGAAAATGCTTTAAAGATTGAGAGCGGAAAAGTAACACAGGTTATAGCACTTCTTGAAGATGAAGACCTTGACAATATGACTGAATAAGTATATACTTTATATTGTAAACCACAAATCACTGTTTTGCCTCTTTCTTAATGAATGCACCCTTATAGAAATATAGGGGTGTATTTTTTTTATATAAATTTTAAAAATATGCTTGACATTTTATGTTATATGTATTACAATATAATCAAGTTAAGAAAACAAATACATATAAAGGTTAAAGGGTGATTGATATGAATAATAGAAGTGAAGGGTATAGTTTAGAACTTAAAATAGTAGGAGCATTAAAAAGAAAATTTGAGACCACTAAAACTAATACCATTTTATTACAAATGAAATGTGGTAAGAATATAGAAGTTACAAGGATACCTGGATATGGTTTGTCTGATATAAGGTCTTATGAAGTATGTTCATTAGGTTATCATCATATCCCTACTGGAAGATATTATGGAGAGGCTGAAGGTTTAGATGGTGTAGCTCGTATTTTAATGAATATTAAATAAGGAGGAAAATCAAATGACAAAAAGAGCAACCAAGGCTATACAAATATTAGAATCTAATCATTGTATGATTAATAGTTTATGCACAAAAGAAGAATTAAAGAGTTATAAGGATTTTGATTTTGTGGAATATTTGAAGAAAGCTGTTAAAAGTTATGGAAATGATAATAATGTGGAGGTGACTAAATGAAGGTATATGAACTACTGGATAAAATACCTACTCATTATCAAGCAATAATAAAATCTAGTAATAACAAATTTCTTACAGCAGGAAGAATATTTGAGTTAGAAAGAGCAAAAATTTATTTGGATTCAGAGGTTAAAGAAATAAATATATATGATAACAAATTAATAATAAAAATAGAAAGGTGATTGATAAGGTGAGTAGAAGATTATTAAATCTAATCAATAACAATAAACCACAGCTCCCCGCAAATAAGAAATTTTTATCTGATGTTATGAGCTGTATTGAAAGAATGGAACAAGAAGGGAGAAGAACTGGAAGTAATTATTATAAGCCTTCTTCCTTGCATTGTATGAGAAATATGTATTTCACAAGAACAAAAGCACCACAAGACCCAGAAGTGGTAGAATATAATTCAACAGGAATGGCAGATACAGGAACTGCAAGGCATGAAGCATTACAAAATGCATTGTTGAATTTACAGAAAATGGGATACGATTGGAAATATCTTGATGTAGCTGAGTATGTTAAACAGAAGCAGAAGTTCGGAAAATGTAAGTCTTTGATTGTAAAAGGCACACAGGGAGCAGAAACACACCTTATAGATACTGCATTGAATCTATCTTTTAGATGTGACGGCATTATAAGGAGGATATCTACAAATGAAGATTATTTATGGGAGTTCAAGAATGTAGTATCATTCAAGTATAATCAGTTGAATGACCATTGTTTAGAACAGCATCATAATCAAGTAATCTGCTATTGTACTGTACTTGATTTAGATAAGGCTTTCGTGACATATGAGAATAGAGATATATGCACACTTGAAGTTCCTGAAGTATTTGAAGTCACACAGGATATGAAAAACTGGCTTGTAAACTATATAAGTGAATGTGAAGGTTATGTGGAAAGAATGATAGCACCGCCACGAACAGAAGATACAAAGAATTGTAAATATTGTCCTTATAAAGGAATATGCAGAAAGGTAGGTTAATAATTATGATATTTGGTATTAAAACAAAGAAAGATAAAAAGATAGAAGAACTACAAAGAGAACTTAATAATCTAAAATTACAGCCATCTAAAATTATTGAAAAACCTATTCAGTGTACTACTATAGGTGCTTCTTATATTTTAGATAAGTATGATAAGGCTTTTATACAGGAATCATGGATTAAAGGTACTTTAGCAAATATGTTAGCCAAAGAACTTATAGAAAGAAGATTACCTGTAGAAAAAGTCAAAATGGATAATGGGGATGTAGAGTACAGAGTAAGATTGAAGGTGATATTGAATGATTTATATAGGAATTGACCCAGGAAAGAATGGGGGAATTGCATTATTATCAAATGTAAGTGATTTTATTGATACTTTTGTATATTCCGAAGATGCTATATTGGAAGTATTAAAGCAAGCAAGCAAATATGTAGATAAAATATGTTACTTAGAACAAGTTCACGCAATGCCAAAACAAGGTGTAACTAGCACTTTTAATTTTGGAATGAATTTTGGTTTTATTCAAGGTGTATTAAAAGCATACGGCATTCCTTATGAACTTGTTACGCCGCAGAAATGGAAGAAAGAATTTTCCTGCACATCAGATAAAAACACATCAATAGAAGTATGCAAAAGATTATTTCCAACTGTAAATCTAAAAGCAACCGACAGGTGCAAGAAAGACCACGATGGAATGGCAGAAGCATTACTAATAGCAGAATATGGAAGGAGGCATTATAATGGAAAATGTTCCTTATAGATGTGAAGATTGTTGTAAGAAAGAAGTGTGTAAATATGCAGATGATATGGGTAAACTAACACACACAATCAATGAACAATTAAGATATGTCAGTACTACAAGACCTTGGAGTATTGCAGGAATTAATTGTGATTATTTTGAGGTATCAAAACCCACTACAAAAGGATGGTGATATAATGACAAGTCGTAGATGTTTAAAAAGTCCTGAACTTATAATGGAAAATGTTGATAAGTCAAGTGATATCATACGAGAATTATCAAGCAATCTTGTAGATAAGTATTGTGTAGAACTTGATAACTTGATGTATAACATATCACAGGTTTTGAATGCTGATTGTGTTTCAGATAAATTTCTGGAAGATAGTATCTTAAGCCTTGCTAATACTTTATATTTCACAGGTTCAGCACAAGAAGATTTAGGAATTAAAGAAGATACTTGTAAAATGATAAGACAGGAAGTATATTCAAAAGCAAGAGAAAATGCAAGGGGAACAGTAGCAGATAAGACAGCACAGGCAGAATTATTATCACAGCAGGAAACAATAACACTTGCTATATATTCAAGAGCTTACAAGAAAGTAAAGCTAAGAATGGATGCAGGCTATGAGATGTTGAACAGCTTGAAAAAAGTAATGAATAAGCGTATTACAGAAATGGAACTGTCTAATAGCAGATATATAAATCATAGTGAAGGAGAATGAATATGGGTACATGTAATCATGATTGCTTTAATTGTTCTTATGATGATTGTATTTGTGAAGACTATACGGATGATTTAGCATTGGACATGTATCTTGATAGAATGGCTACAAGGTCATACGATTCTCTTAGAGTGTCCCAGAGAAAATATCGTGCAACAGAGAAGGGCAAGCAGGCAGTACGCAGATGGAATCATAGCGAAAAGCATAAGAAAATTATGAATAATTATAATAAATCTGCTAAAGGGAAGGAGAGGTCAAAGAGATTTGAACAAACAGAAAAGAGAAAAGCATATCGCAGAGAGTGGCAAAAGAGAAAATACTGGGAAAATAAGGCAAAAAAGGAGGATGTGTATGTTAAATGAAAATGCTGATAGAACAACAGATATAATTAATGGGAATATATATAAATTTCAAATGATAGTTGCAGAAAATCAAGAGGAATTTATATTCAGCACACTATCTAATTGGGTACATGATAATTTTCAAATAAGAGTAAACAAACAGGAACTTATTCAGGCAATAGAAATTGTGAGAGCTTGTAAACATATGGGTAATTATTCTTTGCGTGATGCTTGTGTTAATGCTAAAAGTCACACATCTTTTTATAATGATGGGTTTAAAGCAGGTTATAAGCAAGGAAGAGAATCTATAAGAGATTTAATCGATGAGGAATTAGATAATGAGTAGAAGAATGTTTGCTACAATGAATAATCATGAAGAAGTGCTTAATAAATGTCCTCTATGTGGTGCTGAACTAGAGTATGTCGTACTCAATCAATATTCTAATGTTTATAGAATATTGAAAAACGGAAAAGTTTCTAAAACTCGAAAACTTAGGAGGGATGAAGGTCCTATGGAATGTGCATTTATAGCTTGTTCTAATCCGAATTGTGAATTTCATACAGATTGTGATTATGATACTGATACCACAGGTTCATACGAAGCTATATATATTCATCAAGCAGATGAAGGACAGTTTATGATTGACATAGATAAGTAATTATAGAAAGGAATAAAAATGAGTAATCTTGATTTAATTATAAAAGACTTAAATAAGAAAATGAAAGTAGGAAATATTCAACTAGGAGTAGATTTCCAGGAAGTACAGAAGATTCCTTTTTCATCATGCAGATTAAATTATATGACATATGGAGGTATTCCAGTTGGAAGAATAGCCGAGTTTTACGGAGCAGATGGAAGTGGGAAGACAACTACCGCTATTGATGTAGCTGGAAATGCTCAAAGAATGTTTCCAGATAAGAAGGTGTTGTTTGTAGATATTGAACACACTTTTGATTCTTGCTGGGCAACCAAGTTAGGATTGAACTGTGATGATATAATCTATCTTGACCCAGATAGCATGGGAGCAGAAGAAGTCTTTAACATGATGATTGAGCTAATAGATAGTGGAGAAATAAGTCTATGCATATTAGATTCAATTGGTGCTATGGTGTCAATGCAAGCAAATGAAAAACAGATAGGGGAAAGAACATATGGTGGAGTGAGTATGGCACTCACTGAATTTACTAAAAAGATAACCCCAGTTCTTTCAAGAACACAAACAACCTTCATTGGCATAAATCAGGCGAGAGATGATATGAATAGTCCTTATGGTGGAACTACTACTACAGGTGGAAAATGCTGGAGGCATGGTTGTAGCACTCGTCTTGAATTTAGAAAAGGTAATTATATTGATGATAAAGGTAATAATCTTTCAAGAGCTTGTGAGAATCCTGCTGGAAATATAGTTAATGTAGCACTTATTAAATCTAAAGTATGTAGACCTGACAGAAAAGTAGGATTTTACACGCTTAAATATCTAGAAGGAATTGATTATATTTCTGATGCTGTTGATGTTGCGATTAAGTTAGGTCTTGTTAATCAAGCAGGAGCATGGTTCACATTAGTAGAACCAGAAACTGGAGAAGTTAAAGAGAAATTTCAAGGCAAGCCTAAACTGGTTGAATATTTAAGAGATAATACAGATGCTTATATGCAGTTATCTAATGATATTCAGACATTGTTAGAAACAGAATAGTTATCAACAATTTATTAAAGTTATCCACATTAAATTGTGGATAACTTTTTTATTTATTTTAAATAAAATCACTTGACATTTCTACTTATATGTATTACAATATAATCAAGTTAAGAGATAACATATCAAAGGAGGATAAAAAACATGAAAGCATCAGCAAAAATAAGAGCATACAAACTTCCACAGGGAACTACATATTTTATAACTGGAGAAAGGGTTTATGAAGATGGAACAGTTGATGAAATAAGAAATCGTAAAGCTTCATTAAGAGAAGCAATAGCATATTGCAGAGAGAATGAGATATCTTATACATTTTAAATACATAGAAAGGTTTGGTGGAAAATATGAAATTAAAGGAATTACTTACAAAACTTGAGAAAGCAGAACACATCACAGAGAGTATAGACATGGAAACAAATGAGAATGCTTGGGATAAAGCATATGAGCTTGAATATGAAGCATTTTGCGAACTTGCTACAGAAATTATGAATCTTATAAAATGTGATAGACCTACTGCTAATGCAATGATAACTAAAAAGAGAACTAATTTAAAAGCATTAGTAGCTAATATATAGGAGGTTCAGTATGAAAGAAATATTTAAACAGATACATAGATTTCAGGATATGAATTTTGAAGAGGGTAAACCATTTGAGTTTACCCTTGAAGGAAAAAGAAAAGAAATAAATACAGAAGATTATATATGTCCACCAGTTCAGAAAATGGAAGTAGGAAAGTCGTATAAAATCACTGTTAAAAAATATATGACAGAACCAGCGACAGCCAATTTTGATTTTCAGGATAAATGGAACAATGGAAAGCCTATGCCACTTTGCATTATGCAAGGCGAAGTTATAAAAGAAACTCGTGGAATGTATTACATGAGTTTACAAGGCAAAGCAGAACCTATATCAAGATGTCTTGTATGTGGAAAACCATTAACTAATCCAGTATCTAAATTATATGGTATAGGTCCAGAATGTTCTGAAAAGGTTGGTATTATAAGAGTAGAAAGTGAAGAAGAAGCTAGAGAAAAGTGGAATGAGCTTGTTCAACAGATTGGAAATATCAAATGGGAAGGCTGGGTAATCAAATCAGCAATAAAAGAATGGGAGATGATAGATAATGAATGATTTAGTTAGTAAATATGATGTGTTGCATTTATTATATACTATTTTTGAAAAGCACAGTATGGCGACAGATAAAACGAATATTTCAGGAGGTTTTGGAAAAGAAGTGTTTGATACTATAAAAGCTATGCCTATTATTAATGATATGAATAAAGAGGAATAAAAAAAATGATTCAATTGTGTATTTGGACTGTATTAGTGTTTATTGCAGGCTGTCTTGTTGGAAAATATAAGTAGATGAAAGGAGGAAATTAATGCCAATAATAAGAACAAAGAAAGGTTATAAATGGGGAACAACAGGAAAAGTATATCCCACTAAGAAAGAAGCCTTAAAACAAGGAAGAGCCATAGAAGCTAATAAAAGGAGAAAAAATAAATAATGGCAACTAGAGATTATTCAGATAGACAGGAACAGCATATTGCAAGAGTAACAGGTGGTAAAGTACAGAGCAATTCCGGTGGAACAAAGTTCGGAGGTGGTGATGTTCATACAGATATGTTCTTTATAGAAGCTAAAACACCAACAAAGGAACAAACCTCATTTACTATTAAAAAAGAATGGATAACTAAGATGAGAGAACAAGCATATGAACAAGGAAAGGAAGAATCTGTATTAGCTTTTAGATTTGACCCAAACACAGATAATGACTTGTATGTATTAAGTCAAAGACAGTTTTTGGAATATTTAAGATTTAAGGAGCAGGAGGTATGATATGTCCATTATGTAATGGAAAATTAAAAGTAGTAGATACAAGGAATATCAAAAAAGATAATTCTATAATAAGGCGAAAACGGTGTTTAAACTGTGGAGCTTTATATTACACTAAAGAAACAGAGATTGATTATGCAAGTATTCAAAAAGAATGGCTTAAAGCCGTAAATGAAGGGAGATTAAAGAATGATTAAATTAGAACATGCAGTTTTACCTTCCCCAGAGCAAATGCAATTTGTTATTGAAGGTATGCGTAATCCAATGAATAGCTGGGATAACAGTGATAGTTATGTTACTTATAACATTAATTCTGATGAAATATTTGCATTAGGTAATAATGACCATGACCTTATGCAGAGATTAGCTAAAGCAGGTACAGACCATAGAAAGTATATGCGGATGATGACAGTGTATGTGAGAATCACAGCACCTCTATATTGGTGGAAAGAATTCGATACTTACAAGGTTGGAACTGTTGCTAATAGCTGTTCAACTATGCACAAGATTCAGGAAAAAGAATTTACACTTGACGATTTTAGTTTTGAACATATATTAGATGATTCTGCATGGTTAGCAGATGATGGAAATTTAATAGGGGAGCTGTTATTGATAATATTGAATGGGGCTAGAGAAGATTTCTTGGAAACTAAAGATAAAAAATATTGGTGGCAGATGATACAGTTACTTCCTTCATCATATAATCAGACAAGAAATGTTATGTTGAATTATGAAGTATTATCTAATATGTATCATTCAAGAAAAAATCATAAGTTAGATGAATGGAGAGAATTTTGTAAATGGATTGAAGGGTTACCATATTCAGAATTAATTATTGACAGTGAGAAATTAGAGATTGTGGAGGGATAATATAATATGAAATGTGAAGACGCATATGTATTTAAAGTAAGTAATGAAGAAGCAGAAGTTATCAAGCAGTTTGTATCAGCAATGGAGAGTATTTCTATTGGCATAGATAATGATGATATTTGGGAAATTATGGAAGCTATTGCAAACAAACAGACTTCTAGTAATATAACAGGAATAATGATTATGTATGAAGAAGGCGAGGATTTGTAAAATCCTAATGAGTGTTCGTTTTAGAAAGGAGATTATATGAATAATAGTGAGGTATTAGAGAAGTTAAGAGCATATCTTAAATGCCGAGGAAGACAAGTTAAAGGTATTTATTATGCCTGTAATAATAAAAAGTGTGACGATTGCGATTTATGTTATATGCAAGGAACTACAGGTGAACATATTGAAGCTATTGAAGTTGCAATACAAGCTCTTGAAAAACTCAAAGATAATGAGCCTTGTTGTAGATGTGATAGTAGAAAGGAGAATTGAGAAGTGAAAATTGTAACAGTTAGTGATTTAATAAAAATTCTTGATACAAAAGAAAATAGATATGGTGCTACAGGAAAACCAAGAATATTGAATTTATCTTTAAATGGCAATTTTGCTGGCAGTATTGAATCTGTAAAGTTAGATGGTTATGGCGATGGACTTATTACAGACGTGACGATGGAGATTACTTCATCTAAATTCACAACAACCAATGCCGACAGGATAAGAAATATGTCTGATGAAGAGTTAGTGGAATTTCTTGTCGGATTTAAAAACACATTTGGCGAAGAATACGAGGGAGAAACTAGTTGTATGGAATGGCTTCAATCAGAAGCAGAATAGGAGAGAAAGAAGAATGAGGTTGATTGATGCAGATGTATTTGAGAAGTTTATAAGAAAAAATTGTACAGATTCACTTGTAGATTTGTGGTGTGAATTAGTGCGAAGACAACCGACCGCCTATGATGTAGACAAGGTTGTGGAACAGTTGGAAGAATTAAAAAGTGAAGTTCCTGTAAACAGAATCCTTGATGACATTATAAAAGATAAACCGAAAGAATTAGGTCAGCTAATTGCTTATAATAAAGCAATCGAGATTGTGAAAGGCGGTGGGGTAGATGAAAGATAGATATTTATTTTAGATAAAATCACTTGACATTTCTATCTATATGTATTACAATATAATCAAGTTAAGAAATTGATTATTTAAGGAGAATACATATTATGAGAACATGTTTAGGAGATTTTAAAAATTACGAAGAAATGAGAAAGGTTCTTAAAGAAGCTAAAATTTCTGAATATAAAAAATTAGTTGCTATGTCAATGAATAGCTTATCAATGGAGCTTTCTGATAAGCTATTTGACTTAGCTGATATTCTTGTTAATCAGTTTGGATTAACAAGAAATGATATTGAAGCCTTAGAAATGGAGGTGATAGCTTAATGAGAAATACTACATATTATGTGACAATTAATATCAAGGATAAAGAAGAAGGCAAGATTAAGAGAATTAAATGTGGCTCAAGGAATGAGATAAATAAGCGTCTTACTCAGTTACATTTAAAAGGTATCATATCATATACTTTTACACTCATGAAGAATGGAATAAGATATAAGGATTTTAATCTTGAAGATTCTTTGATGAAATTTATAAAATATTTACCACTTATAAAGGAGGAAAATTAATGGCAAAGGAATCATTAGCAGTAAAATATCGACCAAAAGTATTCGAGGACATGACTGAGCAGAGTGCAATCAAAGACATATTAATGAATCAGTTAGAGACAAAGACTTTTCAGCATGGATATCTTTTTACTGGACCGGCAGGAACAGGTAAAACTACAAGTGCTAGAATATTTGCAAATATGATAAATGCAGGAAAAGGAAATCCTATCGAAGTGGATGCCGCAAGCAATAGTGGTGTGGATAATATACGACAGATTATAGAAGACGCAAAGAGAAAACCACTTGACGCAGAATATAAAATATTTATAGTGGATGAGTGCCATTCATTATCAAATGGTGCTTGGCAGGCATTATTAAAGACACTTGAAGAACCACCAAAATTTACTATTTTCATTTTCTGCACTACTGACCCACAGAAAGTGCCTGCAACAATTCTTTCAAGAGTACAACGATACAATTTTCAGAAAATAAGTAATGAGGGAATTGCAGATAGATTATCTGCTATACTTATTATGGAAAGTGAGGAAGCTAATGAATGTGGCTGTGATGGAGCTTATAACTGGAATGCAGAAGCTTTGGAATATATAGCGAAAGTTTCATCTGGAGGTATGAGAGATGCTATCACACTTCTTGATAAATGCCTTTCATTATCTCCTGATGTAACATTGGAAAATGTGTTAAAGACTATTGGTGCAGAAGATTATAATACATTTATATTATTCTTAACAGCCCTACAGAATAAAGAAAAAGGAACTGCTATTACTACAATAGAAAATGTATATAATGCCGGAAAAGATGTAAAGCAGTTTATGAAAGATTTTGCAAAGTTTGTTCTTGAAGTGGAAAAGTATGCCTTATATAAGAATTTTGATTATATTAGCTTGCCTAATACACTTGAGAATGAGTTGGAACAGCTTATTGATGATACATTATTTAATGTTATGGACTTTGTAGTTTCTTTGAATAATCAGATTAAATGGGATAGTGACCCTAAGACATTAATAGAATTATCTATCTTGATTTATTGTGGAAAAGGAGAATAATATGGCAGAACATAATAATAAATTAAAAGTGACTCAATTAACTATATCAGAAGTTAAGAAAAAAATATATGATAATGATATTCAGGATGTGTATGTGTTGTCAAATGATACTTTAGACTTGCATGCAATAAAGGATTGTAGGTTGGAAAGTATTAGAAGTTATATGTTAAGAGGTTCAGCCTTTTTAACATTGGAGGTAGAAAATAATGATAGGACAGCAGAATAATATTAAAACCCTCATTAAATGGAGATGTAATAGGTCTGTTCCTAGATTCATCATTATAGCTGGGGATGAAGGAAGTGGCAGATTAACATTTGCAAAAGCAATTTTAAAAACAATAAATGCTAAAGGTATAATTATGGGAAATAGTATCTCAGATGTAAGAGATACTATAGAACAGGCTTATTATATTACACAGCCCACATGCTATATATTCAGAGATGCTGATGATATGAAAAATGAAGCAAAAAACGCACTATTAAAGGTGGTTGAAGAACCACCTAATAATGCTTACTTCATAATGACAGTACACAATATTGATAATATGCTAGGCACTATTAGAAGTCGAGGAACAGTCATTAAGATGGAACCTTATACAATGCAGGAATTGCGTTCTGTTAGTGAAGATGAGTTAAGTTTGGAATATTGTAATAATATAGGTGAATTACAGATTCCACACGAAGAAATACAGAGGGCAGAAGATTGTGTTGAGGGTGTATTAAAGGCTCTAAAGGAAAAGAGTGGTACTAGACTATTAAAAGCCTGTACACAGTTAAAAGCTAAACAGACAGAGACAGATAAGATTGATTGCTTATTATTTTTTAGAGTATTTCAGAAAAGATTATACAGAATGTTTGAGAATTTTGAATTATCTTTTGAATGTATAC
>OGQL01001732.1_pt1 | contig 15328 bp, 8 predicted proteins | sample 1553211 | NCBI WGS metagenome assembly OGQL01 (sample SAMEA2579942, study PRJEB22360) | human gut metagenome
TAAAAGGTCTTGGAGTAACGATTGAAATAACAGTTGTTGCCGCCGTTATCGGTATTATCCTCGGCTTTTTAATCGCGATGGTTCGTTCGACTTACGACAAGAACCTTACCGGTAAAAAATGCAGAAAGCCGAGTGATTATTTACTCAAGTTTTTAAATGTTCTCTGCAATATCTATATTACGGTAATCAGAGGTACTCCTGTTGTAATTCAGCTTATGATTATGTATTACATCATATTTTCATCGTCAAGAAACGGAATTATCGCAGCGGTACTCGCATTCGGTATCAATTCAGGCGCATATGTAGCCGAAATTGTGCGTTCGGGTATTATGTCAATCGACAAAGGTCAGTTTGAGGCAAGCCGTTCGCTCGGATTTAATTACAGCAGCACAATGCTCCATGTAATTCTTCCGCAGGCTTTCAAAAATGTTTTGCCTGCACTCGGCAACGAGTTTATTGTGCTTGTAAAGGAAACTTCGGTTGCCGGTTATGTTGCACTCCAGGATCTTACTTATGTGGGCAATCTTATTCGTTCAAGAACTTACGAGGCATTTTTCCCGCTTATTTCGGTTGCGGCAATCTACCTTGTTATAGTATTGATTCTGACATACTTCCTCAAAAAACTTGAAAGGAGGTTGCGCAGCAGTGACCACTAATAATGATATTTTAATTAAGGTCGAGGGACTGAAAAAGTATTTTGGCAATAACGAAGTGCTCAAGGGCATTAATGCCGAAATTCACAAGGGCGATGTAATGGTGGTTATCGGTGCGTCGGGTTCGGGTAAATCAACTTTTTTGCGTTGCCTTAACCTGCTTGAAGAGCCGACAGACGGAAAAATCATTTTTGACGGCATTGATATTAACGACAGAAATGTAGATATAAACCTCCACCGCAGAAAAATGGGTATGGTGTTTCAGCAGTTTAACCTTTTCCCTCATATGACAGTGCTTAAGAATATGATTCTCGGCCCTGTAAAACTTCTTAAAAAGAGTAAGGAAGAGGCTACCAAAGAGGCAATGGAGCTGCTTGAAAGAGTAGGGCTTGCAGACAGAGCAAATGACTATCCGTCACAGCTTTCGGGCGGTCAAAAACAGCGTGTGGCAATTGTCCGTGCGCTTTGTATGAATCCGGAGGTAATGCTTTTTGACGAGCCTACTTCCGCACTTGACCCCGAAATGGTAGGCGAAGTTCTTGAAGTAATGAAAAGGCTTGCAAAAGACGGAATGACAATGGTGGTTGTAACTCACGAAATGGGTTTTGCCCGTGAAGTAGGTACAAATGTTGTATTCGTTGATAAGGGCGTAATCGTAGAGCAAGCGCCGCCGCAGGAATTCTTTACAAACCCTAAGAATGACAGATTAAAGGAATTTTTGTCAAAGGTTTTTTAATTAAATAAACAATATGACAGTCTGATAAACAATGAGTTTGTCAGACTGTTTTTTTGTGCGATTTTTAACGGTTGCTAAACAATTATAAAAGTTTAAGGCTTGACCTGAATTTTTAAATTATTTTACTTAACCCGCCTGCTATACCATAATTTCCTCCAATTCTTAATAAAGAACCGTTTATAAAATATTTTCGAGATTTACTTACATTTACAATTTTTAAAAATCAAAATAATTTGCAAGCAATTGCTTGCATTTGCCGTCATAAGTGAATATAATATAGTTGAAGGAGCGTGATTTATATGGCAAATACTTCAGCAGTTTATGCCCGTATTGATACAGGCTTGAAAGAAAATGCGGAAAATATACTTGCACAGCTTGGTATTACTCCGTCAAGTGCAATTCAGATGCTTTACAGTCAGATTGTACTTACAAGAAGTCTACCCTTAAATCTTCAACTTCCTGTGGTTAAACCGCCTGCTATCGGTTCAATGACTCAATCTGAATTAAATGCCGAATTAATAATGGGTGAAGAATCTATAAAAGCAGGAAAAACCTATACGGCAGATGAGGTGGACGCTGAACTTGCAAAGGAATTCGGTATATGAATAAGTTATATTCGGTTGTGTACTCTCCGAAAGCAAAGGACGATTTAAAAGAAATTTATACTTATATTGCTTTTTATACGGTAGACACCCGCAGTTAGACCGTTACGGTTATCCGTATTTTTTACGGAGGGCAGGACATTGCAAATATTGCAGCGGATTTTGAAAACTTATAAATTGCGATTATCAGCTGTTGATAAAATCTTAACACCTTTTTACCTCAAAATCGGTATTGATATTTCTTTACACGCTGTCGGGTGTTGCATTTTAGGGCAAAAATAATCTCCACAGGATTTATTTTCCTGTGGAGAATTTTATTTGCCTAAAAATCAAAATTTCTGAAAAATTTTTGCTTTTTTAGAAAAAAGCCCTTGACAACCTCCCTTTGGTAGCGTAAAATAGTACAATGTACCATAATGGGGTTATGTACCGACACAGTCGGACAAATCGTCAAAAAAATTTATCTTACAGGGGGATATTATCACAAAATCTCCAAAGTGTCAAGAGGTTTTTTTGACAGGGGCATTGCCCTCAAATTTATTAAGGAGTGATACGCCTATGGTTAATGTCAAACCCGTTAAGCTCGGCAATCGTGAACGAATGAGCTTTGGCAAAATCAATGAAGTTATTGATATGCCTAACCTTATTGATGTCCAGAAGCAGTCTTATCAGTGGTTCCTTGACGAAGGTCTTAAAGAAGTATTTAAGGATGTGTCGGGAATTACCGATTATCAAAATAATCTTGTGCTTGATTTTATTGATTACTCTATTGATGTTGATCACCCAAATTACAGCATTGTAGAATGTAAGTCAAGAGATGCTACATTCTCTGCCGCTTTGCGTGTTACAGCAAGACTTTTAAACAGAGCTACAGGTGAGATTAAAGAGAGCAATGTGTTTATGGGCGATTTCCCGCTTATGACACCGAGCGGCACATTCATCATCAACGGTGCAGAGCGTGTTATTGTATCTCAGCTTGTAAGAAGCCCGGGCGTTTATTATAAGATGGACCACGATAAAACAGGTAAAGAGCTTTACAGCGCTACCGTTATTCCTAACCGTGGTGCATGGCTTGAGTACGAAACAGACATCAACGATGTTTTCTATGTTCGTATCGATAAAAACCGTAAGCTTCCCGTTACAGCGTTCATCAGATCTTTAGGTCTTGGCACAGACGCTGAAATTCTCGAATTTTTCGGCGACGACGCGAGAATGAAAGCTACTATTGAAAAAGACCAGACAAGCAGTGTTGAAGAAGGTCTTATCGAAGTTTACAGAAAGCTCCGTCCGTCAGAGCCTCCTACAGTAGACAGCTCTCAACAGCATATCCATAATCTTTTCTTTGACCCCGGCAGATATGATATGTCAAGAGTAGGCAGATACAAGTACAACAAAAAACTCGGCATTGCCGACAGACTTGAAGGCCAGGTTATTGCAGAGCCTATCTCTAACCCACGCACAGGCGAGGTTATGGCTTTCAGAGATGAGAAAATTACTAAAGAAAAGGCTTTAGAAATCGAAAATGCCGGCGTTCAGATTGCTTATGTAAAAGCACAGGACGAAAAAATCGTTAAAGTTATTTCTAACGGTATGGTTGACATCAAGGCTTATGTTGACTTTGATGCAGAGGCTGAATGCGGAATCCGTGAGAATGTTCGTTTTGATGTTCTTTGCGAAATTCTTGACGCAGCACAGAACGAGGAAGAGCTTAAGGAAATGCTCACAGACAGAGCAGACGAGCTTACTCCTAACCATATCACAAAAGATGATATTTTTGCTACAATCAACTACCTTAACTGCGTGGCTCACGGTGTCGGCAGAACAGACGATATCGACCACCTCGGCAACAGAAGAATCCGTTGCGTAGGCGAGCTTTTACAGAACCAGGTAAGAATCGGTTTCTCAAGACTTGACAGAGTTGTAAGAGAAAGAATGGCTACACAGTCACAGGATATGGACTCGCTTTCTCCTAACTCACTTATCAATATTCGTCCGGTAACTGCCGCAATCAGAGAGTTCTTCGGTTCTTCTCCGCTTTCACAGTTCATGGACCAGACAAACCCACTCGCAGAGCTTACTCACAAGCGTCGTTTGTCAGCGCTCGGCCCGGGCGGTCTTTCAAGAGATCGTGCAGGCTTTGAAGTTCGAGATGTACACTACACCCACTACGGCAGAATGTGTCCTATCGAAACTCCTGAAGGACCTAACATCGGTCTTATTTCATACCTTACATCATTTGCAAGAATCAACAAGTACGGCTTTATCGAATCACCGTACCGTAAGATTAATAAAGAAACAGGCATTGTTACAAACGAAGTTGTTTATATGACAGCCGATGTTGAAGACAACTACACCGTAGCACAGGCAAATGAGCCGCTTGACGAGAACGGCAGATTTGTTCATACCAGAGTTGTCGGCAGAAGAAGAGATGAATTCGTAGATCTTCCTGCAGACGAGTTTGACTTTATGGACGTATCGCCTAAGCAGGTACTTTCGGTTGCTACAGCTATGATTCCGTTCCTCGAAAACGATGACGCAAACCGTGCTCTTATGGGTGCGAACATGCAGCGTCAGGCAGTGCCGCTCCTCAGAACAGAAGCACCTATCGTAGGTACAGGTATGGAGTACAAGGCAGGTACAGACTCAGGCGTATGTATTCTTGCGGAAGAGGACGGCGTTGTATTAAGCGTTGACGCCCGCAACATTCGTGTACAGTACGATTCGGGCAGAATTCAGGACTTTGAGGTTATCAAGTTCCTTCGTTCTAACCAGGGTACATGTATCAACCAGCGTCCTATTGTTGAAAGAGGACAGAGAGTTAAGAAAGGCGAAGTTCTCGCTGACGGTCCTGCTACAGACCACGGTGAAGTTGCTATCGGTAAGAACGCACTTATCGGCTTTATGACCTGGGAAGGTTATAACTACGAGGATGCGGTTCTCCTTAACGAAAAAATCGTAAGAGATGATGTTTATACATCTATTCATATTGAGGAATACGATACAGAGGCAAGAGATACAAAGCTTGGCCCCGAAGAAATCACAAGAGATATTCCTAATGTCGGCGAAGATATGCTCAAGTACCTTAATGAAGACGGTATTATTCAGGTAGGTGCAGAGGTTCACGCAGGCGATATTCTTGTAGGTAAGGTTACACCAAAGGGTGAAACCGAGCTTACTGCCGAAGAAAGACTTTTGAGAGCTATCTTTGGCGAAAAGGCAAGAGAAGTAAGAGATACTTCACTCAGAGTACCTCACGGTGAGAGCGGTACAGTTGTAGATGTTAAGGTATTTACAAGAGCCGACAGCCGTAACGAACTCCAGCCGGGTGTAAATAAGGTTGTCAGAGTTTATCTTGCATTAAAGCGTAAAATCAGCGTTGGCGACAAGATGGCGGGTCGTCACGGTAATAAGGGTGTCGTTTCAAGAATTCTTCCTGTAGAGGATATGCCATTCCTTCCTGACGGCACACCGCTTGACATCGTACTTAACCCGTTGGGCGTACCTTCTCGTATGAACATCGGTCAGGTGCTCGAGGTTCACCTCGGCTATGCGGCTAAGGCACTTGGCTGGAAGATTATGACACCTGTATTTGACGGTGCTCACGAAGGCGATATTTTCCAGGCACTTAAAGATGCAGGTTACAGCGAGGACGGTAAGACATGGCTTATCGACGGCAGAACAGGCGAGCGTTTTGACAACCCTGTAACCGTCGGTTATATGTATTACCTTAAGCTCCATCACCTTGTTGACGAGAAGATTCACGCAAGAAGTACAGGTCCTTACTCACTCGTTACACAGCAGCCTCTCGGCGGTAAAGCACAGTTCGGCGGTCAGCGTTTCGGTGAGATGGAAGTTTGGGCACTTGAGGCTTACGGTGCGGCTTATACACTTCAGGAAATTCTTACCGTTAAGTCTGACGATGTTATCGGCAGAGTTAAGACTTATGAGGCAATCGTTAAGGGTCAGAACATTCCTGCACCGGGTATCCCTGAATCATTCAGAGTTCTTATTAAAGAGCTGCAGTCACTTGCTCTTGATGTTCGTGTTCTTGACGCACAGGGCGAGGAAATTGACATTAAGCAGAAGTTTGATGAGGACGAAGACATTACAGATGCAGCTACAACCGAGTTCAACGAGGAGAGCGTAATGACCGAGTCAATGGACGGTTACAACCTCGATGAAGAAGGCGAAGAGGGCAATATGTTTGACGATTCGGGTCTTGCAGCAGATGACGATGACAGCGACTACTTCGACTTTGACGACTTAAACAAGAATGATATGTAAGGAGGAAGTATAAAAATGATAGATAATAACGCATTTGATTCAATTAAAATCGGACTTGCTTCCCCTGAGCAAATTAGAGCCTGGTCTTACGGCGAGGTTAAAAAGCCCGAAACAATCAACTACCGTACATTAAAACCTGAGCGTGACGGCTTGTTCTGCGAGCGTATTTTCGGACCTACAAAGGACTGGGAGTGCCACTGCGGTAAATACAAGAGAATCCGTTTTAAGGGTAAAATTTGTGACCGTTGCGGTGTTGAGGTTACAAGAGCAAAAGTAAGAAGAGAGAGAATGGGTCACATTGAGCTTGCCGCTCCTGTTTCTCATATCTGGTACTTCAAGGGTATTCCTTCAAGAATTTCTCTTATGCTCGATATTTCTCCGAGAACACTTGAAAATGTTCTTTATTTCTCAAGATATATTGTTACAGATCCCGGCAACTGCCGTGATCTTGAAAAAAATCAGTGCCTGAGCGAAAAAGAGTACGCTGAAATGCGTGAAAAGTATGACAACGACTTTGAGGCAGGTATGGGTGCAGAGTCTATTAAGAAGTTACTCAAGGAAATTGACCTTGAGCAGCTCTCTGCACAGCTTAAAGAAGAGCTTGAAACAGCATCGGGTCAGAAGAGAGTTCGTATTCTCAAGCGCCTTGATGTTGTTGAGAGTTTCCGCCTTTCGGGCAACCGCCCCGAATGGATGATTATGGATGTTATTCCTGTAATTCCGCCTGATATCCGCCCTATGGTTCAGCTTGACGGCGGCAGATTTGCTACATCTGACCTTAACGACCTTTACAGAAGAGTTATTAACAGAAACAACCGTCTTAAAAAGCTCCTTGAGCTTAACGCTCCTGAAATCATCATCAGAAACGAGAAGAGAATGCTGCAGGAATCTGTAGACGCTCTCATTGACAACGGCAGAAGAGGCAGACCTGTTACAGGCCCTAACAACCGTCCGCTCAAGTCACTTTCCGATATGCTTAAAGGTAAGCAGGGTCGTTTCCGTCAGAACCTTCTCGGTAAGCGTGTTGACTATTCGGGTCGTTCGGTTATCGTTGTAGGCCCTGAACTTAAGATGTACCAGTGCGGTCTTCCTAAGGAAATGGCTATTGAGCTTTTCAAACCGTTTGTTATGAAACGCCTTGTAGAAACTAAGGCTGTTATCAATATTAAGGCTGCAAGAAAAGCAGTTGAGCGTGCAAAGGACGAGGTTTGGGATGCACTTGAAGTTGTAATCAAGGGTCACCCTGTTCTCCTTAACCGTGCGCCTACACTTCACAGACTCGGTATTCAGGCATTTGAGCCTGTACTTGTTGAGGGCAGAGCACTTAAGCTTCACCCGCTTGCTTGTACAGCGTACAATGCCGACTTTGACGGTGACCAGATGGCTGTCCATGTACCGCTTTCCGCAGAGGCACAGGCAGAGGCAAGATTCCTTATGCTTGCAGCAGGCAACCTCCTTAAACCGTCAGACGGTCAGCCTGTAACAGTTCCTACACAGGATATGATCCTCGGTTCGTACTACCTTACACTTGATAAGGACGGCGAGCGTGGCGAGGGCAAGGTGTTCCGTGATGTTGATGAAGCTATGATGGCTTATCAGACCGGTGTTATCCAGCTTCACTCAAAGATTAAGGTAAGATACGAAAAGGTAATTGACGGCGTTAAGTATTCCGACCTTGTTGATACAACAATCGGTAAGATTATCTTTAACAACCCGATTCCGCAGAACCTTGGTTTTGTTGACAGAAGCAAGCCTGAAAACCGCTTTAAACTTGAGGTTGACTTCCTTGTAGGTAAGTCTAAACTTAAGAAGATTATTGATAAATGTATTAAGATAAACGGCACAGAGATTACAAGCCATGTTCTTGACCACATCAAGGCACAGGGCTATAAATACTCAACAAGAGGCGCTATTACTGTTGCCGTATGTGACGCCGTTATTCCTCCTGCCAAGAAAGAAATCATCAAAAAGGCAGAGGCTGATGTCGATGCAGTTCGTGAGGACTATATGATGGGTCTTCGTTCCGATGAGGAGCGTTACGAGGAAGTTCTTAAGATTTGGGAGAAGGCTACAAACGATGTAACCGATGCCCTCCAGAAGAACCTTGACCGCTACAACCCAATCTTCATGATGGCTGACTCAGGTGCCCGTGGTAGTATGAGCCAGATTCGTCAGCTTGCAGGTATGCGTGGTCTTATTGCCAATACATCAGGTAAAACAATCGAAATTCCTATCAAGGCTAACTACCGTGAAGGCCTTAACATTATGGAATACTTTATTTCATCTCGAGGCGCTCGTAAAGGTCTTACAGATACAGCGCTCAGAACAGCCGACTCAGGTTACCTTACCCGTCGTCTTGTTGATGTATCACAGGAAGTTATCATTCGTGAGGACGACTGCGGTACAACAGACGGTCTTGAGATTTTCGACATCAAGGCAGGCGAAAACAATGTTATCGAGGGACTTCACGAAAGACTTATCGGCAGATACCTCGTTGACGATTTCTGCGATTCAAACGGCAACACCCTTGTTTCTAAGGATGTAATGATGGGCGACAAAGAGGCTGACATTATCGTAAACAGCGGCGTTGAAAGAATTAAGATTCGTTCCGTACTTTCTTGTCGTGCTAAGCACGGTGCTTGTAAGAAGTGCTACGGTTCTAACCTTGCAAACCGCCAGCCTGTAACAGTCGGTGAGGCAGTAGGTATTATCGCCGCACAGTCAATCGGTGAGCCGGGTACACAGCTTACAATGAGAACATTCCATACCGGCGGTGTTGCATCGGCAGAAGATATCACACAGGGTCTTCCAAGAGTTGAAGAGTTGTTCGAGGCCCGTAAACCAAAGAGCCTTGCAATCATCAGTGAAATTGACGGTGAAGTTAGATTTGAAGAAATCAAAAATGCTCGTCACGCTATTGTATTCAACCACGAAACAGGCGAAGAAAAGCAGTACCTTATTCCTTTCGGCTTTAGAGTTAAGGTTCAGGAAGGTCAGATTATCAAGAAAGGTGACAAAATCACCGACGGTGCTGTTAATCCGCACGATATTCTTGCAATTCTCGGTTCAGACGCAGTAATGAACTACCTTATTTCAGAGGTACAGAGTACCTACCGTTTACAGGGTGTTGAAATCAACGATAAGCACATTGAGGTTATCGTTCGTCAGATGATGAGAAAGGTAAGAGTTGAGGACGCAGGCGATACTAAGTTTATGTCCGGTCAGACCTACGATAAGAACGATGTTCTCTTTGAGAACGAGCAGATTAAAAAGCGTATTGCTAACGGTGAAGAAAACCTCAGAGAGGCAACATTCACACAGTTGCTCCTCGGTATTACAAAGGCAGCACTCGCAACAGACAGCTTCCTTTCTGCCGCATCATTCCAGGAAACAACAAGAGTTCTTACAGATGCAGCTATTAAGGGTAAGATTGATCCGCTTATCGGTCTTAAGGAAAATGTTATTATCGGTAAGGTTATTCCTGCAGGTACAGGTATGCCAAGATATGCAGGCGTAAAGCTCGAAGAGCCGAAGTCAGAGGTTGAAGATGCAGATGAAAATGCTGTTGAATCAACCGAAACTGCAGATATTTCCGAATAATTTTAACTAACATTTTGGTTTAAAAAATTAAATGCCCGACAATGCATTCAGTCATTGTCGGGCATTTGTGCGTGTGCTTGTAGTTATTAACAATTTGTTATAAATGTGTTAAAAGATTGTCGGTTAGGTCATTTTAGAAAACTGTGGTTTAACACGGTGCTTAGGTTAAATTTTGAATTATTTAATCTTAAATTTGTGTTTAACTGTAAATTTTACAACATACAAAATGAATATTTATCAAATTAACAATCAATAAATATTCGTTTTAACTCAAAAATATACATTTATTATACAATAAAAATCGTCCGAATTTGCAGCAAAGGTCAAACTCGGACGATATTATTTTGTTTTAGTAAAAACAATATTTTATCATTAAAATACGCTTAATCTAAATAATATTATAAGATAAAGCCAATCTTTTTCATAACTTTATTCATTGTACGACTGCTGATTTTAAGTGCAATTTCATCCGCTTTACGGTAGCACTCTTCAAGGTAAGCCTTATCCTTGATATATGACTCATAACGCTCACGAATAGGACGGAGTTCTTCTACAACTGCCTCGCCGACAGCTGTCTTAAAGTCGCCGTATCCCTTGCCCTCAAAGTCGTGCTCAATCTGCTCAAAGCTAAGACCTGTGATTGTGCTGTAAATACCCATAAGGTTATTGATTCCGTCTTTGCCCTCGCCGTAGTGAACATGAGCCTCGCTGTCAGTAATCGCACGCTTGAATTTGCGCATAATTGCCTCAGGTGTATCAAGAAGATGTACGCAGCCGTTTACATTTTCGTCCGATTTACTCATCTTCTTGGTTGGGTCCTGCAAGCTCATTACTCTTGCGCCGTTCTTTGGAATAAATCCTTCAGGAATTTTGAAAACATTGCCGTAAAGACCGTTAAAACGGGTTGCAATATCTCTTGTAATCTCAATGTGCTGCTGCTGGTCTGCGCCTACGGGCACTTTATCTGCCTGATAAAGCAAAATGTCGCCTGCCATAAGTGACGGATATGTAAACAAGCCTGCATTTATGTTGTCTGCGTGCTTTGCCGACTTGTCCTTAAACTGTGTCATTCTTGAAAGCTCACCGAACTGTGTGTAGCAGTCGAGCACCCATGCCATTTCTGCGTGTGTATGCACATGGCTCTGAATGAAGAAAAGGCTCTTTTCTGTATCAATTCCGCAAGCAAGAATTGATGCGTATGCGTCGAGAATATTTTTTCTCATTTGAGCCGGCTCTTGTCTGACTGTAATTGTGTGTAAATCGGCAAGAGCGTAAATGCAGTTGTACTCGTCCTGCATAGTAACCCAATTGCGGATAGCACCAAGATAGTTGCCAAGTGTTATTGTGCCACTCGGCTGAATGGCACTGAATGCGATTTGTTTCTTTTCGTTTTCCATAAATATTCTCCTTTATTTCAGCTTGCTGTTTGCCAGCTCGCCGAGTATCTTAATGCCTTTTTCAAGCTGTTCGTCGGTCGGTGTTGAAAAGTTGATTCTGAAACTGTTGCACTTTTCGTTTTCGTCTGTAAGAAATGCATTGCCCGGTACTACGCATACCTTTTTGAGCACGGCTTCTTTGCAGAATGACGGCATATCAATGCTTTCGGGCAGGTCGCACCAAATGAAAAGTCCGCCGTCAATTTTATGATAAGTAATTGCGGGACTTGCGTATTTGTCGAGCAAATCCATACAGAATTGTGCTTTTTTAGTGTATAGCTTGCGTAATTTTTCAAGATGTGCGTTGAAGTCATATTTTGTAATAAACTCATCGCAAACATACTGCGACCAAATATTGGTGTGAACATCACTGCCTTGCTTGCATACTACGAGTTTTTGGAAAATCTGCTTTGGCGCAATGCAGTAAGCAACACGCATACCCGGTGAAATTACCTTTGAAAACGAACCGCAGTAAATTACGATTTCGTCCTCGTCAAAGCTCTTGATGTTTGGGATAAATTCGCCGCTGTATCTTAAATCTCCGTAAGGGTTGTCCTCAAGAATAAGAACGCCGTACTTTTTTGCAAGCTCATAAACAGCCTTGCGTTTTTCAAGGCTCATTGTAACGCCCGACGGATTCTGAAAATTTGGTATTGTATAAATAAATTTTGCGTTTTTGTTGTCTTTAAGTGCCTGCTCAAGGGCGGTAATGCTCATTCCGTCAGGCTCAACGGGAACGCCGACAAGTTTTGCGTTGTAACTTCTGAATGTGTTGAGTGAACCGATAAAAGACGGCGCTTCGCAAATAACAACATCACCCTCGTTTACAAGAGCCTTTGAGCATAAATCCATAACCTGCTGTGCACCTGTGGTGATTAAAATATCGTCACCCTCTCTGCCGATGTTATGTTCTTTTTTCATATATTCGGTAAGGTGTCGGCGCAGGGGAGTGTAGCCCTCGCTTACGCTGTACTGTAATACGGAAATAGGATTTTCGGCAAGAACTTTTGCGGAAATCTCTGCTATTTCCTTTGCGGGAAAGGCATCGGGGGAAGGGTTGCCCGCAGAAAGCGATACAACCTCGGGGTCTGCCGCATATTTAAAAATTTCTCTGATTGCACTTGGCTTAAGGTTAGAAACCCTGTCGGAAAATGTATATTCCATTTAAAAAATCTCCTTTTTGCATTTTTAACTGATAAAGTCAAAAAGCAATATATTTTATTGTAACACGATAGGCAAAAATATTCAAGCTACCGAGAGGGAAAAGCTACAATTTATGCCGTAATTTTTTGAAAATTATGCTAAAAATACAAACAAATAATCTGCAATTTCAGTCTGTTGAAAAATAATTAAAGAAAGTTCCGACATAATTAATGAAAATGCGCTTTAATTCCAATATCGAAAAATAAATTATTGCAATTATGTTACTATGTATATGAAATTGATTACTTATATTAAGGTTAATCAGGAGGATAATGGAATGGACAGTTCAGAAATCAAGCAGCTCCAAATCCTTGCAACAAAGGCAAGAATGGGAGCAATTCTCGGCACTTTTTGTGCTAAGTCGGGACATCCGGGCGGTAGCCTTTCGGCAGCGGATATTTTCACATATCTCTACTTTAAGGAAATGAATGTTGACCCTAAGAATCCTAAGTGGGAGGACAGAGATCGTTTTGTTCTTTCAAAGGGCCATTGTTGCCCAAGCCTTTATGCGGTTCTTGCACTTAAGGGCTATTTTGAATGGGACGAGCTTTCAAAGCTCCGTCATGTAGGCGCAATGTTACAGGGTCACCCCGATATGAAGGGCACACCCGGCATTGATATGAGCACAGGCTCACTCGGACAGGGTATTTCTGCGGCTTGCGGTATGGCGCTTTCCGCAAAAATCAGCAACAAGAGTTACCGTGTATATTCTGTACTCGGCGACGGCGAGGTTGAAGAAGGTCAGGTATGGGAGGCTGCTATGTTTGCCGCTCACAATAAGCTTGACAATCTTGTGATTTTCGTTGACCAGAACGGTTTACAGATTGACGGTACAGTTGACGAAGTTGCAGGCATTGAGCCGCTCGACAAAAAGTTTGAGAGTTTTGGTTTTGAAGTGTTTAAGATAGACGGTCATGACTTCAATCAGATTGAGGACGCACTTAACAAGGCAAGAGAAGTTAAGGGCAAGCCTGTTGCTATCCTTGCAAAGACAGTAAAGGGCAAGGGCGTTTCATTTATGGAAAATCAGGTTGGCTGGCACGGCACAGCTCCTAACAAAGAGCAGTACGAGCAGGCTACAGCCGAGCTTCAGGCTGAAATTGACAGATTGGAGGGCAACTGCTAATGGCTGAATCAAAGAAAATTGCTACTCGTGAGAGCTTTGGTATGGCACTTTGCGAGCTTGCTAAGACTAACAAGGACATCGTTGTATTTGACGCTGACCTTGCAGCGGCAACAAAGACAAGTATTTTTAAAAAGGAATTTCCCGAAAGATTTTTCGACTGCGGTATTGCCGAGGGCAATATGGTAGGCGTTGCGGCAGGTCTTGCGGCAGCAGGCAAAATTCCTGTAGCGGCATCATTTGCAATGTTTGCAACAGGCAGAGCATTTGAGCAGATCAGAAACTCGGTTGCTTATCCGCACCTTAATGTTAAGATTGCAGGCAGCCACGCAGGTATTTCTACAGGTGAAGACGGTGCAACTCACCAGTGCCTTGAGGATATCGGTATTATGCGTACAATTCCGGGTATGGTAGTTATCAACCCTGCCGACCACTATGAGATGATGGCTGCAACAAAGGCAGCTATCGAGTATGACGGTCCTGTATATATCCGTCTTGGCAGACTTGCTATTGAGAGCTTTAACGACCCTGAAACTTATACATTTGAACTTGGCAAGGGTATTACACTCCTTGACGGTGACGATGTGGCAGTTATTGCAACAGGTCTTTGTGTAAATGAGGCTCTTAAGGCTTGTAAGCAGCTTAAGGAAGAGGGCATTAACGCTCGCCTTATTAATATTCACACAATCAAGCCTATCGACAGAGAAATCATCGTTAAGGCTGCAAAAGAAACAGGCAGAATCATTACAATTGAAGAGCATAATGTAATCGGTGGTCTTGGTGACGCTGTATGTTCTGTAGTAAGTGAGGAATATCCTGTTAAGGTAACAAAGGTTGGCGTAAACGATTGCTTTGGTTACAGCGGCCCTGCTCTTGAGCTTCTCGATAAGTTTGAGCTTACAGCTCCGCATCTTGCAAAGAAAATCAAAGCAGCTGCTCAGGATAAGTAATTTAAAATCAAATAGATTTGTATTTACCGCTCGACAAAAATTGTCGGGCGGTTTTTTCTTGTGAAATGTTGTGTTAATAGTAAGAAGTGTGGTTTAACACACAAAGTTTAGTTTAATAAATTCAAAATTTAGGTCAACCCTTTTTAAAGGGTTACGGGTTTGGGAAAATTTGAAATTATAAAAGCAAAGTACTGCTTATTGGACACCTTAGTTGTTATACTTTAGATAAGGATAGAGAATATAAAACTATTCTTATAATACTATAAAGGAGATATGACTATGGGAAAACTTACTATTGAAGGCAATGCAAAGCGAGTATGTCATTGCGATGTGATGAAAATTACTGTTGATTTTAGAACTCGCGAAACTTCAACGACAGAGGCACTCGAAAAGGTGATGAACCAATGTGAGGAGTTCCTTTCTGTACTCGATGAGAACGGCGTTGATATTGAGAATATAGTTTTGGGCGATACTTCGGTTGATGCGAGGTATTATGATGAGGGCGAAAAAATTTTTTATGCTAGCAGAGAAATAAACATTTACTCAGCATTTGATATGAAATTTTTAAATTTTATTATGTCATTTATAAAGAACAAGAATTTTAATGCAGATGTAGATTGTGATTATGGCATTTCAAATATAAATGTAATACATAAAGAACTTTTAAAAGAGGCGGTGCTTGATTCAAAGACGAAGGCAGAGGCAATCGCAGAGTCTGTTGGGGAAAAAAATTCAAGAAAC
>OGQL01001741.1_pt1 | contig 15279 bp, 11 predicted proteins | sample 1553211 | NCBI WGS metagenome assembly OGQL01 (sample SAMEA2579942, study PRJEB22360) | human gut metagenome
AACCTTGCCAAGGTTAGGGTCGCGAGTTCGAGTCTCGTTTTCCGCTCAAAGTAGTGAGGTTGTCAGTCGATAAGATTGGCGACCTCTTTTTGTAATTACGAAAGTCGATGTACTTCCCCCAAAAAGAGTGTCATCGACTCACACAGACCTATAATTAATTTAAGAACTTGTGATATGTTAACACAAATCATTAATGCGCGCATCCTTACCCCTCAGGGCTGGTTGAAGGATGGGTCCGTACTTATTCGTGATCATAAAATTCTGGAAGTGACTAACTGCGACCTGGCGGTTATCGGAGCAAAACTGATTGATGCCAAGGGCATGTATATCGTTCCGGGAGGAGTAGAAATTCATGTTCATGGCGGTGGTGGAAGAGACTTTATGGAGGGGACGGAAGACGCCTTCCGGACAGCGATTAAAGCTCACATGCAACACGGAACTACCAGTATTTTCCCCACACTTTCTTCTTCTACTATTCCTATGATCCGTGCAGCCGCAGAAACAACCGAAAAGATGATGGCAGAGCCGGACAGTCCCGTACTCGGCCTGCATCTGGAAGGACATTACTTCAATATGGAGATGGCAGGCGGACAGATTCCGGAGAATATCAAAAATCCTGATCCGGAAGAGTATATCCCTTTGCTGGAAGAAACCCATTGCATCAAACGTTGGGATGCGGCACCGGAACTTCCGGGGGCTATGCAGTTCGGAAAGTATATCACCGCAAAAGGCGTATTGGCATCTGTAGGACATACACAGGCCGAATTTGAAGATATCCAGACTGCGTATGAGGCAGGATATACGCATGCTACCCATTTCTACAATGCTATGCCCGGATTTCACAAACGGAAGGAATATAAGTATGAAGGTACGGTAGAAAGTATTTATTTGATTGATGATATGACAGTGGAAGTCGTGGCCGATGGCATTCATGTGCCTCCTACCATTCTTCGTCTGGTCTATAAGATAAAAGGAGTGGAGCGTACGTGCCTGATCACTGATGCGCTGGCTTGTGCGGCAAGTGACAGTAAGACTGCTTTTGATCCGCGTGTCATTATCGAAGACGGTGTGTGCAAACTGGCAGACCGCTCTGCATTGGCAGGAAGTGTGGCGACGATGGACCGTTTGATCCGTACGATGGTGCAGAATGCTGAAATTCCTTTGGCGGATGCTGTGAGGATGGCTTCCGAGACTCCGGCCCGTATCATGGGAGTGCTCGACCGCAAAGGTACGTTGGAACGTGGCAAGGACGCGGATATTATTGCTTTGGATAGAGATCTGAATGTAAGAGCGGTCTGGGCGATGGGACAATTGGTAGAAGGTACAAACAAGCTGTTTTAACGACTAAAAAAGAAAACGATGTTAACTCAAATAATCAACGGTAGAATACTTACTCCGCAAGGCTGGCTGAAAGACGGCTCTGTATTGATTTGTGATGGAAAAATATTAGAGGTAACCAACAGTGATCTGGCAGTTATCGGTGCAACAGTGATTGATGCCAGAGGAATGACGATCGTACCGGGATTTGTCAGCATGCATGCGCATGGTGGCGGCGGCCATGATTTTACCGAAGCAACGGAGGAGGCTTTCCGTATCGCAGCAACTGCTCATTTGAAGCATGGAGCTACCGGCATATTTCCTACTTTGTCATCTACTTCGTTTGAGAGGATATATCAGGCGGTCGATGTTTGCGAGAAGCTGATGAAGGAACCGGAGTCTCCGATTCTCGGTCTGCATATCGAAGGACCTTATCTGAATCCGAAGATGGCAGGAAGCCAGTATGACGGTTTTCTGAAAACTCCCGATGAAAATGAATATGTGCCGCTGTTGGAACATACTTCCTGTATCAAGCGCTGGGATATCAGTCCCGAATTGCATGGGGCACATGATTTTGCAAAATACACTCGTTCCAAGGGAATTATGACAGCCGTTACTCATACGGAAGCTGAATATGATGAGATTAAGGCGGCGTATGCGGTAGGATTCTCGCATGCTGCTCATTTCTATAATGCGATGCCCGGTTTTCATAAACGTCGCGAATATAAATATGAAGGTACGGTAGAGAGTGTATATCTGACAGATGGAATGACGGTAGAAGTTATTGCAGACGGTATTCACTTGCCTGCTACTATTCTGAAACTGGTTTATAAACTGAAAGGGGTAGAGAATACTTGTCTGGTGACTGATGCGTTGGCTTATGCTGCCAATGAAGGGAACGAGCCGATTGATCCGCGTTATATTATTGAGGACGGAGTATGTAAAATGGCGGATCATTCTGCATTAGCCGGTAGTCTGGCGACTATGGATGTGTTGGTTCGTACGATGGTGAAGAAAGCAAGTATTCCTTTGGAAGATGCTGTGCGTATGGCTTCCGAAACTCCTGCTCGTCTGATTGGTGTGAGCGATCGGAAAGGGGCATTGTCTAAAGGTAAAGATGCTGATATTGTGATACTTGATAAGGAATTGAATGTACGGTGTGTCTGGTCGATGGGAAAAGTTGTTCCGGGGACAGATAGGTTGCTGCATAAATGATAAGTGCTATCTGTTAAATCTGAAAATAGAAAGTCCGAACCTTTAAATTGCAAAAAGCAATTGGGATTCGGACTTTTTCAGTAAGAAAAGTAGTAATGTGAGTACTCTATATTCTATTTTATCATGAAAATAGAGTCGTTTCTATAAACTCTTTCAATTGAACCTTATTCATTGTACCGAGTTTCATTATCGGTTTGCCATTCACCGGGCAAAGCAAAAGGTTGGGAATTGTCCGAATCTTGAATGCACTTTCCAGTTCCTCTTCCTGATCGACGTCTACTTTATAAATGTCCAGTCTCCCTTTATATTCTTCTGCTAATTGGTCCAATATGGGTGATAATGCCTTGCAATAACCACACCATGGAGCATGAAAATCGACTAAACAAGGTTTATTCCCTTTATATTCCCAATTATCCGGATAAGATTGATAATCAGCAACTTTCTCAACAAAGCTTTCTTTGGTTAAATCTATAATTTTCATATTTCCTGTTTTTAATGATTCATTATTTATTTCTACTTTGCAAAGATAGGGGTATGGTAGAGAAAGAGGGATAGCCATTCTTCCTGTTGTGTTTACAATTTTTCCTTTCCCTAGATATTTTCTAATCAAATTCTAATCTGAAATGAGAGCCTTATAATCGCTTTTATCCAGCCTCTACCGTTGCAGAGTTGTACTTTTGTCGGAAAACAAATTAAGGTAACAAAAAGATTGCGATGAACAGAGCATTTTTATTTTTACTATTTCTTCTATTGGCAGGAAAGATGTGTGCGCAACAGGTTGCAGGCACATTGACACTGAAAGAAGCAGAGCAGCGTTTTTTAGAGCGCAATTTATCGTTGATAGCCGAGCGGTACAATATCGACATGGCACAGGCGCAGGTATTACAAGCCAAATTGTTTGAAAATCCGGTCATTTCGCTGGAACAGAATGTCTACAACCGATTGAACGGGAAGTATTTTGATTTTGGAAAAGAAGGGGAAGCTGTTGTTGAAATAGAACAGGTGATCCATCTTGCCGGTCAGCGGAACAAGCAAGTCCGGCTGGAAAAAATCAATAAGGAAATAGCTGAATACCAGTTTGAAGAAGTAATGCGGACGCTCCGTCAGGAATTGAATGAAAAGTTTGTAGAAGTCTACTTTCTTTCTAAGTCCATTGCCATCTATGAAAAGGAAGTAAATTCCCTGCAAGTACTTTTGGGCGGAATGAAAATTCAGCAGGAAAAGGGAAACATCTCTTTAATGGAAATTTCCCGTTTGGAATCCATGCTCTTCTCCTTGAGGAAAGAGAAGAACGAACGGGAGAATGATTTACTGACTACCAGGGGAGAACTGAATTTATTACTGAACCTTCCGGAAGATACACAAGTTCAACTCTCATTAGACGAAGAAGTACTGCAACAACTGGACCTGTCGCAATTATCATTTGCAGACCTGAAAGCAATCATCAATGAACGGCCCGACCAAAAGATTGCCCGAAGCACAGTGAATGCCTCCCGTGCAAATCTGAAACTACAGAAGTCAATGGCCTTTCCCGAGTTCTCTGTGAAAGGGAATTATGACCGTGTAGGAAACTTTATCAATGACTATTTCGCGATAGGAGTAAGCCTGTCCGTACCTATCTTCAACCGTAATCAGGGAAATATCAAAGCAGCCCGCTTCAGTATCCAACAAGCGGGAGTGCAGCAGGAATATGCCGCTAATCGTGCCGATATGGAACTTTTCACCGCTTATACGTCTCTGGAGAAAGCAACTCAACTCTATCAATCCACTAATATGGACCTGGAACGTAACTTCGAGAAATTGATCACAGGAGTCAATGAGAATTTCACCAGAAAGAATATCAGCCTGCTGGAATTTATCGACTATTATGACAGCTATAAAGAAACCTGTATCCAACTATACGAGATAAAGAAAAACGTATTTCTCGCTATGGAAAACCTGAATACAGTTGTCGGACAAAATGTATTGAACTACTAATAAACCGACCAATATGAAACGATTAAAGATCACAATCCATAAATTATCAAAGACTATGAACTGGAATAAATTTCTTCCTTGTATATTGTTTGGCAGCCTTTTGGGAGCATGCTCCGGAAAAGGAGAACAACCCAAAGTAGAACCGACTACACTATGCCTGACGGACAGCCTGCTGAGAATTGTATCCGTCGATACCGTGCACGTCTGTGAAGTGGTAGATGAACTGACATTGAATGGACGGGTCACTTTCAATCAGGATCAGGTGGCAAATGTGTATCCGATGTTCGGAGGAACCGTGACGGAACTGCGTGCCGAAATAGGAGACTTTGTTCACAAAGGAGAAGTGCTGGCAGTGATCCGTAGCGGGGAAGTGGCGGATTATGAGAAACAATTGAAAGAAGCTGAACAACAACTTTTGCTGGCCCGGCGGAACATGGATGCTACACAGGATATGTACACTTCCGGCATGGCATCGGATAAAGATGTACTTCAGGCCAAGCAGGAACTGGCAAGTGCGGAAGCGGAAGAAAGACGAATCAAAGAAATATTCTCCATTTATCACTTCTCCGGAAATGCTTTTTATCAGCTTAAATCTCCCGTATCAGGCTTTATTGTGGAAAAGCAGATTAGCAGGGATATGCAGCTGCGCCCCGACCAGGGGGATGCGCTGTTTACGATTTCCGGTCTGTCCGATGTATGGGTGATGGCGGATGTGTATGAAAGTGATATTAGTAAGGTTTCCGAGGGAGCTGATGTCCGTATCTCGACTTTGGCATATCCGGAAAGGACATTTACAGGTACGATCGACAAGGCCTATCACCTGTTGGACAGTGAAAGTAAGACAATGAACGTACGCATCAAACTGAAAAACGAGGATTACTTGCTGAAGCCGGGTATGTTTACAAACGTGAGCGTGAAGTGTAAAGCGGAAGATACTTCCATGCCTCGTATCGACTCCCATGCGCTGGTGTTCGAGGGAGGAAAGAATTATGTGGTCACAGTAGAGCCTGACCAGCGTCTGAAGATAAAGGAAGTAGACGTTTACAAACAGTTGAGCAAGGAATGTTATGTCCGTTCCGGTCTTTCCGAAGGAGACAGGGTACTGAATAATAATGTATTGTTAGTGTATAATGCTTTGAATGCGGATTAAAAATCAGAGAATAGTATGCATAAATTCATAGATAATATAGTAGCCTTCTCGCTGAAGAATAAGTTCTTTATATTCTTCTGTACGGTGATTGCCGTTATAGCCGGAGCCGTCTCATTCAAACATACGCCGATAGATGCCTTTCCGGATGTAACGAATACAAAAGTGACGATCATCACGCAATGGGCGGGCCGTAGTGCGGAAGAGGTGGAGAAATTTATCACGATTCCCATTGAGATAGCCATGAATCCCGTACAGAAAAAAACGGATATTCGTTCGACCACTCTTTTCGGACTTTCTGTGATCAATGTAATGTTCGAAGATCGTGTTGATGACTTTACAGCCCGTCAGCAAGTCTACAATTTGCTGAATGATGCCGATCTGCCCGAAGGCGTGACTCCCGAAGTACAGCCTTTGTACGGACCTACCGGAGAAATCTATCGCTACACCCTGCGCAGTGACAGACGTAGTGTACGCGATTTGAAAACGATTCAGGACTGGGTGATCGAACGAAATCTCCGTTCGGTATCAGGTGTAGCTGATATCGTCAGTTTCGGTGGCGAGGTGAAGACATTCGAAGTGAGCGTGAATCCTCATCAGTTGATTAATTACGGAATTACCTCTCTCGAACTTTATGACGCGATAGCCAAGAGTAATATCAATGTAGGAGGAGATGTCATCACGAAAAGTTCTCAGGCATACGTAGTCCGGGGAATCGGTTTGATAAACGACCTGGATGAATTGCGAAACATCGTAGTGAAGAACATCAACGGGACGCCGATTCTCGTAAAGAACCTGGCAGATGTTCACGAATCCTGCCTGCCCCGTCTCGGACAAGTGGGACGAATGGATGAGAACGATGTCGTTCAGGGAATTGTAGTGATGCGTAAAGGGGAGAATCCCGGTGAAGTCATTGCAAATCTGAAAGATAAGATAGAAGAATTGAATCAGAATGTACTTCCTGAAGATGTACGGATAATACCGTTCTACGACCGTGAGGACTTGGTGAACCTGGCGGTAAAAACGGTGACCCATAATCTGATTGAAGGAATATTGTTGGTTACGTTTATTGTGTTAATCTTCATGGCAGATTGGCGGACAACCGTGATTGTTGCGGTGATTATTCCATTAGCTTTGTTATTCGCATTTATTTGTTTACGCGTGATGGGGATGTCTGCCAATCTGCTTTCTATGGGGGCCATTGACTTTGGTATTATTATCGATGGGGCAGTGGTGATGGTGGAAGGTGTGTTTGTCGCTTTGGACAAGAAGGCGAAAGAGGTGGGAATGCCCGCATTCAATGTGATGTCCAAGATGGGACTGATCCGTCACACCGCCAAGGATAAGGCAAAAGCGGTATTTTTCTCCAAACTGATCATCATTACCGCTTTGATTCCTATCTTCTCTTTTCAGAAAGTGGAAGGAAAAATGTTCTCACCTTTGGCATATACATTGGGTTTTGCTTTGCTGGGTGCGCTTATTTTCACATTAACGCTGGTTCCCGTCATGTCGTCCATGTTGCTGAAAAAGAATGTACGCGAAAAGAACAATCGCTTTGTCCATTTCATCAATCAAAAGTGTACGGCTCTTTTTGATACTTTCTATGCCCATCGTAAACTGACTATCGGATTGGCAACTGTGGTTGCAGGAGTCGGTTTATGGCTTTTCTCCTTCCTTGGGACGGAGTTTCTTCCTCAACTCAACGAAGGTTCGATCTACATCCGTGCTACGCTGCCGCAAAGTATATCGCTGGATGAATCCGTAACGCTGGCAAATAAGATGAGAAAGAAACTATTGACTTTCCCCGAAGTGAGGCAGGTACTGTCTCAAACCGGACGTCCCAACGACGGAACGGATGCAACCGGATTTTATAATATTGAGTTTCATGTAGATATTTATCCGGAGAAAGACTGGGAAAGCAAGCTGACCAAACTTCAGCTTATCGACAAGATGCAGGAAGATTTATCCGTTTATCCCGGCATTGACTTTAACTTTTCGCAGCCGATTACGGATAATGTGGAAGAAGCGGCCTCCGGTGTAAAAGGCTCTATTGCGGTGAAAGTGTTCGGTAAAGACTTGTACGAATCGGAAAAACTGGCCGTTCAGATTGATAAGATATTAAATACCGTGCAGGGAATTGAAGACTTGGGAGTGATTCGCAATATCGGCCAGCCGGAACTTCGTATCGAACTGAATGAACGTCAGTTGGCACGTTATGGAGTGGCTAAGGAGGATGTTCAGTCTATCATTGAAATGGCTATTGGCGGGAAGTCAGCTTCGCTGTTGTATGAGGACGAACGGAAATTTAATATCATGGTGAGGTATAGTGAAGAGTTCCGTCAGAATGAAGAGGAGATAGGTAAGATACTGGTTCCGGCGATGGACGGAACGATGGTACCTATTAAGGAACTGGCAGATATCACCACAATCACAGGACCATTATTGATCTTCCGTGACAACCATGCCCGTTTCTGTGCTGTCAAGTTCTCGGTGAGAGGACGGGATATGGGTACGCCGAAGCGCAGAAAAAGGTAAATGCTTCCGTCCATTTACCGGTAGGATATTCTTTGAAATGGACGGGTGATTTTGAGAATCAGCAGCGTGCTTCGAAACGTCTGGCACAGGTAGTTCCTATCAGCATTGCCATTATTTTCATTATTCTGTTTATTCTCTTCTCCAATGCCAGAGATGCAGGACTGGTATTGCTGAATGTACCGTTTGCTGCCGTGGGAGGTATCGCAGCCCTTCTGATAACGGGCTTCAATTTCTCTATATCGGCGGGTATCGGTTTTATCGCTTTGTTCGGTATCTGCATACAGAATGGCGTTATTATGATTTCCGATATCAAGGCAAATCTAAAACTGGGTTCGTCCTTACAGGAGGCCACTAAAGAAGGAGTCCGTTCACGTATCCGCCCTGTGATAATGACAGCGGCTATGGCAGCTATCGGTCTGTTGCCTGCGGCTATGAGTCATGGTATCGGTTCGGAATCACAGCGTCCGTTGGCGATTGTCATTATCGGCGGATTGATAGGAGCGACTTTCTTCGCCTTGTTCATCTTCCCGCTGATTGTGGAAGTAGTGTATGAACGAATGCTATATGATAAAAACGGAAAATTATTGCAAAGACGTATCTAATTCATTTTCTATTCTTTCTATGAAAGAAACGGCATAGATTAAATTTTAATTTCGTTTTCAGTAGGTAGAAGTGAGGAAGGGACAAAAGTCGGTTGGATCAGAAGATCACCCGTACTTTTGTTCCTTTTTCTATTTCCGAAGATATTTCCAGTCTGGCGTTGTAGGCAGATACTATTTTCAGCGTCAGGCTGAGGCCGATGCCCTGACCTGCATAGTCATGTGTGTTGCTGCCTCGATAGAAAGACTGGAATATATGTTCTATTTCTTCCGGAGGAATGCCGATGCCCTGATCTTTTATTTCAAGAACGAGGTGTTGATCTTTTTGGCTGAGCGTAATGTCTACTTCCTTTTCAGAATATTTGCAGGCATTATCGATGATATTCTTTAAAGCTATTTTGAGCAGATAAGGATTGGCCTTTACAGTGGAAGCCTTACCTGTTTCTTGATGATGGAAACGGATTCGTTCGTTCATTTTTATTAAGTCATTCAGCATATCCGGCAGAGACATTGCCTCCATATTGCTTTTTATGAGCTCTTCATCCTGACGTGAAAGGAAAAGAAGATGGCGGATCAGATTGGAGATTCGCTTGCTTTCGGATGAGATTCGTTGCAGGGCTTCGATATATTCTCCGGTACTTCTTTCTTTCAGCAGACTGATTTCACATTCTCCCTGTATGGCGGTTATGGGGTTGTTCAGTTCATGCGAAGCATGGCTGACAAAGGACTTTTCAGCTTTAAAAGCACTGTCCAGACGGTCGAGCATGCTATTTAATGTCTTTATCATGTCCTCCAGTTCATCGTTGTTTCCGGTCGTCTTTAACCGGCGGTTCAGACTGTTGGCTCGTATCCTCTTCAGCTCCTTCAGTATATGCTGCAGGGGGATAAGAATACGGCCGGAATAGATTTTCCCGACTAAATAAATCAGGATGGAACTGAATAAAACCAGAAAGATGGAGAGAAGCAAGAGGTGTTCTTTGATTTCTGCACCGTACACATTCCGGGACATGACTAGGACGATGAAATTCCCTTCATTATCGGGATAATAAAGGGCGGCTCCCAACTGGTCTTTGTATTTAAAAGAAAAAGGAATGCTGTCTTCACCGGCTATCAGGAGTGCCTGCTGATGCTGGGTCAGATATTTGTTCAGTGTGTCACGGACTTCGGAGAGACTGTCCATATTTAAAAGAATCTCATGAGCTTCGGGCAGGAGTTCGTCATATTTGCGCTGGATAATCTGGTAACTCTGTTCGTCTATTTCGTCTTTCTCCCAGTGCTTTTGTGCGGTCAGATATGCTTTTTCACGAAGGTAGGAGGCATAGAGTTTATTGATAAACTGTGTGCTGAAAAGATAGAATACGGCAATAATGATGATAGTTGTCAGTACACTGAGCAACGTATAGAAGAGAGCTATTTTAGAACCTATTTTCATACACGGATTTATTTGATGGATGTTCAGGCATTCATGATATATCCTAATCCTACTACCGTATGAATCAGTTTCTTGTCGAAGTCACGGTCTATCTTTACCCGTAGATAATTGACGTATACGTCTACGATGTTGGTATTCGTATCAAAGTTCTTGTCCCATACGTCTTTGAGCAGCGTAATGCGCGACAAGGCTACCCCTTGGTGAGTCATGAAATATTCGAGCAGACGGTATTCTTTTACGGTGAGATCGATATCCGCATCACCTCTTTTCGCCCGTCTGGTGTTACAGTCCAATACCAGATTGTCGCAAGTCAGTTGATTGGTTACAGTCTCCTTGTTTCGTCGCAGCAGCGCCTTGATACGTGCTTCCAGTTCCTGAAAACTGAAAGGCTTGACAAGATAATCGTCTGCTCCTGCATCCAGTCCTTTTACAATGTCTTCCGTAGTGCCTAAAGCCGTCAGCATAATGACCGGTGCTTGGTAACCGAACATCTGCCGATAGAGATGGCAAAGTTCGAGCCCGTTTATTTTCGGCATGATAATATCCAGGATTACAAGGTCGAAAGGTTCTTCCTGAAGGATTCTCCAACCCGTATTTCCGTCATGACAGACTGTTACCGAATGTCCGAACTCTTTCAGTCCCCGTTCGATAAAGGAGGCGATATTGACTTCATCTTCTGCTAATAGTATCTTTGCCATAAATCTACATTGTTTAGATGCAAAGATACTTTTTCTTTGCATCCGAAGAAAGAAAAACGGCATACATTTAAGTGTTTCTCCTTTCTGAACTGTATTATATATAAACAGACGATTATACTATGAAAGTAAAACATTTAGTTGGAGCTTTTCTGTGTGTGCTGGGATGCTATGCCTGTAGTAGCCCGAAAACAGAGGTCCAGTCACCGGACGGACATATCAAGATGACATTGACGGTAGACGAAAACGGCAAACCGTTTTATAATGTGTCGGTGGATGACTCCCTCTTGATAGAAAATTCAGCCATGGGCTTTACGGTGGCTAACGGCATCATTCTGGCAGAAGGTTTTCAGGTGAAGAACACGACTTTCAGCAGTGAAGACGAAACTTGGACACAGCCGTGGGGAGAAAACAAAAAGAACCGGAATCATTATAACGAAATGGCAGTCAGCCTGACAAATGAAGATCAGGTACAACTGACACTCCGTTTCCGTGTATTTGATGATGGAATCGGTTTCCGCTATGAATACACGGTGCCGACTGTAGATTCTTTATTGATTACCGACGAACTGACTACTTTCCATTTCCATCGTGACGGAACTTCGTGGTCGATTCCCGCCAGTGCCGAAACATATGAACTACTCTATCAACAACAACCGATTTCCGAAGTGGAAACGGCTAATACACCTTTCACATTCAAGACTGCGGATGGAGTTTACGGAAGTATACACGAAGCCGCTTTGTATGATTTTCCGGAAATGACTCTGAAGCAAATCGGCCATTATACATTGAAAGCGGAACTTGCCCCGTGGCCTGACGGCATTAAGGCGCGTAAGGGAAATCACTTCACGACCTCATGGCGCACCATACAGATCGCACCGGAAGCTGTCGGTTTGATCAACTCTTCACTCATTCTGAATCTGAATGATCCTTGCGTACTGGAAACTACGGACTGGATTCGCCCGCTGAAATATGTAGGAGTATGGTGGGGGATGCATCTCGGCGTAGAGACCTGGAAGATGGACGAACGTCACGGAGCTACTACTGCCAATGCAAAGAAATACATAGATTTTGCCGCGGCCAATCATATCGAAGCTGTCCTGTTCGAAGGTTGGAACGAAGGTTGGGAGAGTTGGGGCGGTATGCAGAGCTTTGATTTCACCAAGCCATATGCGGATTTCGATATTGATGAAATCGTACGTTATGCCAAAGAGAAAGGTGTTGAAATCATGGGACATCATGAGACCGGAGGGAATATTCCTAACTATGAACGTCAGATGGATCATGCCATGCAATGGTATACCGATCATGGTATCCACCTCCTGAAGACGGGATATGCAGGCGCATTTCCGGATGGGTATCTGCATCATAGCCAATACGGTGTCAATCACTATCAACGGGTAGTGGAAACTGCCGCCCGTCATCAAATGACTCTGGATGCACACGAACCGATCAAAGATACCGGTATCCGTCGTACATGGCCGAATATGATGACACGTGAGGGGGCAAGAGGCATGGAATGGAATGCGTGGAGTGAAGGCAATCCTCCTTCTCATCACGTGATGTTACCGTTCACCCGCCTGCTGTCCGGTCCGATGGATTATACGCCGGGAACTTTTGATATTCTGTTCTTGAAAACGAAGGATTCTCCGCGCCGACAGAAGTGGAACGATCAGGATAAAGGCAATAGCCGTGTGAATACGACGCTGGCTAAACAACTGGCTAATTGGGTAATCCTGTATTCTCCTTTGCAGATGGCTTCGGATATGATCGAGCATTATGAAGGACATCCGGCATTCCAGTTCTTCCGTGATTTTGATCCGGATTGTGATGAATCGAAAGCACTGGCAGGTGAACCGGGAGAGTTCATTGCAGTGGTACGTAAAGCAAAAGGCAATTATTTCCTGGGAGCAGCTACTAATGAAAGCCCCCGTACTTTAGAAGTAAAATTGGACTTCCTGGAACCAGGCAAGCAGTATAAGGCTGTCATCTATGCGGATGGCGAAAAGGCTGACTGGAAAACGAATCCTACCGATTATAAGATTACGGAACAGATTGTAACATCTGAAAATACGTTGAGTATACGGATGGCTCCCGGAGGCGGGCAGGCTGTTTCGTTTATAAAAAGTAATAGGTAATAGGTAATAGGTAATAAGTAATAGGTGAGGGTAATAAGTGAGGTTGTTAAAGTAGAGAGATTGTCGGAGGATAACAAGATAAAATTAAGTTGGTTAGGTTAGACTGAAAAAACGGTGGACAGAGTTTTGATACCTGTTCACCGTTTTTGTTTTTATTGAGTATGGTTTTGAAAGGATGTGTTATCCTTTTGCTTCTTGATACATAAAGCGTTTGATTGATTTCTTCGCAGTCTTTTCAAATTCCTCGAAATGGATTTTGACTTTGCTTATCTGAGAATAATTGGGAAGCTGCTGATTCAGTTCAATACGATTGGCTTCCATAACTTTTATGATATCGGTCTGTTGCAAGCCATGGGCAAAAGCATCGTCAAAGTCCGGATAAATCAGTGCGACCAACTTGTCGTGCTGCAAAACGATCAGTGACTCGGCAACATATGGCATATTATTCAGTTTGCTTTCTATCTCTTCCGGATAGATATTCTGTCCGCTGGAAGTCAGAAGCAGATTCTTGCTACGACCGCGAACTGTCACATATCCTTCGTCGTCGATTGTCCCTAAATCACCCGTGTGAAGCCATCCGTTGGCATCGATAATTTGTGCCGTCGCTTCCGGATTTTTATAATATCCCAGCATCATATTCATTCCCCTGCATACGATTTCTCCGGCATGTGTTTTAGGGTCGGGCGAGTCGATGCGGACTTCCATTCGGGTGGTTGCCTTGCCGCAGGAAGCCAGTTTCAGTGTTTCCCAACGGCTGGAGCAAATAATCGGGCCACATTCGGTCATACCGTAAGCGAGGGTGTAAGGAAAGCCTATCTTTTTGAGGAACGCTTCTACTTCGGCATTGAAAGGAGCACCGCCGATAATGATTTCATCGAAGTTCCCACCGAAGATTTCCATAGCAGCCTGTCGCGCCAACGATTTGATTTTATCGTTTACAATGGGTACTTTAAGCAATAGTTTTCCGATTTTGCTGTCCACTCTCGGAAGAATATCTTTTTTGATAATTTTCTCTACGATCAAAGGTACACAGGAGATCACTCTTGGCTTTATTTCTGCAAAAGACTGCGCAATAATCTTCGGAGACGGCATACGTGTCAGGAAGTAAATGTGCGCTCCGGCAGAGAAACCATATAAGAAATCGTATACCATACCGAAAACGTGTCCCATAGGAAGCATGGAAACGATGTGATCACCCGCTTTCACGGGAAGCATCTCGAAACAGTATGCCACGTTCGACCAAATACTGCGGTAGGGGAGCATGACTCCTTTGGAATATCCGGTAGTGCCGGAGGTATAATTGATGATAGCCAGTTCTTCCGGACGGTCCTTCCGGTAACAGATATGTTCGGGGCGGAAATTCTTCGGATAACGCTGACCGTAAATTGCGTTCCGGTGTTCGAAGGCGTAAGTCAGTTTCTCGTTGCGCGATACCAATGCAGTGAAATCGGTGAGTGAAGCGATACCTTCCAATAGTGGCATTGCGTCTTCATTCAGATTTTCCCATGCCTGATCGCCGACAAAGAGTAACTTGGCTTCGGAGTGATTGACGATATTGTGAATATTATCCGCTTTGAACTCATGTAGAATAGGAACGATGACGGCTCCGTAAGTGATAGTGGCTAAGAAAGTGACTCCCCAATGGGCACTGTTTCGGCCGCAGACTGCTATTTTATCTCCCGGCTGGATACCGGCACTTTCCAATACAATGTGAAACTTGGCTATCTTGCGCGCTACATCCTTATATTGAAGGGTGATTCCTTTGTAGTCTGTCAATGCATCCTTATCCCAGTTTTTAATGATGCTCTGTTCAATATAATCAATGAACTGATGTTCTTGTTCCATTCGATTTTTGCACATTTGATTTAAAATTGCGCAAAAATAACATTTCATTAACGGAAACCGAAGTTTATAATTAAGTTTTACGGTTAATTAACGGAGGGGGAGCGAACAATTTTATCAGCCGGATAAAGGTCATTCGTGTTTCTTCCTTAGAACTAGTTCATTGGCCTATATAAAACATTTCGTCTCCACGCATGAATAAGAAACGAGTGTCTTGTAGGGACAAGAGGCTTCATGCGTGGAGACGAATCAGTTATAGTGTACTGAATAACTCTTTTCAGATGTTATTCTGAATCAGTATCTTCTTCTTTGGATTTTTCGGAAATAAGTAATAGTTTATCTCCTTCGTGCAGTTTCAGTGTTCCGTTGGGAATCAGGAACT
>OGQL01001752.1_pt1 | contig 15230 bp, 10 predicted proteins | sample 1553211 | NCBI WGS metagenome assembly OGQL01 (sample SAMEA2579942, study PRJEB22360) | human gut metagenome
CCAACAAAACGTCACCACCCCCAACCCGCAACAACTAATTGAACACAAACAGCAGGAGGTCGAAGGGGCCGCGCATCCCGATGCGCGTGCCCATCGCCCAGCGGCCCAAACGTGTCGACTCGCGGCATGAGTTCGGCCATTTCGAGTCCGACACCGTCATCGGCACGGCCCCCTCGAAACGGTGCATCGACACGCAGGTCGAACGCAAGAGCCGCCGCCTGTTCGCCCGCCTCATCCCCGACAAGAGCGCGCCGGCCACGGCGCGCGCCGAATACGACATCTACAAGGACATCCCCGCGCCCGCGCGCATCGACCGCACCTGGGACAACGGCACGGAGTCCTCCTGCCACCTGCTCGTGGACGAGGCCCTCGGCATGCTCACCTACCATGCGGACCCCTACTCCTCATACCAGCGCGGCACGAACGAGAACCGCAACGGACGCATCCGCCGCTACCTGCCCAAGAAAACCAATTTCGACGGCCTGACGGACGAGGACCTGCAGGCCATCGTGGACGAGATCAACGACACCCCCATGAAGGTCCTGGACTGGGAAACGCCCAACGAGGTTTGGTATCGAGAGCTCGGCAAGGTACTCTCGAAGACAAGCCACCCAAAGACGAGCGTTGCACTTACAAATTGAATTCGGGCCTTGATGACACTGAAGATGTCACCTCCAACGGCTCTTTACGACCTCGATTGCATTCATTAGGTCATTTCTTCGTTCATTAGGTCGGAGGGTGCTGAAGCCATCCCTTGGAACGGCGGGGTTTCAAGGGCCGCTCCGACCAAGGACCGACCTAATAAACGTCAAACCGACCTAATGAATAACTCCGATACCGGATTATGAGCAACACAGCCGCAACGAAATGCGCCGCACAGGCTTAGCCCGAACATCGATTCGGGTTCAAGCCAGTGCGACGCAGATCAACTTCAGGTATAAGACCTGTATTCAATTATTGGGTTGTTATTAGCCTAGGGGCAATAGCCTCACGTCAGGCACGGCGCTTGCGCCAGATAACCAGACCGGCGCCAGCCGCGCCGAGCACAACTACGGCCGCAGCAACGGCAGCCACCGCACTACCCGTGGGGGCAGTGGTAGTAGCGTTCTTCTGCTGCTGGTCGGGCTTCTGGTTTTGCCCAGGCTTCTGCTGACCGGGCTTCTGCGGTTCAGGCTTTTCGCCGCTATCCTTCTTGGCGAGACCATCGTGTGCGGCAGTGAGTTTGTTGAGCGCAGCGGTCACCTGCGGTGCGGTTGCGGCCGGATCCTTGACTACCTGCTTTGCGGCAGCAAGTGCATCCGCATATGCCTTCCACGAATCAGCCGTGTAGTCGTTCTGGTTGAGCTTCTCACTCTCAACAGCGGCGATCTTGTCGGCAAGAGGCTTGCGCTCCTCATCGGTGGCAGGCGGAACCGGAGCCTCGGGCTTAGTTACCGTGACTTCGACGGACGCGGACTTGTTCTCGTCAACCGTGGAGGTGGCGGTGATGGTCGCCGTACCTTCGGCAACGGCGGTCACCTTGCCATCCTTGTCCACAGTAGCGACCTTCGCGTCGGAGGACTTCCAGGCCACGGTCTTGGCCGCATCACCGGTCACCTTCACCTCGGCCGACAACTGGGCAGTATCACCAGCGACCAGCGCCAGCTTGCCATCCTTGACACCATCACCGGAGACGGCAACGGAATCCACAGACGGAGTCGGGGTCGGGGTCACGGCTTCGCCCTTGCCGAGATTGATGTTGGCGTAGTCGGACTCATTTCCGGCGGCATCCTGCGCATAGAAGTGCACGTAAGTGTCGTGGTCAGCGGAGAGCTGCACCTTCACCTTGTCCTCGTCGGTGTAGGTGCCCCACATCGTGTTCTCGTTGGACTTCGGGTTGCTGGACGGGCCGGTGGAGTACAGCACACGGGTCACGCCGGAGCCTGCGGCACCGTCATCAGCGGTGAGAGAGACGACCACATCGTTGCCGTTCTTGCTCTCCTGCTTAGCGGTGACCACCGGCACGTTGGTGTCGACCTTGATGGTCTGGGAGACCTCGCGGCTGTTGTCGTTTTCATCGGTGGCACGGGCGGAAATGGTCACGGAACCCTGCGCGGTCACGCTGATCGGGCCCTTGCCACTGGTCCACTCGCCCTTGCCGATCTTGTACTCGATCGTCTTTATCGGCACGGTGGAGACGCCGCGCTGCGCGGTGATGGTGAACTTCGGGGCAGTGGTGTACCAGCCGGAGCCGGGGGCCGCGGAGTCGAAATCGATAGCAACAATCGGCTGGGCTTTCGGGTCGGAAGGCGCGACGACGAAGAACGTGCCTTCCGCCTTGATATTGCCGACACCCTCGATAGAGCCTTCCACGAAGCCGACCTGTTCGGCTTCAGCATACTCGGCGGCCGGGATACTGTCCCAAGTCACTTTGTGACCCGACTCGACCGAGCCGTCAGCGTAGGTCAGCGCCACGGTATCCTGCAATACCGGCTTGACACCGGGAGCGGTGATGGTGGAGACGTACTCCGCGTCGGTCACCTCGGTGTTGAGCTGGTCGTAGACACCAATAGTGGCCGTCGCCTGACCGGCCGCAACTTTGATGTTGTCATAGGTACCGGCAGCAGTAGTGCCCTTGACTTCGGCGGTAGTACCAGCTGTAGCATAAGCGTCGGCCGGAACGGTTTCCCAAGTCACTGGAACCTTAATGCTGGGACCATCTTGAGGTGTCGCCCACACTTCTGCAGGCAACTTCGAGGTCGGGTCCACGCCCGGCGTGGTGCGCACGGCAACTTGCTGCACGTCTAAGAAAGCACCTGGGTCGCCCGGATCCACTGGTAGTGCAGCGCTGGTACCAAACACCTGCCACTCAGTGACGGTAATACCCTTGTTGTCATTGGCCTTCTTGTTCACCACAAGCTTCATGGACTTGGTGGTGACCTGGTCGAAGGTGTAGGTATACGGACCATACACCGGGTTGGTGGCGTCGAGCTCGTCGTCGGCGGGGAATGTCTTGTCCACCTTCAGGTTCGGCACGGTCTCGTACTGGCCGGAATCAGCATTGAGATACTCAATCGAGACATCCTTGGGCAGCGGCACGCCACCATCACCGGTCTTGACGTTCGTCCAGTAGTAGCCCACAGACTTGGACGTGGTCACGGCGCGATTCCATGTGTAAGTGGCAGTTTCGCTGGCACTGGTGTTGCCCCAAGTGCCCCAACCGCCATAGCTGGCGTTGCCGTCCAAGCTATCGTCATTGATGGCAGCAGTGCTGTTCCAGCCAGTGACATAGCTGACCTGAACGTCTGGTGCATTGTCGTTGCCTTTTTCTGCATTGAGCGCAACATTCGTTTCAGCGTCGTCCGCCAGTGCACTCGGCGCGGCCGATACGGAGAAGACACCGCCAGCCAGCAGCGTGGCCGCAGCTACGAACAGTGCGGCGAATCGTTTCGCCACACCGCCCTTCACGGCCGAAGTAGTGCTTTCGATGGTCATAATATTCTTTCTGTTAGGCGTTATGGTTTGTATCACTCATCTCCCGCCGTGTCGTGCACTACGGGAGACGGTTTGGTCGCAGGAAAACGTCAGCTCATCTTGGCGCGAGCGGAGGCAAGCAGAACCACCTGACGATCACGACTGGAAAGCAGCCCCTCGTCTTGATAGGTCTTCGTGACCTCCTGCACCTTCTTGATGAAGGCGGCACGGTCCTTGAACGGCGCGCCCGCCCAGATGTCATCCATCAGCGTGCTCTCGCTACGGTCCTGTGCAGCCGGGCGCTTCGGGTTCAGCACATCGGTGAGCTTGCCTGCGAAGCCCACATACTCGTCCTTGCGCTGGAAGTACATGTGGTACGGGGTGTTGTCGCCGTTGTAGGCGGGCTCGAACTCGTCGCCGTCAATGATGAAGTAGTTCTTCGTGCCTTCCTTCTTCTGTACGCCCAGTTTGATGGTGCCATCCAAGCCGTTGCGCTCGTAGAAGCCGCGTTGGATGAACTTGGTGGATGGGTTGAGCGCGTTGAGCACCGTGGGACCGTAGAACAGCGTCTGGATGTCCTTGCGGTCATCAGTCGACTCGGTGCGCAGCTGCAGCGGGATGGTGACGACGATCTTGTCCCCGACCTTCCAGCTGCCGGCCACGGTGGCGTATTCGCCAGCGGTGACGCCATCTATAGCCTTGCCGTTCACCTCGATCTTCGCACCTTTGCTCCACGCGGGGATGCGGATGCGGAAGGTGACGGCGCTCTTCGGCGCGGCCGTAATGGAAATCGTCGAGGTCTCCTCCTCCGGATAGTTGGTTTCCTGTGCGAGCTTCAGGCCGGTGTCGGTCCAGTCGAGTGTGGAAGCTGTGAACAGATTGACGTACAGTTCCTTGTTGTCCGTCGAGTGGAAGTAGATGGAATCCTGGTACTTCGAGTGGCTTTCCAAAGCGGTGCCGCCACAGCAAGTGCCGATGTTGCCATCACCATATTCCTTCTGCGTAGCCGGATTCACTGGGTACATGTAGCAGTTGCCCGGCGTGAGGGCCGTGCCGGAATCGAGGTCACGGGACTTACCTCCGAGAATATGGTTGAGAATCGTGCGCTCATAATAGTCCATGTAGGCAGGTTTTTGTTCGATAAAGAACAGATAGCGAGCCACCTTGAGCATGTTGTATGCCGCGCAGGATTCCGCGTTGCGCTTGCCGATATCGCCGGCCACAGTATGTGCCGGCCCCCACATCTCGCCTTCGCCAGTACCACCGTGAGCATACATACGGCCGGGCACAATCATGCCCCAGTACCCCTCAACGGCCTTGAGATAACGCGCACGAGCATCAGCATCGATATCCGCGTCGCCCATGGCCGCGTCTTTGGCGTAACCGACGAACTGTGGAATGTGCTGGTTGGCGTGCAAGTTGTTGAGGATATCGACACCAGCACCACAGTTGTCAATGAGCTTGTCAGTGTCGAAAAATGCGGAGGCCTTAAGAAATTCGCTACGGTCCTTGTCCTTGGAGACGTTGTACAAATCCACCAGCGAATCATTCATGCCGCCGTATTCACCACCGATGTAGATGTCCCACATCTTCTGCAGCTGGGTTTTGGTGCATTTGCTCAGACGCGCATAGGTCCAATGTCCGATGCCTTCAGCCAGGTCGAGCGCGTCGGCATTACCGGCAAACTCGTAAGCGGCAATCAGACCGGCAAGAATCTTGTGCTCCGTGTACCACGGTGCCCAAATCTCGCCATAGGGAGCATATTCCTCCAATGCCTTGAACTGCCACTCGCCATAGGCGGCAAGGAAGCCGGGGTGGCTGTAGCGGGCTTTGCCGTTATACTTCATCTCGCGCAGGGAATCTCGGCATTCCTTCAGGCCGGAGACGAACTCGTTGATCTTGTTGAGAATCGCTTCCTCCCCCGTTTCGGCATACGCTTGGGAGAGCATGTGCAATGCATGTCCGGCAAAGTGGCCGCGCAACAGACCATCAGCACCGTTCTTGTTCTGGCCACGCGTGTATTCGGCATCGCCCCATTGCTGTTCAACAGCCTTGTCTAGCGAGCCGCTGGGGAAGTTCTCCCAGCCACCGGAAGGCTGCGTCGTGTTGTCCTTAGGCAGCAGGTTCGCCTGCGCACGGAAGCAAACCAGCCAGCGGTCTACCGGATAGTTGCGTGCATAGTCGAGCATCCCTTCCTTGGCACGATCGAACACGCTGTTCGAGGTGATGGCGACGTTCCGCAGAGGGAACGGAGCTACCTTCCAGCCCGGCAGAGCGGGCGCGTCGGTAATGGTCTTCGCGCTTTTCGTGGTGCGCTGCGCTGCGGGAACGGCCACGCCGCCCGCGCCGTTCGCGCCCGTTGCACCTGCCGTGCCAGCGACGGATGGCGCTGCCTGCACCGTTGTCACTCCTGTACCCAATGCACTCGCCACGGCGATGGTGCCGCCGATGGCGGCCGCGCCTGCGAGCACAGCACGGCGAGAGATGCCGTTCGTTGCTTCCGTTGAACTCATCTTGCTCCTTCGTTGGACTGCCGCGCGTTCATTGCGAGGCATGACGGACGAAGACACTCTGCCGCATTCGCAACCATTCAATGCACTTAATCCATTCAATGGCCCGACGACGCAGGTAAGATGCGTCAGTGGATGGCACACACATACTCGGAATCGTCTGGTACTGCCCGTTTTACCATCACATCATTGTGGTGCGTCCCCGTCGTCATGTATGTATGGGAGAGATGACGGTAAAGCAAACAGTTACCATATGCGATTATTCGAGTTTTTGCGCGCCCTCCATGCCGCTTGTCTTCGTTGTGCGCGTTCACAATAACTCAAACAGACGATTCTCACCATGCGTCAAAGAAAGCGACTCACTCATTTTTTCTCTGGTTTTCGTAGCGCACAATACCAATGAAAATCAGTCTTTATCAGCATTTCCAGCCATGCTATTTTCGTAATTTTCCTTTTGTTTTCCTCTTGCGAAAACCAACGAACCCAAACACATATGCTCACCAATAACACAGTAAATGCATTCAAATTAACATGTTCCCGAGCAACTCTCACAAGCAGCTCAAACGCAACACCGCACTTCAACTTGAACAACACACCATTCCTCGCTATACTGATAAATTGGTGCGTTAATGAGGTATACCCTTCCCCTGTCACAACACAGAAATTGGAAGGACATACTATCATGCCTAATCTTCGCCCCACCGAGCTCATTATCATTCTACTTATCATCGTGCTGCTGTTTGGCGCGAAGAAGCTCCCTGAGCTAGCCAAAAGCATTGGCCAATCGATGAAGATTTTCCGTGCCGAGACCAAGACCGATGACCCGGCAACACAACAAACCGTCAATACAGTCAGCGACGCCCCTGCCCCAGCTCCGGCGGCAGCACCGGCTCCCGCTCCCGCCGTACCCCAAGCCGTCACGATGAACGCCACCGCCGCCCCGACTACAGCAACCGGAGCCGAACAGCGATGAGCACGGTTCCCGGAAACCCCGCGCTTCCGGCACCCCTTGCACCGGCGATGCATCCCGGCGATCGGGATACACATCTTGACCTCGACGATCTCATCGATCACTCACACGAGGCCACGCAGCAGGCCAGCGCGGGTGCGCAACACCCTACACGCCGGTGGAAGCGGGGTGTAGGGCGCAAGTCCAAAACGCGCAAGCCCCGCAACCCCGATGCGGTGATGCCTCTGGCCGATCATCTTGTCGAATTTCGCAAACGCTTTGTTCGGGCCATTGCCGGCATCATCATCATGTCGATAGTGGGATGGATGTTCAGCGATCAGGTGTTTCGTATCCTGCAACAACCGTTCCTGACGGCGGCCGGGCAGCAACAGGGACTGATGAGCATCACATTCAATGGCGTGGTCTCCGCATTCAACGTAAAGCTGGAGATTGCGTTCTTCCTTGGTCTGACGGCCTCCTGCCCGTGGTGGTCATACCAAGTGTGGGCATTCATTAATCCAGGGTTGAAGCGCAAAGAGCGCTGGACCGCGGTTACATTCATCGGAGCCTCAGTGCCGCTGTTCCTCACCGGAGCCGGACTGGCATGGTATCTGCTGCCCCAAGCGGTGGCGATCCTTACCGGCTTTGCCCCCGCAAACACCGCCACATTGCTCAGCGCCGACGTCTATTTTGATTTCATTCTGCGCATGACAGTCGCTTTCGGCCTCTCATTCCTGCTACCCGTAGTTATGGCGGCATTGACGATGATGAATGCGGTCGAAACACGAACATGGTTGAAGCAGTGGCGTCTCGCAACGGTCATAGCGTTTATCTTCGCGGCCGTGGCCACGCCAACCGGCGACCCAGGAACATTATGCGCACTCGCTTTGCCCATCATCGCAATCTATTTCGCAGCCATAGCCGTATGCGCAGTATACGAGCACATCCAGCTATGGAAAGTCATGCGCGCGGCGGGCGAAGAACCCAAACTTCTCAAACTTTTACATAAAATGCGCGCCGCGTTACCATTTCGCGCGGCGCGCAAAGCCAAGCGCACCGGCAAACAGGAAGCCCCTGCAACAATAACTGCAGAAGGAGAATAATATGTTGTTCGGCATTTCGGGCACGGAACTCATGGTGATTCTTGTCATCGCTTTAGTGCTGGTAGGCCCCGACAAGCTGCCCGACTACGCACGCAAGGTCGGACGATTTATCCATAGCATGCGCGTACGCGGCCAAGCGTTGAGCGAACAAAGCAACATCGACGTTCACGGCCTTGTACAGGATTCCGGCATCAATGATATTCGCAAAGGTCTGGATGATGCCACGCAAGATGTGAACCGGCTGCTGCCGCCTATCCGGTGACGTTATCAATCCAACGGCAACGTTGACTCGCGTTGGATTAGCTTCACCGGCACACGCTCCACACCATGGTGAGGATGCCCCGCAATCGCATCCAGTAGGCATAGGGCAGCTTGACGCCCCAGCATTTCGTTGTTGTCATCAATAGAAGTAAGCAACGGATGCGCGTACGACACATAATCCGGACTGTTGTCGTGCCCGATAACCGCTACGTCTTGCGGCACGCGACATCCGTTACGTTCCAATTCCTCGATGCAGCCACGAGCCAGCACATCGTTTTGGCATATCACTGCGTCGAATGCAGCACCGTCATTGAGCAGCAGACGGGCAGCGGCGCGCCCCCATTCCGCTTCCCATGGACCGAACCGCGCTTCGCCAGCCAACTGTAATCCAGCATCATGCAAGGCCTTGAGCGCACCCCGCATCCGTTCATGTGTAACCGAGTACTCGGAGTCGCCAGCAATAATCGCAATACGAGTGCGCCCGCAGGAAAGAAGGTGGCGAACGGCCAAACACCCTGATTCCACATTGTCTTGTGCCACGGAACAATCATCGGGATCACGGGACGGGCCATAGGCGTAGACCACAGGTACCGGAGAATCCACGTAGTATGGCACCGGATCCGTACACCTGCTGATAATCAACAGTCCCGACACTCCTTGCACCAACATTCGTTCAATACCACTGTGGAACAATGCCTCATTGCCTGACGCATTGAACAGTAGCGCTGCGGCTGAGCGCGCTTGAAACGCATTCTCCGCTCCAATAAGAATGGTCGGAGAAAAGACGCCTTTCATATCAACGCCAATGATGCCAACGCGAAAATCCTGCATGCCGTGAGAATCCCTGACGCTTAACCTTGCCATCGATGCCATAGCTTCTGCGGCGCTATAACCCAACCTCCGCGCAGCATCAATCACTCGAATACGGGTTTTCTCGCTGACGTGAGGCTTTCCACGCAAGGCCTTGGACGCAGTGGACAGCGATACATTAGCCGCCGATGCCACTTCCTCCAAACGGACTGCGCCCACATTGAGCTCTTCCTCACCCTCTGACATATCGACTCCTCTGGCAAAGGCCTCAATGCCCCTAAATGATGCTGCAAACAGCCTTTAGTCTAATAGACTGCCACCTACGGCACCCGCATCCGGTAAGCACACACAAAATATTGATATCAAATTGTTATATTGCACATAATCCGGATGCGGCTCCAATCAATTCCGGTTTATCTTAATCAGTCCCGATCAATTAGGGCAGTGAGGGCCCAGAGGATGCTCACCACGTCGATGGCCTCCTGGAGGAAGGCACCGACGACGACCGGGATAAGGTTGAACGCGGCGGCAATCATGCCGATGGTGGCAAGCACAAGGCCCGCGATTACGGCTTGAAGCATCACGCGCTTGGTGCGGCGTGCAATGGCGATGGCGCGCGGCACGGCGGCGATATTGTCATTCATAATGACCACCTGAGCGCTTTCGGAAGCGGCGGTGGACGTGCCATCGGTCATGGCCACGCCGATATCGGCAACAGCGAGCACCGGGGCATCATTCACACCGTCACCAACCATCATCGTGACGGTTTTGCCGGCTCCTGTAGCGGCCCTGACTGCGGCTACCTTATCCTCCGGGAACAGTTCGGCGTGAACCTCGTCAATGCCGACTTCGCTGGCAATGATATTGGCGGAAGCCCGCTTGTCACCGGTAAGCATGGCGAGCTCGGTGACGCCCAACTCATGCAGTTTGGCGAGCACTGCCTTGGCGTTGGCACGCGGCACATCGCGCAGCACGATGCGCGCGATCAGCTGACCATCAACAGACACATACGACGCCATTTCGTCCGGCTGAAGCAGCCCAAATCGTGTGCGCAGGTCATCCTCAGACCGACTGGGAACAGCCTCGCCGACCGCCAAGAATCCATCCTCCCCGGCGGCCGCGAAAGACAGCCGGCCAACGCGCACCGCGTGTCCGTTCACCTCGCCGGAAACGCCCTTGCCGGCGTCTTCATTGATGTTCTTGACGACCGGATACTCCCGGCCATGGCCAGGCCAGCTGGCCTCCGGCTCTGGGCACAGGCGCTGGCCATCCTCGAACCGCTGGCGCAGTCGGGCCAGCGCCTCCGCGCCGGCCTTGGCAATGCCTTTGGACAGGATGTGCACCGAGTAGCTTTCCACCGCGCCGGCCATCATCAGCACATGGTCTTCGTTGAGACGGGTTGCAGCGCCGGGCAACATCTCGACGCGCACCACCTGCGGCTGCTTGACGGTGAGCGTACCGGTTTTGTCGAAGAACACCTGCGTGACGCGGCCGAGATTTTCCAGCACGTCCTGCGCTTTGATAAGCACGCCGGCTGCGGCGAGGCGTCCGGTTCCGGCGATGTATGCCACCGGTGCGGCGATGAGCAGCGGGCAGGGCGTGGCCAGCACCAGCACCTGGGCGAATCGCGTCGGCACCCCGGACACCGCCCATGCGACGCCGGCAATCACCAGCGAGAGCACGGTAAAGGGCACAGCCAAGCGGTCGGCGGTTTTTACCACGGCCGGGCGCGACTCCTGCGCGGAGGCCACGAGCTCGAGGATGCGCTGGTACTGCGAATCGGCGGCCACCTGGGTGGCACGCATGGTCAATGCAGTCGAGCCGTTCACCGCGCCGGACATCACGCGGGCGCCGGCGAACACTTCACGCGGCACCGGCTCACCGTTGATATTGCTCAGGTCGAGCGTGGCCGTGCCGGACAGCAGCTCGCCGTCAACCGGCACAGTTTCGCCCGGCAACACCATGAGTACGTCGCCCAGCTGCACCTGCTCGACCGGCACCGTGTCGAAGCGGTGCGCGGCGGCGGCAGCCGATGCCAAGCCCACACGCCGGAAGCCATCGGACGAATCGCCCTTATCGGCAGCAAACCCACGCCCCACGCCAGGCAGGTTGACGACGTGCGCGGTTTGCGGCGCGGCCTCCATCAGCGCGGTCAGGCTGCGCTCGGCCTTGGCTTGAGCGTATTCCTCAATGGCCTCGCCGGACGTGATCATCAGCGTCACCGCCCAACTTGCCCAGTATTCGGCAACGGCCACGGTGGAGAGGATCGCGACCACGGCCAGCACATCGACTCCAACCTGCCCATGACGCAAATCGTCAATCATGCCGCGCACAGTGTCAATCACGATAATCAGCACCAATGCGATAACCAGCCACTGGCCGAAGCCCGGATTGCCAAGTACCGGAATCGCCATCGCATTGCCCCACGGACGCCAATCGCCCAGTAAAGCCAGCGGAATTGCGGCGATGACGACGACCGGAAGCATCGGCACAAGCTTGCAGATGTCGAGAATTTTGGTGAAGAATCTGATGAGTGCGCCCATCATTGCTCCTTACGCTCGTATACGGAGTCGATTGCGGTACGGCAAGCGTGGCCCGCGCAATCGGCGCTGCGGTCACGCCTTGTTAACCCACCGGCGGCTTTGCCTGGGGCTTCGCTTTGCTCGGCTCCCGCGCGACCTTCCGATACACGGCGTAAAGAAATGTATTCAGTTTTGTATTGAATTATGCGCTGTGTTCAGGACGTCGCCCGAACTCAGTGCTTGGCCTACCCTATCAACGAGCGTTGCGCGACATGCCGGATATCGAAACTGCGTTGGCGGCATGGGCGCAGGGCACAATAGCGCATACGAAAAGCCCGTGGCAGGAGTTTGCTCACTGCCACGGGCCTTTGCTTGTCTGACACGGTGTTCAGCGGTTACCGCTCAACACCGTGTGACGTTGTCGAGTCGACTTTACCACAGGCCGAACGGGTCGGAGAAGCCGCCGCCGTCACCGGTGCCGCCATCGCTGTTGCCATTGCCATTGCCATAACCGTTCTGGCCATTGCCGTTCTGGTTGTTCTGGTTATTCTGGCTGTTGCCGTTGGAATCTGAGCTGGACGAACCGTTCACCGACGACTCCTCCTGATCGAGCGTCACGTCCACATCCATGGTCTTGCCGTCGCGCACGATGGTCAGCGTCACCTTGTCTCCCAAAGCCGCGGCACGAACGTAACCAAGCAGCGAGTAGTTGTTGTTCACGGCGTTGCCGTTGAAGGCCACGATGGTGTCGCCCTCCTTGAGGCCGGCCTTGTCGGCCGGGCCGCCGGAGACGACCGCGCTGCCGGTGGCGCTGGACTTGGTGATGGTCGCGCCGCCGCGGGTCACGCCGTCGGCTTCAACCGTGTCGGACTTGATGACCACGCCGAGGGCAACGTGCTTGACCTTGCCGTCCTTGATGATTTCGTCGGCCACACGCTTGACGAGGTTGGACGGGATGGCGAAGCCGATGCCGATCGAACCGGCGGAGTCGGATGAGGCGGCGGTCGAGGCGATGGACGAGTTGATACCGATCACCTGGCCGGCCGCGTTGAAGGTCGGGCCGCCGGAGTTGCCGGGGTTGATGGCCGCGTCGATCTGGACGGCGTTGGTGACGATCTCGTTGTTGTTATCGTCGGTCACGGTCACCGGGCGGTTCAGGGCGGAGACGATGCCGGTGGTGGCGGTGTCGTCGTAGCCGAGCGGGTTGCCGATGGCCATCACGTTCTCGCCGACGGCGAGCTTGTCGGAATCGGCGAATTTCACGGCCTTGAGGTCGCTCGGCGGGTTGTCGAGCTTGATGACCGCAAGATCGGTGGTGGTGTCGGTGCCGACGAGCGTGGCGGAATACATGTTGCCGTTGGCAAGCGTCACCTGAATCTGCTGGGCGCCGGAGATCACGTGGTTGTTGGTGATGATGTGGCCTTCGGTGTCGATGATGGCGCCGGAGCCCTTGGCGGTGCCGTTGCTCAACGCGGTCTGGATGGAGACCACGGAGCCGGAGACATCGCTGGCGACGGTCTGCCAGTCGGGGGCTTCGCCGCTCTTGGCGGTGGCGGACCCGGAGCCGGACTTATTCGAGCTGACGTTGGACAGCGAATTGCTGGTCGGCAAGGTGATCAGGCCGCTGGTGAGGGCGCCGTAACCGAGGCCCAGGCAGAGGGCCGCAGCCAGAACGGCGGCGACCACGGCGATGAGGATGTTGCTCGCCGTCTTGGACATGCCCTGCTTGGCGGGGCCGGGCTGACCGGGCTGTCCCGGCTGGGCCGGGCCTTGACCGTTCGGCGTACCGGTACCGGGAGTGCCGAAACCGAACAGACCGCCCTGCTGGGGCTGCTGGCCATTCTGGCCATTCTGACCGGACTGGCTGGCAAACGGGTTGCCGTTGTTCTGCTGCGGCTGCGTGGGCGGATTGAACGGATTGCCGTTGCCCTGCGGCTGCGGGTTATTGGTGTAGTAGGGATTGCGGTTGCCCTGCTGGCCCTGTAGGGTTTGCTGTGCAGGCTGACCGAACGGGAATTGCTGCGTGGGCTGGGCATTGCTGCCGGCCTGGCCGCCCTGCTGGCCCTGTGCCTGAGTCGGGGTCGGACCATAAGCGCCATATTCCGGGGCCGGACGATACAGCGGAGTTGTGGCCGAGGTCTGGCCTGCGGCCGGTGCTGCCGGAGAAGCCGGCGAGGAGGAGACCACCGTGCTCTCGCCCTTGGCGGAGGCGTAGTCCGGGATGGGCTCGGTGGCGGCAGTGTCGGTAGCGGCTTGCGTAGGCTGCTGATCGGCAGCGAGGGCGGCCGAGGAAACCGGGGCTTGCTGCTCGCTGGAATCGCTGGCGTTGCCGGCATCAACCGAGTCGCCACCCACAAACGGGTTCTTCGGCTCGGCGTTGCCGGTATCGGCAGTACTATTGGGGTTTTCGTTATTCCGCGGGGTCTGGTCGACGCCCTGCGGGTTAAATTCGTCAGCCATTGCTGCTCCTTTTCCTAAATTCCTATCACGTCTGTTCGGCGGCTATTCGGGCACTTGCCCATTGCCACTTCTCGTGTGCTACCTCAGTAGTAAAGGCAGTCAATCTGGAGGTTTTCTGAACGTTGATTGAAAGTCTATGCGTAATCATCGCAGAGTCTTATGGGCATCTCGGCTTCGAGGGGCTGATTTCCTGTTTCGGGAACATCTACTTGCACTTCAAGGGGCTGTTCGCGCGGTCAATTCCGAGTATCAAGGGCCCTCATTTAACGCCATTCCGCCATTTTTGCAGCCGGCCTACTTGACCGGGAGCCCCTTGAAGCGGAAGTAGACGTTCGGGAGCGGCGAAATCCGCCCCTCGAAACCGAGTTCTTCACAATTTCCGGCCCTTTTCTGGCCCTTCTGCCTAAAGTGAACATATGACGATCAGCCTTCTTGAACATCCGTTGGGCGCACAGCCCGGACAGCCCGGCGACCGCAGCGCCTTCCATTTCGAAACGATCACCCGCCTGCCATCCACGGCCAGCGGGCTTGGGCGAGACGGTGCCCGATACGGCCGCACCGGCATCATTCACACGCCCCACGGCGATATTCGCACGCCTGCCTTCGTGCCGGTGGGCACGCAAGCCGCGATGAAGGCCGTGTTGCCCGAGCAGATGAAGGATCTAGGCGCACAGTGCCTGCTGGCCAACGCCTTCCATCTGTTCGAGCGCCCGGGCGAGGACGTGCTGGACGCGGCCGGCGGCTTGGCGCGTTTCATGAACTGGGATGGGCCCACGTTCACCGATTCTGGCGGTTTCCAAGTGATGTCGCTGGGCGTCGGCTTCAAGAAGACGCTGGCAATGGACGTGACCGGCATGAAGTCGGACGACATCATCGCCAAGGGCAAGGAGCGCATGGCCTGGGTGGATGAGGACGGCGTGACGTTCAAGTCGCCTTTGAATGGTGACGCACATCGTTTCTCCGCTGAGATTTCGATGGGCATCCAGCACAAAATCGGCGCGGACATCATGTTCGCGTTCGATGAACTCACCACGCTGATGAACACCCGCTCCTACCAGGAGGATTCGGTGGAGCGCACGTTCCGCTGGGCCCGTCGCTGCGTGGACGAGCACCAGCGGCTGGCGGGGGGAAGCCCGGGGCGGCCGGCGTAGGAGTCGAAGGT
>OGQL01001759.1_pt1 | contig 15180 bp, 10 predicted proteins | sample 1553211 | NCBI WGS metagenome assembly OGQL01 (sample SAMEA2579942, study PRJEB22360) | human gut metagenome
CCACCGCCACTGGCTTTGAGGCCGAGCTTGCCGCTTTGATCGGCGCACAAATTTTAGGCGGCCCCGGCGGCGTTGTCTATGTGCCTGTGACCGTGAAGAACGATTTAGCGCTACTGTCCAACGAGGACGTCGATCTGTTGATTTCTCGCGTGGAGGTCACAGCTTCCAACCAGGAATCCTATCAGCTTAGCTCCGTCTATTATCAAGACCCTGTGATGCTGATGACAAAAAACGGCGCTACGCTGGATCTATCCTCCTCGGAAACCAAGATCGGCGTAATTCCCAATGCCACCATCAAACCCATGCTGACCGATTATCTGACCACCATGGGCTATCCGGCACTTATCACGGACATTTCCAGCTATCCGGATGCGCTCCAAGCGCTTAGGGACGGAAAGATCAATGCATTCTGTGCTGAGCAAAGCGTGCTCAACCGCTATCTGGCAAACGATCTTTCGCTGCAAAATATACAAATCGGCCATATCGATTATGCCATCGCTACGCGCAACCGTGAACGAGACTTGGCCAATCTGATTGAAAAAGCGCTGGCGCAAATGAGGGACGACGGTACGCTGGCGCCTTTATACCAAAAATATAGTTTGACCATGCCCGTGGAGCAAACCACGGAATCTAAATAGAAAGGGATTCTCCTGATGAATACTAGGAACCTTCAATGCCCTTGGCACAATGTGGATCCGGCACGGGTAACGCCATCCAGCTTTGTTGCCATTGTCGAGATCCCCAAGGGCGGAAAAAATAAATATGAATTGGATAAGGAAACGGGTCTGCTGCGGCTGGACCGCGTCCTCTACACCTCCACGCACTACCCTGCCAACTACGGCATGATCCCCCTCACCTATGCGGACGACCACGATCCGCTGGATGTATTGATCCTTTGCCAAGAGCCGTTGGTGCCGATGTGCATGGTCACCTGCCGCCCCATCGGCCTGATGACCATGGTGGATGACAACGAACGCGACGAAAAAATCATCGCTGTGCCTGTCAGCGACCCGGCCATGGAAGGCTATTCCGAACTGCACCATCTGCCGCCGCATCATACAGAGGAGATGCAGCATTTCTTTGAGGTATACAAAACCCTGGAAGGCAAAAAGACCGTGGTAGAGGGCTTTGAAGGGCGCAAGGCTGCCGAACAGGCCATTGCGCGCTCGCTGGAAGCCTACAAAAAAGAATTCGGCCTAGAAGGCTGAGCCCGAGCCGCTGCGTATGCCCCTTATCATTCACCCTAAACAAGCACCCTATTTTACAACAACCCTGGGCATATAATGGCGGTGAGCAAACCAACCAAAAAAGGAACGGATGCATCCGTTCCTTTTCTTTACCTCATAAAGGGAATTTCCCAAATGCGCTCGTAATCGGGGTATGGATCCCGAAACATGGTTGGCTGCGACATATACAGCGCCAAATGCGAAAGGAAAAAGGAATTGCTGCGCACCCGCAGCTTGGGATTCCCAAACCGGCAGCCGTGCAAGATGGTGATGTTGGGGGCAAAGGGCTTTAGGTCTAACGCCAGGCCCAACTCGTCTATGCTCCGGCCGATGTCGTTTTTCAATCGATACAACATCTCCGTATCCCCACCCAGCTGCGCATACACGTTGTCCCCGCCGCTGCGCACCAGTGCGCCCACGCCTACGATCTGCAATACCGGCGAAGGCAGCACGGCCAAGTCAGTTTCCAGCTTGTGGATCAGCGCCTGTGCATCGTCCTCGCTAACCTCTCCGCCTACCTGAAACAGCATGCGAAAATTTTCCTGGGAGATGGCCCGGCCGCCGATTCCGATGCCAAGCAAGCGGCGCTGCAGCTCTGTCAGCGTCTCTATCATGCTGGGCGGCAATTCCAAAGCAAATAACAGCCGCACAGGCGCTCCCCCTTTCATCGCAGATTGTTGCGTTTTTGCATATTATTATACCATTATATATGACTTTTCCAAAAACTTCGAGTGTAAATTCTTAACTGTGCGATTTTGTACACATTGGCCGCTTATGGTACACTACAAATAAAAAGGAGGGATGGGCCTATGGCATTATGGAAAATATGCGGACGAGCCGGCAGCGGCAAGACCACCTGGCTATGCAGGCGCATTGGCCAAGCCATGCAGCAAGGGCAGCCCTCCTATCTGATCGTGCCGGACCAATACACGCTGCAAGGCGAGCGGGAATTGATGCGCCATCTACATGCAGAGGGGCTCTGGCATGCAGAAGTGCTGAGCATTTCCCGGCTCTGCGAACGCGTTCTTGCACAAAAGCCTTCCCTGCTAAAGCCGATGGACCGGCGAGGCGAAGCCATGGCCGTCAGCAGGATGCTGCTTACCTTGCAGGATGAGCTTACCGTTTATGGCCGCTACGCCCGTTCTCCCCAGTTTGCCGCTACCTTGGCCGGGGAAATCGCAGAATACAAGCGCTTTGGCATTGCGCCAGAGGCTCTTATGGAGGCTGGGCAGGCCCGCCCGCATCTACAGGAAATCGCCAAGGTTTATGCCGCTTACCAAGGACATTTGGCCGGAGAATATCAGGATACCGAAGATAAAACCGACCTTTGCATCGATCTGATTCCACACACCGCCTTTCTAAAGGGCGCTCTTGTCTGCATTGACGGTTTTGAAATGCTGACAAAACAGGTCTACCGGCTTGTGGAAGCGCTGCTCCGGCAGTGCGCGGACGTCTGTATTTCCTTTCGCCTTGGCTTGGAAACGGACGCAGATGCGCCTACCTTTGCCACCGAACACAAGCACCTTGCCCGCGTCAGCGCCTTGGCAGATCGCTGCGGCATTCGCCAGCATACCGTTTGGCTGCCGCGCGAAAGAGGCCAGCGCCCGCCGCGCTTTGCGCACAGCCCTGCCCTCGCCTATTTGGAATCGCACCTCTTTGCCTATCGGCCCGCTCCCTACGAGGGGCCGGCACAGGAAATCTCGCTGATCCATGCCGGCAATCCCTGGCAGGAAGCGGAGGACTGCGCACGCCAAATCTTTGCCCTTGTCAAAGATCACGGCCTAAGGTACAACGAGATCGCCGTGGTCTCCTCCGAAATCGAGCTGTACGGCCCACTGCTGCAGCGCGCCCTTTCCCTCTATGACATTCCGATGTTCTGGGATGTAAAGCGGCGGGTGAGCACGCATCCGGCCGCGCAGTATGTCTTGCAGGCGCTGCGCGTAGTACAAAATCGCCGGTTTACGCGCGATGTGCTCCGTTTTTTGAAAAGCGGGTATACCCGCCTTTCCCAAGAGCAATGCGAGCAGATGCAGCGGTGGGCGCGCCGCTTTGGTCTGCGCACCTTTTCCCCCAAGCCGCCTACTTCCATGGAGCCGGAGGAGCAAGAGGCCTACCTTTCGCTCTACCATCTGCTCTTTGATCCGCTGGAAGCGCTGCGAAAATCGCTTCTGAAGGCCCGCTCTGCCAAACAGCAGGCAGAAGCCCTGGTTCAGTATCTGGAGGAGGATGGGTTTATCGAACGGCTCCAGGCCACCATCGACGAAACCTACCTGGACGACCCAGATACCGCCGCGCAGGCCAGCGAGTTTTTTACCCTTCTAGGCGATCTTTTGGCACAGGTCATCCGTGTCCTGGGCGATCAGGTGCTAAGCCCCGGAGACTTTGCCACGCTGCTTTCCTCCGGTCTGGCTGCTGAGGAAATCGGGCTGCTGCCCAGCCAAAACGACGCCATCAACGCCGGCTCGATCCTGCGCAGTAAGATGGACGAGATCAAAGCACTGTTCGTCTTAGGGCTGTCGGCCGGCAAGGTACCGGCCGGAACTGCCGAAACAGGATTGTTATCGCGCAGTGACCACGCCCTGTTGGAGGAAAGCGGGCTCTGGATGGGCAACAACGAGGCAGAGCGCGCCAGCGAGGAGGAGTTGGCGGTATACAGCGTATTTTGCAAGCCGAGCCATTGGCTGTACCTTTCCTATCCGCAAGCCGACTTAGCCGGCAAACAGCTCCTGCCCTCGCCCTATATCGAGCAGATTTCTCAGCTGTTTCCCGGCGCCGTACAACGGGCCGCGCAAAGGCCACAAGAGGTTTGTTCTCCCAAAGCTACGCTATTGCCGTTGGCAGAGGCGGTGCGCCGGGTACAGGATGGCGAGGCAGTAGACCCCGTCTGGGCCGCTGCCTACTGCGCACTGGAGCAAATGCACTATCCCCAGATAGCCCAGGCCTTGGAGGGGCTTTCTCCCCGGGAGGATGAGATCGGCCCCGCCCTAGCCCATGCCCTGTACGCGGATGAAAATGGCACATATACCACGCCCATTACCGGGCTGGAAACCTTGGCCCGCTGTCCCTTCCGGCACTTTATGGAGCGCGGCCTTCACCTAGCCCCTGCAGATGAGTTTGGAAAAACACCGATTGATGAGGGCAACTATTATCATGCCGTGCTGCAGCATTTTCTGCTGCTGTATCGCGACCACACCTTGACCCGCGAACAATGCCGGGCTGCTGTGGATAAGCTTTGCCAAGCCTACGAAGCGCGCGAATATCTTTCCGGTCCGTATGCCCAAGATGCCAGGGCCAGCCTACAGGCGGAAAAACAGCGCGATTCTCTGTACAAAGCAGCTTGGATGCTCTGCCGCCAAAAGCAAAGCGGGCAGTTTTTGCCGCAGGATACCGAGGTGCCCTGCCGCATCCGCATCCCGCTGACAAATGGTGCAGAGGGCATTGCCAACGGCGTGATAGACCGCATTGACCTAAAGCATGAAGGCGGAACTTCTTACGTCCGCGTAGTCGACTATAAATCCGGCAGCGTATCCCAGGCAGACCTTACGCGCTTTGCCTGCGGCACCAGCTTGCAGCTTCCGTTATATTTGCAAATGGCCGCCCAAAAAAAGCAGGCAGCGCCCAGCGCCATGGCGCTCAGCGCGGTGCGTGCCGGCGTCCAGGAGGATGATCCTCAGCACGCTGAGGAGGATTTATCCGCACAAAAGCTCAAGGGATACTATACCGCGCACGGCGTGGAAGATCGTGCGCTTTCCACGCAAAGTGCCGGCCGCCTGCTGACAGAGGAGCAAATGGCCCAGGTGCTCTCCGATTCGCTTGCCGTTACCGCTTCGCTGTTTGAAACGCTGAGCCAGGGGCATACCGCTCCCTATCCGCTCAAGGGCGCTGTCGATGGGTGCCAATACTGTGCCTTTGCCAATGCCTGCGGCTATCTATCCGGCGTTACGCCGCACCGCACCGTACGAAAGGCATCCCTTTCCAAGGAGGAGGACAGCCATGATCCAAACGCCTAACGCTGCGCAAAAAAGAGCGCTGGATATACAGACGCCCCGCGATCTTATCGTGTCCGCTGCCGCGGGCTCTGGGAAAACTGCCGTGATGGTGGACCGGGCCGTGCGCCTGATTGAAGCGGGTATGCCGATACAAAAGCTGCTCATGACCACCTTTACCAATGCCGCAGCGGCGGAAATGAAGCAGCGGCTTGCCAAAGAGCTGTTGGACCGGGCCGACCATACCTCGCCCGAGACAGCGCGCCATCTTCGCAGCCAGGCGCTGTTGGTGCACAGCGCGGATATCTGCACCATTGACTCCTTTTGCATCCAGCTGGCGCGGCGCTACTTTTATTTGGTAGACTTGGATCCCTTGTTTGGCCTGCTGGATGAGGCTGCCGGCCTGGTGCTGCGCGCCACAGCGCTGGAGGATGTATTCAATGATTTTTTCTCCTTGCCGCCGGGTAAGGAACGGGACGCGTTTTTACACACACTCAAGGCGCTTTCCTATGGAAAAGAAGAGGAAGCAAAGCAGGTTATTCTCCAAATACACGAATATAAGCAGACCCTGCCGGATGGGCAAGCATGGCTGGAAAAAGCACGCGCTCATTATGCCGATGACAACGTGATACAATCGGATTTTTCTGCCTATTGCGCACCCCTCTCAGAGGCGCTGGCCCATGTATCGGCGGATATGGAGCAGCTCATTCACATATTGGAGACAGGATGCTGGCACAAAAAAAAGGAAGAGATCCTTTTCCCCTGGCGGGAGAACCTCGCCCTGCTCACAAGGCTGGGCGAAATGGCGCCCGGCCCCGAATCGGCCGATCTATTCAAACAACTGCAAACCAAAAAGGATGCGCGCATCAAAAAGAGCCTATCCGCCGAGGACAACGAGCAGTTTGATGCGCTGCATAAGCGCATCAAAAAAAGCATATTACAGCTGCAAAAACACACGGCCTACCGTTTGGGCCTCTCCGGCTTTTGCGATATGGCGCACGACTGTGTGCCTGTGTTTGACGGGCTTTGCAAACTGCTGTCCGCCTTTGAGGACGCCTATACCGAGGCCAAAAAGCAGGCAAATGCCTGGGATTTTTCCGATATCTCCCAAGCAGCGCTGCGCATTTTGCGCCATCCGCAGGCACAGCTGGAAACAAGCGCACTCTATGACGCCGTGTTCATCGACGAGGTGCAGGATACCAACGAATTGCAGGACGCTATCCTATCTCTCATTGCCCGCCCCAGAACCTCTTTCCGGGTCGGCGACGTAAAGCAGAGCATCTACCATTTCCGCCATACCGACCCTTCTTTGTTTCTGGCTCGCTATCATCAATACAGCCCTGAGGACAGCGCAGAGCAGATGCGCATGGACCTCAAGGAAAACTACCGTTCCTGCGCCAATGTTTTACATGGAGTAAATTGTGTAATGCAGCGCTGTATGCAGCCGCCGGTTTCGGATGTTGCGTATGACGACAGCCAAGCGCTGGTGCCCGGCCGCAAGGAGGAGGGACCGCCGATCAGCGTGCATCTGCTTATCAAGGAAAACAAAGCGGACGGCGAAGAGCAGCCGGAGGCAGAGGCGCTGGAAGCCCGCAGCGTAGCCCAAGCGCGGGTCGCGGCCCAAGAGATCCGGCGCTTATTGGGCCAAACCTTTTTGGATAAAGGCGTAGAGCGTCCGTATACCCTTTCGGACATTGTGGTGCTGGTACAGGCGCGCACCCATGTTTCGCTCTTTTTGCAGACCCTGCTGGAAGAGGGCATCGAAGCGGTCTCGGATGCTTCTGCGGAAATTTTGACCACACAGGAATGCGGCGCTTTGATCCAGGTTTTGCGCGTGGTGGACAGCTTGCAGGACGATATTGATTTCGTAACGGCGCTGCGCAGCCCCGCAGGCCAATGCACCGCGGCGGACCTGGCCCGAATCCGCCTGTATCAAAAAGAACAGCAGCGGCTGGGCACGCTGCCGGACCGGTGTGAATTTTTCCAGGCGGCCCGCCATTTCTCCGCGCATGGCGAAGGCGCTACCGCCGACCGGCTGCGCCGTTTTTTCGAGCGCATCGAGCGATACCGGCAATATGCGCACCGCCACAGCGTAGATGCGCTTTTGCTCTATATCTATGACGACTGCAACGCCTTGGCCTATTATGGCGTACAACCGGATGGGGCTAAGAAAACGGAGAACCTCATCGCCCTCTGGCAGCGGGCCCAGGGCTATGTGCAGTCCGGCGACGGATCGCTGTATGGATTTTTGCAGATGCTGGATACCACTACCCGCCTGGGCGGCAAGGAACCGCCCGCCCTGCCCACCGGCGGCGATTTTGTGCGCGTGATGACCATGCACACCAGCAAGGGACTGGAGTTTCCCGCCGTGATCCTTCCGTTTTTGGAGCAGGGCCTGGCACGCGCTCATGATACCTCTTTGCCACTCTCCAAAACATACGGCATTGGTCTGTGGCATTTTCATCAGCGTTCCCTGAGTAAACAGCAGACCCTATGCTATGCGCTCTGCCAGGCGGAAAAGCAACGGGCGGAAACGGCGGAGCGGATGCGGCTTTGCTATGTCGCGATGACGCGCGCCAGGGAATCGCTGATCCTAATCGGACAGGGCAGCGCCCAACAGCTTGCCGCTGCCTGTGAAAAGCCGCCAGCACAGGCTAAAAGCATGCTGGAATGGATTTTACCCGCCGTGGCCCTGCATCCCGACGGCGCTGCGCTGCGGGATCGATTCTCCCTTTCCTTGCCCGCCCGGGAGACGCCCGGCGCTTGGCAGATCTCCTTTCATACCGTGCAGCCGGAAACAGAGCGCGTGTATCAATCCAAAGGCAATTGGCAACGATTTGTAGAAGGGGTCGACGTATCAGACCCGCGGTATGCTGACGCGTTGGCCGCCCTGCATTACCAATATCCCTTCCGCGCGGCCACAGCGCCCGCCAAGGTCGCCGCTTCCCAGTTAGCGGATCTATCCGGTCAGGCGCAGGCGCCCACCCTGTCCTGGCCTGCCTGGGATTCCGTATCGGAAAAAGCGCCCGACGCGGCGCAGCGCGGTACCTATATGCACGAGGCCATGCAAAAGATCGATTTGGCACAGGCCAAAACTCTGGAAGGCGTACAGGCACAGGTCTACACCTGGCTTACCCAGGGCGTCCTTACCCAGGCCCAGGCCGATGCGTTGGATCTTTCCCTCATCGTGCGCTTTGCCAACTCCCCGCTGGCCGGCCGTATCCTATCCGCCCGCCAGGTATTGCGGGAACAGCCCTTTGTCGTGCGCATCCCTGCCCGGCTCATTTCACCGGAATACCCGTCGGATGAAACGACGCTTTTGCAGGGCATTCTGGACCTGGCCTTTGAGGAGGAGGACGGCTGGGTCTTGGTGGATTACAAGACCGACCGTATCCCCCCCGAAGGGCCGCAGGCATTGGCCCTTCGTTACCAAGGGCAGTTGTACGCCTACCGCCTGGCGCTTTCGCATTTGACGGGGCGGCCCGTCAAGCAGGCGCTGCTGGTGCTGCTCCGCACCGGCGAAAGCATTGAGATTGCGGCAGACGATTGACTTTTAGAAATGTAGATGCTTATAATAAACAAAGTCCAAAAAACTGCGGAGGTATGTTTTGGCTACAAGAAGAAGAGTAAACCCCAAAGCCAGTCGCAAAAAGCTCATCCGAGCTTTGCTGATTGTCATCATATTGCTGGTTGCCATTGCCTTTGTTTCCTATTTGGTGAATAAGGACAAGCCGGCAACCTCTGAAACCATTCTCATCAACGAGGTGATGGCCGGCAACAAGCAGGCCGTAACCGATGAGGAAGGCAACTATTCCGACTGGATCGAGCTGTATAATCCCGGCACCACAGACGTATCGCTGTCCGGCTGGGGCTTGTCCGACAGCAAGCTGGAACAGGCCAAGTGGACCTTCCCGGATATCAGCATCCCGGCCGGCGGGTATGTCGTTGTATACTGTGATAAGCAGGACAAGCGTGAAACCGATCAGCCGCTGCATGCCAATTTCGGCCTTTCCTCTTCCGGCGAGGATGTTGTTCTTACCAACAACCTCGGCGTTATCGTAGATTATACGACGTTTTCTCAAATGCCGTCTGATACCTCTATGGGGCGCGATCCTAAGGACAACAGCCAATGGATCAGCTTTGAAAAGGTGACGCCCGGCTACCCCAATACCGATGAGGGTTACGAGCAATATTTAGCCAGCCGCAAAGTGGAATCTTCCCCGCTGCGCATCAGCGAGGTCATGAGCGCCAACGTCACGACCTTAACTGACGATTATGGCGCGTATTCCGACTATGTGGAAATTGAAAATACCAGCGACAGCGAAATCGACCTGTCCGGTTACGGGCTTTCCAACAAACCCAATAAAACGATGAAGTGGCGGTTCCCGGACGGAACCAAGATCCCGGCGCACGGCTATGTGGTCGTGTACTGCTCCGGCAAAGCCTATTCCAAAGACGGCAGCAACAACTACCTGCACACCAATTTTAGGCTCAGCAGTTATAAGGTAGAGGTTTCCCTTGCCAACAAGGCAGGCCAGATCCTCGATTCCGTCGAGGTGCCGGAGATGAAGAGCGACACCGTTTACCTGCGTGATCCTTCCGACAATTACGAATGGACCACCTCTGCCAATCCCTCTCCAGGCTATGCCAATACGGCAGAGGGCTTCCAAAAGTTTGTCGAGGCAAACGGAAAGCCCACCAGCAGCGTGATCATCAGCGAGGCCATGCCGTACAACGATAAATACGCGCCCACCGGCGGTGCGTATTATGATTGGGTGGAGATCTACAACAATGGCTCCGAAGCCGTTTCCCTCAAGGGCTGGGGGTTAACGGACGATACGGAAAAGCCGTTGAAGTGGAAGTTTCCCGATATTACGCTTGCGCCCGGGCAATATACGCTGGTGTACTGTTCTGGGTTGACGAATCTTGGCAATATGCATACCAATTTCCGCATTTCCGGCGCGGGCGAGGTCATTGGGCTGTTCAATAGCAGCGAAGAGCTGGTGGATCGGGTCTATGTAAGCGATGTGCCTACCAATATGTCCGTTGGCCGCCAAAGTGGCTCCGATGGATTTTTTTATTTTCAAACACCCACGCCGTCTACCGCCAATGCTGGCGGCGCCATCGGGTTTGCCGTAAAGCCCACCATCACCACGGAAGCCGGCTCGTACCGCGGGGCCCAGCAGGTGACCATGGAGGCTGGCGATGCGGACACCACCATCCATTACACCACCGATGGCTCCATCCCAACGGAATCCAGCCCTGTATATACTGGGCCGATCACCGTTGAAAAAACCACGGCGGTGCGTGCGCGCGCCTTCAAGGAAGGGCTTTTGGGCAGCAAGACGGACTCCAAAACGTTTTTGATCGATATTCCTCATACGCTGCCTGTGGTTTCGCTGATCACCGATCCGCCGAACCTGTTTGACCATGATTACGGCATCTATGTCGTGGGCAATGGCCAAAAGGTGGGCGATATCGAATACAAGAATGCCAACTTCCAAAAGGACTGGGAGCGAGAAGTCCACTTTGAGTATTTTGATGAAAGCGGCAAACAGGGCGTATCTTTGGATGCGGGCATCCGCATCTTTGGCGCATTCTCCCGGTTTAAGGACCAAAAGGGCTTTTCCATCCGTGCCAGGGAGCGCTACGGCTCCGCCACCATCGACTATCCCTTCTTTGAAACGCGGCCGTATACCTCCTATAAATCCATCACGCTGCGCGCTGGCGCCCAAGACTGTACACAGAGCAAGATTCGTGATATTGTAGTTACCGACTTGGTGCGCGAGACCACCACGCTGGATGTGGCGGCCTACAAGCAAAGCGTCGTATATATCAACGGCCAGTATTGGGGCATCTACAATATCCGGGAAAAGATCAACAAATACATGCTGGCCCAGCATCATAACCTGAGCAATCCGGAAAATATCGACCTGATCGTAGGCGATGCCATGGCACTGGTGGGCAGCACGGACAACTACAAGCAGATGATCAATTATGTCAGCAGCCATGAGGCGGACATCAACGACCCGGACGTGTACAAGACCATCACGGATTGGGTGGATGTGGAAAACTTCGCCGATTGGTGCATTGCCGAGATCTGGTCCAACAATACAGACCTTGGCAACATCAAATACTGGCGGGAAAAAACGCCGGACGGCAAATGGCGCTGGATCTTATACGATTTTTGCTGGGGCATGTACAATCCGGAGCAGGATGCGATGGCACGGCTGACCAACCCTGAAGGCATGGGCGTGGGCAACGGCATCTCTACCGTCCTTTTGCGCACCCTGCTGAAAAACGATGAGTTTAAAGAGCTTTTCCTGACACGGTTTGCCTACCATATGAAAAACACCTTTGCCACCGACCGCGTGCTGGCCAAAATCGACGAGTGTGCCGGGATGATCGAGGATGAGATCGGCCGCGACCGCGAGCGCTGGGACAACGGCACGGCAGAATCGTGGCGTACCAGCCAGATTGCAAAGATGGAAAACTTTGCTAAGGTGCGCAATGAATACTGCCTGTACCATGTCAAGCAGTATTTCGGCCTATCGGATGACGAGATGATGCGCCGCTTTGGCAGCGTCGGCACGCAGCCGCCCAGCACGGGAAGTTGAGAAGAGGAGGCACAGAATTTGGCCGGTAAGTTTCGCCATGAGCTCAAATTTTACATCAATACTGCAACGTATTATGTGCTGCGCCATCGGCTGTCTGCCCTGCTGTCTCTGGATGAAAATGCACGGGAAGAAACGGGCGATTACCATATCCGTTCCCTGTATTTTGACGACCGGGAGGACAGCAACCTTGTCACCAAAATCGCCGGCGAGGACAGCCGCGAAAAATTCCGGGTGCGCATCTACAACATGGAGGACAGCGTCATCCGTCTGGAGCGCAAAATCAAAAAGGATCAATATATCCTCAAGCATAGCTGCGGCTTGACCCGTAAAGAGTTTGAGCTTTTAATGGAAGGCGAATGTTCGTTTTTGCTGCAAAAGGACAAGCTGCCCGCCGGGGCTGTGTACTTTTCCATGAAAAACAAGGGGCTGCGCCCTGTCAAGGTCGTAGATTATGTGCGGGAAGCCTATGTACACCCCATCGAAGATGTGCGTATCACGTTTGATAAGGATCTGCGCGCAGGCCAAAGCTTCGATATATTTGATAAGCAGATGTTTACCGTCCCCATGCTGGAAAAGGGGATGATGGTTCTGGAAATCAAATTCAACGAATTTCTGCCCGGTTATATCCGCCGGGCCTTTGATGGCATAGAAGCTACACGCAGCGCAATCAGCAAATATGCCATTTGCAGAAAATATGACCTTTAGAGCATAAGGGAGGACATTATGGGAGATTTTTTCAGTAACCTGGTTGCCGGGCTGCAAAACGCCTTTTCCTTCGGCGACCTTAGCGTAGTGCGCATTTTGCTAACACTGGGGCTTGCCTTTTTGATCGGCATGTATATCTTTGCCATCTATCGCAAAACCTTCAGCGGCGTTATGTACTCCAAGAATTTCGGGGTTTCTTTGGTAATGCTGGCGATGATCACTTCCTTTATCATTTTGCCGATCACCAGCAACCTGACGCTGTCCCTTGGTATGGTCGGTGCTTTGTCCATCGTGCGTTTCCGTACCGCTGTCAAGGATCCTATCGACACCGTATATATGTTCTGGTCCATTGCCGTGGGCATCGCATTGGGCGCAAAGTTCTTCCTGCCCGCGATCTTGGCCTCCGCTGTCATCGGCGTATTGATGCTGTTGCTTTCCGGGATGCGGTTCCGCAGTACGATGCCTTACCTTTTGGTGCTTCGTTTCAATGAAAACGCCACCAACAATGTCTATGGTCTTCTCAAACGCCTGCCCGAAAGCCAGCTGAAAAGCAAAACAGTCGGCTCTGCCGGCGTAGAAATGACGTTGGAGATCCGCCTGCGCGAGTCCGATCTACAGGTTGTAGAGCGCTTTTTGGAAATTCCTGGCGTCTATGACGCCTCCATCATCAGCTATGGCGGTGACATTGTTGCTTAAGATCGTATACCTGGCACATAGTGGGTTTGCAATTTTAACGGAAAAGGCAACCATTGTTGTGGATTATTACAGCGATTCCTGTATTGGGAATCGCTGTTTATCTCGTGGTGTTGTGGATGAAGATCTTTTATCCCGCCCCGGCCGGTTTTATGTACTGTGTACCCACGGGCATGCCGACCATTTCAACCCCGTTATCCTTTCTTGGCGGGAAAAACGCCGGGATATCGTCTATTTATTTTCCCAGGATATTCTAGAATCCGGGTTGGCACGCTCTCAGGATGCCATTTATCTAAAGCCCGGGCACACCTACAGCGACGAATGCCTGCATGCCGCCGCATTCGGATCTACGGATGTAGGCATTTCCTTTTCCATGTGCATAGAGAAAAAGAAGCTGTTTCATGCCGGCGATCTCAACAATTGGCATTGGAACGAAGAGGTGCCCTGCGAAGAGGCCGTTGGGTACGAAAAGGCCTTTTTGCAGGAGCTTTCCCTGCTTGCCGCTGCTTATCCACATTTTGATGCCGCTATGTTCCCCGTCGATCCCCGCTTGGGTAAGGATTATATGCGCGGCGCACAGCAATTTGTCGACGCCATCGAGGTGGATCATTTTATCCCGATGCATTTTGGCGAACACTATGATAAGGCCAATGCCTTTGCCCCCTATGCGCATCACCATTTCTTCCCCCTACACCAACGCGGACAGGCCATGACTCTTTTTTGAATAGCAATGGTATACAATTATGGCAATGGGGCATCCTAATTTTGACTTTCCTGCCTGTTATGCTGGAAAGAATTGACAAGGCCCTTTGGTTCGCTGTACGATGTGGTGCATAGAGGAAGGAGAAGTCCCGATTGAGACGCAAGTTATGGTTTGATTCTTTGAATATTTTTCTTTTATGTATCGCGGTGGTTTTGTTTTTCCTGCGCTCCACCTTCACGCTGCTGCTGGCCGGCGGCTGTATTGCTATTGCGTTGGTGCGCTGCTTTTCCACAGACCCCAACGCACGGAATCGTGAAAACGACCGCTTTCGCGGTTTTTGGGATCGTATGAAGATGCGTTCCCAGGCAAAAAAGGCGCAAAAGGTGCGTACAGTGAAACCGCAGTATGCAAGCCGCCCTGGCGAAAGCCATCTGGGCAAAGAGAATAAATCCGAAGCAAAAGCGCAGCGGGCCAAGGCAAAAGAAGCAAAAAAGGCGCAAAAGGAAAAGAAACGCCAGCAGAAAAACGATACAGAACACGTTTATTTTAATTGTCCCAAATGCAATCAAGAAATGCGCGCCCCCAAGGGAAAGGGCAAGATCTTGGTTACCTGTAAAAATTGCGGAGAAAAATTTGAAAAAACAACCTAAAAAGCTTGCACCTTACATGGAAAGCACTATAATAGGAGTAGTTCCTAGTAAATAAAAGGAGGAGACTGTTATGAAAATGAGATGCACCGTCTGTGATTGGGTATACGAATTGCCGGAAGGCCAAACCGAGCTGCCCGCAGATTTTGAATGCGAGCTTTGTGGCGCAGGCCCGGAAGCATTTGTCGTGGTTGAGGAATAAGGCCAAGGCTCCCGAATGGGAGCTTTCCTTTTTCTCTTGGATGAGGTTATCCATAGAAACGAACAAAAAGCACCATTTTTCTGTGGATAACCCATGGATAATAGCCAAGTTATCCATATTTTAAAAAAAATATGAATTTTTGAAAATTTATGCTTGACTTTGTCTGGCCGTCTTGGTAATATAGACAAGCGCCGTGAGGAACGGGGTAACCGGGAAGCGCGGCGGAGCACCTAGAAAACTACATAGTGAATGAGAAGAAAAGAGCGAAAAGCCTAGCGAAAGTAAAGGAAGAGCCAAGGAAGAAACAAAGTTAAAGACCAGAGGGATCTGGTAAGAATTTTTAACAAGAGTTTGATCCTGGCTCAGGACGAACGCTGGCGGCGTGCCTAACACATGCAAGT
>OGQL01001761.1_pt1 | contig 15179 bp, 9 predicted proteins | sample 1553211 | NCBI WGS metagenome assembly OGQL01 (sample SAMEA2579942, study PRJEB22360) | human gut metagenome
ACAAGCTCTACTTCGGCGACGACGACCTGCTGGTGGCCGAGGTGATCGACAATACCACTTCACGGGGCCGCACGCTCCGGTTCCTGTTCGACGGGTCCTACGAAGAGTTCAAAGAAACCCTCTTCAAACTGGGCGAAACCCCGCTGCCCAAGTGGGTGCGCGAAAAGGTCGAGCCGGAAGACGCCGAGCGCTACCAGACCATTTTCGCCAGCAAAGAGGGCGCCGTAGCCGCCCCGACGGCCGGCATGCATTTCTCCAAGCATCTGTTCAAACGTATGGAGATCAAGGGGATCGAAAAGGCGTTCATCACGCTCCACGTCGGCCTGGGCAACTTCCGCACGGTCGATGTCGAAGACCTCTCGAAGCACAAGATGGACTCCGAACAGTTCTTCGTGGACGAACCCACGGCCGAAACGGTAAACAAGACCAAACGCGAAGGACATAAGATCGTTTCGATCGGCACGACGGTCATGCGAACGCTCGAAACGGCCGTTTCGACCGGCGGCATGATCAAGCCGATGGAGGGCTGGACCAACAAGTTCATCTTCGCCCCGTACGAATTTTCGGTGGCCGATGCCATGGTGACCAACTTCCAGCTTCCCTACTCGACCCAACTGATGATGGTTTCGGCATTCGGAGGTTACGACCTGATAATGAATGCCTACAAAATAGCCAAAGAGGAGGGCTACCGCTTCGGAACTTATGGCGACGCGATGCTGATTCTTTAAGAAAAATCACTATCTTTGCAGAAGATAGGAGGCGGTTCGGCAATCTTTTGCGTGCAAGCCCGCGCGATTGCTCTCACCTTTCACTATCTTTGCGAAAGATAAACTTTCGTGAAGTGAGGTACGGCAGCACGACAAGGCAACTTTTCGCATTGCATCCGGCCCGTGCCTTCTTCGCCGAGCAAGCTAAAAAATCATCGTTTCCGACCGGCGGGCACTCCGAGCGCACCGCACCAGGAGATGAAGAAAAAATTTCAACCAATGGCATCGAACAGGATACTATACGTCTGTCAGGAAGTGGCTCCGTATGTCCCGGATACGGAGGGGGCGCTTCTGTGCCGGCGGCTCTCGCAGGCGATGCAGGAGCGCGGCAATGAAATCCGCACATTCATGCCCCGGTACGGCTGCATCAACGAACGGCGTCATCAATTGCATGAGGTGATCCGGCTCTCGGGTATGAACCTCATCATCGACGACAACGATCATCAACTGATTATCAAGGTCGCTTCGATTCCGTCAGCCCGAGTGCAGATCTATTTCATCGACAACGACGACTATTTCGCCCGCAAAGCGATTCTCCGGGATGCCGACGAAAACTATTTCGAAGACAACGACGAACGGGCCATCTTCTTCGCCCGGGGCGTACTCGAAACGGTCAAGAAACTGCGTTGGACGCCGACGGTCGTCCACTGCCACGGCTGGTTCTCGAGTATCGTGCCGATCTATCTGAAAAAGGTCTTCGCCGACGACCCGATTTTCAAGGAGGTCAAAATCGTCGTTTCGCTCTACGGCGACGGTTTCGACAAACCGCTGGATGCAGGAATGAAGGAGAAAATCGCCAACGAAGGCGTCAAAGACAAAAAACTGTCGATCCTCGACACCCCTTCATACGAAAACCTCTGCCGTTACGTTATGGAGTATGCCGACGGCATCATTCTGGCTTCCGATGCGGTAACCCCCGAAATTATCGAGTTGGTCCGTAACAGCGGCAAACCGCTCCTGGAATACCAGTCGCCCGACGCAGAGGACTTTTTCGACAACTACAACCGATTCTATGATTCGATCCAGTAAAATACGCCGGGCCGCCGAATTGGCCGCCGTTCTCACCGCAGCGGGCATGGTCTTCTTTACAGGTTGCACGAAAGTGGACGACCGGCTGGGCGCAGGCTACCAACCGGGGGATCAGCAGATGAAGATCGGTCTGAAAGTTTTCGCGCTCGCACCCGACGCCGAGCGGCCCTATTTCGAAACTCGACTCTACAAAACCGACTCTCTCAAGGCTTCCAACCTGGGAGAGGGGTATTTCGGTGTGATGCACGACGAAACTTTCGGGCGTCGCACGGCAGGTTTCCTGACCCAATACCGCGCCGTAGCCCTCTCCGATACGACCGGATTCGGCTACCAGCCCATTTTCGACTCGATCGAACTCAAAATCAAAATCTCGAACTACGGAGGCGACACCCTCAAGCCGATGACGTACAATGTCTATGAGGTGATTTCGAACGATTACCTCAATCCCTCGCTGACAGCCCCGGCCGGAGCAGGCAGCGTCGCCGACACCCTTTTCTACCCGACCTTCGATCCGACCCCCTACCTCAACCCCAACCCGGTATTCACCTTCACCTTCCCCAACGGCACGACGACGGGACCGGCCACGGAGTACGTCACCCTGCAGCCTACGCCTGAAGGACGGGGGCTCATCAAACGACTGATGCTGCTCGAAGGCAAGTACAAGGGCGATATGACGATCTACCGCAATCCGGAGCTTTGGGTGGACTATTTCAACGGTATTTACATCAAGCCGGCCCAGGAAGATCCATCGGGAGAAGGGAACCTGTTCGCTACGAACCTCGCGGAGTCGGGTCTTCTGATGTACACCCGCAGCCGGAACAGAACCGACCCGACGCTGATCCAGGATACGATCACGGCCAGCTACCTCTTCTACCGCGAAGACGATCCCTACGGCAATGTTTCGATCAACACCATCCGACACGATTACACCGGCTCCAAGATCAATCCGGCCGACATCGACGAGCGGAACGAACAGCGGCCCCTGAACCCCAACGTATATGTCGAAGGGATGGACGGCGTAATCACGGAGCTGACCCTCACGGACGCCCTGTTCGAAGGAATTGAAGCTCTCTACAAGGAAGTTACGGACGAATCGGGCATGCCCTATACCTCGATCGCCATCAACCAGGCGGAACTGATGATCTACCTCGAAAAGAGCGATTACGACTGGGAGAAGATCGACGTGGGAGCCATTACCCCCCTGCTCGACGAATCGTTCCAACGGCTGGGCCTCTACGCCGATTACAAGCACGTGCTGGGCATTTCCGATTACTACTACACCTATGAAAAGCTCTACGCGAGCCAGAATTTCGAATTGCCGTATGGGGGTTACCTCAACCGCAGCCAGGGTTGTTACGTCATGGATATCACCAGCCACATGCAGGAAGTATGGAACGGCTACCTGAAATCCCAGGGTGTCGAAACCGGCGGCAGCCAAACGGAGAACTCCGCCCCCCGGACGATCTACATCGGACCCGAAGCCTACGGACTCTTCACGATGCCCTATACATCGGCACAAGGCATGGAAAACGCCGCAAACAACGCGCCGATCAAGCTGCGCCTGATTTACACGATGATAAAATAGCGAAGCACCTGCGGATAACCTAAGTACGAACTTAGGTTATCTTGCGTTAGTGAAAAGATACTGAATGTTATGCAGGAAAATTTAGTAATAGTCGAGTCCCCGGCCAAAGCCAAGACCATCGAAAAATTCCTGGGCAAGGATTTCGTCGTCAAGTCGAGCTTCGGGCATATCCGGGACCTCTCGAAAAAAGATCTCGGCGTCAATCTGGACAAGGACTACGAACCGGTCTATGAAATTCCGAGCGACAAACGCAAGGTTGTCGAGGAACTTTCGTCGCTGGCCAAGAAGACCAAGACCGTCTGGCTCGCGTCCGATGAAGACCGCGAAGGAGAGGCGATCGCCTGGCACCTCGCAGAGGTTCTCGGCCTGCCGATCGACCAAACCAAGCGAATCGTTTTCCACGAAATTACCAAACCGGCGATTCTGGCAGCCATCGAATCGCCCCGCACGATCGATATGAATCTGGTAAATGCCCAGCAGGCACGCCGCGTGCTGGACCGCCTGGTCGGATTCGAGCTATCGCCCCTGCTCTGGAAAAAGGTGCGGCCCCAACTCTCGGCCGGACGCGTACAGAGCGTCGCCGTACGGCTGATCGTCGAGCGCGGGGGGGGGGTCACCTCCTGCTGGTCGAGCGGGAGAGGGAGATCATCGCATTCCGCTCGACGCCCTACTACCGTGTCGTAGCACAGTTCTACGCCGCCACCGATCCCGATAAAACCCTTTTCAAGGCGGAACTGTCCACCCGCTTCGATACCCGCGAGGAAGCAGAGACTTTCCTGCGCAGCTGCATCGACGCCCGGTTCACCGTCGCCAAAGCCGAGGAAAAACCGGCACAGCGCTACCCCGCGCCTCCGTTCACGACCTCGACGCTCCAGCAGGAGGCGGGCCGCAAACTCGGAATGTCGGTATCGCAGACGATGTCCGTGGCGCAGCACCTCTACGAGCAGGGTTTGATTACCTACATGCGTACCGACTCGGTAAATCTCTCGAAGCAGGCGATCGGCCAGTGCAAGGAGGAGATCATCAAACTTTTCGGTGAGAAATACTCATCGGCACATAATTACAAGACAAAAACCAAAGGCGCACAGGAGGCCCACGAGGCGATCCGCCCGTCGTATATCGAGCGGCAGACGATCGAAGGCACTCCCGCCGAAAAGAAGTTGTACGACCTGATCTGGAAGCGGACGGTCGCCTCGCAGATGGTTCCTGCGGAGCTCGACCGCACCACGATCGTCATCGATATCTCCGGTTCGGACGCCCAGTTCGTCGCCACGGGCGAAGTGATCCGTTTCGACGGATTCCTGAAACTCTACTCGGAATCCACGGACGAGGAGCCGGGCGAAGAGGGATCGGGCATCCTCCCCAAAATGGCCCAAGGCGAGAGCGTCAATCCCGCGCAAATTACAGCCACGGAACGCTTCACCGCACCGCCGGCCCGCTACAACGAGGCTTCGCTCGTAAAACGGCTCGAAGAGCTGGGCATCGGCCGTCCTTCGACCTACGCGCCGACCATCACGACGATCATCAACCGCGGGTACGTGGTCAAACAGAACAAGGAGGGCCAGAAACGCAGCTACGTGCAACTTACGCTGACCGGCAGCAAGATCGCCGAAAAAAGGCTTACCGAAACCTACGGCAAGGAGAAAAACCGACTCCAGCCGACCGATATCGGCATGGTGGTCAATGACTACCTCGAATCGCAATTCGAGCCGATCATGGACTACAACTTCACGGCCAACGTCGAAAAGGAGTTCGACCGCATCGCCGACGGAGAGATCACCTGGAACAGCATGATCGACGATTTTTACGGTCCTTTTCATAAAATGGTCGATCATGCGACCACGACCCAGACGACCAAAAACAACCAGATACGCATCCTGGGCACCGACCCCGCTACGGGGCATACGGTAAAAGCCCGCATCGGCCGCTACGGTCCGATGGTCGAAATCGAAGGCAACGAAGGGGAAAAGAGCCGTTTCGCATCGCTCAAGAAGGGGCAGTTGATCGAATCGCTCACCCTCGAAGAGGCTTTGGCGCTCTTCAGCCTGCCCCGCAACCTGGGGCCCTACGAAGGGGAAGATCTGGTCATCGGCATCGGAAAGTTCGGGCCCTACGTGCGGCACGGCAAATCGTTCGCATCGCTCGCCCGCACGGACGATCCCTATACGATCGGCTACGACCGCGCTGCGGAGCTCGTGCGCGAACAGCAGGCCCGCGCCGCTGCAGCGAACACTCCGCTCAAAACCTTCGCCGAAGAGCCCGAACTACTGATTAAAAACGGCCGTTACGGTCCTTATATCGCCTACAAAGGCAAGAACTACCGTATTCCCAAAGGGACCAAACCCGAGGAGATCACTCTCGAAGCGTGCATGAAAATCATTCAAACTTCTAAAAAATAACAAACCCCAAAATTACGATGAAAAAACTGCTGTTACTCGCAGGCCTGGCACTTATGGTGTGCTCCGCATCGGCCAAGAAACCTGCACAGAAGACCCAGGAGGAAGGCTACAAGTTCACCGACTTGACCACCGTACCGAACACTTCGGTCAAAGACCAGCACCGCAGCGGCACCTGCTGGTGTTATTCGGCTCTTTCGTTCCTGGAAAACGAAATTCTGCGGGCCGGCGGGCCGGAGATGGACCTGTCCGAAATGTGGATCGTCCGCAACATGTATTTCGACAAAGGCGTTAAATACGTCCGCCTGCACGGACATCTGAACTTTGCGGAAGGCGGTGCCGCCCACGACGTAATCGAAGGCATCAAGAAATACGGCATCGTACCCCAGGAGGTCTATCCGGGTCTGAACTACGGCACGGAGAAACCGGTCTTCGGCGAGCTCGACGCAGCACTGAAAGCCTACCTGGACGCAGTTATCAAGGCAAGAAACAACGGGGTGCTGACCACGGCCTGGCAGGACGGTCTGAATGCGCTGCTGGACACTTATTTCGGCGTGCGCCCTGAAAAATTCACCTACGAAGGCAAGGAATATACCCCCGAATCGTTCGCAGCGTCGCTGCCGATCAAAATGGACGACTATGTGGATATAGGTTCTTTCACACACCATCCTTTCTACTCGGAGTTCATCATCGAGGTTCCCGACAACTGGATGTGGGGTACGGTTTACAACGTACCGCTGGAAGAGATGATGGCCGTGGTCGATAATGCCCTGGCCAACGGTTACTCGATCGAATGGGCTACCGACGTCAGCGAAAAGGGCTTCGACCGCATCAAGGCGATCGGCATCATTCCCGAAACCGACATCGACGGCATGGAGGGTACCGAGGCCGAGAAGTGGGGCAAATTGAGCGCCGCCGAGAAAGAGGCGGCTCTCTACAAGTTCGACAAACCCGTCAAGGAGAAGAAGATCACGCAGGAGATGCGCCAGATCGCTTTCGACAACTACGAAACTACGGACGACCACGGCATGGTAATCGTGGGTACGGCCGTCGATCAGCAGGGCAATCCCTTCTTCAAGGTAAAGAACTCGTGGGACGTACGTCCTCCCTACGACGGTTACTACTACTTCTCGCGTCCGTTCGTGGAGTACAAAACCCTGTCCGTTATGGTAAACAAGAACGCCATTCCGCAGGAGATCCGCACCAAACTCGGAATTTAATCCAAAACACAAAATCCAAAACAGAGCCGGTGGATCACCGGCTCTGTTTTTTATTATCGTAAAAGCTCTTTCTGCGCAGATATCCCTATCGTTACGACCAACGCCCGGAGGCACCCGACACCTCCTCGCTCCTGCTCCGTATTCAAACCAAATCGGACGCGTGCAACGATCCGTCCGAGAGTTCTGTCGTATTTCCCGGATCGAGCGAATGCCCCCATCAATTCACCGAAAGAGTCTGTAATCGATATTTTCAAAAAACTCAGATACTCCGTTCCGCATGGGGCCGGTGTCTGAATTTACGAACCTGGTAGAAGAGCAGCACGGCGGCCAGCAGAGAGGCCGTACCGTCGGCAATCGGCATCGACATCCAGACACCCAGCGTACCGAGATGCGGCGGCAAAACAAGGAGCAGCGGGATGAGGAACAGCATCTGCCGCGTGAGGGAGAGGAAAATCGCCTTGTGCGGCTTGCCGATATATTGGAAAAAATTGGAGGTCACGATCTGGAATCCGACGATCGGGAAAACGCACAACACGATCCGCAGCCCCTCGGCCGCCGTAGAGATCATCCGCTCGGCCGCAGCTCCGTCCGCAGCATCGACGAAGAGCATCGCCACCTGCCGGGGAAAGAGCTGTCCCAGCAGGAATCCCGCCGTCGTCACGCAAACCGCACACACGACGGTCTGCCGCAGGACCTTCAACACCCGGTCGTACCGCCGGGCGCCGTAATTGTACCCCACGATGGGCTGCATGCCCTGATTCAGTCCAGAAACGATCATCAGGAAGAGCATCGCCACCCGATAAATGATGCCATACGCCCCGATCGCCACGTCGCCGCCGTACTCCCGGAGCGATTTGTTCACGACGATCACTACCGCCGAAGCACAGAGGTGCAGCAGAAACGAAGCCATACCGATAGAAAAGATCTTGCCCACGACCGACACCTGCAAGCGGAAAATCCCCCGTTCGAACCGGATGAAACTTCCCCGGGAAGAGAAGTGGATGAGCGAAACCGAGAGTGCTGCGGCCTGGGCCAGCACCGTCGCGGCCGCCGAACCGCGAATACCCCAGCCGAACCCGAAAATGAACAGCGGATTGAGCAGACAGTTCAACACGACGGCCGTCAGCATAATCGTCATGGCTCTCCTCGGATAACCCGAAGCACGGATCACTTCGTTCAGGCTCAAATACATATGGGTAACGATCGTACCGCCGAGAATGATCTGCATGAAATCGCGTGCATAACCGATCGTGGCATCGCTCGCCCCGAAGAAGCAGAGAATGGAGTCCAGCAGCAACAGACCTACGGCCGTAAAAAGCGCCGCTACCAGAAAATTGAGCAACACCACATTGCCCAACACCCCCTCGGCAGCCTCCCGGCGTCCCTGTCCCAGCCGGATCGAGGTGAGCGCCGCAGCACCGATCCCGATCAACGACCCGAAAGCCGACGCGATGTTCATCAGAGGCATCGAAAGCGCCACGCCGGAAATGGCGATCGGACCGACGCCGTGTCCGATGAAAATGCTATCGACGATGTTGTAGAGCGACGAAGAGGTCATCGCGATAATCGAAGGGATCGCATAACGGACGAGCAGCGACGAAATCCGGTCGGAACCTAAACGAAGCGGGGTGACGGCCTGTTTCATCGTTACAAAAATAACAATAACATTCGGAATAACGCCCCGACCGACCGGATTTCGTCGGCAAGAGGTTCGATTTCCGGCCGCCCGATACGAAAAAGGATTTGTGAAACTTCCGGCAAGGAGGAGGGTATTCGTCCCATTTCGGCAGAAAGAAGGTTCCGAATCCTCCGCAGCCGCCCGACATCCCTCCACGTCGGCAAAACGGTCTGACAACAGACGATCCGAAATTTCAAGAGCACCGAAGCCCCGCCTCGAAGCTGCCGGGCGGCATCCTTGCATCCGGCGCCGCAAACACCGCCCCAAGCGTCCGAAAATCAACTCCTCGGCGGAACCTCCATTATAGAACGACAGACACCCCGAAAGTCCCGAACCGAATTACGCCTGCAAGCATAATCACACCAAGATATAGGCTGCAAGAAGCTCCTCCTCCCTCCGAAGTCCGATTTCCAATGCGGATTCCCCGCAAATACGACCCGTCATCCGGCCTTCGTCCGGATCGAAACGCTCGATCCGTAAATCCCGGAGCAGATCGAGGTTCCGCCGCCCCGAATATTTGTAAAGCGTCTCCTTGGCGCACCAGAGGGCCGGCAACAACAGCGGACTGTCGGACAACTGCCGCTCTTCGGCAGAAGCAAAGCGGACTGCCGCCCGACCGAAATCGCGGGCAAGCGGCTCGATATCGACGGCACATGGACGGTCGGAGAAGCAGACCGCAACGTATCCGGGGCAGTGGGAAACTCCGATATGGAGAGGATAATTGCATACGACGGGAGCTCCGACCGCATTATATGCGATTTCGGCATCCGGCAGACGACGGTAAACAATCGACCGCCACATCAGAAAATGTCAAGGGAAGCCGGCTTCAACGCCGCAGCCAACCGAAGATCCCGTTCGGGAACCAGCCGCAGCAACCGTTCCCAGGACAAAACCTTTTCGATACAAAGGATATTATCCATGCAGACGGACTTTGATCTTGTCGATGCGGTGTCCCTCGATCTCCTCCACAGTGAACCGCACACCGTGAGCCGTTACCGTATCCCCCTTTTTCAGGAAGTCGCACTTCAGTTCGAGCATCAGACCGGCCAGTGTTTCGGCACGCCCCTTGACATCGGCGAAAGTACCTTCGGCAATCTCCACAATGCGTTCGAAATCGCCGATATGGGTCTTGCCGTCGAACAGGTAGGTATCTTTGTCCAAACGGGTATAAAACACTTCGTCCTTGTCGCTTTCGTCCGAAATTTCACCCACTACCTCCTCGACGATGTCTTCGAGCGACACGAGGCCCTGCGTCGAGCCGTATTCATCGACGACGATCGCCATGTGGATCTTCTGGTTCTGGAAATCGGCCAGCAGGTCGTTGATCTTCTTGTGCTCCGGCACGAAATAGGGCCTGCGGATCAGTTGCTGCCAGCCGAATTCGTCGCCCCGGTCGATATGCGAAAGCAGATCCTTGACATAAAGCGTTCCCTTGATATTGTCCAAATCGCCCTCGTAAACCGGAATGCGCGAGAAACCCGACCGGATGATGGTCTGCTTGACCTGTTCATAGGAATCCGTGATGGCAACGGCCGTAATATCCACCCGGGGTTTCATGATCTCCTGCACCTCGGTATTGACGAAGCTGACGATGCCCGAAAGCATCCCGTGCTCCTCCTTGGAGGCCGTGCGTGTCATATCGATCGCATCGGCCAGTTCGCCGATGGAAATTTCCTGATGGTGGGCAGCCCGCTCGCTGATACGGTTTCCGGTGCGCACCAGCACATACGACAACGGATAAAAAATCCATCGCAGCACCAAAAGGGGCCGCGCAGCGAAACCGGCGAACCGCAAAGGAATCGTCTGCGCCGCGACTTTAGGCAAAATCTCCCCGAAAAGCAGCAGCAGGAACGTCACGATCACCGTCTTGAAAAGAAACTCGAAACGGGCGAAAGTGAAAAGCGAATCGATGATCTCCGAAGAGAGGATAACGATACCGATATTGACCAGATTATTGACTACCAGAATCGTAGCCAGCAGCAGATCGGCCTTGCCCAGCAGATTCAGCATCCGCCGGCAAACCGGCGTATCGTGCCGCCGGATCTTGCGCACATCGTTACCCGAAAGCGAAAAAAAAGCGGTTTCGGAGCCGGAAACCAACGCCGAAACCAATAGCAGGAACAAAGTCACACAACACAGCACCACGACATGAAACGTCATGCCGTGATAGATGATGGCCGCAGCACTATCTTCCAAATCCAATCCGTTTTATGTTAATCGAACAGCGACTCGGAGCGGTTTTCCTCCGCACGCTCCGCAGCACCCTTCTCCTCCTTAAGCACCTCCTTGCGGCCCGCAGGCATCTCGACGATGAACTGCGCCTTACGCGACTGATAAGCCGGTTTGGCGAGGATCTGGTCGATATTGCTGTAACGGGTCGATTTCTCGCCCAGGATCACCTGCTCCAGAGGGCGTGTCTGCGGAGTGGCCTTGCCGGGCTTGCCCACCGGTTCCAACACCGGCTTTCCGGCGGGGTCGGCACCTTCCGGGACAGGCTTGACGATCCGTGCGGGCGGAATGACCGTCTTCATCATCCGCTTCTCCTCGTCGCCCTCGAATCCCGTCGCCACCACTACCAGCTCGATGGCATTGCCCAACTGGGGTTTCTCGCTCGTACCCCAGATGATATTGGCGTTGTGGATATTTCCGGACTCGTCCTCGACGCTGGCATGCGCCTGGATATACTCCAGAATCCGCACCACCTCCTCGTACATCAGCTCTTCGGCATTGGCCACCGAGATATTGAGCAGAATGTTGCGGGCTCCGGAAATCAGGTTGTGATCCAACAGGGGCGAATGCAGCGACGCTTCGGCCACCGCCTCGGCCCGGTTGTCGCCTTCGGCCGTCGCTACGCTCATGTGCGCGCGGCCGCTGTCCCGCATCACCTTCGACACGTCGGCGAAATCGACGTTCACCAGGTCGCTCTCGACCGTAATGATCTCTGCGATGCCCTTCGCAGCCGAAGCCAGGATGTCGTCGGCCTTGCCGAAAGCCTGCTTCAAGGCCAGACGGCCGTATATTTCAAGAATATTCTCGTTGTTGATAATCAGCAGCGAATCGACGTTCTGACGCAGCTCCTCGATGCCCCGGAACGCCTGTTCGTAACGGATCTTGCCTTCGACGGCCAGCGGCGAAGTGACGATGCCGACGGTCAGCATTCCCATCTCCTTGGCCAGCTTGGCGATCACCGGCGAAGCGCCCGTACCCGTACCGCCGCCCATACCGGCGGTGATGAAGACCATCTTGGTCCCCGACGCCTCGAAACGCTGGCGCACCACATCAAGCGACTCGATGGCGGCCTTGCGTCCGTTTTCAGGGTCGTTACCGGCGCCCAATCCCTCGCTGCCGAGCCGGACTTTCAGCTCCACGGGACTCTTGTCGAGCGCCTGCTGGTCGGTGTTGCAGACCATAAAGTCCACGCCCTTGATCCCCAGGTTCCACATGTGATTCACGGCATTGCCGCCCGCACCGCCGACACCGACTACCATGATAATGGAAGGATTCGTGCGGGCAGCGGCCAACTGGGTGATTACATCGTCTGTCATATCGTTTCGTTTCTCTTGTCTTAATCGTTAAATCTCCTCGTCATCGGCGGCATTGAAGCCCTCGTTGATCTTGTCGAGCGTCCGCTTGAAAATACTCCGCCAGTTGCGTTCCTTTTTCACCGGCTCCTGCACGGGAGCCTGAGGCGCGGGCTCCTCTCCGGCATCGTCCACCTCGGGCTCGACCGCTGCGGATTCCGCACGGGCAGCCTCCCGACGCGCATACGCCGCATTGACCGTTTCCGCAGAAGGCCGTGTCGGCGCATAGGGCTGGGATTGCGGCCGCGACTGGGGCTGCGGAGGCTGGAATCCCGGTGCAGGGGTTGGCGGCACGGGACGACGGGGCGAAAGGCCCGCCTTGTCCTCGATCACGTTGCACGAACCCATGCCGGCCCCCTTGAGCAACAGTCCGACGACCGTGGCGAACGCAGGGTTCGCAACCGCCTCGCGCGAATCTTCGCTGATGCCTGTTTCGGCGCTTGCGATACGAACGTCCATGCCGGTCACACGACGGAACAATTCGTCTATATCCTTGAGTCGGGCCGAGCCGCCCGTCAGCACGATGCCGTAGGCCAACCGCTCGGCATACCCCGAATCCCGGATCTCCTGCTGCACGAATTCGACGATGTCGGTAGCCCGGGCCTCGATGACGGTGGCCAGGTTGCGCAGCAGAATATCCTTGGCTTCGCGGGCCGTGCGACCGCTCACGCGGATCAGCTTGTCTTCGGGAGCGAGCTCGGCGACAGCCGAACCGTATTTGCACTTGAGGCTCTCGACATGTTTCTCGGGAATGCTCTGCGAACGGATGTCCCGGTTGATGGCGCTCGCTCCCATCGGGATCGTCGCCACGTAACGCGGCACGCCCCGGTAATAAACCGCAACGTCGGTCACGCCTCCGCCGATATCCACGACGGCCACCCCCTCCTCCTTCTCATCGGAAGAGAGTACGGCTTCGGGCGTCGCCAGCGCATTGGGGAATACCCCCAACATACGGATACCGAGCCGCCGGAGAGCCATGTCGAGCCGTTGCAGCGGCGTCTTGCCGCAAAGTATGAAGTTGAAAGTCGAAGACAACCGCTTGCAGAACGAACCGACCGGATTGCGCACCTCCTCGGCATCATCCACCATATAATGCTGCGGAATACGCTCCATGATCGTTTCGTCGTCGGGGGCCTGGACGTTGCGCATACGATCGAACAGGGCATCTACATCGCCCTGGTTCACCCCGTTCTGGGGATCGTAGGTAAAGACGTGGTCGGTATGGCGGGCACAACGGACGAACTCGCCCGAAATGCCGGCATAAGCCTCCGTAATTCGAACGCCGAGCGTCGATTCCACCTCGGCGACAGCCTCCCGGATGGCATTGCCCGCCTGTTCGATATTATCGATCCGGCCGGCCTTGACCCCCTCGACCGGTTTGGAAACGACGGCTTCGATACCGAGCGTTCCGTCTTCGCGTTTCGACCCGACAGCGACCACCACGTTCGAAGAACCGAGGTCGATGGCTACCGTATAACTCTTTTTTTCCACTGTGCTCTATCTATTTTTTCATTGAATCGTTTCCCAGCCTCTTCCCTGCCCGGCATATTCCGCAGGCAGATCCGGCTCCTGCATCTCGAAAACCTTACCACTCCGTACAGACGACCTGCCCGGCGTACTTCACGTTGATCGTCCGGTACCGGTCCCACCCGGCTTTTCCGAGTCCCTCCCGGTAAAACCGCAGCAACTTATCCAGTTTCTGCTCGGCATCGTCCAAGCGGCCGAAAAGGATGGTATAGTTGCCGCTCCGGGGCGTAAGTTCCAAGTCGATAGCCCCGCTTTCAGTGGTGCGGGCCGTTATCTGAACGATTTCCGACCGCCAGAAATCGTCGTTTTCCATCCATTTTACAAAGGTAGTCAGTTTCGAGAAATCTTCGTACCTTTTCGCCAAAATTTTTTGTCGGCGACGCTCGGCTTCCTGTTTTTCGGAAATTTTGTCGATCGCCGACTGAATCACCTGAGCCTCATAGCGATATTTGCGGCGCAACTGCTCCTTGCGCTTGCGGAGTTCCCGCACCCGCTCGCCGAAGGACTCCGAAGATTCGAACCATCTCTTTTTAATCAGCATCCGCCGCAGCGAACGGATATTTTCATCGTTCTTCAGCTCCCGTCGGTAAAGAGGGTATTTTTCCCGTTCCAACTCCGCGATCTTATCGTCTATCTGTTGCATCTGCTCCCGCCTGTAATCCGCCGCATACCCCACATAGGAGGCCGGGAACGGGGGACGGTAGGTACCCGTAATCACCGGCACATAAACCGACGAGGCACGGGGCACTGCAAACAGGTAGCCCTCCTCGGTCACGTACGAATTATAGCCGTCGATCAACAGCCGCATCAGAGGCGTCCGCTGCCAGACGGCGACATGCAGCACGCCCGAATAGGAAACCGTAACCCGGGCGTCGGCGACGAATCCATTGCGGGCGATAAGCCGCTCCAGCGCATCCAGCCGCACGGCACCGATCTTCTCGCCGACGGTTTTGATACCGCTGCGGGCGAGCCATCCCCGAACGGTAGCTTCCGACACCAGCCGCAACTGCGAGGTGCTGTCCACCACTTCGACCTCGATGCGCGTCACAGGCTGCTCCGCACGATGACGGCGCACTTTGCCTCCCGCATAGAGCAAATAAGCGGCCACACCGCCCCAAAGCAGTGCAAGAAGCGTATATTTCAGGTATTTCGGCATTCGTCAATGGTTGAATCTCATCCCGGCGTTTACTTCCCCCCCCCGGTACGGCCGCGACGGACACGGCCTCGAAAAAAACAGATCGTCCCCGGCAGACGGCGAATCAGGCTTTTTCCCGCAATTTTTCTGCCAGTGCCCCGCAGCAGGCGTCTATATTGCCCGCGCCGAAGCTGACGACTACATCGGTATCCATCGCAGCCACCTTTTCGGCCAACTCCGCACGGTCGCAGATCGTCCAGG
>OGQL01001764.1_pt1 | contig 15166 bp, 13 predicted proteins | sample 1553211 | NCBI WGS metagenome assembly OGQL01 (sample SAMEA2579942, study PRJEB22360) | human gut metagenome
CGACGAGCTGCTTGACCGCTTCGGCGAAGTGCCGCCGGTGGTGGAGACGCTGCTGGACGTTGCGCAGGTGCGCGTGCTGGCGAATCAGCTTGGCGTGTCGCTGGTGACCTACAAGCGCGGCGGCTTCCTCGTGATGAAGCTGAACGCGGAATACATGCCCGATCAGGCGGCGTTTATCCCCGCGATGGCGCTGACGGACAAGCGCCTGATGCCCTCGAACACCGCGCCGGATGTGCTGCTGCTGGTTGACCCGACGCTTGGCGAATACGCGATGCTGTCCGAAGCGGTGAAGGTGCTGGGAAAGCTCAATGAGAATGTGGAAATGATGCTGAAAAAGCAGAAAAAAGAAGCCAAACCGACCGCACAGAACAGCGGCAACCCAAAAGGAAAGTGATGAAACGATGCCATCGCAGGAAACCTTCCTGACCGCCGCGAACCCCCCCGCGCCGCTGGCGGAGCGCCTTCGTCCGCAGAACCTCGACGAATTTGCCGGACAGGAGCACCTGATTGGACGCGGCAAAGTCCTGCGCCGCATGATTGAGGGCGATTTGGTGTCCTCCATGATTTTCTGGGGGCCGCCGGGCGTGGGCAAAACGACGCTCGCGCAGATTATCGCCCATCAAACCAAGAGCCATTTCATCAACTTCTCCGCCGTCACCAGCGGCATCAAGGAAATCCGGCAGGTGATGGAGCAGGCGGAAAGCGACCGGCATTTCGGCATCCGCACGATTGTGTTCGTGGACGAAATCCACCGCTTCAATAAGGCGCAGCAGGATGCTTTTCTGCCCTACGTCGAGAAGGGGAGCATTATCCTCATCGGCGCGACGACCGAAAACCCGTCCTTTGAAGTCAACAGTGCCTTGCTGTCGCGCTGCCGCGTGTTTGTGCTGCACGCGCTGACGGAGGAGAACGTGCTGGGGCTGCTCCACCGCGCCTTGCAGGACGAACGCGGCTTCGGCGGGCAGAGAATCGACATGGCGGAGGATTTGCTGCGCGCGATTGCCGTCTTTTCCAACGGCGACGCGCGAACCGCCCTTTCGACGCTCGAAATGGTCATCCTCAATGCCGATTTGGATGAGAACGGTCAGGCGCATGTGACCCCGGAGACGGTCGCGCAGTGTACGTCGCGGCGGTCGCTGCTCTACGACAAGAAGGGCGACGGGCACTATGACCTCATCAGCGCACTGCATAAGTCGATGCGCAATTCCGACCCGGACGCGGCGGTCTACTGGCTTTCGCGTATGCTGGAGGCGGGCGAAGACCCGCTGTATGTGGCGCGGCGGCTCATTCGGTTCGCGAGCGAGGACGTGGGCATGGCGGACAGCCGCGCACTGGAGATTGCCGTGGCGGCGTATCAGGCAAGCCATTTTATCGGTATGCCGGAGTGCTCGGTGAATTTGACGCACGCCGTGGTGTATTTGTCTATGGCGCCGAAATCAAACGCGCTGTATGTGGCGTATGAGAGCGCGAAAAAAGACGCACAGAAAATGCTCTCCGAGCCGGTTCCGCTCGTCATCCGCAATGCGCCAACAAAGCTTATGAAGGAGTTGCATTACGGCGAGGGGTACGAATATGCGCACGATACGGCGGAAAAGCTGACCGCGATGCAGTGCTTGCCGGATTCGCTTGCCGGAAAGAAGTATTACAGACCGACGGAACAGGGCAGCGAAGCAAGGGTGAAGGAGCGACTGCGGCAGATTGAAGCGTGGAAGGCGGAGCGGAGGAAAAAGTGAGGTTGCGTTGAGCAAAACTTTTGACAACGATTGACGAGAGAGCGTGAAAATTCGGGGGCGTTTTATGTTGGCGGTTAAATTTTACGAAGATGTGAAAGACGAGCTGCTGCGTTTTGCGGTTGTTATTGCGAAGCATGACGGAAAATGGGTGTTTTGTAAGCACAAAGAGCGCGAGACGCTGGAGTTTCCGGGCGGGCACAGAGAGACGGGGGAGGCGATTGCAGAGACGGCGAAGCGCGAGCTTATGGAAGAAACGGGTGCAGTGAAATTTGAGATTCGTCCGATCTGCGTGTACTCCGTGACGGGCAAAACGCGCGTGAACGAGACGGGTGAAGAATCGTTCGGCGGGCTGTTTTATGCGGAAATCGCATCGTTTGGGGAGATACACAGCGAGATGGAGAAAATTGTATTGTGCGACGCTCTGCCGGAAAACCAGACGTACCCGGAAATTCAGCCGGCGCTTTTGAAAGAGGCGGAAAGACGGGGGTTCGGCGTATAAACGGACATAAAGAAAGCACGCAGAGCATGAAAATCTGCGTGCTTTTTGTGTGTATTGTATTGACTTGAAGCGCCGGGGCGTCTTCAGTTTTTCGGTTTGTTTTTTTCAAAGAGGATGGAGAGCCCTTTGAGGAGCAGGTCGTCATCTAAGATGATCTTGTTGCGGCAAAGGGGCGCGATGACGGAGGAGAGTCCGCCGGTTGCGACGACCGTGCAGGGGGTGTTTAATTCCGCGTTGATGCGGTCGATGAGGCCGTCCAGCGCGCCGGCGTTGCCGTAGAGCAGGCCGCTTTTGAGGCAATCTACAGAATTTGTGCCGATGGTGTGCTTCGGCAGCTCGAACGCGACCTTCGGCAGCTGCGCGGTGCGGCTTGCGAGGGCATCGTGCGAGACGGCCACACCCGGCAGAATCATGCCGCCGCGGTATCCGCCCTCCGCATCCAGAACGGAGACGGTGGTGGCGGTACCCATATCGATGATGATCTGCGGGAGGGGATAGTGATGGATGCCCGCGACGGCGTCCACGACGAGGTCGCTGCCGAGCTGGGCGGGATTATCGATGTGGATGCGCAGGCCGGTTTTGATGCCGGGGCCGACGACGAGCGGCGTGAGGTGCAGGTATTTGTGCACCGCGTCGCGCATGGTGAGCGTGACGGCCGGGACGACGGACGAGAGAATCGCGCCGTCAACCGCGGTGATGTCTGCGCGGTTCATATCAAACGCCATTTTGAGCATGGCGGCATATTCGAGCACCGTTGCGGTGGGATTTGTGGAGACGCGTTCGCGGAAAATGACCTGTCCATCGGCACAGCAGCCGATGACAATGTTGGTGTTGCCGATATCGATGGCTAAGATCATGGGAGGACCTCCTTTTAATCTGCTTTTTTAGCGGGTGTTTGAATAAACCCGGCTTTTAAGAGGACGCTGCCGACGGCGCCGGTGATGACGGTGGACGAGAGCATCTCGAACACGGCATTGACGCCGACGAACGCGCAGACGAACAGCAGAATGTTTTGGCCGTTGATCAAGCCCTGCATGTACTCGGTCTGCCCGAAAAGCAGGATGAGTGCGGACATGAAGAAAAGCGTATTTAAGAACGCAGCGGCGAAGCCCGTGACGAAGCACGCGGCGACGCGGTTCAGCTTACGGACGCTGCGGAAGATGTAGCCGAGCAAAAAGCCGTCCAGCATACGCGGGACAAAGCACAGCAAAATGGAGAAAAACGGGTTGATGCCAAAAAGCGTGGACCCGAGCATGCTCACGCCGCCGACGCCGATCGCCTGCAGAAAGCTTGTGAGGCCGAAGACGGATCCTGCGATGAGACCACCTACAGGTCCGAGGGCCAGTGCGGACACGGCGACCGGGATAACGTTGAACGTGATGGCGAGCGGCCCGATGTTCAGATAGCCGAGCGGCGTAAAGGACATCAGCAGCAAAAGCGCCGTCATCAGACCGAGCAGAGTGAGCTGCTTTGCGTTAAATTTCTTGTTCATATTCAATTTTCCTTTCTTGTTATTATTCTCCGTAGGAGATACAATACAATACGAAAAAAGTATAGCACAGATTTTGAAAAATCGCAATGTTTTCTATTGACTTTGACGCGGCGTAAAGTGATAAACTGGGCTTAGCCCGAGAGAAGGACGAAAGATGAAAAGTGAGCCCAATCTCGCCACCTCAAGCAGGGACGAGAAATTCTGTATTGCGATACTGAAAAGCTGTGCTATAATGCAATTAAGAAATTCAGTTGTATTGAAAAGCTTGATTTTGGAGGTGCACAGTGGAAAATAAGGATATTTTAAACGTTTTGCAGAATTATGAAATGACATTCGGAACGGCAGAAAACATATTTAACGGCGGACTTTTGACAGATGCAGAGCGCGATTTCGTGATGCGTGACAGCAATGCATTTTTGTTCGGGCTTATCGCAGATCAATCGGTGAAAGCGGAGACCGCATGGTCACTGCCGTATAAATTGGCGCAGCGGTTAGGGCATTTTTCCATGCAGAAGATTGCCAAAGAAAGCTCGTCGGAAGAAATAGGCACACTACTACGCACAAAGCCGGCATTGCATCGCTATCCTGGCAATATGGGGCGGTATTTGTGGTCGGCAGCCGAAAGACTTACATCGGAATACGACGGCTGCGCCGAGAATATCTGGGGCAATGTGACTGCCATGGAGATCGTAGAGCGGTTGGAGGCGTTCTCTGGAATCAGCCACAAAAAGGCTTCACTTGCCTGTTTGCTGCTTTGGCGCGATTTGGGTGTCGAAATATCAGATAAAGAAAATATAGATATTGCGTATGATGTGCATATTCGGCGTATTTTTCTGCGCGCCGGGTTCTGCGAAAAAGATACATTGAAAGACGTAACGGAAGCGGCGCGGCGGCTGAACCCTAAGTTTCCGGGTTATTTAACTTCGCCGTTCTGGGCCTTAGGCCGAAATATCTGTCGGCCGACGGAGCCATTGTGCGGACAATGTCCGATACGACCCTTTTGCGCACGGCGTTTGGATAAAACTGAAAATCTCCGTGCTTGAATTTTGCACAGTCAGGAAAGCGGGAGATTCAGCAAATCGATTTGCTGATTCCGGTGAAAGTGAAGGCGTAAAAGAGAACATAAAATAAAAAACTACGGTGCTTGCGGGTACCGTAGTTTTTCTTATATATAGGGTTTACAGCGTTTTAATGCAGCGCTTTTTTGGGACAGACCTTGGTGCATGCATAGCACAGGATGCACTCCGTGGCGTTTTTGCGCTTTCGGCTTTCTTTGTTGACCTCGACGTTCATCGGGCAGACCTTCAGGCATTTGCCGCATTGGACACATTTGCTTTCATCGCAATGTACGCGCAGGAGTGAAAAATAGCTCATCGGCTTTAAGAAGGCCGTGATCGGGCAAAGATATTTGCAGAACGCGCGGTTATCCTTAAAAATAAACGCGAGCGCGATGCCGCCGGCATAGTAAAGAATGTTGCCGATGAGGAACAGCCAGAACATGATGCGCTCGAGGTTCGAGAACTTCATCAGGAACAGGGCGGAGACGAGCGCGAACGAGAGCACGAACATCACATAGCGCAGCGTGCCCAGCTTTTCTTTGCGGGGCTTTTGCGGCACTTTGAACGGGAGCAAGTCTAAGACCATGGCTGTCCAGCAGGCATAACCGCACCAGCCGCGGCCGAAAAGCAGCGGGCCGAAAATTTTTGCGACGGCGTAGTGAATCGTCGCCGCCTCGAACACGCCGGAAAACAGATAGTACCAAAAGCCCTCAATCTGCATGTTCTCCTGCGACATCAGCCCCAGATACACGAGCATGTAAAGACCGACTGCAAGCTGCACAAACTGCCGCGCGTAGCGTTTTCCCGCGGTGAAAAGCGCTAAGCCGACCGAAAGGCAAGAACCTATGTAGCTGAAATTGAATAAATAAAACAGGTTGCTTTTTGTGAGCCACAGCGTAACCGCTACGCCTTCAAAAAGCAGAAACATCAAAACCGATGCCCGATACTTTTTCAAGATGAGCCTCCTTGTAACTGTGCTTTGTACATGTTGTGCGTTTGAAAATTTTGTTTTACGCTTTCATTCTACCATATCCCGTATAAAACACAAGGGAAATCTATCGCATAACGGAAAAGGTATTTTATGAAGGAAACGGGGCTTTGTGCGGCGTAGGGCGGGAATGGGGGAAATGAGCAAAGATGGGGCGGAAAAACGGCTTATTCTGTACACTTTTCTGCCTTAAAAAACATTGACATTTGGTACCAAAATCGCTATAATAGAGAACATTAGTGTACGCATTTACCCGTTTTTCGGAATTAAAAATAAAGGTGGTTTATTTACTATGGCAGAAAAGGCATATTTTGTTACAGAGGAAGGCCTTGCGGCATTGCAGGCTGAACTGGAGGATTTGAAGGTCAACCGCAGAAAAGAAGTTGCGGAAAAAATTAAAGAAGCGCTTTCTTTCGGCGATCTTTCCGAGAACAGCGAATATGACGAAGCAAAGAACGATCAGGCTATCCTTGAGGCGCGCATCGCCGACCTTGAAGTGATGGTGAGCAACGCACGCGTCATTGAGAAGGAAAACCTTGCGGCAGATACCGTGCACATCGGTTCTTCCGTATTTGTAAAAACGAAGCGTACGGACGGCAGTGAAGCCGAGCGCAGCTTCAGCATTGTGGGCTCTAACGAAGCAAACCCGCGCCAGGGCAAGATCTCCGATGAATCCGCCGTGGGCAAAGCACTTGTCGGCGCGAAGGTCGGACAGACCGTTGAAGTGGAGACACCCGCAGGCATCGTGGAGTACACGATCATCTCCGTATCTTAATTGAGAATCAGGCGGTGCGGATGGAAAATCCGCCCGCTTTTTTTGTGACCGCCGTGCGGCGGGGAAAGGAAGGCAGAAAATGGCAGAAAAGAAGACCCCGGAAACGGAAGCGGAACTGACCGAAGTGCTGCGCGTGCGCAGAGAGAAGCTCGCTCAGCTTGTAGAAGACGGCAAAGACCCGTTTCAGATCACGAAATTTGATGTGACGCACCACAGCGCGGAAATTAAAGACGATTTTGACGCGCTTGAGGGCAAAGAAGTTGTGGTGGCCGGCCGTATGATGAGCAAGCGCGTCATGGGCAAGGCATCGTTCTGCAATGTGCAGGACTTAAAGGGCGGCATCCAGTGCTATGTGGCGCGTGACGCCGTGGGCGAAGACAGCTACAAGGATTTTAAGAAATTTGACATCGGCGACATCATCGGCGTGCGCGGCGAGGTGTTCAAGACAAAAACCGGCGAGATTTCCATTCACGCTTCGGCTGTGACGCTGCTCTCGAAGAGCCTGCAGGTGCTGCCGGAGAAGTTCCACGGCCTGACGAACACCGATATGCGCTACCGCCAGAGATACGTCGATCTCATCGTGAACCCGGAAGTGAAGGACACGTTTGTAAAGCGCTCGAAGATCATTAAGGAGATCCGCAATTTCCTCGACGGCAGAGGATTTATGGAAGTGGAGACCCCGATGCTGGTTTCGAATGCCGGCGGTGCGGCGGCACGCCCGTTTGAGACGCATTATAACGCGCTGAACGAAGACGTGAAGCTGCGTATTTCCCTGGAGCTTTACCTGAAGCGCCTCATCGTAGGCGGCCTTGAAAAGGTTTACGAGATTGGCCGTGTGTTCCGCAACGAGGGCGTCGATACGCGCCACAACCCGGAGTTCACGCTGATGGAGCTTTACCAGGCCTACACGGATTATTACGGCATGATGGAGCTGACGGAGAACATGTTCCGTTACCTTGCCGAGAAGGTGTGCGGCAGCGCGGTCATCACGTATAACGGTGTGGAAATCGACCTCTCGAAGCCGTTTGCGCGTTTGACGATGAACGACGCCATCAAGAAGTATGCGGGCATCGACTTTGACGAAGTGAAGACCGACGAAGAAGCGAAGGCACTTGCAAAAGAGCACCACATTGAATATGAGGAGCGCCACACGAAGGGCGACATCATCAACCTGTTCTTTGAGGAATACTGCGAGAAGGAGCTCATTCAGCCGACGTTCATCATGGACCACCCGCTGGCGATTTCTCCGCTGACGAAGAAGAAGCCGAGCGACCCGACGAAGGTGGAGCGCTTTGAACTGTTCATCAATACGTGGGAAATGTGCAATGCGTACTCCGAGCTGAACGACCCGATCGACCAGAGAGAGCGTTTTGCGGCGCAGGACGCGGCGTTTGCTGCGGGCGACGAGGAAGCGAACCACACGGACGAGGATTTCCTGAATGCGCTTGAGTACGGCATGCCCCCGACGGGCGGCATCGGCTACGGCATCGACCGCCTTGTGATGCTGCTGACGGATTCCCCGGCCATCCGCGATGTTTTGCTGTTCCCCACAATGAAGCCACTGGAGCAAAAACGGGATGAAAGCAAGGCTGGAAATGCAGCTGTAAACGTATCTGCGGAGGCTGCAAGCGTGTCCGCGCCGAGCGTACAGATTGATCTTACCAAGGTGAAAATCGAGCCTTTGTTTGCAGATGAAGTAGACTTTGAAACATTCAGCAAATCTGATTTCAGAGTGGTCAAGATCGAAGCTTGCGAGGCTGTACCGAAGTCCAAGAAGCTCCTGAAGTTCACATTGAATGACGGAACAGACCGGAAACGCACGATTTTAAGCGGTATTCATGAATATTACGAGCCGGAAGAACTGGTTGGTAAGACCTGTGTGGCAATCACAAACCTGCCGTCGAGGAAGATGATGGGGATTGATTCCGAGGGTATGCTGATTTCCGCAGTGTACGAGTATGACGGACGGGAAGGCTTAAATCTTCTGATGCTGGATGACAATATCCCGGCGGGAGCGAAGCTGTACTAAAGAGGTCGTTTAACACTGAAATTCGTGTTACTACAACTTTTTTACAACTTTTGCTTGAAACCAGACGACACCAGACGGGCCAAAATAAAGGGCAAATCCGCGTTTGAAATGCGGATTTGCCCTTTTTTGTAATTTTCACATTAGTACCAAATCGTCCTTGATCACTTCAGCTTTTTCCTTCATGCTTTCCTGCGTGATATGGGTGTAGATATCCATGGTGGTGGAGAAATCAGCATGTCCCATCACTTGCTGGATGAACTTAATGTCGTTTGTCTTCTCGCAAAGTCTGGTGCAAAAGGTGTGCCGTAAATTATGTACGCTGAAATGAGGCAAGAGATTCGGTTCACGGTCTTCCAATTCTGCTTGATCCATTTCTTCAGCGTTATAGGCGATGGAGATGCGCTCAATGGCCCGATTGATGTTATGGGCGCTGAGAAAATAGCCAGAGCGGTTGCGGAAGAGGAACCCATGATATCCATTCATTACGAGATCCTCCGGATACAAGGCGTCCATCACTTCAATCAGAGCGCGGAGCTGTTCGGCAACCTGCGGATACAGGATGGGAATAGTGCGTGTGCCGCTCGCCGTTTTAGGAGTGGTGGTGTGAAAGCCTGCTTCTCCATCAATAACTCGATAAATCAGGTTGTGATTCACAGAGATAGTGTTGTTCTCCAGATCTACATCGTTTTTGGTCAGCCCAGTACACTCTCCCACACGCAGTCCCGTACCGAGTAGTACGACCATAACTGGTAGCCAGTGGCTATACATCGGTGACTTGGAAATAAAGCGAAGAAAATTCTTCTGCTGCGTCATCGTAAGAGCGATCCTTTTTTTCGCAGGTTTCCCGGCGCCCTCTGCTTTTAGGGAACGATAAACGCCTTTACTGGGATTCTTCCGGATGTAGTCATCATCGACTGCCAATTCAAGTGCAGGATGAACCAGATTATTGATGTTTTCCAGTGAGTTGATTGCAAAGCCCTTTTTCAAGAGTTTCGTGTAAAATGTCAGGATATCGCTTTTACGAATATTGGGCAGGGGAATGTTGGCAAACGGCTCGTCTTTAACATAGTTGCTCCAAAGGTATTCGTAATTAGCTCGCGTGGAAGCCTTCAACTGGAGTTTCGTATCCATGAGAACTTTGAACATATCATTTAGGGTGATTTTCATGGCCTCTTGGGTACGAATGCCGTCATCGGCATCTTTCGTGAGCTGTTTTTCTTTTACACGAAGAGCAGCTAAGTCGGAATCATATATGTACTTTTTCTTTTTTCCCAGCTTGTAGACAAACATATAGCTGCCGTCTGATCGCTGGGTTTCACCTGGCCGCAGATTGCGGCCTTTGTTGTCTTTCCTGATTTTTGGCATAGATTGATACCTCCCGATGGTTGGTGTACTGTTGCGCCCCTGGTGGGCAGGATTCTGTCAGCATGAGATCTCGTAAAGATATTCCTTTACGCGCTGAACGCTCCAAAGGACACGAGAATTCATGGTGATGCGAGCATGGGCAAGGTCGCCAATCTGAACGGCGGTGTGCCGCCCGCAGTCGAGCAGTTTGCAGAGCGATTCCGTATCTACCGCCAAGCACTGCTCAGGCGAAAGGTCATTGGGTTTTCTTTTCTCCATAATTGCCCTCCTTTATTTGCAATTACATATATCCTCTACTGTTTGTAGGGAAAGGTTTTCAACAAAAACAATGAAGTCATTAAAATTCATCGGGAAGTATCAGGACTCTTCCAAAGGCCATTTCCTGCGCCGGGCTTTTCCGCCGCGTATTTTCAGGCAGCCGCTATGCGGCAATTAAGCTGTGGGCGCGCAGAAGCACACTGTCCGCAGCGCCTGTATAACTCCAATGGAAAAGGTTTATAGGGGCTGTCAAGGTACAAAAGGCGTACAGACAGGCAGTGGAACCACACGCCATGTCTATACGCCTTATATATAGGGACGGAACGGGTTGAATTCTGCAGATTCCCGTTTTTTTATGCTCAAACAGCTACGAAGAAATAATTGAAACGCTATATGTAGATTACGATGCTTGACTAACACTATATATTGTGCTAAACTTGCTTTGTAATTGATTTTTGTGCGCTTCCCGTATGGGATACAGACCGATGTTCTGTACCGCAGGCCGAAAGCCCGCATTGCACACGCAGTTAAGATTGTACTTGTGCCAGTAGTATTACTGCGCCCGTATGGGACGGTATATTACTGGCTTTTTCTATTTTCAGGGAGTATCCATTCCCTATTTGCGAGGATGACTTTGGTTCACAGGTTACTGTGGACATCAGGCGTATGCCGCAGTCAGCCTCGCTTATTTTTTGCCCAAACGCCGGAAACGGCTTTGAGGATATATCAAAAATAAGAAAGGCAGGTATACAGATGAACACGAAAATGTCGAACCATGAAATCATGGTGAAAGAGAAGAAATTGAACGAGAGCTGGAGGCAGTCCAAGAGACAGCAGCAGCCTATCAAGAGACGGTGCCCGGTGATGAAGGCGCACGTCGTTCCTCGCCCGACGAGGAGGGGGTGCTGAGTATGCCGGATAGCTGTGCGGCATTGAAAGAAACACATCAACCGCAGGTATTGGTCGAGACCGCAGGCTTATCCGAAAAGGAATGGCTCGCTTATCGGCGAAAAGGAATTGGCGGCAGTGATGTGGCTGCGTTGCTGGGGATATCGCCCTGGCGGACGGCCCGTGACCTCTACTACGACAAGCTGAATATTGCAGCGGTTGAGGACAACGAAAACAACTGGGTTGCTCTGGAAATGGGGCATCTGCTGGAGCCGCTGGTGGCAAAAATTTTTCAGCATCGGACCGGCTACAAGATTTATCAGGTCAAGAAGATGTTCCAGCACCCCAAGTATCCCTGGATGCTGGCTGATGTGGACTACTTTGTAGAACTTCCGGATGGCACGACCGCAATTTTGGAAATCAAAACCACAAACTACAATGCTAAGGATCACTGGTGGCTGGATGGGGAAGAAACTGTTCCGGTCTACTACGAAACCCAGGGGCGGCATTATATGGCGGTCATGGATGTGGATCGCTGCTTCTTCTGCTGCCTGTATGGCAACAACGAGGAAGAAACCATCATTCGTGAGATTCGCCGTGACGAAGCTTATGCGGATGAGATGATTTTTCTGGAACAGCATTTCTGGGAGAACCACGTCCTTGCCAAAACACCGCCGCCCTATACCGAGGATGGCGATCTTGTAATTGAAAGCGTGCGCCGGCATACGGGTCCTGCGGATAAGGACGCCCCTGTGGTGACCTTTGATTATTCTCTGACTGCCAAGCTGATGCGGTATCTCCAGCTTCAAGAAGAAAAGAAACGTGCTGAAAAGGACAGCAAGGAAATCGATGCGGATATGCAGCGACTGAAGGGAGCACTGATTGCCGAAATGGGCAAGAGCTGCAAAGCTATTTGCCAGCAGGATGGCATAAATTATACGGTCACCTACAATCCGGTGCGGAAGCCTAACATCGACAAGGACAATCTGATCCGGCTGAAACTGGAACATCCTGATATCTACGAGCAGTATGTCACAATTTCGGAGTTTCGCCGGTTCAGTGTGAAAGCTGATACCAAGGCGGCTTAAAGGAGGGAAAAAGAAGTGATCCACAGAGGAACTTATGACGGGACGATTTATCACAACCCGGCAAATCGGTTCTGCATTATTAGTGTGAAGACTGCCGACAAAGAGGTGCCGCAGGAGGCCCGTTCTACCCGGCGGTACAGAGACCATCTGATCCGTTTTGTGGCGACCGGTTATGAACTGCCCCGTACGGATGCGGTGGAGCTGGAACTGGATGGTGAATGGAAGCAGGGCAAGTATGGTATGCAGCTTCAGGTGGAGCAGTGGCGCGAGATCATCCCCCGCACCAAAAGCGGTGTGGAGGGGTATCTGGCATCGGGTCTTATCAAAGGCATCGGGCCCGCAACCGCCGCGCTGATTGTCGCCCGGTTTGGCGAGGACACGCTGGATATTCTGCAAAACCAGCCGGAACGGCTTTTGGAAATCAAAGGTATCACGGAAAGCAAGCTGGAGGACATCAAGACCTCTTATGCGGAGAGCCGGATGCTGCAGGATCTGATGACCCTGCTTTCCCCGTTCAAAATCACGCCGAAAACTGCGCTCAAGATTTATCAGTATTTCGGGCCTGCCAGCGTAGACATCTTGAAAAAGAGTCCGTTTGAGCTGTGCCAGATATCCGGGTTCGGCTTTCTGCGTGTAGACGCCATTGTTCAGAAGAACGGCGGTGACCTTCATGCCCCCATGCGGGTCAAGGGTGCGCTGTTCTGGGCGCTGGAAGATGGTAAAGGAGCTAAAGGGCACCTGTTCTTGCTCAGGGAAACCCTGCAGAAAGAGGCGCTTCGGCTGCTCAATAACAAGATTCCGGTGCCGGCACTTCGCCTTCAGGCGCAGGAAGTCGCAGATGTGCTGCAAGACATGATCCTTAAAGGAGAAGTGGTGGCAGTCAAGGATAACATCTATCTGCCCCGGGTGTTTGCACAGGAGGACGAAACCGCCCGCCGCATTGCCATGCGGTTGGTGGAGCCGTCAGAACCGGAGCGGATTGAGCGGGTGTTGGAACGGGTCAAGCGTGAGATGGGCGTGGTGTTGTCCTCCAAACAGGAGGCTGCCGTCTATGCGGCGTATCGCCACAATCTTTCCATTATCACAGGCTCTCCCGGTACCGGCAAAACGACGGTTCTGAAAACGATCCTGGAGGTATACCGCCGGCTGTACCCTGACGGCCAAATCGTCTTGATGGCGCCGACGGGCAGAGCCAGCCGTCGTATGGCAGAGAGCACCGGCTTTGATATGGCCCGGACGCTTCACAGCGGGTTGGGCCTCGGCAGCGAAGAGGACGATGTCAACCGAACCAAACAACAGGAGCCGTTGTCGGCTGACCTGATCATCGTGGACGAGTTTTCCATGGTAGATATGTGGCTGGCAGATAAATTCTTCTCGCGCATCAAGGACGGTGCACGAATCGTACTTGTAGGCGACCCGGATCAGCTCCCCAGCGTGGGAGCCGGAAATGTGTTCCGTGAGCTGATCGACTGTGAGTTGGTGCCTGTCACTGTGCTGGATCAGATTTTTCGCCAGTCCAAAGACAGCCTGATAGCCTACAATGCCAAGTTTATCAACGAGGGCAATACCAAGCTGTACTATGGGCCGGATTTCATGTTCATGGCGAGCGATAACCAGGCGGATGCCGCCGAGCGGATTATCTCCCGTTATTGCAGAGAGATTGAGGAAAGCGGCATCGACCGGGTGCAGATACTGTCGCCCTTCCGCTCAGAAGGTGCGGCGTCGGCGGAACAGCTCAATGAGGCAATCCGTGAAGTGGTCAACCCGTTTCGCTCCGCCGAAGACGAGATCAAAATCGGCGTCAAAGTTTTCCGGGTCAATGACCGTATTATGCAGACCAAGAACACCGCAAAGGTATCCAATGGCGATCTGGGCTTTATCCGTTATATCAAAGACGGTGAGAACGGAAAGCGTGTGGGCCTCGATTTTGGAGTTGGCCGGGAACTGGAATATAGCGTAGAGGATATGGTCAATCTGGACCTTGCCTATGCCACCACCATCCATAAGTCTATGGGTTCTGAGTATGAAACGGTTATCATGCCGCTTTTGAAAGCGCATAGCATCATGCTCTACCGCAACCTGCTCTATACCGGAATCACCCGTGCTAAAAAGCGTGTGGTGCTGATTGGACAGAAGCAGGTGCTGTTCATGGCGATTCACCGCAACGAGATCAGCAAGCGAAATACGCTGCTGGGCGCACGCATCGACATGTACTTTAAGGCCTATGCCAGACGTGCCGGTATTCCGCTCCCGAATGAAGCGAAAAAAGAATTGAAACATGCAGGTTAAAAAGGGACGCAAAGTGCAGAAAAAGCACAGTGCGTCTCCTATTTTATTTAACAGGAAGGAGTTTGCAAGATGAACGAAAGCAGCAATCCCAAAACCATGTATGAGGCCGTACCAGCCGTAGCAGAGTTGAACAAGGTGCCGGGCTTTGACCCGCTCAAGTTCCTCCGCCGCACCAAGGACAGCATGAGACTGGATCTGCCCTATCAGAAGCTGTGGTTCCGTATGGCCCATCCCAATGGCCGTATGCGCGTGACGGCGCTGCGGATCACCGAACAGATGGCGATTTTCGAGGCCCGGGTGTTTTTGGATCGTGGCGATGCCGAGCCTTTCAGCATGAGCGTGGCCCAACAGCAGCTTCAGGACAACCGTGACTTTATCCGAGGCGCACAGAATGAGGCTTTGAGTCAGGCTCTCACGGATGCCGGCTTCGGTATTCAGCTCATCAACGCCGACGCACAGGCCGCCGCCGAGCAGAAGAAAGCCAACGCCGCCGAGAAAAAGGCGGCTGAGACTGTCCTTGTTCAGGTGGAGCGCACGGAACCGCGTCAGGCGCCTGTCAACGCCCCTCAGAAGCCTGTTGCGCCCGCTGTTGGTGATTCCCCTGCCAGCGACCTTAAAACGCAGCAGAGGGCGTCTGTGGCCCCGAAAACGGCTGTGACGGCCCCGCATGTGGAGTCGGGGGGACAGCGGGCGGCTGTTCCAGC
>OGQL01001771.1_pt1 | contig 15114 bp, 9 predicted proteins | sample 1553211 | NCBI WGS metagenome assembly OGQL01 (sample SAMEA2579942, study PRJEB22360) | human gut metagenome
TGTATTTGATGAAAATAAAGAACCTCTGATGGGAGCAACAGTCTCCGTAAAAGAAAAAGTAACTTTGGGAACCACTACGGATACACAGGGAAAATACACATTGAAATTACCCGATAATAGAGAATATACTCTGCAGGTTTCATACATGGGGTATATCTCGCAAACTCATAAAGTGTCTGTCAGCAAAACAGGTAAAGTTGATTTTATACTGAAAGAAGATGCTGTAAATATGGAAACTATAGTTGTAACAGGAACCCGTACTCCGAAACTCCTGAAAGATGTTCCTATTGTTACTCGGGTCATTACTGCCGATGAAATAAAGAAAGTAGATGCCACTCATATTGGAGATTTGCTTCAGGCAGAACTGCCGGGAATTGAATTTTCTTATTCCATGGACCAGCAAGTTTCTCTCAATATGCAAGGATTTGGTGGAAATGCTATACTTTTTCTGGTTGATGGTGAGCGTCTGGCAGGTGAGACTTTGGATAATATAGACTATAACCGCTTGAATATGGACAATGTGGAGCGTATTGAGATTGTAAAGGGTGCGGCTTCTTCACTTTATGGTTCGAATGCGGTAGGAGGAGTGGTAAACATCATAAGTAAAGTGTCTGCGGAGCCTTGGACTGTGAATCTCAATGGACGTTACGGGGCTTATAATGAGCAGCGTTATGGAGGAACAATAGGTTTCAATGCCGGAAAATTCAATAGTGTGACTAATGTACAGCATACCCAAGTAGATGAAAAAGATTTGGCCGATGGAAAAACAAATGAGGAAACGGAGGATTGGGCATTTAAAAAGGTGTATGGTGATAAAACTTGGAATTTCATAGAACGTTTGGTCTATATTGCTAATGATCATCTGAAACTGACGGCACGTGCTGGATATTTTTTTCGTGAACGTGAGAAGTCACAGACTAGTAAAGACCGTTATCGCGACTTCAGTGGTGGGGTGAAAGGAAATTATGTATTTGATAAAGATAAAGATCTGGAAATAGCTTATTCTTTCGACCAGTATGATAAGAGCGATTACTTGCCACAAGATGCTAATGATGTACGTGATTATAGTAATGTACAACATTCGGTTCATACTTTTTATAATCATACTTTTGTCGGTAAGCATATTCTCACCGTGGGTGGTGATTATATGCGTGATTATTTAATGTCCTATCAGTTTGCCAATAATGGAAGTAAACATCAGTATACAGTGGACGGCTTTGCACAGTTTGACTGGAACCCGACGAAATATTTCAATGTCATCACAGGATTACGTTTTGATTATTATTCAGATTCCGATATTAATCATTTCTCTCCCAAATTAGGACTGATGTATAAAATAGGAAACTGTTCATTGAGAGGTTCCTATGCCGGTGGTTTCCGAGCTCCTACTTTGAAAGAAATGTATATGAATTTTGATATGGCAAGTATTTTTATGATTTATGGTAATCCTGACTTGAAGCCTGAAACCAGCCATAATTTTTCTCTTTCGGCAGAATATATGAAAGGTCGTTATAATTTGACGGTGACAGGTTTCTATAATGTAGTTGATAATCGTATCACTACGGCGTGGAGTGAGGCGTTGAAAGGGCAGGTATATACCAATATATCAAATATCAGGATATCCGGTGCCGAGGCAAATGCTTCCGTCAAATATCCTTGTGGACTGTCGGCACGTTTATCTTATGCTTATACACATGAGAATATCAAGAAAGGGCAACCTGTCATTTCAAGTACTCGCCCGCATACGGCTACTGTCCGTCTTGAGTATGACAAGCATTGGAAGAACTATGCGTTTAATGTTGCTTTGAACGGACGCTTTCTGTCCAAGGTGAATACGGAGGAATATACTTCGAACACTTCTTATGAAGAAACTGAGAAAGTGACTTATCCGGCGTATACAATGTGGAAGCTTACGTTGTCTCAGAAAGTATGGAAAGGTGTTGATATGACTTTGGCGGTAGACAACCTGTTTAATTATGTCCCTTTCCGTTATTATAATAATTCGCCTGCTACTAAAGGAACAACTTTTTCAGCCGGTTTGTCATTGGATATAGAACAATTGTTCAAATGAAATTTGGCTGCTAATACTAAATAAACTATGTGATTTAAATAAAGATATGAAGAAGAAACAATTATTGATTGGCGGAGGGATAGCAGTCATCTTGCTGCTTTTGTTTGGTGTATGGAATCTTTGGTTCAGTGCAACTAAAGTGGCTTTCATCAACTATCAGGTAATCAGTTTAGGGCAGATATCTAAAGCTAATGACAATTCATTTATTAAAATCAGTGAACTGAGCACAGATGATCTGAACCGATTGGCCGGTTATGATATGGTATTTATCAATGCCATGGGATTAAGGATTACTGAAGAGCAACGTGCGCAAATACAAAAGGCAGCCGATGGTGGTCTGCCGGTATTGACTACTGCCGCTACCAATCCTGCAAACAAGATTATTTCATTGGATTCCATCCAAGCGGATACATTGAAACATTATCTGTCTAATGGAGGACGTCGTAACTATCGCAGTATGCTGAATTATGTGCGTGTGCATATTGATAAAAAACTATTCTCTGTGTCTGAACCGGAAGCCGTAATGAAACGTGCCGATGATGTGCTTTATCACATGGATCCAAAGAAACCCGAAGACGAAGAGTTGGGTTTCAATACGGTAGCCGGATACAATACTTTTCTGCAACATAACGGCTTGTGGAAAGAGAATGCTCCGCGTATTATTGTGACCGGTCCGATGGGTGAACCTTCCGGGCTTATTGCTAAATTGGAGGAAACTGGCAATATGGTTTATCCTATACGTTCCATGCGTTCTTTTATTCAGAACCATGGAATTGATTCTGTCCGTCCGTCTGCTATTATCAATATGGCGCATGGACGTATGGGTGAACCTATTGTAGATTATCTGGCGAAACAGAATATACCGCTTTTCTCTCCATTGAATGTAAATCGCTTGGTAGAGGAGTGGGAGAGGGACAAGATGGGGATGAATGGCGGCTTTATGTCACAAAGTATTGTTACTCCCGAGATAGATGGAGCTATCCGTCCGTTCGCTCTTTTTGGACATTATAAGGATGAGGAGGGTTTGCAACACGCTTATGCTATTCCAGAACGCTTGGAAACTTTTGTAGAAACAGTTAATAACTATATTGCTCTGCAGCGTAAACCCAATAGTGAGAAACGCGTTGCTATTTATTATTATAAAGGTCCTGGTCAGAATGCACTGACTGCGGGTGGTATGGAAGTGGTTCCTTCACTTTATAACTTGTTGCAGCGTATGAAACGCGAGGGCTACAAGGTGGACGGTTTGCCTACCTCTTCGAAAGAATTGGAACAGATGATACAATCTCAAGGAGCCGTATTTGGTTCGTATGCCGAAGGAGCTTTTGATCGGTTTATGGAAACCGGCAAGCCCGAACTCATAACAAAAGAACAATATGAGAGTTGGATAAAGAAATCCATTCGTCCTGAAATGTATGCCGAAGTAATAGCTGCCAATGGTGAATTTCCCGGAGCATATATGACTACTTCCGACGGCCGTTTAGGAGTAGCTCGTTTGCAATTTGGAAATGTGGTGCTCTTGCCACAGAATGCGGCCGGTAGTGGGGATAATGCATTTAAAGTAGTACATGGAACCAATGCAGCTCCTCCACATACTTATATTGCTTCTTATCTGTGGACACAATTCGGATTTAAAGCTGATGCGTTGATTCATTTCGGTACTCATGGCAGTTTAGAGTTCACTCCGCGCAAACAAGTTGCTTTGTGTAGCAATGACTGGTCCGACCGTCTGGTAGGTGCATTACCTCATTTTTATATTTATTCCATCGGCAATGTAGGTGAAGGGATGATTGCTAAGCGTCGTTCGTATGCGGGATTGCAATCTTATCTTACTCCACCTTTTATGGAAAGTAGTGTCCGCACCATTTATCGTGAACTGACTGAAGCTGTCAAAACATACAATAATTTACTTCCGGCCGATGGGCAGGCTGTACTGTCTACTGGAAATAAAGAAGCTTTGAACCGTGCTTCATTGGCGGTAAAGAAACTCACGGTGAAACTGGGCATTCATCGTGAATTGGAATTGGATAGTCTTCTTACTGTTCCTTATGCCGAGGAAGATATTCAGCGTATAGAAAATTTTGCAGAGGAACTGGCAAATGAGAAGATTACAGGTCAGCTGTATACAATGGGGATTCCTTATGAACCCATTCGTATTACTTCCAGTGTGTATGCTATGGCTACCGAGCCGATAGCCTATAGTCTGTTGGCATTAGATAAACTACGTAATCGTGCGGACGGACAGGTAGAGAAACATCGCACTTTTTTTACTCAGCGTTATTTAGAACCTGCACGTGATTTGGGCACTCGTCTGTTGGCTGATCCATCGTTGGCTTCTGATGAATTGATTTGCCGTATTACTGGCATTACTTCCGATGAACTTGCTAAAGCACATGAAATCAATAAATCCCGTAATACTTCTCAAGGCATGATGGCCATGATGATGGCATTAGCTGAAGAGGCTTCGGCTGAGGCTAAAACACATGCTGATATGAGCAGTGGAATAATGCAGGCTGACCAAAGCGGATGTTCGAAAAGGAATAGCATATCCGGGTCTATGAAAGAGAAAATGAAGGAAATAGCGAAAGGTATGAATCCTGAGAAAGCTATGGAACTTGCAAAAAAAATGGGTGCAAGCCCTGAAGCTTTAAAGAAAATGGAAACAGGAATGTACAAGAGCCGTGCTGTAGGTATGAATACACTGGCCAAAGATACGGTTACAATGAAAACAACTTCTCGAGGAAAACGTGAAAAAGCGGATAGTGATAAATTCGGAGGCATGGAAGCGATGATGAAAGCTATGATGTCCAAGAAAAAAGAATATTCTAAAGAGGAGATGAATTTTGCTTTGGCTGTCGTGGAAGTAGAACGTACCTTGAAGAATGTGGGCAATTATAAGAGTGCTCTTTTGGAAAGTCCGGAAAGAGAATTGACCTCTATGGTGAATGCGTTGAACGGAGGATATACGCAGCCTTCACCGGGTGGTGATCCCATCGCCAATCCTAATACATTACCTACAGGACGAAATCTTTTCGCTATCAATGCTGAAGAAACTCCGTCGGAATCTGCATGGGAAAAAGGAAAACAATTGGCTGACAACACTATCGAAATGTATCGCCGTCGTCATAATGACTCTGTTCCTCGTAAAGTAAGTTATACATTATGGAGTGGAGAATTTATAGAAACCGGCGGTGCTACTATTGCACAGGTGCTTTATATGCTGGGTGTAGAGCCTGTTCGTGATACGTTTGGGCGTGTGACGGATCTTCGTCTGATTCCTTCTGCTGAATTAGGCCGTCCTCGTATTGATGTGGTAGTGCAGACTAGCGGGCAGCTGCGAGATATTGCCGCTTCACGTCTGTTTCTTATTAATCGTGCCGTAGAGATGGCAGCCAATGCTAGAGAAGATCAATTTGAAAATCAAGTAGCAGCAGGTGTTGTGGAAGCTGAACGTGTATTAATAGAAAAAGGTCTGACTCCAAAAGAGGCCCGTGAAATGTCTACTTTCCGTGTGTTCGGAGGAGTGAATGGTAATTATGGTACGGGTATACAAAGTATGGTGCAATCTGGTGACCGTTGGGAAAGTGAAAAGGAAATCGCCGATGTTTATTTGAATAATATGGGTGCTTTTTATGGTAGTGAAAAGAATTGGGAAACTGTCCGCCAATTTGCTTTGGAAGCTGCTTTGACACGTACGGATGCGGTTATTCAGCCACGTCAAAGCAATACATGGGGTGCATTAAGTCTGGATCATGTGTATGAGTTTATGGGAGGTATGAATCTTGCTGTCCGTAATGTGACCGGTAAAGATCCTGATGCGTATCTGAGCGACTATCGTAACCGTAACAATGCCCGTATGCAAGAGGTGAAAGAAGCTATTGGTATAGAGAGCCGTACCACAATATTCAATCTTGCTTATATTAAGGAAAAAATGAAAGGGGAGGCTGGCGCAGCTAATACTTTTGCTGAGATTGTGCAAAATACGTATGGTTGGAATGTCATGAAACCTCAGGCTGTTGATAAGGAAATGTGGAATGAGATATATGATGTGTATGTAAAGGATAAATTTAACTTGGGAGTGCAGGGTTATTTTGAAAAGCAGAACCCTGCTGCTTTGGAAGAAATGACTGCGGTAATGATGGAAACTATCCGTAAAGGAATGTGGCAGGCTAACGGGCAACAGATAGCGGATATTGCCAAACTACATATCGATTTGGTGAATAAATATAAACCGTCTTGTTCTGGTTTTGTTTGTGATAATGCTAAATTACGTCAGTTCATAGCTTCTAAAACGGATGCACAGACTGCATCCCGGTATAAGGAAAACATCAGTCAGATACGTGAAGTTGCTGCTTCAAAAGAGCAAAAGGGTATGGTGATGAAAAAAGAAGAGATGAATACAGTCGGTACGGAACAACAGACGAATACGGTAAGCAATACTGTTGTTTGCGTTGTAGTGGTGGCTGCTGTTCTTGTTTTAATTGTATTGGTGCGTTGTCGCCGTAAAAAAATGCAAGAATAACAGGCTATGGAAACAGTTGTAGTTGTTCTTATGATATTGGTCTGTTTCAATTTTATGATGAAACAGACATTTCGTAAACGAGGATTGGTTGCAGCAATAGCTGTTGTAGCCACCCTCTTTGTGGGGCTGATGTGGCCATATGCTATTCAGCAGTCTAAGACACAGATTGCTGATTGGTTGGCAAATGTCCAATTGATGCTTGACACTTCGGTGGTGCTTACAGTGGAAGTTGCCTTACAGATGGCTTTTTGTATGTTGGCTGTTCATGTGCTTACTACAGGTCCTGTTAAGAAACGTACTCTTTGGGCTTACCGTGCTTTACGTTGGTTTCCGGGGATTTTGATATTTCCTGTCTTGTTTAGCGGATTGGTATATCTTATCTTCTCTTTTCCGGGTGTTTCCTTTTCTCTTGTCGCATGGAGTATGGCGGCAGGTGTATTGATATTGATTTCTGCAGGCACATTGTTTCTTCGTTATCTTTTGCCGGAAAAGGAATTACGGTTGGAGCTATTGTTCCTCACTAATGCATTGACCGCCATATTGGGAATTATTGCTACTGTAAATGGTCGTACCGCCGTAACAGGTGTAAGCGAGGTGGATTGGGGGGCATTGACCGGCTTGATAATTATGCTGGCAGGTGGAGGACTCATTGGATTGGTTATATATAAATATAGACGAATAAAAACAAACATTTAAAACTTACTGACATTATGAATCTTATATCAGACATTCTGTTTTGGATTTCGAACGGACTTTTAGTCCCTGTTGTTGTATTGCTTATTATTCTTTTCATCCGTTCGCTATTATTGATAGGCAGTTTTTTCGGGCAGTATCTGGCTATTCGGCGTACGGATGCGTTGTTGCGTCAACAGCTTGATACATTGACTATAGATACTTTGTCCGAATTGGAAGGCAAACTTCCTGTGAAGTCGAACTCGTTGGTCATTGCGTATATCCGTCGGGTGTTGGAGTCAAAAGACCGTCCGGCACATGTGCAGCGCCTGTTGGCTGATTTTGAAATTACTGCTGATAAGGATTTGGCTATTTCAAAAACATTGACCAAGATGGGACCGATGCTTGGATTGATGGGTACATTGATTCCAATGGGACCTGCTTTGGTGGGACTTTCTACTGGTGATATCGCTTCTATGGCGTATAATATGCAGGTCGCTTTTGCTACGACTGTAGTTGGTCTGTTTTCTAGTGCTATCGGTTTCATAACCCAGCAGGTGAAGCAACGCTGGTATTTACAGGATATGACTAATCTGGAATTCCTTTCTGAATTGCTCACTGAAAAACGTACAGCTTGAGATGAAACGTAATTTATTAAGAAAAGAGGAGGATAGTGACCCGATGAGCGTGGTCAGCAATCTGTTTGATGTGGCGATGGTGTTTGCTGTAGCGTTAATGGTGGCCTTGGTTACCCGTTATAATATGACTGAAATGTTTAGTCAGGAAGATTTTACGATGGTGAAGAATCCGGGTAAGGAAAACATGGAAATCATAACCAAGGAAGGGCAGAAGATTAACCGTTATACCCCTTCTGAGGATCAGGATGTCAAAAGCGGCAAGAAAGGAAAAAAGGTGGGTATTGCCTATGAATTGGATAATGGAGAAATCATTTATGTACCCGAAGAATAAACTTGTATAAAGGAAAAGGAGGATAAAGTCAAAACTAGAACTTGCCATTTTATATAGCCGAACAGAATTTATTTGAGAAATATAGGGCAAATAAAGTAACTTGACTTCGTGAGCCAAGTAAGTTAAGTGAAAGTGTCAAGTAAGTTAAGTTACTTGCCCAATGCACTTAAGTTACTTTTGAAGCTATCGGGGATTCATCCATCCTATTTCCCACAAATTAATTCTGTTCGGCTTTTAGTTTGAAGTACCTTTATTACATACATATGTGTGGTCCGATATATATATGTATGTAATAAAGGTATTTTCCCTTTTTCTAGTATCGGTTGATAACTTTTTTTGCTTTGTTTACGGCAGTGGTAGGAGAAATCTTATCCATGCTTGATTCATCAAACATTTTCAAGGTTTTGTCTATATTCTTAATAGCTCCTTTATTGCCTTTTTCTTCAAATTCTTCTTTCAGAATGCGTACTTTCTCAAAAAATTGTATTCCTTCTGTCAGGCGTTCCAGCCGGATGGATGAACGGGCGCCCGGATAAATCATATATGTGTCTCCGGCAGCCCAAGCTGTGAAACGGCTGTCTTGTAGGGGATTTTTCACCCAGCTGTTTAAAGCCCAACGAAGATATCCGTCCAGATTTTCTTTCGCACTATGCCATGCCAGCCATTCAGCTTCGGCAGGTTCGCTGAAAGTGAAAGTGTTGGGGCGGGGCTCTGTGCAGCAGGTATAATAAGTAGTTACTTTGCCTGCCTTCCGGCGCGCTTCAATCTCTTCGGGAGTAAATTTCTCGGCAATGGTGATACAATAGTCATTCAGATCATCCAATAGTTCTTTGTGATAAGTTCCTGCCAAAGAAACTTTAAAGTCTTTATCAGCCTTACGGATCACTTTCAGTGTTTCCTGCATGTCCTTCATCGGGCGTTCGTCCATCGCAATGTGAGTGATATCGAACCAGCCTTTTGCTTTCAGATGCTTTGAGAAATCTTGCAGCATATTCATCCAAAATTCTTCATAAGCAACTTCACCCGGTTTGGCGTCCAGAAATTTGAAAGAGTTGCTGGCCTGATCAAAATATTGGAAAGAAAGGCGCCAGGGAACCATAGAATAGCAACTGATTTGTTTTTTGACACCAAGATCCATCATAAATTCCACCCACTTGTCGAATACGGTATAGTCAAAATACCAGGTTCCATCCGCTTTTTTCAACCAAGTGACCATGCTTTCAAAAGCGTCATAGGTCTGTCCGTTCCAAGGCTTGTGCATAATGGAGGCTGTGATTACCTTACCACCTGCATCGGCATACAGTTTCATCAATGGGCGCATCAAATCGAAATGTTTTTTGCTGAACGGTTCCACATTGTAGTAACGGGATACTGCATAAGGGTTCTGCCATAAATCCAGATGGAAAGCCCATTCGGAAGGAGGAGGCAGAGTACGGTTCTTCACTTGGAGGTTCAGTTTTAATTCAGACAAGGTGATACCGTCGGCTTTCACTGTGACGGTTCCTGTGTATTTCCCGGCTTTAGTGCCCTGAGGGATGTTTACGCTGATCCATCCCCCTTGGGTGGAGTTGGCGGGAAGGGTTAGAGTAGGAGTGATATGGTCTATTACATCTGCTACTAAAGTTGAGTCAAAATCAGCACTGTTTCGATAGCCACATGCGCCCAAACCGTCTTTGTTCAGTTCATCGGTTATAACGTAACGGACAAAGCCTGTTCGGATATTCTCTTTACTGATGGTTGCACTGCCTGAGGTTAAATCGCTGACCATGAAAGTCAAGTCATTCAGCGCTTTGGGAGTCCATACTACCAGTTGGGCTGAAATTTTCTCACCTTTCCATGCAGTAAGATTCATACTTTTCTGCGCACTATGGATGGGAGCCGGTTCCTCTTTCTTATAGCGGATGTCTGTGCTTCCCCAGCTGATTTGTGGAGCTGTAACTTTCGCCCATAAAGCGGGGTTGGTGGCAATAGGATTGGCTGCTTCCTGATAATATTCGGAAGTTTGGGCGTTCATACATACTGTTGACAACAGGAGAGCGCCTAGAAATAGGAGTTTTTTCATAGGTTATATAATAGTTAGTTGAAGTTACAAAGGTAACTCAGGGAGAGTTAATTTCCAAATAGGAACGGTGGAGTTTGCATAATTGCATAGGAATATTTATTTTTGACGAGTTATAATAATAAGGAAGATAGAGATGAAAAGAATGGTAAATGTGCTTTTTGCTGGTGTACTGGCTATGACTGTACTGTCCTGTGGCGAAGAGAAAAAAGGATATACTCTGAATGGAGAAATATCGGATGTTAAAGATGGAATGGTGTATCTGAAAAAATATCAGGATAAATCGTTCATAGCTGTGGATTCGGCTGTGATTACTGACGGTACTTTCAAATTTGAAGGTGTTTGTACTGAGCCATTGGCTTATGGGCTGACTACGTTCAGGGATAGCAAACGTCCGTTGGTATTCTTTTTAGATAACGAAAAGATGCAGTTGAAGATGAATGAATCAGAAAAGATACTGACTGTGACAGGTTCTGCCATTAATGATCTGTATGCACAAAATGCTCCTTTGACTCGTCAGGATGGATATAGCATAGATAGTCTGGTTGCTGTTCACCCGGCATCTGCTGTTACCCCTTATTTCATAGTGAAGGATTTCGCTTATAAGTTGAATTTGGAAGAAATGAAGGCATTGCGTGCCAAACTGGATGCTTCATTGGATGAAACCATGTATGTCAGTCAAATAGATGGCTTTATCAAGCGGATGGAAGATATTCAGGTCGGTGCTGTGGCTCCGGATTTTACATTGCCCGATGTAGACGGTAATCCTGTCACATTATCCGGTTTGAGAGGAAAATATGTACTGATTGATTTTTGGGCTTCCTGGTGTCCTGATTGTCGCAAGGAAAATCCGAATATTGTTGCTGCTTGGAATAAATACAAGGATAAGAATTTTACTATTTTAGGAGTTTCTTTGGATCGTAAGAAAGAACCTTGGTTGGCCGCTATTGAGAAAGATCAATTGGCATGGACTCATGTTTCAGACTTGAAGGACTGGAAATCGGATGCAGCCGTGCAGTATGCTATTCGTTGGATTCCTATGAATTTCTTGTTGGACCCCAATGGGGTGATCTTGGCTGTAGGATTGGAAGGGGAGGCTTTGCAACAAAAGCTGGATGAGGTTTTGAAATAACAAGTTTGCTGTAAGATTATGAAAATAAATGTACCAAAAGCCAGGGGTTACTGTTGGTTCTCCATTGGCTTTTGATACATTTTGTTGTCTTTGTTCACATCATTGTTCTTTCTCTTTAGTCATTATCACGTCCGAAGGAACAGAAAATCCTATCAGTTCTGTATATTCATCCGGTTCCTTTAGGGCTAATCCTAATTTTTCATCCAGATGCCAACGAATCTTATCGGGAGATAGTAGAAGTATTTCACCGCCTGCTATTCCTTCGCCGCCGAAGTGCTTTTTCCGTTGGTCGTAAAATAAAACTCCGACTCGATTAGGATCAATGTAGTCCAAACTGGTAGCATTGTTTGAAGCCCAAAAATAGAACTTGATGTGTTCGTCCCTTTTATCCAAATGACGTGAGGTAGAGGTTATATTTAAATAGTTTTCCACAACTTTTCCTTTTACGGATATAGCCTCCAACGAGTCCATTTGTAATCATATATTCACTTTCAACATGTCCTTTCTTAAGAACTATTTTAAAAATAGTATCATTTGACTGATATACCCATGTCCCAGTATAAGCATCTAGATTTTTTGTTGGAGCAATTTCCTTTTGGGCAAAAATAACTGTGCTTATAAAAAGCAAACACAAAATAAATTCTATTCTTTTCATGACTTTTCTTTTTATTGGTTACATTCCATATTTATAGATTTCCCATTAGAAGCTAGTTCCTGAGCATTCCAAGTCGGATTACTTTCATCAATATTCGAACTAAACATCACTGACAGACCGGAGTTATTACGATCTAAGAATTTAAGCAATCCCCCGATGCATTCATCAACTCTTCCTCTGACTCCGGGAGTATCCACTTCATAATTCCATTTATCTAGAAGTTCACCATTTCTAACTTTAGTAGCAAAAGCATTGAAATCTACCGGAGAAGTTATCATGATACTCAGACATCCAAACGTTGAAACAATTCCATAAGTAAAATTCTCTGATTTCACATATCCCTGTTGGTATCGTATAGCTAAAGCCTTTAAATCTGCCCATGAAGTAATCATAGAGCCTGTAGGGTGGGAATGGTACCATTCCATGATTTCTTTTCCTGCTATTTGATCATTTGTGAATTTGGCACTTCCTGATTCTTGTACGTTCGGGAAAATAGTTTGCCCGTCTGAAGTCTGTATAAAGCCTTGCTCCACAGTATTGCCTGCGGAAAATGTTTTTCTATACACATCTTTTATACGCGATTTAAATGCTGCGTCCTGCGACAATGTTTTAGCACGTTTACAAGGAGTAGGAGGTGTTTCAGGAGGATTTGAAGGAGGATTATATCCACCACCTCCGCCATCCATTTCGTCATCATCCAATGAAACGCAAACTTCATGATACTCAGGATGTAAATACTTGTCGCAAATTACATCGATGCCGGGCAGCCCCAGTTCATGATCCCAAACGATATCATTATGACAATTCCGCTTTTCCATCCAGTCTATTTCCGTATTACATACGGATTGTCCTCTTCCTCTTTGCAAACTCATACGGTATCCTTCCTCTGTTCCCGGAGAAATGGAGGCTGTTATTTTCCCTGATTCATATTTCCAACCATTTACCAATCCATAATTGAAATTGTAGAATAAAACTTTTCCATCAAAATCAGCTTCACGATGTAAATAAGAATTGTTTTCAAAAGAGGTGGTATGCATCAAATAATCATAAGTACCTATGAATACCATGATGAAGTTGTAAATCTCACCTGTTTCTAGATTCTTCAATATTACCATGCGTGCTACATTATATATTTTATCCAAATCATCTTGTAGTTCATATTTTTCTTTTGTTTCGTTATCCATAAAAAATGTACTACCGCTTGTCATTAGAGTCGTTTCAACTACCTCTAAATCTCCTTTTCTACTTTCTTTAGCCTTGTTCCAATTAGGCTTTGCTGGAATTCGCCCGTCAGCACTTAAGGATCTAACTGTAGTAGCTGAGGGATTGGTGGCATTATACCATTGTTCTGCTTTAGCAATGGTCAATTCTTTATTGCTGTCAAAAATAACTTCATCAGTTACATTGGAGGACCATTCATCTTGCCAACATGAATAAACTATCATACTGACAAAAACTAAAATGCCAACAATAGAAATTTTTCTTTTAAGTGTTTTTCGTTTCATAGTATCTATTTTTGATTTGTGGTTAGTATGGGTTGAGAATATTTGCAATAATATCAAAAAAAGTAACTTTACAAAACCCTTAAGTAAAAAGATAGTTATTAGAGAGCCTTTATTTAAAAGCCTTCGGCTTCGAAGCTATCTTTTTTTCGAAAGTATCTGTAATAAGCGTTAGTGCCCCATCTCCGGTAATATTACAAGCTGTTCCGAAACTGTCCTGTAATGCAAAAATCGTAAGTAGTAATGCCGTTCCGGCTTCATTAAAGTGAAGAACAGAGATGATTAGCCCTAAAGAGGCAAGTACTGTTCCCCCCGGTACTCCCGGTGCACCGATGGCGAATAATCCTAATAACAGGATGAATAAAGTAATTTGTAATATACTGGGCATACTTCCATAAAGCATTTGGGATACAGTGAGTACAAATACGGTTTCTGTCAGGATAGAGCCGCATAGGTGTATATTGGCGAATAAAGGTATCGTCACATCACTGATTTCTTTTCGAAGGATAGGGCTTTTGCGGGCACATTCCAACGCCACTCCCAGCGTAGCTGCTGAAGACATTGTACCTAATGCTGTGAGGTAAGCAGGACCATAGTATTTCAATACCTGCCAACTATTTTTTCTTGAGTAAACAGCTGCAATGAAATAAAGCAATGACAGCCAGATGAAATGACAAACAATAACAACTATCAATACGGAGAGGAATACCGGTAACTGCTTCGTAACAGCTCCCTGATAGCTAAGAATGCAGAAGTTAGCGGCAATAAATACGGGAAGTACGGGAAGCAGTACTCTTTTCACCAATTCAAGTACCATCTTTTGAAAAGTATCCAGTAGTTTTGATATTTCATCCGATTTAACCCAAGCAGTAGCAAGTCCTATCAAAGCTGCCAGTACAAGGGCCGTCATAACATTCATGACCGGTGGAATATCTATTTTTAGTAAATTTTCCGGCAATGCTTTCAGTGTATTGGCATCATCGGCTATATGCAGAAAAGGAATCACATTGTAACCTACGGCTGCTCCGAAAAAAGAGGCTCCGATAGATGATAGGTAGGCTATGCCGAAAGCGAATAAAAGCATCTTTGATGCATTGCTGCGCAAATGGGCAATAGAGGGGGCTATGAATCCCAGAATAATAAGGGGAACCAGGAAAAATATAATCTGTCCCGTGATGTGCTTTATACAGATAACGACTTCCAGCACTGCGTCATTAACAACAAAGCCTGCCAACAGTCCGATAATTACGGCAATAAGCAGTTGTACGATAGTATTACTTAGAAACTTTTTCATATATTTTTTTCAGTTAAACGATGAATATCCGGAAAAAGTTTGCTGTATAGGTATGTTATTTCATAGCTTGAACAAAGATAGAAAAATAAAATAGAATGCCGTATGAAAAATAGAAAAAGACGGGAAACATCGCGCTCCCCGTCTTGCAAAGTCTTTTCGCCTTATGCTAATACCTTAAATTAAGCGAAACATTTAGACTCTCTCTTATAAGTGATAGTTGTTATTGAAATATGAATTA
>OGQL01001775.1_pt1 | contig 15098 bp, 9 predicted proteins | sample 1553211 | NCBI WGS metagenome assembly OGQL01 (sample SAMEA2579942, study PRJEB22360) | human gut metagenome
AGTCTCTTTTTATCTTGTCAAGCAATGCAAAAGAATCGTATATAGACTCTTTATAATTTGAGAATTAATATGAATAGATATGATAACAGACTACATATTCTCACGAAAGAATATGATGAGCTCATCTCACGTGAAAATGAAAAGATACTGCCCGGCAATGGTGTTTTTGAACGATACAAATATCCCATTCTGACAGCAGAGCACCCTCCGCTGGAGTGGAGATACGACTTCAATCCGGAAACAAATCCCTATCTGATGGAACGTTTCGGCATTAACGCCGTATTCAATGCAGGCGCTATCAAATTCAACGGGAAATATCTTGTTATGGCACGGGTAGAAGGACATGACCGCAAATCATTCTTCGCCATCGCAGAAAGTCCCAATGGTATCGACAACTTCCGCTTTTGGGAATATCCGGTACAACTGCCGGACCTATATCCGGAAGAAACGAACGTCTACGATATGCGTCTGACAAAACACGAGGACGGATGGATATACGGTATCTTCTGCTCGGAAAGCAAAGATCCGGACGCACCCGCAGGAGACCTCACCTCGGCCATTGCAGCAGCAGGAATCATACGCAGCAGGGACCTTAAAAACTGGGAACGCCTGCCCAACCTCGTCTCTAAAAGCCAGCAACGGAATGTGGTGCTGCACCCCGAATTCGTAGACGGCAAATATGCATTGTACACCCGTCCGCAGGACGGATTCATCGATGCAGGCAGCGGAGGCGGTATTTCATGGGCATTGATAGACGATATCACTCATGCAGTGATCAAGAAGGAAATCGTCATAGAACAACGCCATTATCACACAATCAAGGAGGTGAAAAACGGTGAAGGGCCTCATCCCATCAAGACTCCCCAAGGATGGCTACATCTGGCACACGGAGTCCGTGCCTGTGCAGCCGGACTCAGATATGTCCTATATCTGTATATGACATCTTTAGATGACCCAAGGAAGGTGATAGCCCAGCCGGGAGGTTACTTCATGGCACCTGTGGGAGAAGAAAGAACCGGAGATGTATCCAACGTGTTATTCTCCAACGGATGGATCGCGGATGAAGACGGAACGGTATACATCTACTATGCTTCCTCCGACACACGGATGCACGTAGCGACTTCTACGATCGAACGGCTAATCGATTACTGCCGGCATACACCGGAAGACAGACTCCGTTCCACGACTTCCGTGAAAAGCATATACGATATCATAGAAGCCAATAAGCTCGTGATGTCGGAAAATGCCGTTATATTATAGTTCCGGAAGCAGTATTATCATCTGTCTCTCAGGATGTTCCATTCTGCATGATGGATATTAACAACTGAGTTGCAGGGTATTAACATCTGACACGTCAAGTCTTAACACCTGACGTGTCAGCTATTAAAGCCTGAGAAGTCAGATAAATAGTATCAGATAGTATCAGTATGAGTTAAAATAATATTTGTTTCTTCCCCACATTCGACCTACTTTTGTACCTGATAGATTATTAATGTACAAAACCTAATCAAAATAGCAACATGAAATTACACACATCCGATCTTCTGATCATCTGCGCCTACCTCATTGCCATGATTGTCATCGGACTCATACTGAAAAAACGGGCCGCACAAAATATGGACTCCTATTTCCTGGGAGGCAAATCACTCCCTTTCTATATGCTTGGTCTGTCCAATGCATCCGGAATGTTCGACATCACTGGTACGATGCTAATGGTTTACTGGGCATTTGCCTACGGATTCAAAAGTCTCTGGATTCCCTGGCTGTGGCCGGTATTCAATCAGATATTCCTCATGGTTTATCTGTCGGTGTGGTTGCGGCGTTCCAATGTGCTCACCGGAGCCGAATGGATCAAAACCCGCTTCGGTAAAGGCAAGGGAGCGACACTCTCTCATACCATCGTTGTCGTATTTGCGTTATTAAGCGTACTCGGATTTCTGAGTTACGGATTCATAGGAATAGGCAAGTTCATGGAAATCTTTATTCCCTGGGAAGTCATTTCACCCTACATTCCTTTCACGGTATCACCGGAGTATGTTCCGCATGTATATGGCATCTTCTTCACAGCTATCGCCACCTTCTACGTCATGTTGGGGGGAATGCTGAGCATCGTATGGACAGATGTCGTACAGTTCCTTATCATGACGGTGGCAGGCATCGTTATCGTAGTGATCGGTATGCAGATGGTGGCGCCGGATATGATACACTCCTTTGTACCTGCCGGATGGGATTCCCCTTTCTTCGGATGGACGCTCGATATTGACTGGAGCAGCAGGATGAGTTTGCTGACCGAACGAATGGCAAACGAACCTTACAGTCTGATAGGCATCTTTGTCATGATGGCGTTGCTCAAAGGCATCTTCATGAGTATGGCAGGGCCTGCGCCCAATTATGATATGCAGAAAATTCTGTCCTGCAAGTCTCCCAAAGAAGCGGCGATGATGAGCGGTTCCGTATCCGTAGTGCTGTTAATTCCCCGTTATCTGATGATTATGGGATTTGCATTACTTGCCATCTATTTCTTCAAGGAAGACGGCGGACTGACACAGATGGAAGTGACCCGCACGGACTTTGAGACGATTCTTCCTCACTTGATTACCCGTTATGTACCTTCCGGATTAGCCGGTCTGTTATTGGCGGGACTACTGGCAGCTTTCATGTCGACCTTTGCCTCTACCGTCAATGCAGCCCCTGCATATATCGTAAATGATATTTATCTGAAATACATCAATCCGAAAGCAAGCGTGAAAACTCAGATACGCAGCAGTTATGTCATCTCTGTGGCAGTAGTGGTGGTGAGCACTGTCATCGGATTCTTCCTGAAAGATATCAATGAAATCTTCCAGTGGATTGTAGGTGCACTGTTCGGAGGATACATCGCAGCCAACGTACTGAAATGGCATTGGTGGCGTTTCAACGGTGAAGGTTACTTCTGGGGAATGACTGCCGGAGTAGTGGCAGCTATTGTAATGAAATTTACCGTTCCGGATGCATGGGTACTTTATTTCTTCCCCGTACTGTTCGGCGTCTCTCTGATCGGATGTATCATCGGGACTTACAGCGCTCCGGCTACAGATGAAGAGACTCTGATCAACTTCTATGTCAATGTACGCCCGTGGGGATGGTGGAAACCGATTCAGGAGAAAGCAATCGCCCGCTACCCGCATATTCAGGCGAATAAAAACTTCAAAAGGGATGCCTTCAATGTGGCGATAGGAATCATCTGGCAATGTACGCTTACCATCATCCCGATGTACCTCGTTGTCCGCGAACAATTAGGACTCTGGAGTTCTATCGCCTTGCTTCTGATTACCACGCTGATATTAAGAAAGACCTGGTACAAGCCTTTGTGTAAGGAGGAAGCGAGATACAACGAAGAGATGAAACAAATACGATAAGTATCAGCATAATTAATTTATATCATAAATTTAGGCACGGATGACACGGATTTCACGGATTTAAAAGATCGGTCAATTAAAAACCACGTTAACCCGTGTCATCCGTGCCTAATAAAACAGAGAACCGACCATGAAAAGACTATCCGTAATACTCTTGTCATTTTTACTATATCTTCCGCTGTGCGCACAATTTAAAGGAACCGTCTATGTCGACACCAATCAATCGGGCACATTCGACAAAGGAGACAAACCGCTGGCAGGAGTGATGGTAACAGACGGAATGAACGTAGTAAAAACAGATAAAAAAGGCCGGTTCTCACTATCGGGATTCAAGAAAACCCGATTTATCAGCATTACTACACCTGCCGGATTCGAGACACAACAATTCTACCTCCCTGTCAAGGAAGACAGAAAAAGCTATGATTTTATAGTGACCGAAAGCGAACGGACCAAGACCAGAGAACACTCCTTTATCCATATCACCGACACGGAAGTGACCGGAGGAGTGGGGCGTTGGGTCACCGACCTACAACAATACATAAAGAACGAACAACCGGCTTTTCTGATTCATACCGGAGACATCTGCTACGAACCGGGACTCACAGTGCACAATCAAATTGTGAATGCACAAACAATGGACTGCCCCGTCTATTACTGCATAGGCAACCACGACCTGGTGAAAGGCAACTACGGCGAAGAACTTTATGAATCGATTTATGGCCCGACATGGTATTCGTTCGATGTCGGCAACGTGCATTATGTCGTTACTCCCATCGACCACGGAGACAACCCGACCGATTACACGCAAAGGGATGTATACAACTGGCTGAAGAATGACCTCGCCCTGATGAAGAAAGATCAGGCGCTTGTTCTTTTTAACCACGACCTGTTTACTCCCGGCGATAACTTCGTATTCAAGGCAGACAAAAAGGATATCCTCGACTTTCGTACCTTCAACACGAAAGCACAAATTTACGGACATATGCACTACAACTACGTCCGCAATCAGAAAGGCATTTATACCATCTGCACCGGCACACTGGACAAAGGAGGCATCGATCACTCCCCTTCTTCATTCAGAGACATAAAGATAGATGCCAACGATCACCTCACAACGCAACTGCGTTATACTTTCATCGAACCGCAAATCGCTATTGTTTCTCCGATGAAGAATCAAGCAGCCCCCATACATCCGGAAACCGGCTATCAGCTTCCGGTCTCGGTCAACACCTATAACTCACAGGCAAAAACATCGTCTGTTTCTTATGTGCTGAGCAATCCGGAAGACAACCGGGAAATAGCCAAAGGCAACCTGTCGCCCCTCACCGACTGGAACTGGAGCGGAAATATTCAAATACCCGCTAACGAAAACGGAAAGAAACTAAACCTGACAGTGACTTCATCCTTCAACGACGGAAAGGAAGCGACTGCCACCAGCCAGTTCCTTTATCAGAAAGATTTCAAATCGACTGCTATCACAGGGAAGGACTGGAATACCCTACTTCAGAACGCAAGTCATTCCGGCGGAATAAATGACTCCCAAATCAAACTCCCCCTGCAACTACAATGGACAGCGAACACAGGAAGCAACATCTTCATGACATCCCCCCTCATCGCCGGACAAAAAGTATTCATTGCCACTACCGATGATAACACATCGCTCAACACCTATATTTGTGCATTCGACTTCCATTCCGGCAAACAGCTATGGAAGTTCCGCACGGAAAACTCGGTAAAGAATACCATTGCCTGCGAAAATGAAATCGTTGTAGCCCAGGATGCCTCCTGCAATCTGTACGCCCTCGACGCAGCATCCGGAAAACCACTGTGGCAACAATACATCAACTTAAAGAACTATCCCTATCTGAGCGAAGGACTGACAGTTGACAAAGGAATCGTTTATGCCGGAATCGGCGCCGGACTTTCAGCCTACGACCTGAAAACAGGAAAAGTGATATGGACCAACACGGACTGGAAACAACGGGAAGGCTCGACCACCACGTTAACCATCGCCGGAGACGTACTAATCAGTGGCACCCAATGGGGAGGACTGTATGGCAACGACATCCGCACTGGCAAACAACTCTGGAAACTCTCGGACAACGGACTCGGCAACCGAGGTGCCTCTCCGGTCTACAGAGACGGAAAATTATGGATCATCTCCTCCAAAAGCTTTTTCCTGATAGAACCTCAAACCGGTAAAGTACTCCAGCAAAAGGAACTGTCCGCCAACCTGGACGTGACATCTACCCCGCTTGTCACCGAACATGAGATTATCTTCGGCAGCGCAGACCGTGGAATCTTCGCTCTCGACAAACCGACTCTTTTCATCAAATGGAGAGCCGAGACTTTACCTTCTCTTGTATACACTGCTCCTTATTCTTCTACGCCGCAGGCGGGAGTAGAAACAAGCCCTGTATCTTCACAAGGAATTGTCTATATCGGAGCTTCCGACGGGTATTTATACGCCATCGACCAGTCAACAGGGATTATCAAAGACAAGTTGTACTTCGGAGCACCAGTTTTCTCAACGATAGCCGTATCGGGAAACAGGATGATTGTTTGCGACTTTGCGGGTAATGTTTATTGCCTGTCGTCAAAAGCGGCAGAAGAATAAAGTACATCCCGCCTCACGCAGTTTTCTCCACCCGCAGCGTTGTAATTTAAAGATTATCACGTATCTTTGCCCCTCAATCATAAATACGAGATATGGCTATTACAATCAAGAAAGTCTCTACAAAGAGAGAACTTAAGAAGTTTATTCGCTTTAATTACAGGATGTATAAGGGCAATCCATATTCCGTGCCCGACCTTTACGACGATATGCTCAACACATTCAACAAAAAGAAGAATGCGGCATTCGAGTTCTGTGAAGCAGATTACTTCCTGGCATACCGGGACGACAAAATCGTAGGTCGTGTGGCCGCTATCATCAATAACCGTGCCAACGAAAAGTGGGAATGCAAGAACGTCCGTTTCGGATGGATAGATTTCATTGATGACCCCGAAGTATCATCCGCACTCATCAAGACCGTCGAAGACTGGGGAAAAGAGCGCGGCATGACTCACATCACAGGTCCTCTGGGATTCACCGATTTCGATGCGGAAGGAATGCTGATCGAAGGATTCGACCAGCTCAGCACAATGGCTACTATCTACAACCACCCGTATTACCCCGTACACATGGAGAGACTCGGTTTCGAGAAAGACGCCGACTGGGTGGAATACAAAATCTACATCCCCGATGCCATCCCCGACAAGCACAAGCGTATCTCCGAACTGATTCAACGAAAATACAACCTGAAGATAAAGAAATACACCTCCGGAAGAAAAATAGCCAAAGACTACGGACAGGAAATCTTCGAACTGATGAACGAAGCATACAGCCCGCTCTACGGCTACTCCCCGCTGACGCAACGGCAAATCAACCAGTACGTAAAGATGTATCTCCCGATTCTCGACTTACGGATGGTTACCCTCATTACCGACGCCGACGACAAGCTGGTATGCGTAGGCATCTCCATGCCGTCTCTTGCCGAGGCCCTGCAAAAGTCACACGGCCGTCTGCTCCCTCTAGGATGGTTCTATCTGCTGAAAGCACTGTTCATGAAACGCCGTGCCAAAATGCTTGACCTGCTGCTTGTAGCAGTCAAACCGGAGTACCAGAATAAAGGTGTTAACGCTTTGTTATTTTCCGATTTAATTCCGGTTTATCAAAAATTAGGTTTTATCTTTGCGGAAAGCAACCCCGAACTGGAACTGAACGGAAAAGTTCAGGCACAATGGGATTACTTTGAGACTAAGCAACATAAGCGCCGCCGTGCGTTCACCAAAGAGATTAAATAACAGCTATGGAAGAGAACGAATTGATATCTGTAGACAACAACAATGCAGTAGAGTACACTGACGACAACATCCGCCACCTGAGCGACATGGAACATGTGCGCACACGCCCCGGTATGTACATCGGTAGGCTGGGCGATGGCGCGCACGCCGAAGACGGAATCTATGTCCTCCTCAAAGAAGTCATTGACAACAGTATCGACGAGTTCAAAATGCAAGCCGGTAAGAAAATCGAAATTACCGTTGAAGAGAACCTCCGCGTCAGCGTACGCGACTACGGACGAGGCATCCCGCAGGGAAAGCTGGTAGAAGCCGTAAGCGTACTGAACACGGGTGGTAAATACGACAGCAAGGCATTTAAGAAAAGCGTCGGACTGAACGGTGTCGGTGTGAAAGCCGTCAACGCATTGAGCTCTCGTTTTGAAGTACGCAGTTACCGTGACGGTAAAGTGCGTATCGCCACATTCTCCAAAGGAAACCTGCAGACCGACGTGACGCAGGACACCGAAGAGGACAACGGAACCTTTATCTTCTTCGAACCGGACAATACGCTGTTCGTCAACTACTGCTTCAAGCCCGAATTTATCGAGACCATGTTGCGTAACTATACGTACCTCAACACGGGACTCGCCATCATTTACAACGGTCACCGCATCCTGTCGCGCAACGGTCTGGTAGACCTGCTGAACGACAACATGACGGCAACCGGCCTCTATCCCATCGTCCACCTGAAAGGAGAAGACATCGAAATCGCCTTCACTCACACCGGACAGTACGGAGAAGAATATTACTCCTTCGTCAACGGTCAGCACACCACACAGGGGGGTACCCATCAGAGTGCTTTCAAAGAACATATCGCCCGTACCATCAAAGAGTTCTTCAACAAGAACATGGACTATACCGACATCCGTAACGGACTGGTTGCCGCCATCGCCGTCAATGTGGAAGAGCCGATCTTCGAAAGCCAGACCAAAACGAAACTGGGATCTACCAACATGACTCCCGGCGGCGTGACAGTCAACAAATACGTAGGCGACTTCATCAAGTTGGAAGTAGACAACTTCCTGCACAAAAACGCGGACGTAGCGGAAGTAATGCAGCAAAAGATACAGGAATCGGAAAAGGAACGGAAAGCCATCGCAGGCGTCACGAAGCTGGCACGCGAACGTGCCAAGAAGGCCAACCTGCACAACCGCAAGTTGCGCGACTGCCGCATCCACCTCAACGACCCGAAAGGGAAAGGAATGGAAGAAGACTCCTGCATCTTCATCACCGAGGGAGACTCGGCGAGCGGTTCCATCACCAAAAGCCGTGACGTAAACACTCAGGCAGTATTCAGCCTTCGCGGTAAACCGCTGAACTCGTTCGGACTGACGAAAAAGGTAGTCTACGAAAACGAAGAGTTCAACCTGCTGCAAGCTGCGTTAAATATAGAAGACGGCATAGAAGGACTCCGTTACAACAAAGTGATCGTTGCCACCGATGCCGATGTGGACGGTATGCACATCCGTCTGCTGCTCATCACGTTCTTCCTGCAATTCTTCCCCGACCTCATCAAGAAAGGTCACGTATATATTCTGCAAACGCCGTTATTCCGCGTGCGCAACAAGAAGAAAACGGTGTACTGCTACAGCGAGGACGAACGGGTGAACGCCATCAACGAACTAAGCCCCAACCCGGAAATCACCCGATTCAAGGGACTCGGAGAAATATCACCGGACGAATTCAAGCACTTTATCGGCAAGGATATGCGCCTGGAACAAGTGACATTGCGTAAGACAGATGCCGTAAAAGAACTGCTGGAGTTCTACATGGGCAAGAATACAATGGAACGACAGAACTTTATTATAGACAATCTGGTTATAGAAGAAGACTTGGCATCATGAGAAAAGCAATATTTCCGGGTACATTCGACCCCTTCACCATCGGTCATTATTCGGTAGTGGAACGTGCACTCACCTTTATGGACGAGATAATCATCGGGATCGGTATCAACGAAAACAAGAATACCTATTTCCCCATCGAGAAAAGAGAAGAAATGATCCGGAATCTCTACAAGGACAATCCCCGCATCAAAGTGATGTCTTACGACTGTCTGACGATAGACTTTGCCCAACAGGTAGAAGCACAATTCATCGTTCGCGGCATCCGCACGGTCAAGGATTTCGAGTACGAAGAAACAATCGCGGACATCAACCGCAAACTGGCGGGCATCGAAACCATCCTGCTCTTCACAGAACCGGAACTGACCTGCGTCAGCTCAACGATTGTACGCGAGCTGCTGACTTACAACAAAGATATCAGCCAGTTTATCCCCGAAGGAATGGAGATAAATTGAAAGTCGGTAGTATCTCTATTGAGGCTGACTTTAAAGTCAGCCTCAGGGGAATGAAGATAGTTTGGATAACGCAAAGGTAACTTGCGAAACTTGAAATAATAATTAATGATGATGAAGAAGATTAAAGTATACGCCCTCCTGGTTTGTCTGTTGGCAACGTCTGCTGCACAGGCCCAAAGTTTCGGCTCTGCCGCCATGCGCAAACTCCAAATGGCGGAATTCGCGATTTCCAACTTCTACGTAGACAAAGTAGATGAAGACAAACTGGTAGAAGAAGCTATCATCAAGATGCTGGCACAGCTCGACCCGCACTCCACTTACTCGGATGCCGAAGAAGTGAAGAAGATGAACGAACCGCTTCAAGGCAACTTCGAAGGTATCGGCGTACAGTTCCAGATGATCGAGGACACCCTGCTCGTCGTACAACCCGTCAGCAACGGCCCCTCCGAGAAAGTGGGCATCCTTGCCGGCGACCGCATCATTGCCGTCAACGACTCCGCCATCGCAGGAGTAAAAATGAGCACGGAAGATATCATGAAGCGCCTGCGTGGCCCGAAAGGTTCGAAAGTCAACCTGACCATCGTCCGCCGTGGAGTACAAGACCCGCTCGTGTTCACCGTGAAAAGAGATAAGATACCTATCCTGAGTCTCGACGCTTCCTACATGATTCAGCCAAAGATCGGATACATCCGCGTCAACCGCTTTGGCGCAACCACCGCCGAAGAATTCAAGAAGGCAATGAAAGACCTGCAACAGCAAGGCATGAAAGACCTCATCCTCGACCTGCAAGGCAACGGCGGAGGATATCTGAACGCCGCCATCGACCTTGCCAACGAATTCCTCGGACAGAAGGAACTGATTGTTTACACCGAAGGCCGGACCGCACAGCGCAGCGAGTTCTTCGCCAAAGGAAACGGAGAGTTCCGTGACGGCCGCCTCATCGTACTGGTAGACGAATACACCGCTTCCGCCAGCGAAATCGTGAGCGGCGCAGTGCAGGACTGGGACAGAGGTATCATCGTAGGCCGCCGTTCTTTCGGCAAAGGACTGGTGCAACGTCCTATCGACCTGCCGGACGGCTCCATGATCCGACTGACCATTGCACGGTACTACACCCCTGCCGGTCGTTGCATCCAAAAGCCTTATGACAGTTCGACCGATTACAACAAAGACCTGATAGACCGCTTCAACCACGGAGAACTGATGAATGCCGACAGCATCCACTTCCCCGACTCGCTGAAAGTGCAGACCAAGAAACTGAAACGTACCGTCTACGGCGGAGGCGGCATCATGCCGGACTACTTCGTTCCGATTGATACGACTCTCTACACGGACTATCACCGGAAGCTGGTCGGCAAAGGAGTCATCATCAAATTCACGATGAAATTCATCGAAGACCACCGCAAGGAACTGGCCGATAAATATAAGAAGTTCGACAGCTTCAACGAAAAGTTTGTTATCGACGACGATATGCTCGCCACCCTCCGCGAAATGGGCGAGAAAGAAGGGGTGAAGTTTAACGAAGAGCAGTATCAGAAGGCACTTCCGCTGATCAAGACACAGTTGAAAGCACTGATAGCCCGCGACCTCTGGGATATGAACGAGTATTTCCGCGTCATGAATACGACGAACGAAAGTGTGCAGAAAGCATTGGAAATCCTCCGTTCGGGCGAGTATCAGAAGAAGTTGAAATAAACATCGAAAAATAAAACGGATCAACCGTACCCGATCAGACACCTTGGTTGTAGTATAAGTAAAATCATTAAAACAGAAGTATGATACGACAGTTTGGTTTTACTTGGACAGCAATCAGCTGGTTACTGATGGGATACGGTTTATTTTTTGCCCTTTCCCCTTTGCAGGCGCAGACCGCCATCAAGAAATTTTCACTAGAGCTAAAGAACGAAAGCCTGCCCGAAGCACTGAAGCAGTTGGAAAAGGCAGGAGGAAAAAACATCCTCTTCACCTACAACGGAACAGAAAGTTATCGGGTGACCGTCAGCATCCGCGAAAAGACGGAACGCGAAGCCATCGACCTTGTACTGGCCGGCAAACCCTTCCTTTGCATCGAACGGGAGGAGTATTTCGTCGTGCAGCGGAAGAAATCGGACAAAGCCATCGCCATAGCAGGCAAAGTATATGACGAAAAAGGAGCCCCCCTGCCCTTTGTCAACATTCTCGCCCTTGCCGCCGATTCCAGTTTCCTTGCCGGAAGCGTGACCGAAGAAGACGGCTCCTTCCATCTGCCCCCGGTAGCGGGAGAAGACTGTCTGCTGAAAGCGACCTACATAGGATACCGTCCGCAAATCATCCCCTGCCGGCAACAAAACACCATCCACCTGCAACCCGACACAGAGTTACTGAAAGAAGTAGTCGTCACCGCCTCCCGCCCACTGATAGAACGGAAAGACGGAACGTTGAAGGCCAATATAGCCGGAACACCCCTTTCACTGATGGGATCGGCCAAAGAAATGATCTCCCACCTCCCTTTTGTCACCGGCTCGGACGGAGAATTTACCGTACTGGGCAGAGGCACTCCTGAAATCTATATCAACGGCCGCAAAGTCAGAGACAAGACCGAACTGGACCGTCTGCAAGCCAATGAAATACTATCGGCAGAAATCATCACTACACCGGGCGTACAATATGGCTCTTCGGTAGGCGCCGTCATCCGTCTGCGCACCATCCGCAAACGCGGACAGGGAATGAGCGGCAGTTTCTACACCGACTACTCGCAAGGACACGAACCGATCGGCAACGAAGGCATATCCCTGAACTACCGTACCGGCGGACTGGATATTTTCGTAAAAGGAGACTTTGCGGAAATCAACAATCACACAACCAACATCTCCAGCCAGGACATTTATGCTTCGTCCGACTGGAACCAATCGACAGAAAACAAAAGCAAACAAACCTACCGCACCTTCAACGGCGAACTGGGATTCAACTACGAAATCGACGAAGACCAGTCATTCGGTATGCGCTATATGCCCGGCACGAACATAGGCAATGCACATACTACCAATGAAGGGACCACCCTCATCCTGCAAGATGGCAAAGAAGTAGACCACCTGCACGCTCTCCGCCAAACAGATGCCCACACCGGCTGGTGGCAGGCAGCCAACGGATACTACAACGGCACTTTCGGCAAATGGAACATCGACTTCAACGCCGACTACCTGTACGGCCGGGACCGCATCCGTCAATATGCCGAAAACAACGGAACCGAAGACGCCACTTCGAGCAACCGCGTACGCAACCACCTCTATGCCGCCAAGCTCCTGCTCACCGCCCCACTCTGGAAAGGCAAACTCAGTTTCGGCACAGAAGAGACATTCACCAACCGCCACGACGTATTTCTCCAAAGCGGCTTCTCCGCCGATGCCGACGACCGCATCAAACAAATGATGCTCTCCGGTTTCATCGACTACAGCCTGCCATTGGGAAAGTTCAACATCCTTGCCGGACTGCGCTATGAATTTCAACAAACAGATTACTACGAGAAAGGGATTCACCAAGACGACCAAAGCCCCACCTATCGCGACTGGATACCGGTAGTCAGCATCAGATACACCTCCGGCAACTGGTTCTTCGCCCTTTCTCACCGGACGCTGAAATACAGTCCCAGTTATGACATGCTCACCAGCGCCGTCACCTATCAGAACAAGTACTCCTACCAGAGCGGAGACCCGTTTCTCGTTCCTCAGATACATCGTGCGACTTTCTTTGATGCCGGATGGAAATGGATCAACTTCAGCCTCAACTACGACCATTGCTGGAATATGTACACCAGCTACACCCGACCGTATGACGACATCAACCATCCCGGTGTATTGCTGTTCGGCAGAGCAAGCATTCCGCATTCCAACCGATACGGAGGCAGCATCGTCCTTTCGCCAAAGATCGGCATATGGCAGCCTCAGTTCACCACCGGTATTGACTGGTTCAACTCTCACGCAACCTCCATAGGCATTACCCAAAACTGGAATGAACCGCGATTCTATTTCATTTTTGATAACAACTTCAGTTTCCCTAAAGGTTGGTTCTTCAACATCAAAGGAGAACTGGCGCCCGGCGCCAAACAAAGTTACGCCATCTGGAAAACCGAAGGAAGAGTAGATGCCCAACTGACCAAATCATTCCTGAAAGACCAGGCGCTGAAAGTATCGGTAACCGCGAAAGACATCTTTCACACCGGCTACAGATACTTCACCATCTATGGCGACCGTACCTTCAGTTCCAACCGTGATTATACCGATCAGCAGCGTTTCGGCATCCGGCTGAGCTATCAGTTCAACGCCACGAAGAGCAAATATAAAGGAACCGGAGCCGGAGCAAGCGAAAAGTCACGTTTGTAATTCCCGGTTTCACAAAGATGACCAACAAGTCGGTTCCATCACAAGAGAGGCTGACTAAAAAGTCAATAGTATTCCCAATCTCCTCCTTCGGGAAGGAGGAGTACCCGTAGGGGGAGGTGGTAGGTGAACACATTAAAGTTACTACTGATTTTTTAGTCGAACTCGGGGAAAAGTACTATTTTTGCAGCTTCAGAATCCAGATAAAGAATGTTCCTGTTCCATAAAAACCAGACAAAACGAGAAGCCTTCGGGCAAATGTTTACGGAAATGTACCCGCGAATGGTCCGTTATGCCTCACAACTGATGGGCGACGGAGAGGAAGCACGGGACATCGTAAGCGAAGTGATGGAGCAGGCTTGGAAACACTTCGACCAATTGGACGAGGCCGACCGCGGAGGCTGGATTTATACAGCAGTCCGCAACACCTGCCTCAACCGGATGAAGCATCTGCAAGTGGAACGGGACAATGCGAAAGCACTCTACGAAGCAACGCTGGCCGATGTAAAAAGTAACTATCGGGAACACGAAGCACTGTTGCAGAAAGCGGAAACGATAGCCCGAAGCCTGCCGGAACCGACTTGCACCATCCTGCGGCTATGCTATTACGAACATCTCACCTATCGGGAAGTCGCCCAACAACTCGGCATCAGTCCCGACACGGTAAAAAAACATATATCCAAAGCATTGCGTACACTACGCGAAGCCATGAAAGAATAAAGAAGGAGGATACGCTATGGAAGAAAAAGAAAAACGTACCAGCAAAGAAGAAGAAGGTTCCGGCTACGGACTGACAGCAGACAGCGACCATTGTGAACTGACAACAGACGACCGTACCCCATTCTCCGAAAACGCAGAAACACGCCGTCTGCAAAATGCCTTTGGTGAAGCGTTGGGTGATCTGCCTCTGCCGGACGAAGTCCGGGAAGAATGGACCACATTCCTGCAACGGCAGGCACAGCAGAAGCGCAAACTTTATCTCCGCATCTGTTTATCCGGTGGTGTGGCAGCAGCCATTGCCCTGTTATTGTTACTTTGGTCCCCTTGGCACATCACAGGCAAGGACGGCATCCAGCAGAACATCGAAATCTTCACCGCCCTCCATGCACCGGAACAAATTACCACTATCGAAGAGAACGGCAGAATCATCGTATCTACCCCGCC
>OGQL01001787.1_pt1 | contig 15007 bp, 9 predicted proteins | sample 1553211 | NCBI WGS metagenome assembly OGQL01 (sample SAMEA2579942, study PRJEB22360) | human gut metagenome
TGTTTACACAGTTTGAAGGGGACGGCAAGGGCGGTTATACCGAGCTTTCCCAGAAAAATATTGATACTGGTATGGGACTTGAGCGTCTGGCAGTTGTTATGCAGGATGTGGATTCCGTATTTGATATTGATACCATGAAAGCGATCCGCGACAAGATTTGTGAGATGTCCGGAAAGAAGTATGAAGTAGATGCCATGGATGACGTATCCATCCGTCTGATTACGGATCATATCCGTTCTTCCACATTTCTTGTATCCGATGGTGTTATGCCAAGCAATGAAGGAAGAGGCTACGTTCTGCGCCGTCTGATCCGTCGTGCGGCACGTCACGGAAAGATGCTTGGAATTGACGGACTGTTTCTTGCAAAATTATCAGAAACTGTCATCAATGAGAGCAAGGATGGATATCCGGAACTGGAAGAGAAGAAAGAATTTATCTTTAAGGTTTTGACACAGGAAGAAGAGAAATTCAATAAGACCATCGATCAGGGACTTGCCATTTTGTCTGACCTGATGGAGGAGATGAAGAAAAACGGCAAAAAGGAACTTTCCGGTGCCGATACATTCAAACTTTACGATACTTATGGATTCCCGGTAGATCTGACCGAAGAAATCCTTGAAGAAAAGGGCTTTTCCTATAATGAGGACGAGTTTAAGGCCTGTATGGAAGAACAGAGACAGAAAGCCAGAAGTGCCCGTAAAGTGACAAACTACATGGGTGCAGATGCAACGGTTTACGAGCAGATTGATCCTTCCATCACAACAGAATTTGTCGGATACGAGAATCTGACATATGCTTCTAAAGTTACGGTTATGACGACCGAGACCGAGATCGTGGAAGCACTTTCCGATGGGGATGCAGGAACCATTATCGTAGAGAAGACTCCGTTTTATGCCACGATGGGCGGTCAGCAGGGCGATAAGGGACAGATCCGTACGGCGGACGGTGTATTCCAGGTTGAGGATACGGTTAAGCTTCTGGGCGGTAAATACGGACATATCGGGCATATGGTGTCCGGCATGATCCATACCGGCGAGGAAGTGGAACTGATGGTAGATGCAGACCTTCGCGCAAAGACCTGTGCAAACCATTCGGCAACCCATTTACTGCAGAAAGCACTCCGCGAAGTGCTGGGTACACATGTCGAGCAGGCGGGTTCTTATCAGGACAGTGAGCGTACCAGATTTGATTTCACCCACTTTGCAGCCATGACTCCGGAAGAGTTACAGAAAGTGGAAATCATGGTCAATGAAAAGATCAACGAGGGCATGGAAGTCCGTACCGATATCATGACCGTTGATGAGGCAAAGAAGACCGGGGCAATGGCTCTGTTTGGCGAAAAGTATGGGGAAAAAGTCCGTGTCGTTTCCATGGGAGAGTTCTCCAGGGAGTTCTGTGGCGGTACACATGTAAAGAATACTGCAGAGATCAAGACATTTAAGATTCTTTCAGAGAGCGGTGTTGCAGCCGGTGTGCGCCGTATCGAAGCACTGACTGGTGACAATGTGATTGCATATTACAAAAAGATGGAAGAAGAGTTCCGGGAAGCAGCGAAGGTTGTAAAGTCTACACCTGCAAACCTTAAGGAACGTCTGGAGCATCTGACCGCAGAGATGAAAGATCTGCAGAGCGAGAACGAGGCGTTAAAGAGCAGGGCAGCCAAGGATGCACTTGGGGATGTGATGAATCAGATCGAGGATGTCAAAGGTGTGAAGCTTCTGGCAACCAGCGTATCTGGTGTGGATATGAATGGTCTGCGTGATCTCGGTGACCAGCTGAAGGACAAGATCGGTGAGGGCGTCGTAGTGATCGCATCCGATTGTGACGGAAAGGTAAACCTGATTGCCATGGCAACCGATGCAGCGATGAAGCAGGGGGCACATGCCGGTAATCTGATCAAGGCGATCGCCGGAAACGTCGGCGGTGGCGGCGGTGGACGTCCGAATATGGCACAGGCCGGTGGAAAGAATCCGGCTGGTATTCCGGATGCCATTGCACAGGCGAAGACGGCACTGGAAAACATGTTGAAATAATCTATCACTGATAACGTATAAAAGAATATAATAAAAACGCAAAAAACAGGTAAAAATGCGCAATAAAAATGCAATTTTACCTGTTTTTTGCAAATATTTATAGTATAATAACAGTAAATCCACTGTGAAATTTGTGTATATACAACAAAAGGTGGAAACGACATGAAGAAAGGGAGAGACTTTATGAAGAGAAAGAGGTTATTGTCAGCCATGCTGGCAGGAATCTTTGCTGTGTCCATGCTGGGCGGCTGCGCATCGGCGGTACCTCAGGGTGCAACGGAGACCACGCAGGGCAGTGCACAGGAGACGGACAGGACGAGCGGAACGGTAAAACTGAGAGTGTGGGCAGAGGAATCAACGTATGATGCGTTGAATAAGATGATCGACAGTTTCAAAGAAGAGTATAAGGGGCAGGCAACTTTTGATATCACTCTGGAACAGAATGCGGATTCCGATACGCGTGACAATGTGCTTGGAGATGTGCATAACGCAGCTGATGTGTTTATCCTTGCAGATGACCAGGTGGCTTCTATGGCGGCCGGTGGTGCATTGTATCCGGTTCCGAATGCAGACGAAGTGAAAAAAGCAAATGTGGAGGGCGCAATAGACGCTGCCACAGTCGATGATACGCTTTATGCATATCCCATGACTGCAGACAATGGGTATTTTCTGTACTATAACAAAAAGTACCTGAGTGATTCGGATGTCAAAACCCTTGACGGCATTTTAAAAGTAGCAGAAAAAAATCATAAGAAGTTTATGATGGACTGGTCTTCCGGCTGGTATCTGTATTCGTTTTTCGGAAATACAGGACTGGATTTCGGTATCAATGATGACAATGTGACAAACCACTGTGAATGGAATTCCACCGAAGGGGATATCAAAGGCGTGGATATTGCGCAGGCGATGCTTGATATCAGTTCCAGCAGTGGATTTGAAAATGCGGTGAATGAAGATTTTATTAAAGGTGCAAAAAAAGGCAGTGTAATTGCAGGGGTAAGCGGTGTATGGAGTGAGACCGAACTGAAAAAGATCTGGGGAGATGATATTGGCGCAGCCAAGCTTCCGACCTATACCGTGGCAGGAAAACAGGTACAGATGGCTTCCTTTACCGGCTATAAGCTGATGGGAGTCAGTGCTTATTCGGCAAATCCACAGTGGGCAGCAAAACTGGCAGACTGGTTGACCAATGAGCAGAACCAGACTGTCCGGTTTGAGATGAACGGACAGGGACCTTCCAATACAAAGGCAGCGGATTCGGATGCGGTTAAGGCTTCTCCATCCATTCAGGCAGTGATTGCACAGTCGGAATTTGGAAAACTGCAGCGTGTCGGAAACAGTTACTGGGATGCAAGCATGGAATTCGGGAATACGATGGCAGCAGGAAATCCAAACCACATAAAGTTACAGAAACTGATGGATAATCTGGTCGATGGTATTACAAAATCAGTAGCAGGCTAAGAGGTGGGAGCATATGAATCAGAAAAAGAAATTAAGTACCAAACTTATCATTTTAATTCCGGTATTTATACTTGGAATATTCAGTATCATCTCGAATGTGATGTCTGTTTCCAATATCAGGAACGTTAACCGGAGTGCCGTACAGATTTCGGAAGTATCTTTAAAGAATGTTTCGGGTCTGGCAGAAATCCAGAAACAGACGCAGGACATCCATAATCTGGGACTGTCCCATATCATAGCGGTGGATCTGGATTCCATGATCCAGCTGGTGGAAAAAATCCGCAGTCAGGAAGATGCATTGGAGAAAGATCTGGAAAGTTACAAGACATACGTGACACCGGATACCAAAAAAGAATACAATGACATCCAAAAAAATTACGAAGAATTAAAGTATGAATGTGCCAATGTTATGGCATTTTCCGCAGCAGGGAAAAATGAAGATGCCTATGAACTTGCGAATGGAAAAATCAGCAAGTGTGCAGATGCCATTGAGTCGGATATCGAAAGTATCAAGAAAATTGTAAATCAGGATGCAGATGCACAGAGACAGAAACTGACATCTGCATACCATAGTTCAATCGGAACAAGCGTAGTGACGATTCTGATTAGTATTGCAGCACTTTTTTCAGCAATGGTGGCAGTGCTTCGGTGGGTAATCTATCCGCTTACAAATACGAACAGGGAAATAAATGAGATTATTTCTGGAATTGATAACCGGCAGGGTGACCTGACCCGCAGGGTTACCATTACCAACAACAAAGAAGTGGCATCTGTCGGTGGAGGCATCAATGCTTTTATGGCAAAGCTGCAGGAAATTTTCCGGATGATCAGCAGCAATTCCAGGGAACTTGAGGGCGTTGTAAATGAAGTGCGTGAGAGTGTGCAGACTTCCAACGGAAGTGTATCCGATCTGTCCGCACTGACGGAAGAACTTTCTGCAACGATGCAGGATATTTCCGACAATGCTTCACGGATTAATGAAAATACCGAATCGGTTGCCGGTGAAGTCAAGTCAATTGCAGAGAAAACGATTGAAATCAATCAGTATACAAAAGAAATGAAAGAGCATGCAGAGGCAATGGAACATGCTGCACGTGAAAATATGGATACAACGGGTGCGAAAGTAAATGACATTGTTTCCGTGCTGAGTCAGGCAATTGAGGACAGCAACAGTGTCAATCAGGTAGACAATCTGACAAACGACATCTTAAATATTGCAAGCCAGACAAACCTGCTTGCATTAAACGCATCCATTGAGGCTGCCCGTGCCGGGGATGCAGGAAAAGGATTTGCAGTGGTTGCTTCCGAAATCAGTCAGCTGGCAGCCGCAAGTCAGGAAGCGGCTAACAATATCCAGAGCATCAATGCCATTGTTATAACTGCAGTACATAATCTTGCAGACAATGCAAACGGACTGGTAGAGTACATGAATGAAAAAATCCTGCCGGAATTCCAGAAGTTTGTGGAATCCGGTGGGGCATATCATGACAAGGCAACATTTATCGAAAGTGTCATGGCAGATTTTGAGGCAAAGACGGATTCTTTACAGAATTCCATGGATGAGATTGCAAATTCCGTAAATACGATTTCCCATGCGATCGAGGAAGGTGTCAGTGGAGTCGTTTCGGCAGCGGACAGCACACAGGTTCTTGTATCCGATATGGATAAAATTTCCAAGAAGATGGATGAGAACTTTGCGATTGCAGAGGGATTGAAGAAAGAAACTTCCGTGTTTACAAAGCTTTAAGCATGTGGAAGAAAAAAACTATGCAAATTTCAGAAAAACTATTGACAAATCAGGATATTTTGTTAAAATAATCGATAGTGCAATTAAGATTACCTTACAGTTGATGCACAATATCGCAACTGGAGGGAGGTTAGGAAAGAATGTCTAGTGTAATCGTAAAAGAGAATGAGACTTTAGATAGCGCATTACGTCGTTTCAAGAGAAACTGTGCGAAGGCTGGTATCCAGCAGGAGATTCGTAAGAGAGAGCATTACGAGAAGCCAAGCGTAAAGCGTAAGAAGAAATCTGAAGCTGCTAGAAAAAGAAAATACAACTAATGTATTTAACCCCGCGGGATAACTCGCGGGGTGCTTTTTTGCAAAAATGATCAGGATGAGGTGAACCATGAATCAAAATCTGAAAAAAATGATAAGCTATTACAAACCCTACCGGGCAGTTTTTGCGGCAGACATGTTATTTGCGACACTTTCTGCGGCAGTGGCACTGACCATTCCACTGGTTGTGCGGTATGTGACATCGACTCTGATTTATCAGCAGCCTCAGATGATGTTGCGGAAACTTTTTTTGATTGGCATCGGATTGTTTGTGCTTCTGGCATTGGACTGTTACAGCCGGTTTTTTATCGGAAATTATGGACATGTGATGGGGGCAAAAATGGAATATGACATGCGGGCCGAATTGTTTGGGCATCTGCAGAAGCTGTCTTTTTCTTTTTATGATGATGCAAAAGTCGGACAGCTGATGAGCCGTGTGACGGCAGATTTATTTGATATTACAGAACTGCTGCACCATGGCCCGGAGAATATTATCCTGTCGGTATTAAAGATAGTGGGAGCGTTTGTGATCCTGCTCAACATTAATGGATGGCTTGCGCTTGCCGCGTTTGCAGTGCTTCCGGTTATGTTTGTATTTGCATTTGTGTTAAATAAGCGGATGCGCCGGGCTTTTCAGCAGAACCGTATTAAAATTGCCGAGATTAATGAACAGATCGAGGATAATCTGTCAGGCATCCGTGTGGTGAAATCGTTTGCCAATGAGGCGATTGAAAACGAAAAATTTCGTCATGGAAATGACGGATTTCTTGCGGCAAAGAAGAACAGTTATCATTACATGGGCAGTTTTCAGGCCGGGGTTGGCGTTTTTACAACACTGATTCAGGTAAATGTCATCCTTGCCGGAGGGGTTCTCATTGCAAAGGGAATGGTCACGGTCAATGATCTGGTTACGTTTTTACTGTATATTGGGGTATTTACGGATCCAATCCGGACACTGGTGGACTTTACCGAGCAGTTTCAGAATGGCTATACGGGATTTGAACGGTTTCAGGAAATTATGAATATTGAACCGGAAATCCAGGATGCAAACGATGCTGTAGCACTGACCGATGTGAAAGGAACCATTGATTTTGAAAATGTTTCTTTTCAGTACAAAGACAATCAGGAGAAGGTGCTTAACCGGATCAATCTGCATGTGCCTGCAGGGGCATATATGGCACTGGTGGGATCATCCGGTGCCGGAAAGACAACGCTTTGTTCCCTGATTCCGAGATTCTATGATGTGACCGGAGGATGTATCCGTGTGGATGGGAAAGATGTCCGTAAGGTGACGTTAAAGAGCCTGCGTGACCATATCGGAATGGTGCAGCAGGATGTATACCTGTTTGCGGGAACGATTTTTGAAAATATACGGTATGGGAAGCCGGATGCGACAAGGGAAGAAGTGATTGCTGCTGCAAAAAATGCCAATGCCCACGAATTTATCATGGCATTTCCCGATGGATATGATACAGATATCGGACAGCGTGGAATCAAGCTCTCCGGAGGGCAGAAGCAGCGGCTTTCCATAGCCCGTGTTTTTTTGAAAAATCCACCGGTTCTGATTTTTGATGAGGCAACTTCTGCTCTGGATAACGAGAGCGAGAGGGTCGTACAGGAATCATTGGAGAAACTGGCAAAGAACCGTACGACATTTGTGATCGCCCACCGTCTGACAACGATCCAGAATGCACAAAAAATTCTGGTTCTGACAGAAGATGGGATTGCGGAATCCGGTTCCCATGAAGAACTGCTGGCACGGGGCGGTGTGTATGAAAAACTTTATCATATGCATTATTAGACCGGCTGTGTCACAACTTGCATTATTATAAAAAAACGAGTAAAATAGAATAGATTTTGAAAAAACAAAAAGGAGTGGATTATCATGACCAAAATAGATATTATCTCCGGATTCTTAGGAGCCGGAAAAACAACTTTTATCAAAAAGATGATTGATGAGGCATTTACCGGGGAAAAGATTGTCCTTATCGAGAATGAATTTGGCGAGGTCGGCATTGACGGTGGTTTTTTAAAGGATGCTGGAATCCAGATTACAGAGATGAATTCCGGATGCATCTGCTGTTCTTTAGTTGGTGATTTCGGAAAGAACTTAAATGAAGTCATCACCAAGTATCATCCGGACCGTATTTTGATTGAGCCATCCGGAGTCGGTAAGCTTTCCGATGTTATGAAGTCCGTGATTGATATTGAAAAAGAGCAGGATGTAAAATTAAACGCACTGGTAACGGTTGTAAACGCGCTTAAGGCGAGCAAGCAGATGAAGGCGTTCGGTGAGTTTTTCAACAACCAGATCGAGTATGCGACAACTGTCATTTTAAGCCGCAGCCAGAATGCAACACCGGAACAGCTGGAGTTTTGTGTCAATAAAATCCAGGAATTGAATCCAAAGGCTGCCATTATTACAACAGACTGGGCAAAATTATCCGGAGAACAGATCCTTAAGGTAATGGAAGGACAGGATAATCTGGAGATGAAGGCTCTTGCCGAGGCACATCATGCAAAGGAAGAGGCAGAACATGAGCATGAGCACCATCATCATGACCATGACCACGAAGACCATGAGCATCACCATGACCACGAAGACCATGAACATGATGAGAACTGTACCTGTGGCTGCCATGATCATGAGGAGCATGAGCATCACCATGAGCATGATGAAAACTGTACCTGTGGCTGCCATGACCATGAGCACCATCACCATCATCATGCAGATGACGTATTTACCAGCTGGGGCAAGGAGACACCGCACAAATTTGAGCGTGCAAAACTTGAGGAAGTACTTAAGAAGTTTGTCGATTCGGACAATATTCTCCGCTCCAAAGGGATGGTGGAGAGTACCGATGGCACCTGGCTGTACTTTGATATGGTTCCGGGCGAGTATGAGATCCGTGAGGGTGAGCCGGATTACACCGGACGTATCGTGGTAATCGGAACGGAGATTCATGAGGCCGAATTACTGAAGACATTTGGTCTTTAAAATGCTGTAAACCCCAAGAAAAATGTAAGGAGAGCAATTATGGCACAGGATATTCCGGTATATTTATTTACAGGATTTATGGACAGCGGAAAAACAACTCTCGTAGAAGAAACGCTGTTTGAGAATAACTTCGGTGATGGTTCGAAAGGAATTATCATCATGTGCGAAGATGGCGAGAAAGAATATGACGAAGCAAAACTGGCAACCATCAACTTCAAGCTGGTAACGGTCGAAGAGGAAGAGGATTTTACGCCTGCAAAACTGCAGGAAATCCAGGACACCTATCAGCCGGAACAAATTTTTATCGAGTACAACGGCACCTGGGGGATGGACAAGCTGCTTGAGGCAAAAATGCCGGAGGGCTGGGTGATTGTACAGTCACTGGCAACCGTAGATTCCACGACGTATGATCTGTATATGAATAATATGCGTGCAATGATGCAGGAACAGGTTTTTTCCAGTGATGTGGTTATTTTTAACCGTACAGATGATGATACCGATCGCGGACATCTGCGCCGTACCATTAAGAACATCAACCGGAAAGCACAGATTGTCTATGAGCGCAAGGACGGAACGATTGATGAGCGTCCGGAAGAATTGCCGTTTGATATCAATCAGGATGTGATAGAACTGACCGATGCGGATTATGCTATCTGGTACATGGATGCCATGGAAAATTACAAGAAATACGATCGCAAGAAAGTAAAATTCCTGGCTCTGGTATATAATCCGGATAAACTTAAGAAAGGCGTGTTTGTTCCGGGACGGTTTGCGATGACCTGCTGCATTGAGGATGTGACATTTATCGGTTTCAAATGTAAATATGACAGGGAAGAGGAACTTCCGCACAAGTCATGGATTACAATTACGGCAGAGATTCGTGTCGAATTTGCACGGGAATATAAGGGAAAAGGACCGGTTCTTTACCCGATTTCCATCGAAAAAGCCCAGAAACCGGAAGATGAGCTTGTATATTTTTCGTAAAAAGTCGTTGCGAAAAGTGAAGAAGTCATATACAATAAAGAGGTGTGTTATGCACCTCTTTTTGTATTCAGCAGAAAAAGAGAACAGGGATTAGATTAAATTTATTACATACAGGAGGCAGTTTATGTACCCGATTGTTCGAAAAGAAACATTGGCAGATAACATTATCCTGATGGACATCAAGGCACCGCGTGTGGCCAATGAGTGTCTGCCGGGACAGTTTATCATTGCAAAGACAGATGAAGTAGGAGAGCGTATTCCGCTTACGATCTGTGACTATGACAGAGAGAAGGAGACTGTCACCATCGTGGTACAGACGATTGGCGCAGGAACCGAGCGTATGATGGCCTTAAATGAGGGCGATGCTCTCGAAGATTTCGTTGGACCTTTGGGATGTCCGTCCGAACTCTGTGAGGAGGAGAACCTTGAGGAGACCAGGAAAAAGAAAATTGTATTTATCGCAGGAGGTCTGGGAACCGCACCGGTATACCCACAGGTGAAATGGCTGCATGAGCACGGAATTGATGCAGACGTGATCATGGGTTCCCGTACCAAGGATCTGCTTTTTTATATGGATGAGATGAAGGCAGTAGCCGGAAATGTATATGTATGTACGGATGACGGTACTTACGGATTTCACGGAAATGGCTGTCAGCAGTTACAGGCATTGATCGATGAGGGAAAACATTATGATGTATGTGTCGCAATCGGACCGATGATCATGATGAAATTCGTTACCATCCTTACCAAGAAGCTTGAGATTCCTACCGTTGTATCCATGAACCCGATTATGGTAGACGGAACCGGTATGTGTGGAGCATGCCGTCTGATGGTTGGCGGAGAAGTAAAATTCGCATGTGTTGACGGACCGGAGTTCGACGGACATCTCGTTGACTTTGATCAGGCAATGAAGCGTCAGCAGCAGTATAAGACAGAAGAAGGCAGAGCAAAGCTCGCATATGAAGAAGGCGCTACCCATCACGGTGGATGCGGCCATTGCGGAGGTGACAAGTAATGGAAGGATTAGTCAGAGTACCGGTTCGTGAGCAGGAACCAAAGGTTCGTGCTACGAATTTTGAGGAAGTATGTTATGGATACAACGAGGAAGAGGCAGTTGCAGAGGCTTCCCGTTGCTTAAATTGTAAAAACGCACAGTGTATGAAGGGATGTCCGGTTTCTATCAATATTCCGGCATTTATCGCACAGGTCAAGGAGCGCAATTTTGAGGAGGCTTATCATATTATCTCCGAGTCTTCCGCACTTCCGGCTGTCTGTGGACGTGTCTGCCCACAGGAGAGCCAGTGTGAAGGTAAATGTATCCGCGGTTTCAAGGGTGATCCGGTTGCCATCGGTAAATTAGAGCGTTTCGTTGCAGACTGGGCACGCGAGCACGGTATCAAGCCAAAGAAAGCAGAGAAGTTAAACGGACACAAAGTAGCAGTGATCGGTTCCGGCCCTGCAGGTCTGACCTGTGCCGGAGATCTGGCAAAGCTTGGCTACGATGTGACCATTTTTGAAGCACTGCATCGTGCCGGTGGCGTGTTAAGCTACGGTATTCCGGAGTTCCGTCTTCCAAAGGACAAGGTTGTAGCAGCCGAGGTAGAAAACGTAAAAGCACTCGGTGTGGATATCGAGACCAACGTTGTCATCGGTAAATCCGTAAAGATCGATGAGCTGATGGAAAAGGAAGGCTTTGAGGCTGTATTTATCGGTTCCGGAGCAGGACTTCCACGTTTCATGGGAATCCCTGGTGAGCAGGCAAACGGAGTATTCTCTGCAAACGAATTCCTGACAAGAAACAACCTCATGAAAGCATTTGAGGAAGGATATGAAACCCCGATTTCCCATGGAAAGAAAGTTGTCGTTGTCGGTGGTGGTAATGTAGCCATGGATGCTGCAAGAACCGCACTCCGTCTCGGCGCAGAGGTACATATTGTATACCGTCGTGGTGAGGAAGAACTTCCGGCACGTAAGGAAGAAGTACATCACGCAAAAGAAGAGGGAATCATTTTTGATCTGCTGCAGAATCCGACGGAAATTCTTGTCGATGAGAATGGCTGGGTAAAGGGTGTGCGCATCATCAAGATGGAACTCGGTGAGCCGGATGCGTCCGGAAGAAGAAGTCCGGTGGAGATTCCTGGTTCTGAGTATGAGATGGATTGTGATACCGTGATCATGTCACTCGGTACCTCTCCAAACCCACTCATTTCTTCCACAACCAAGGGGCTTGAGACAAACCGCCGCAAGTGTATCGTTGCAACCGAAGATACCGGTGCAACAAGCAAAGACGGTGTTTATGCAGGTGGAGATGCCGTAACAGGTGCCGCTACCGTTATCCTTGCAATGGGAGCAGGTAAGGCAGCTGCAAAGGGTATTGATGAGTACCTTTCTGGAAAGAACAATTAGACAATAACGGATAGAACTGATAAAAGTGGAGACGGCTGCCGCGTAATGTGGCAGCCGTTTTTGTATGAAGAAAAATGTCAGATACGAAGAAGCGTTTGACTTTTTCCTCTATGATGTATACAATAATCTGTAGTAAAAAAAGAGGAGAACCCTAGGATGAAGACATTAATAGATCTGATCACCGAGCAGGTGACAAATGCATTTACCGGTCAGGGATATGATGCAAAATACGGGAAAGTTACACTTTCCAATCGTCCGGACCTGTGTGAATACCAGTGTAACGGAGCAATGGCTGCAGCAAAGGAGTACAAGTGTGCACCATTCATGATTTCGGATAAGATTGCGCAGGCGCTGGCAGAAAACGAACTGTTTGAGAGCGTAGAGTCTGTAAAACCGGGATTTATCAATATGAAAGTAAGTCCTGCCTGTCTGGCGAAATATGTCAGCGATATGAAAGCAGATGAGGGAAGATTTGGCTGTGACAAAGCGGCACATCCGAAGACCATTATTGTAGATTACGGCGGAGCAAACGTGGCAAAACCGCTTCACGTCGGCCATCTCCGTTCCGCGATCATCGGCGAGAGCATCAAGCGTATGGGACGCTTCATGGGCCACAACATGATCGGTGACGTTCATCTTGGAGACTGGGGGCTGCAGATGGGACTGATCATCACCGAGCTGCAGGAGCGCCATCCGGAGCTTGTTTATTTTGATGAGTCTTTTACGGGAGATTACCCGGAGGAAGCACCGTTTACGATCAGCGAGCTCGAGGAGATTTATCCTTGCGCAAGCGGCAAATCGAAAGAGGACGAGGACTATAAGAAACGTGCACTCGAGGCAACGAGAGAGCTGCAGCAGGGCAGAAGAGGATATCGTGCGATCTGGAATCATATCATTCGTGTATCGGTATCTGATCTTAAGAAAAATTATGCGAATCTGAATGTAAGTTTTGATCTCTGGAAAGGGGAGTCTGATGCCCAGGCATACATCCCGGATATGATCGAGAGATTGAAGAAAGAAGGATTTGCACATGAAGACCAGGGAGCACTGGTGATTGATGTGCAGGAAGAGACAGATACCAAAGAGATTCCTCCTTGCATGATCCAGAAATCAGACGGAGCATCTCTTTATGGAACAACAGACCTTGCCACACTGGTACAACGTGTACAGGATTATCATCCGGACAAGGTTGCCTATGTGGTGGATAAGCGTCAGGAACTGCATTTTACACAGGTGTTCCGTGCTGCAAAGAAGACAGGAATCGTTCCTGCGGAAACAGAACTGAAATTCTTAGGTTTCGGTACCATGAATGGAAAAGATGGCAAGCCGTTCAAGACAAGAGAAGGCGGGGTAATGCGTCTGGAGACACTGATCTCAGAGATTACAGAGAAGATGTATGAGAAAATCTCTGAAAATCATTCTATCGAGGGAGAAGAAGCAAAACAGACAGCAAAACTCATCGGAATGGCAGCAATTAAATACGGAGATCTGTCAAACCAGGCATCAAAAGATTATGTATTTGACGTAGACAGATTTACTTCCTTTGAAGGAAATACCGGTCCATACATTCTGTATACAATTGTACGTATCAAATCGATCCTGAATAAATACCAGTCACAGGGAAATAGTCTGGATGGACTGAAAGTACAGGAAGCATATGCGGATTGTGAAAAAGCTCTGATGCTGGAAGCTGCAAAATATAATGATGTGATGGCGAATGCATTCCAGGATCTTGCACCGCATAAGATCTGTGCATACATTTATGATCTTGCCAATGCATTCAATCGTTTTTATCATGAGACAAAGATTCTGGCAGAAGAAGATGCCGGAAAACAAAAGAGTTATATTGCGCTTCTGAAAGTGACGAAGGATGTACTGGAAGCTTGTATCGACGTACTTGGATTTGAAGCACCGGAGAGGATGTAGGAAAAATGACAGAGAAATTATTTTATGAGGACAGTCACAGAACTGAATTTACAGCAAAAGTAATTTCCTGTGAAGAAGCGAAGGATGGTTTCTGTGTGGTGCTGGATCAGACAGCATTCTTCCCGGAAGGTGGCGGTCAGTATGCCGACACGGGCATTCTCGGCAATACAGAAGTTACCGATGTGCACGAAAAAAATGATGTGATCTTTCATTCTGTGACAGCACCATTGGAAGTGGGAAGTATAGTATCCGGTAAGATCAACTGGAAAGAACGCTTTGAGAAGATGCAGCAGCATACAGGAGAACATATAGTGTCCGGTATTGTGCATGAAAGATTTGGCTATAATAATGTCGGTTTCCATCTGGGAGCCGACTATTGTACCATGGATTTTGACGGACCGATCAGTAAAGCGCAGCTGAAAGAAATCGAGGCAGCAGCCAATGAAGCAGTATACCGGAATCTGGAAGTTGAGGTTCTGTATCCATCCAAAGAGGAATTGAAAGATATGGATTACCGCAGTAAGATCGAGATTGAAGGTCAGGTTCGTATCGTGAAGATTCCGGGATATGATGTATGTGCATGCTGTGCTCCGCACGTGAAGACAACCGGTGAGATCGGAGCTGTCAAACTGGTAAGCATGGTAAGTTATAAAGGCGGTGAACGCATTACGATGCTTTGCGGAAGACGTGCCATGAGAGACTATGAGAAAAAGGATGCCATGACAAAAGAAATTTCAACCATGTTGTGTGCGAAAGAATATGAAGTGGCAGAAGCGGTCGGCAGACTGAAGAATGAGCAGACACGTATGAAGAGTCAGATTGCAGAACTGCAGCAGAAACTTCTGAAGTTTTGTGTGGCAGAGATACCGGTGGATGAGAAGATTGTGACTGTATTTGACGGATCTTTATCGGGAAATCTTCCGAGAGAGATGATGAACCAACTGCTGGATAAAGGGGCAGTCATCTGCGCGGTATTTGCAGGAACGGACGAGGAGGGGTATCGCTATGTGATCGGAAGCAGAAGTGAAGATGTCCGTTCAATCAGTAAAACGTTAAACAGTACATTAGAAGGACGCGGCGGCGGAAAGCCGGAGATGGTCCAGGGTTCTGTGAAAGGAACAGAAGACGCCGTGAAAGA